>ENA-OPBG01000747-OPBG01000747.1-human-gut-metagenome-genome-assembly--contig:-NODE-747-length-25969-cov-3.054025_pt1 | contig 25969 bp, 18 predicted proteins | sample MGYA00241065_ERZ501446 | MGnify/ENA primary metagenome ERZ501446 (study PRJEB25962, sample SAMEA2042632) | human gut metagenome | biome: human gut; feature: human-associated habitat; material: faeces...
CCCGCCGTAAAAGCAATATCGTTATAAATTACCACGTGCTGGCGGATATTGATGCACCGGCGCGCCTTGTAAACCGCCTTCTGCGCGATAAGGATATAACACGATTTAAGGAAGAACCGGCACCGCTGCCTGTGTTCGGCACGGAAAAAATGCAGGAGCGCCCTGTTGTTATAGGCGCAGGCCCGGCGGGGCTTGTGGCTGCGCTTGAACTTGCGCGTTACGGTTACAGGCCGCTTTTACTGGAACGCGGCAAAAAAATAGCCGAACGTGTGGATGACGTTCAGCGTTTTTGGAAAAAGGGCGAGTTTGACCCTGAAAGCAATGTGCAGTTTGGCGAAGGCGGCGCTGGTACGTTCAGCGATGGCAAGCTGACCACGCGCGTTAACGACCCTGTGATGAACGATATTTTAAAACTGTTTGTAGAGGCCGGTGCGCCGGAAGAAATACTGTGGGAGCAAAAGCCCCACGTTGGCACGGACAGGCTGCGCGCCATGGTTGCCGGTTTAAACAAAATGATAGTAAACCTGGGCGGCGAAATACGCTTTAATACGCGTGCTGCCGGTTTTATTATTGAAGATAACGCAGTAAAAGGCGTAATAACGCAGACCGGTGAAAAAATTTACGCACCGGCGGTTATTTTGGCGTGCGGGCACAGCGCCCGTGACATTTATGCCATGCTGGCAGAAAATAAAATTGCTGCCGAAGCCAAGGCTTTTGCCATCGGTGTGCGCATTGAGCATCCGCAGGAACTGATTGACCGCGCGCAGTACGGCGAATTTGCCGGGCATCCGAAGCTTGGCGCGGCAGATTATGCCGTTGTATGGCATAACCCTGAAAGCACGCGCACGGCGTATTCTTTTTGCATGTGCCCGGGCGGGCAGGTGGTTGGCGCGGCCAGCGAAACAGGCGGCGTTGTTGTTAACGGCATGAGTATGTACAAGCGCGACAGCGGCATTGCCAACAGCGCGCTGGTGGTTAACGTAAGCCCGGAAGATTTTGGGCATAACCCGCTGGACGGCGTGGAGTTTCAGCGCAGGTGGGAACGCCTGGCGTTTAAATGCGGCGGCGAAAAGTTTTACGCACCGGCGCAGAATTTTAAAACGTTTTTAAGCGGTTCGGCGCCTTCGGCAGAGAGCCTTGTTAAAGCAAGCTGCCTGCCGGGCATAACGGCGTGCGATTTGAATATGGTACTGCCGGATTACGTTACGGCTACGCTGCGCGGCGGCATTAAAGCCTTTGGGCAGCGTCTTGCCGGGTTCGACGACGGCGGCGCGCTTTTAACGGGCGTTGAAACAAGAACAAGCGCCCCGCTGCGCATTATCCGCGGCAGCGATAAGCAGTCCGTATCGCACAGGGGACTGTACCCCTGCGGCGAAGGTGCGGGCTACGCAGGCGGCATTATGAGCGCCGCACTTGACGGCTACCATGTGGCGCGTGCCGTTATGGAGCGTTTTGCACCATTATAATTATTGCTTATTCAGGCAAAGCCTGCTATAATACATGCGGTGAAAAGAATTAAACTTTACATATAAATGGAGGTTTTAAAATGGCTCGTTTATTCGGTACTGACGGTGTACGCGGCATTGCCAACGTGGAACTTACACCGGAACTTGCTTTTAAACTGGGGCGCGCTGCTGCGTCTTACTTCGGCAGAGAAACACGCAACCCTAAAATTATTATCGGGCGCGACACACGCCTTTCCGGCACCATGCTGGAAGCTGCGCTTGCGGCAGGTATCTGCTCTGCGGGCGGCAACGCGCACCTTTTGGGTGTAATTCCTACGCCGGCTGTTTCGTATTTAACTTCCAAACTGCATGCCAATGCCGGTGCGGTAATTTCCGCTTCGCACAATCCGTTTGAGGACAACGGCATTAAGTTCTTCTCGCAAACCGGGCACAAGCTGCCCGACGCTGTGGAAGATGAAATTGAAGCCATGGTTGCCGCAGAATATGACAGCAGCAAGAACCCGAGCGGTTCTTCCGTTGGGCGCGTTATTAACGAAGAAGCCATGGATAAGCTTTATATCGACCATATCATCAGCACCGCGCCGACCAAATTAAACGGCTTAAAGGTTGTTATGGACTGCTCCAACGGCGCCAATAGCCTTATTGCGCCGGTAATTCTGCGTACCTTGGGCGCGCATGTTATTACCATTTTTAACCAGCCTAACGGCATTAACATTAATAATGGCTGCGGCAGTACGTATCTTGAGGCTTTGCAGGCCAAGGTGCTGGAAGAAGGCGCAGATGTAGGCATTGCCAACGACGGCGACGCTGACCGCTGCCTTGCCGTTGATGAAAACGGCAAACCGCTTGACGGCGACCAGATTATGCTTATCTGCGCGCTGGAGCTGATGAAAAAGAAAGAACTGCACGATAATGTTCTTGTAACAACCGTTATGAGCAACGTTGGCCTGCATAAAGCAATGGCAGAACATGGCGGGCGCTGCGTAAAAACCAATGTAGGCGACCGTTATGTGCTTGAAGAAATGCTGAAAGAAGGCTATAACCTCGGCGGCGAACAGTCCGGGCATATTATTTTCAGCAAATTTGCCAAAACCGGCGACGGCATTTTAACGGCTGTGCAGCTGCTTTCGGCAATGGTTAAAAATAACAAGCGCCTCTCCGAACTCGGTGCGCTTATGACCAAATACCCGCAGATTCTTCTTAACGTGCGTGTTAAAAACAAATACGGCTGGGAAGAAAACGAAGCCATTAAAGCCGTTATCAAAAAATATCAGGATGAACTGGGCGACAACGGGCAGGTACTCGTGCGTGCGTCCGGCACCGAGCCGTTAATCCGCATTATGGCGGAAGGCCCCGTGCAGGAGCGCCTGGAGAAAATTGCCGACAGCATCGGCGAAGTTGTTACGCGCGAGCTGGGCTGAATTTAGATTGACCGTATTGTAAAAATATAGTAAAATAAAGTAGCTGCAAAGGTGCCGCATGGGACAGCCAGGCCTGTGCGGCACAAAATGTATGTGCAGCAACCAAGCGCAAGTGCCGCTTTTGGCGGCAGACGAGGCGGAGGTTTATCGATTAGTCAGCGGGTGCCTCCCGGCCGGCTGCGGGCCGTAAGCAGACTGACAAAGCCCCATGGCAACGTGGGGGACAAAGCAGCTGCGGCAGAACTGGCAAATAACCTTTAGGAGGATTTTAATATGTGTGGTATTGTTGGTTACGTAGGCAATGCACAGGCTGCGCCGTTTTTGCTGGACGGAATGAGCAAGCTGGAATACCGCGGTTATGATTCCGCCGGTATTGCGGTTTACGAAAAAGGCAAAATCAGGGTTGAAAAATGCGTGGGCCGCCTTGACGCCCTGCGCCATAAGCTGGAAGGCAGAATGCCCGAAGGCAGCATGGGCATTGGCCATACACGCTGGGCAACTCACGGCAGGCCGTCCGACCGCAACTCCCATCCGCATACGGATGAAAGCGGCGATTTTGTTGTTGTACACAACGGCATTATCGAAAACTACCTGATGCTGAAAGAAAAACTCATTGCCAAAGGGCAGAAATTTTCTTCCGACACCGATACGGAAATTGTAGCGCATTTATTTGCCGATTTTTACGAAGGCGATATGGAAGAAGCCGTTAAAAAAGTTTTAAAAACCATTGAAGGCTCTTATTCTTTGGTATTTATGTGCGCGGCTGAGCCGGATAAACTCATCTGCACGAAGAAGGACAATCCGCTGATTATCGGCCTTGGCGAAGGTGAAAACTTTATTGCCTCCGATATTCCGGCGATTATTGCCAAAACCCGCCGCACCTATATTATGAGCGACGGCGAAATTGCCACCGTTACCAAGGACGGCGTTTGGGTGCAGGATATTAACGGCACGCCGATTACCAAAAAAGTTTTTGAAGTTAACTGGAATGCCGAAGCGGCCGAAAAAGGCGGTTTTGAGCATTTTATGCTGAAAGAAATTTACGAACAGCCGAAAGCAATTAAAGATACCATGCGCGGCCGTTTAGCCGAAAACGGCACGGAAATTAACTTTACCGAGCTGGGCTGGACTCCGGAAGACTTTACCGGCATCAGCAAAATCTTTATTGTTGCCTGCGGTACGGCTTATCATGCAGGCATTGTCGGCAAATACTATCTGGAAAATCTGGCGCGCATCCCTGTTGAAGTGGATATCGCCAGTGAATTCCGTTACCGCAACCCGCTGGTTGACGCCAACTGCCTGACCATTGTTATCAGCCAGAGCGGTGAAACTATTGATACCTTGGCAGCTTTAAAAGAAGCCAAACGCCTTGGCAGCCGTACTTTGGCAGTTACCAATGTTGTTGGTTCTTCCATTGCGCGCGAGGCAGACCAGGTTGTTTACACTTACGCAGGGCCGGAAATTGCCGTTGCTTCCACCAAAGCATACACCACCCAGCTTTTGGTAATGTTAATGCTTGCCGTTTATGTTGGCCGCCTGCGCGGAACCTTGGACGGCAATAAAGCAGACGCACTTGCGAAAGGACTGCATAAGGTTCCGGAACAGCTGCACGACATGCTGGAAAATGTTGACCAGATTAAAGTTTTTGCACGCCACTACGGCAGCAGCCTGGACGCATTCTTCCTTGGCCGCAGCCTGGATTATGCCGTTGCCCTTGAAGGTGCGCTGAAACTGAAGGAAATCAGTTATATTCATGCCGAAGCATATGCCGCCGGTGAACTTAAACACGGCACTTTGGCACTTATTGTTGAAGGTGTGCCGGTAATTGTGCTGGCAACACAGGAAGATGTTTACGACAAGACCGTAAGCAATTTGCAGGAGGTTAAGGCGCGTGAAGCCATGGTTATTGCCATTGCCCTCGAAGGTGATGACAGCATTGCCAAATATGCAGACCATGTTATTTACATTCCGCGTGCGGATAAAGAGCTGGCGCCGATACTGGCCGTGCTGCCTTTGCAGCTTTTGGCTTACTATGCCGCCCTTACAAGAGGCTGCGATGTAGATAAACCGCGTAACCTTGCAAAATCGGTAACAGTAGAATAATTACATTGCAAAGCCGGACTCAAAAATCCGGCTTTGTTTTTAGTTTGGGGGTGTTTAAAATGCCTCAGCACATAATTGTTGTGGATTACGACCCTTGCTGGGCTGCAAAATATGACGCAGAGAAGGATAAAATAACGGCCGTTTTAAAAGATAACTGCGTTGGTATATGGCACATTGGCAGTACAGCCGTGCAGGGGCTTGCGGCAAAGCCTGTAATTGATATTATGGCAGCAGTGAAAAGCCTGAAAGAAGTTGACTGCGCCGCAAACGCTTTCCGGCAGGCCGGTTATGAATATTTGGGCGAGTTTGGCATTGCCGGAAGGCGTTACCTGCGCAAGGGCGGGGATGAACGGACGCATCAGCTGCATATCTTTGCAGCAGAAGACAAGCAGAATATTCAGCGGCACATTGCTGTAAGGGATTATCTGCGCAGGCATAAAGAGGCGCGTGAAGAATACGCGGCATTAAAAAAACGGCTGGCTAAACTGTACCCTTATGATATTGAAGGTTACTGCGATGGCAAGGATGCTTTTGTAAAAAGAATGGAAAAACAGGCACTTGCGGAATTTAAAGCAGCGTACGAAGAATGATTAGCAGATTTTTAGGTGCTTATTATGAATTACAAAATAATTGATATAGATAACTGGCAGCGCAAGGAATATTTCGAGCATTATATCAAAACGGTTCCCTGTACTTACAGTATTACAACCAAACTGGATATTACGAACATTAAAAGCAGTAATTTAAAACTGTATCCGGCACTGCTTTACTGTTTAACCAAAACCGTAAATAAGCACGATCAGTTCCGTACGGCTTTAAGGGCAGACGGCAGACTTGTGGTTTATGATTTTATGCATCCGTGCTATACGGTGTTTCACAAGGATTCAAAAACGTTTTCCAACATCTGGACTGAGTTTTGCGATGATTACAATGCTTTTTGCCGGAGATACAATGGTGATATTTTGCACTATGGCGATAAAAAAGGCTTTATGACAAAGCCGGATATGCCGGAAAATGTTTTTACTGTTTCAATGCTGCCATGGATTACTTTTGACGGATTTAATCTTAATATAAAATCGTTTGATTATCTTTTGCCGATTTTTACTGTTGGCAGATATGAACAGATAAACGGAAAATATATTATTCCGCTGGCAGTGCAGGTACATCATGCGGTGTGTGATGGTTATCACGCAAGCTGTTTTATCACGGATTTGCAAAAGGAGATTGACTGCTTCGTTTAAAGCGGCACTGGCAGTTTTAAGCAGGCAAGTTTAACATAGTTTTAACCATAACCCTGCCTGCAAAAAGGGCAGGGTTATTTTGTAGTTGGAAAAATGTGTCAAAAATTTCACAAAAGGGGTTGCCAAAATTATAAAGTTAGCGTATACTAACTAAAGAGTTACGTAAGCGTAAACTGTTAAAAGAAATAACAGAGGAAACAAGGCAACTCGCGTTATAAAAAGCAGTTTGCGGCAGGCGTTCTCTAAAAAGTTTTTAGGAGGAACCCGCAATGAAAAAATCTTTAGTTTTAGCAATGGCAATGGCTCTTGGTGTTACCGCAAGCGCTTATGCCGCAAACCCTTTCAGTGATGTACCGGCAGGCCACTGGGCTTATGACGCTGTAAACAAGCTGGCTGCAGAAGGTGTTGTAGACGGTTACCCCGATGGTACTTACGGCGGCGACAAACTTATGACCCGCTACGAAATGGCTCAGATTGTAGCAAAAGCAATGGCTAAAGGCGCTAATGTTGATAAGCTGGCAGCAGAATTTGCTGATGAACTCGACAGCCTCGGCGTACGCGTGGCTAACCTTGAAAAGAAAGCTGATAACGTAAAAATTACCGGCGAAGTACGCGCGTCCTACCGTGATGTTGACACTGATGCTGCTGGTCATGACGGACACGAAGGTCTTTTGCGCTCCCGTTTATGGGTAAACGGCCAGATTAACGAGGACTGGAGCTACACCGGTATGTTCGAAAACAATCAGGATTTTGGCAACAAAACCGGCGATGACAAAATCGACTTTGCCCGTGCTTATGTAGAAGGCCGCGTTGGCGGTCTGGACGTTGTGGCAGGCCGTTACAACGAAGTTACCTTCACCGGCAACATCCTTGATGCCAACATGGATATGGCAAAAGTATCCTACGGCGACAAGATTAAAGTATCTGCTGCAGCAGGCAAAGCTTACGACAGCGTTGAAGTGAACGACAAAACGATGCTGGACAGCGACGACAGAATTTACATCGGCACTTTGGAAGCAGCACTGGGCGACGTTGACGCTTACGTTGCCTACTTTAAAACCAATTCCAACATGGATAAAGAAATTTGGAACGTCGGCGCAAGCTACGGCTTTGGCGATTTTACCCTGAGTGCTGAATATATGCGCGGCGATAAAGAATACGAAAACGCCGGTAAAGACGGCTGGTGGGCAGACCTGGCATGGAAAGGCGCTGAAGCGGATACCCCGGGCAGCTACGGCATCCACGCAGGCTACTATGACCAGAGCCCGAGCGCTTATATTAACCCGACCACCGATGCCGAATATTTTGATGACGGCTATAAAGGCTGGAATGTAGGCGTAAGCTATACCTTTGCCAAAAACATTGTAGGCATGGTTAACTACTGGGATATGGAATCTCAGACCACTAACAAAGATGCACAAACTATTTTCTCCGAACTGTACTTCATGTTTTAATTAGCAGATACAGTAAATAATTTTTAATTTCTCTCAAAAGGGAGCAGTTTCAGGGCTGCTCCCTTTTGCTGTTTGTAAGCAGCTTTAGCAGTTCTGCCTGTGGCAGCAGGTGTTTTAAGTGCTGTCTGCAAGGTTAACGTCATAGCCCTGCTTACGGCACTATCTCAGTTTGGAGATAGTGCCTGTTTGCACAAAATCGTCAGTTAACACTGCTAATGTACTGCTGTTTTCACGGCTTCCTTACTTTTTAACAAGCCCATTGGGTTTTACTACTTACGTACGTTAGCACTATTGGGAACAAGGTAGATTATATATAATAATCTTTGAATTACTTAAGAACAAGGTAAGAACGTAATACGGCAAAGAAAAGAACAAGAGAAAAAACAGACAAAAAAGAGAACAAGAAAAGAAACTCTCACCCAGATAAACAGATTTTTAACCCCGAAAATTTACCTGCGGCGAAAAAATATTTAAAAAATTTTTGGCTATGGTAAATTTTTTTAGCTGAAAAGGTGTTTATATGGGTGTAGGGCAATAATGCCTGTAAAAACAAAACCTTGTAAATTTTCTTTTCGGGCATCTGTTTTGGCGGCTCCGGCTATGGTAAAATATTGCCATAAGCTGTTTATGAAATTGCGTTTTTAATTTAACAACAAAGGGGTTGCTGTAAAAATGATGGTGGAAAGGTTTAAGCGTGACCTGATTAAAGAGTTCCGCAATTACGATAGAATGATGCTGATGCAGGATTTAATGGCCGGGCTTACCGTTACGGCGGTGGCTATTCCGCTGGCACTGGCTTTTGGCGTGGGCAGCGGCGCAACGGCGGCATCGGGCCTTGTAACGGCAATTATTGCCGGTGTTATCATCAGCGCGCTTGGCGGGGCGTATTTTCAAATTTCCGGGCCGACGGGCGCTATGGCGGCGATATTGATGTCCATTATCGCGCAGTACGGCTTGCAGGGCGTGTTTGTGGCTACTGTGCTTGCGGGCATTATCCTCGTTATAGCAGGGGTGCTGCATCTCGGCAAGCTGATTTCGTTCATCCCGATGCCGGTTATAAGCGGTTTTACATCCGGCATTGCCGTTATTATTGCCATGGGGCAGATTGATAATTTTTTTGGCGTTACCTCCGAAGGCAGCAGCGTAACGGAGAAGTTTTTAAGTTACTGGCAGCTTGGCTTTGAGCCGAATATGACGGCGGTGAGCATTGGCCTGTTTGTAATGCTGATGATGCTGCTGTTTCCGATGCGGTACAGCAAGTATATACCTTCTTCGCTGTTTGCCATTATTGTGGCGACGGCGGCCAATATTGCGCTGAACCTTGATGTGGCGGTGGTAGGAAACATACCGGCAACGCTTATTTTGGATGACCGCTTGGAGCTTGCTTCGCTGCTTGATTTCCGTACCGTTATCGGGCTTTTGGCGCCTGCCGTGAGTATTGCGGTGCTGGCGATGATTGAAAGCCTGTTGTGCGGTGCAACGGCTTCGCGTATGACCGGCGCAAGGCTCGACAGCAACCGGGAACTTCTGGCGCAGGGCATCGGCAACATCATAGTGCCGTTTTTTGGCGGCATTCCGGCAACGGCGGCTATTGCACGTACCAGCGTGGCGGTAAAATCCGGTGCGGTTACGCGCCTGACGGGCATCTTCCATGCGCTCGGCATTTTGCTTGCCATGTTTGTGCTGGCGCCGGTAATGAGCCAGATTCCGCTGGCGGCGCTGGCCGGCGTTTTGATGGTGGTTTCGTGGCGCATGAACGAATGGGTAACGATTAATTTTATTTTAAAAGGCAAATTTAAAGGCGCTATTTTAAAATTTGTTGTTACCATGCTGACGACGATTATTGTTGACCTGACAACCGCCATTATGATTGGTGTTATTATCGGGCTTGTTTTGCAGGCTGTGCGTTTTTCGCACCTGCGCATTACTTATGACGAAATTGACCCGCAGCGCCTGCACGAAGAAATTGAGGATTTGCCAGATGACGGGCTGGTTTGCTACATTAACGGGCCGATTGTATTCGCCAATACGGAACGCCTTGAGGAGATACCCAAAAAGGCGAAGCGTTACGGCTATGTATATTTTTCAATGCGCGGCGTGCCGGATATTGACATCAGCGGCGTGCAGGAATTTGCAAAAATTGTGCAGGAAATGAAGGACGCCGGCAAAAAGATTTACCTTTGCAGTTTGCAGGACGAAGCAATGGAAATGCTCAAGCGCGGGGGCGTATACGATATGATTGGGCAGGACGCAGTTTACTGGAGCGTGGAACGCGCGCTGCTGCACAGGCACTAAGCGTTTTAACATAAATTGACGAAAGAGGCGTAACAATGAAGGATTTTTTACTGGTGGATTTTGAGTTTACAACATATACTAAGCCGGTTGGGCGGCCGCGCGGATTTTTTTCGGAAATTATTGAAATTGGCGCGGTTAAGCTGACGGGTGCGGAATTAAAAGAGGACGGCAAAATACAGAATTTTGTAAAGCCGCATTTTTACCCCAAACAGGCAAAAGACAGCATGGATTTTTGCATGATTACCGAAAAGGACATGAAAAAAGGCATTGAATACCCGGAAATGGTGGCAAAGCTTGCGGAAATTTACGAAGCCGGGCAGACTTATTTTGTTGCCTGGGGCACGGAAGATTACAAAGTTTTAAACACCGGCTGCGAGCGCCATAAAATAGAAAATCCGGTTCAGTATGAAGATTACCTTGACCTTGCCGAAGCCTATAAACTGTGGAAGGGCGACGAACTTACAACAGGGCTGAAACGCGCAACCGAGGAGCAGGAAGTTGACACGGCAGGTTTGTGGCATACTGCTTATGACGATGCAGCCAACACCGGCAAACTGCTTGTAAGAATGCTGGAAAAAGGCTGGACGCCCGAACTTTATTTTGAACAGAAAGCTGCATATGATGCGGAAAAAGCAGAACGCAGGCTGCACGGCAGGTAAATTTAATAATAAAAACAACAAGCGCATCCGCTGTTAACGGGTGCGCTTGTTGTTTTAAGCAGATATATAAGAAAAAAGCATCCTTGTCAGTTTTTTTAATTCTACCTCTGTAAATCTGTAACATAACACGTTGGGAGTGGTAGCGGCGCTGAAGTAACAAAAAAGAATATGGTGCGACAGCTTAAAAAAGCATGGCACATTAGCTGCCATGCTTTTTGCGTATATGCGAAGGGCTGACGCAAAAATTTTTTACAAATAAATTCGTAACGTCTTGTGGGGGGGTAAAGGTATGGTAAAATAATAATATCCATTAATGCTGTTTAATTTTATCTAAAGCATATATATGTGCGCTTTAGATAAAACAGTAAAAATTTGATGAGGTGGTTTTTATGTCAAAAAAGAAAAATCTGGAAAGGGCAATTGTACTTGGGTTAATTTTAAGTACTGGTGTTTACGGTAATGTGTTGGCTGCTGATCCTGATGGTATTGGTATTGACCAATTTAAAGGTGGTCCTGAAAATAGTGTTATAACAGTGAATGTAGATACTATTGTTAATGGTACTGAAGATTATGGGCCTGACATTACGGTTCCTGATGTTGGAGATAACAGCCTTTTTAATGAAAAAAATGAAAATATGACTGTAACAGCAGGAAATGTAAAGTTAACTTTTAATGGGGTCAATATGATTAGCCCGCATATAGTAAGAGCTGGCGGTACTAATGGAGCTGATATTGTAATTGATAACACGAATCAGGATAAGCCAGATGGTGATGGCTTAAATACAGGCATTAATGTAAGCGGATATATAGAAGGCAATAGTTTAACAGTTAAGAGTGATAGCAGAGGTATTTGGACTGGTGTTGGTGGCAATTATTCTCCTGTAAAAATTAATGGAGAAGACTTCTGGGGTGTTCATATAAATGTGAATGATGAGTTTCGTTTAGAATCTTTTTCATATGCTATTTTTAATGAAGGTTACAATCAAGGGAATGTAGATATTACTTCCGGCACTGTATATATAGAAAATCAAAATAATAACGGTGTATATAATGTTGGTCGAGACAATGATTACGGAAATAATATGACTATTACAGCTACAAATGGTGATATTGTTATTAAAAGTCATGGAGCTGATAAATCTGACCGTGCAAGTGTAAAAAATACAACTAGTGGAACAACCGCATTAACTGCCAGTGGCATTATTGATATTTACGGTGCTGCTAACGGCATTTATGCAACTAAAGGCACAGTAAACTTAAGTTCTAAATATGGTAACAGTATTTCCGCCGAAGTGTATGAAGGTGAGGATTTTAAGCAACGCCGCAGTATCTCCGCAGAAGGTGGGTCTCAGGTTAATTTAAATGCAATAGCTGGCAGTAATGTACTTAACGGCGTTATTTTTGCTAAAGATGACACTACCAGCGTAACACTGAAACATAATATTTTAAATGAAGAAGGAAACGTAGTAAAAAGAGGCAGTGGCAGCAACTATATTTATTCTTCCTCTAAAGGAAGTAAAGATACTGTAGGTGACAGAAGCGATGTAGTAGCTGCACTTTATGCACAAAATGAAGGCAGGATAGAGCTTGCTGCCGGTGAAGGCGGAATTAACTATATTGAATCATTTTATACAGACCTTGATAATTCTAATACCAGTAATGACAGCGAACGTACCGTATGGGCGCAGCGCGGTGGTGTAATTGATATAAACGGTACTACGGTTATAAAATCAAGCAATGCGGAAAACTTTTATGAAGATGGTTATGCAACTAATAGCCGTGGTGTAGCAATTACGGCTGGCAGCGGCGATATAACAACAGACCCTATTCCTGAAGGTGTAAGGAGTACCGTAAATGTAGAATACGGCGGTGCAGTTACTTTAAAAGATAAAACTACTTTTAGCAGTGCTATTTATGGTGATATTGCTGCCGGTTATGGTGGATTAATTAATATTAGCAGACTTGAAACTAATGGTAATTATGGCTTACACGTTGAAGGTAATGCTTTGGCGGCAAATGGCGGTGAACTTAACCTTGACCTTGGTAATGGTGGCGTTTGGTATGGCCGTGCTGATGACTATGGCGATGCTGGTTATAATAACGATGCGGAAAATAATGACCATGATAGTTTCTATAACCCTATTTTCAGTAATGAAATTACTGAAGGCGGTAAAGTAAATATTACCATGGGAGACAGTGCAGAGTGGAATCTTACCGGCCAAAGCTGGGTAAGTAGCCTTGATGTAACTAACGCTAATGGCAATGCAACAATCAACATGGCTTATGACGGCAATACTCATGGACTTACCATAGGTGAGTTGAAAGGTGTTGCTGACGGCAATAGTGATGCTACATTTACTATGTCCTTAAATCATGACAATCATTTAGAAAGCGATATGCTTTATGCTAAAAACGCAACTGGTGAATATAATGTAGTCATCAATGATATGATTGAAGGCATTGAAAATATTAATGAAGATAATGTTTTACGTTTTGCTACTGTAAAAGGCGGCGCTACTTTTAATAATGTAACTATGAAAGACACAGGTTTTTATAATTTGGCGTTTGAAGTAGACCATAGTGAATATGATGTAAATGATACAGAAAACACTGGTTATAATGGCAGCGCATTTGGCACTGAAAAACCTGGTAAGGACAATGTAGACGATTTCTTCGAACTTAAAAATGATGAAGAAACTCAAAGCAAAATTATGCTGTTAGATGAAAATACGCAGCAAGATACTAACAGTGTAGAAAACTGGTATATTACTAGAGTTAAAAGCCAAGAAATGTCTGACGCAGGTAAAACCATGCTGAATATGAGCCGTGCCAACTACAGCAATGCCATTTATATGGACCGTTTGAACAAACGCCTTGGCGAAGCACGTTATATTAACAGTGAAGAAGATGAAGGCATGTGGGTACGTATCCGCCATGACCGCATTGGCAAGGATGCTGCTTACCGCAGCCAGAACACCATGTATGAACTTGGCTATGACCAGAAACAGGAATGCGATAACGGCGAACGCCGCGTAGGCATGGCAATTGACTACATGCATGGCGATACCGGCTATAATGATATTGCAGGCAAAGGCGAGATTGACCGCTATGGTTTGTGGCTGTATGATACCTGGATGGGCGATAAAGGCCACTATGCCGACTATGTAGCTAAATGGGGACATCTCTCCAACGATTTTGAAATTTACAACAGCAGCAGAGAGGTAACAGGCGATTACAGCAACAACGTATTCAGTGTAAGTGCAGAATATGGACGTAAAAAAGATATTGGCAATGACTGGTACTTTGAGCCTCAGGTACAGGCACAGCTGGCACGTGTAACCGGTGCAGATTACACAACAAGTCAGGGTACAAAAGTAAGTGTTGACGGTATCAACAGCTTAATTGGCCGTGCGGGCTTCCGCCTTGGTAAAGACTTTGGCGAAGAAAAACAAAGCACTGTTTACATTAAAGCAGATGTACTGCATGAATTCCTTGGCGACCAGGATATCCGCGCATTTGATGGCACGACCAGCGGCTGGCAGACAGTAAGCTATGAAAACGAAGGAACCTGGTATGACGTAGGTCTTGGTTTTGCAGCAATGATGAGCAAGAGCAGCTATGCATTCTTAGACCTTGAACGTTCCTTCGGACATGACAACGACGAAACTTATCAGATTAACGTTGGCATGCAGTGGAGCTTTTAATTGAATTGTAATAAATTAAGTTAATGGAAAAGTAAGCTAAACAGCAAAAGGGGGCGTTAGCTCCCTTTTGCTGTTAAAAAACAAACAACAAAAACGAGGTAAAAATGAATCAGGAAAATACAGGACTTGATGAAATAGTGCTGGAAAAATTTGCGGCAGGCGGTACGGTAGAGTTTGAAAATTATCTGCCGCGCAGCAGAAGCGGCATGCGCACCTGGGAATTAAAAATAAGGGATGAAGATGGCAGCCGCAGAATTGTGGTAATTCGCGACAGCGGTTTAAACGTTACCGGCACGGAGGTGGCGGTGCAGCCTTTTACAAACCGTGCTGAGCGCAACGAAGAAATTTGCAGGCTTTATAATGAATGTCATCTGTCGCAGGTGTTCTTAGCCAATTTATTTAACATCAGCCAATCTGCTGTTTCGGTAATTATTAAAAATTGCAAATGTATCAAACTATAAAAAACAACAAGCGCATCCGCTGTTAACGGGTGCGCTTAAAGTATCTTTACAGGATTATATTTTTCTGTTAAACTATCTAAGCAAATGTGCTGCCATAACGGTAGGCGGTTAGCCCTCCCCGGAGGGACTGTTACCCTCCGTTGACATAGAAATCCGTAAAACGGAAATACTATGCAGGAGGGGATAGTATGGAAGTTATTGATATTTTAACCATTATCGGTTATACAATAACAGTATTTTCTCTTGGCTATGCCCTCGGAAAAGACTACGCAAAAAAACAGTAACGGCCGCCATTAGCCTCGCAAACTTTGACGGTCGTTACTTATAACAACTTTTCAATATTTGCGGCTGACCGTCTATCGGCAGCCGTTTGTTTTTCTATAATTATTATATCAAACATAACGCAAAAGTCAAAGTATGCTATAATTAAAATAAAAATCAGCGCAAAATTAGCCGCTGCTTACTGCAAAAATTGCTGAAAAGGCTTAAATTATGGTATAATTTATTATTAGAGATTTTTGGAGGTAAGTATGATTTCAGATAAAAATTTTGTTGATGCCGCTGAGGGAAAAACTTATTTTATCCTCAATTACGGGTGCCAGATGAACGAGAGCGATGCCGAGCACTATGCCGGGCAGCTGGAGGAAATGGGCTATGCCAAAGCGGACGATTTTCATAATGCGGATATTATTGTTGTTAATACCTGCTGCGTGCGCGAAAGCGCGGAAAAACGCATTTTGGGCAAAATCGGCGAACTGAAGCGTGTTAAGGAAAACCATCCGGGGCAGGTTATCTGCGTGGCAGGCTGCATGGCGCAGAAAGACGGCGAAAAGCTTATTAAAAAGCATCCGCAGATTGATTTATTAATAGGCACTGCGCATGTAAACAGCTTTAAGGAAATTCTTACAGATTTTCTGGCGGACAAAGGCGGCCGCATTTATGACGATATGGCAATATCGGGCAGCGAATTTGAAGGAAACCGCGTGCGCCAGAGCGGTTTTTCGGCGTGGATACCAATTATGTACGGCTGCAACAATTTCTGCACTTACTGCATAGTGCCTTATGTGCGTGGGCGCGAGCGCAGCCGCAGCATTGAAAACATAGTGGAAGAAGTTGAGCAGGCAGTTGCAAACGGCTACAAAGAGTTTACCCTGCTTGGGCAGAACGTAAATTCCTACGGCAAGGATTTTGGCGAAAAGGGCATGTTTGCCAAACTTCTGCGCCGCGTAAACGATGTGCCCGGCGTGGAACGCATCCGCTATATGACAAGCCATCCGCGCGACATGGGTGAGGACGTTATTCAGGCGGTTGCAGAATGTGAACACATCTGCGAAAACTTCCATGTGCCGTTTCAGGCAGGTTCCAGCCGTATTTTAAAAATGATGAACCGCGGCTACACGCGCGAACAGTATCTTGACCTTGTGAAAATGATTCGCCGCTATGTGCCGGACGCTGCTGTTACAACCGATATAATTGTGGGTTTCCCGGGTGAAACGGAAGAAGATTTTGAAGAAACGCTTTCGCTTGTGAAAGAGGTTGGCTTTGACGCCGCCTACACCTTTATTTACAGTAAGCGCAGCGGTACGCCTGCCGCTAAAATGGAAGGGCAGGTGCCGCTGGACGTTAAAAAAGCGCGCCTTAACCGTTTAATGGCAGTGCAGAACGAAAACAGCCTGAAGCGCAACGAAGAAATGGTTGGCAAAACCTACGAGGTGCTTGCCGAAGGGCCGAGCGCCAATAACCCCAATGTATGGAGCGGCAGGACGCGCACCAATAAGCTTGTGCTGTGGCCCACGGAAGGGCGCACTTTTACGGCAGGGCAGAAGGTTAACGTAAAAATCTGCAATGCGCAGACTTGGCTTGTGAAAGGACAGGCAGAATAAAATGGCTGCAAACTATACGCCTATGGTGCAGCAGTATCTGGAGGTTAAACGCCAGCATCAGGATGAACTGCTGTTTTTCCGCTTGGGCGATTTTTACGAAATGTTTTTTGACGATGCCTTAACGGCGTCGCGCGAACTGAATATTACTTTAACCGGGCGTGCCGCGGGGCTTGAAGAACGCATACCCATGTGCGGCGTGCCTTACCACAGTGTTGACGGCTACATTGCCAAACTGATAAAAAAGGGTTACCGCATTGCCATTTGCGAGCAGGTGGAAGACCCCAAGCTTGCCAAAGGCATTGTAGAGCGCAAGGTTATAAAAATTATTACGCCGGGCACAGCTTTAAACGAGCAGCTTTTGGACGACAAGCATAACCGTTTTCTGGTGTTTTTGCAGCAGGACGGTGCGCGTTTGTGCCTTGTGGCGGCAGATATTTCTACCGGCGAGTGCCAGTGGTTTACCAGCGAAGGCAGCGAAATGCTGAGCACGGTACAGGAGCAGCTGTTCCGCATTCAGCCGGCGGAAGTTGTGGTATACAGCGGCATTGAAGGCTGGGAAAAACTGGAAGCATGGCTGAAGGCAAAGCTGCCGGAATGTGCAATATCCTTTTACCAGGAAGAAAACGAAAATGCCGGTTATTTTGAACAGCATTTTGCTGACAGCGAATACGGTGGCGACGCCCTTGTACACAGTGCGGCGGAGCACATGCTGCGCTACCTGCACAGCACTGTTAAGGCGGATTTAACGCACATAAACCGCTTAACGCGCATAGCCGTGGAAAAGTTTATGAACCTTGACGCTACAGCTATCCGCAATCTGGAGCTTGTAAAAAACATGCGTGACGGCACTAAGCGCGGCACGCTTCTGGATGTGCTTGATTTTACCGTAACCAGCATGGGCGCGCGCAAACTCCGCAGCTGGATTGAGTGCCCGCTTTTGGATTTGGCACAGATAAACGCACGTCAGCAGGCAGTGAAAGAGCTTTTGGAAAATTTGCAGCTGCGTACCGGCCTTGCGGAAGAAATGAAAAAAGTTTTCGATTTGGAACGCATTATTTCCCGCATTGAAGTAGGCAGCGCCAACGCCCGCGATTTGGTAGCCCTGCGCAGTTCGCTTGCCGTGCTGCCGGGCATAAAAGAGCTTTTAAATAGTGCGTCAAGCCGCCTGCTTGCGCATCTCGCAGGCGGAATTCATTTGCATCAGGAAATTTACGATACTCTGGCAGCGGCGATTGTGGACGAGCCGCCGTTTTCCGTCCGTGAAGGCGGCATGATACGCACCGGCTTTGATTTGGAACTGGACGAGCTGCACAGCATTGCCAGCGACAACAAAACATGGATGCAGAATTTTGAGCAGCGCATTAAAGAAGAAACCGGCATTAAAACCTTAAAAGTAGGCTACAACAAGGTTTTTGGCTATTATATCGAAGTCAGCAAGGGTCAGTCGGCTTCCGTGCCGGATTATTTTGTGCGCAAGCAGACCCTTGTTAACGCCGAGCGCTACATTGTTCCGGAACTGAAGGATTTTGAGAACAAAATTTTAAGCGCCAAAGAAAAAATAGAACAGCTTGAATATTATATTTTTAACAATCTGCGCGAGCAGATACGCGCCAAAATACCGGAGATACAGGAAACCGCGCGTGCGCTGGCCAATATCGACGTGCTGGCTTCGCTGGCAGAAGCGGCGTTTAAATATAACTATATTAAGCCGGAACTGAACAACCGCAGCGAAATACGCATTCTTGACGGGCGCCACCCGGTTGTGGAACGCCTTTTGGAGCGTGATATTTTTGTGCCCAACGACACCAACTTAAACAGCACGGACGAGCGCATGATTATCATTACCGGCCCGAACATGGCAGGCAAATCAACCTATATGCGCCAGGTTGCGCTTTTAACGCTGATGACGCAGATGGGCAGCTTTATTCCTGCGCGGCAGGCCAGCATTTGCCCGGTGGATAAGATTTTTACCCGCGTGGGTGCAAGCGACGACCTTGCCACGGGGCAAAGTACCTTTATGGTGGAAATGAACGAGGTGGCGCAGATTTTAAAATACGCTACCAGAAACAGCCTTATTATTCTGGACGAAGTAGGACGCGGCACCAGTACCTTTGACGGTATGAGCATTGCCCGCGCCGTTATGGAATACATTCACGAAAAAATTAAAGCCAAAACACTGTTTGCTACGCATTACCATCAGCTTATTGAACTGGAAAACATTATGGAGGGCGTAAAAAATTACAGCGTTGCGGTTAAGGAACGCGGCAACGATATTGTATTTTTGCGCCGCATTGTGCGCGGCGGCAGCGATAAAAGCTACGGCGTACATGTTGCACGCCTGGCGGGGCTGCCGAAGAAGGTTCTTGAACGCGCCAATGAATTTTTAAAGGAATACGACAGCGAAGGTCCGAAGCAGGCGCAGCCGGAACAGCAGCAGGATGGCGGCATGATGGGTTCGCTGTTTGGCAGTGCTTTGCAGCAGCGTCTTGCCAATATGGATGTTATGAGCATGACGCCTATTGAGGCTATGAACACATTATATAAATTGCAGGAGGAGGCTAAGCGCGAAGGAGGTGCTTTATGACCGTAAGCGCAGAAGTAAAGCTTTTAGACCAGAACACGGCCAACCAGATTGCGGCCGGTGAGGTTGTTGAAAAACCGGCTTCGGTAGTTAAGGAGCTTGTAGAAAATGCCCTTGACGCCGGTGCCGGAAAAATAGACGTTACGATTTTTGAAGGCGGCACGCAGTATATCCGCGTGGCAGATGACGGCAGCGGCATGACGGAGGCCAATGCGAAACTTGCGGTGCTGCGCCATGCAACAAGCAAAATCCGCGCGGCGAAGGATTTAATGAGCCTGCATACGCTGGGCTTCCGCGGCGAGGCTTTGCCGAGTATTGCGTCTGTAAGTAATTTTCAGCTTTTGACGCGCCCGGCGGATGAGGAGTTTGCGACAAGCATCCGCATTGACGGCGGAGAGCAGACCGAATGCCAGCAGACAGGCGGACAGGCGGGCACAACGGTTATTGTAGAAAACCTGTTTTTTAACGTGCCGGCACGCCGCAAATTTTTGCGTACCAATGCAACGGAAGGACGCTATATTAACGAGCTTTTAACGCGGCTTGCGCTTTCGCGCCCGGATGTGCGCTTTAAGCTTGTAAGCAACGATAAAGAGGTGTTGAGCACGCCCGGCAACGGCAGTTTGTTTGACGCCATTACCGCCCTGTACGGCAAAAAAGTTAGTGACGAACTTTTAAAAGTGGATTTTACCGGCACTGATGTAAAAATTACGGGCTATATCGGTAAGCCTACTTTGTTAAAAGGCACGCGCCAGTGGCAGAGCTTTATGGTTAACGGCCGCATCATCAACAACCGTATGATGAGCAAGGCGATTGACCACGCTTACCAGTCGCAGGTGCCGAAAAGCGGTTTTCCCTTTGCCGTGCTGATGGTGGAGGTTGATACGCACACCATTGACGTTAACGTGCATCCGCAGAAAAGCGAAATAAAATTCAGCGACGACAGCGTAATTTATAAAGCAATGTATAAGGCGCTTACAGACGCTTTAACAAAACCTATGAGCGCCAAACCGCAGCAGGCTCTTGACCTTTTGCCGGACAGCGAGCTTGCGGTGTTTAAACCGGTGGGGCAGGGCATTATTACGGACGGTATGCCGCTGCCGAAGCAGCAGAGCGTGCCGAAACCGGCACCGGTGCAGCAGCCAAAGCCTGCTTACGCAGATATTTTTAAAACGGCTCCGGCACATGAGCCACAGCCTGAACCCGTGCAGAGCGAAGTGTGGAAACAGGTGGAATATACATATACTCCGCCTAAAACGGAGCCTGTTTATACCATTAATGAAGTGCGCGAGGAGTTTAAAAAGCAGGACGAAGTTAGCGCTAACGTTATAGGTTTTACCGATACTAATAACGAAACGGAAAGCATCTGGCCGATTGGGCAGGTTGACAAAACCTTTATTATTGCCCAAAGCGAGGACACGCTGTATTTAATTGACCAGCATGCCGCACACGAGCGCATTTTGTACGATAAATTTGTTAACGCACACAACAATATACCGGCGCAGACCATGCTGATGCCGCTGTATATTGATGTTAGCGCGCACGATACGGAAATTATCGAAAAGCACCGTGAAGATTTTTCGCGCCTCGGCGTGGATATAGAACCGGCCGGTGAAGCGCTTTTGAGGGTTTCCAGTCTGCCAACGGATATCAAGGCGGACGGAGCGGAAGACTTTATCCGCGAGATAACCAAAATGCTGAGCGAGATGAAAAACATCAGCCCGAGCGATTTGCGCCAGAACATGCTGCACATGATGGCATGCAAGGCGGCGATAAAAGCAGGCGAGGTGCTGAATATGCGCCAGATGCGCCAGCTGATTATTGATTTGTGCAATACGGAGCATCCGTTTACCTGCCCGCACGGACGCCCGTGTATGATAGAAATAAGCTCGGCAGAGCTTTATAAAATGTTTAAACGCACATGATGCAGCAGAAATTTGCCGTAACGGCAGGGCGCAACAGCGGGCTTCAGTGGCCGGGGGGCGCCTGGGCACAGGGGTTTGGCGTGCCGTACCTGCGCCGCGGGCGCAGCGGCAGTTTGGAGGAGCTTTGTAAAAAACATGGCGTAAATGCATTGTTGGTGGCAACCAAATTAGGCCCGCAAGTGTTTACGGAAGAAGGACGGTTTTTCTTTCATCCCAGCATGGCTGATTTGCGTTTAAAGCACATCGCCGCCGGTGAGCCTGACCATTTAATTGAAGCTTTGGCGCTTGCACCCGGCAAAAAGGTTCTGGACTGCACTTTGGGGCTTGCAAGTGACGCCATTGTGGCAAGCTATGCCGTAGGTGCCGCAGGCAAAGTGGTTGGCGTGGAAGCATCGCCGCTGCTTGCTTTTGTTGTGGCGCGCGGCCTTGCCTGCTATGAAACCGGCAGACAAGACGTTGACGCAGCCATGCGCAGAATAAAAGCTGTACACGCCATGGCGGATGATTATTTGAAGAATGTGCAGCCGGACAGTTTTGACGCGGTTTATTTTGACCCTATGTTCCGCTTCGGCGTAAAAACATCGGCTAACATGAAGCCGCTGCGCCCGCTGGCCTACGAAAAGGAAATTGACGCAGAGATAATAGAGCTGGCGCTGAAAGCCGCACCGCGCGTTGTTATTAAAGAGCGCAGCGAAAGTTTTCTGCGCGGCCTGGGCTGCACGGAAATTCAGGGCGGCAGGTACAGCCGCGTAAAATACGGAATTATCAGGAGATAGTTATGAAAAAACAAATAGCCGTTATTCTCGGCCCTACGGCAACGGGCAAAAGCCACTGCGGCATAGCCCTTGCCCAGGCGCTGGACGGCGAAATTATATCGGGCGACTCAATGCTCGTATACCGCGGCATGGATATCGGCACTGCCAAACCGACGGCGGAGGAACTGGCGCTTGTGCCGCACCATATGGTGGATATTCTGCCGCCGGAAGCCTCGTTTAACGTGGTTGATTTTAAAGAACGCGCCGAGCGTTTGATTGATGAAATTACCGCGCGCGGCAAACTGCCCATTATAGTTGGCGGCACGGGGCTTTACATTAAAGCACTGCTTGAAGATTACAAGTTCAGTTCCAAAGGTGAAGATTCAGCCCTGCGCGCGGAGCTTGAAGCGCTTCTGGATGAGCAGGGCAAAGACGCGCTTTATGCAAGGCTTGTAAAATCTGCACCGGCAGAAGCCGGAAAAATAGATATTAACAACACGCGCCGTGTAATACGCGCCATTGAAGCCGCCGAAAGTGGGGACGACCTTTCGCACAGCAAAAGCGAAGAACTCGTTTATGACGCTGCCGTTTTTGGCCTGCGCATGGAACGCAGTGTGCTGTATGAGCGCATTAACCGCCGCGTGGATATTATGCTGGAGCAGGGGCTGATAGAAGAAACGCTCCGCCTGCTTGCTGAAGGCGTGCTGGAAACGGCGCAGTCCATGCAGGCTATCGGCTACCGGCAGACAGTGCTGTATTTAAAGGGTGAATGGGATAAGGCTACCGCCGTTGAAAAAATTAAACAGGCAACGCGCAATTTTGCCAAAAGGCAGTTTACATGGTACAAAAAAATGCCGTATGTAAAATGGTTTAACTTTGACGCAGAACCCAATTACGAAAATGTTACGGCAGAAATGATTAAAACAGTTGTAGAAAAGTTTAAGATAGGTTAAAATTATAACAATAATAAAATTATGGAGGGGCTGTAAATGACCATGAACAATGCAAAACCGGCTATGAATTTGCAGGACAGCTTTTTAAACCATGTCAGAAAGGAAAACCTTGGCGTAATTATTTACCTTGTGAACGGTTTCCAAATCAGGGGGCTGGTACGCGGGTTTGATAATTTTACCGTTATTATAGAAAACGAAGGCAAGCAGCAGCTTGTTTATAAGCATGCCATTTCTACAATTTCCCCGGCGGCAAACATTACAATTATGCAGCCGGAAAGACGTGAGCAACAATAAAAAGCTAAGAAAAACGGCGCTGTGGCGTTGTTTTTCTTTATATAGGGTATTTTTATGACAGGCAGGATGCAGCTTTTTTTGGAATATTTAACAGTGGAGCTTGGCCTTTCGGCAAATACCAGGCAGGCGTACGAGCGTGATTTGCGCCTGTTTTGCAAAACGCTTGGCTTTAAAAACAGCGACGCACTGGTTAACGTAAGCCGTGAGCAGATAACCGGGTATATGACGCAGCTGAAGGAAAAAGGCCTTGCCGCAGCAACCATTGCACGCAAGCTGGCAGCCATTAAGGCGTTTTACCGCTTTATGACTGCCGAAGGATATATGGACGCCAACCCGGCAGAAGTTGTTGAAGCAGGCACCAAAGGCATTAAGCTGCCGCGCGTTTTAAGCGAGGACGAAGTTGTGCGCCTATTAAACCAGCCTGATATAACAACGGCGGAGGGCTTCCGTGACCGCACGATGCTTGAAGTGCTGTATGCTACCGGCATGCGCGTTTCCGAACTTATTAACCTTACGTTGGAACGCGTTGATTTAAACATGAAGTATATCATTGCGTTCGGCAAGGGCAGCAAAGAGCGTATTGTGCCGCTTGGCTCTGTTGCGGCGGAATTTTTACAGCAGTACCTTGAAAAAGTGCGCCCCAAACTTACGCATGAGGACAGAAACACCAACATAGTTTTTCTGGCTTTCGGCGGGCATGAACTTACGCGCCAGCGCTTCTGGCAGATTATCCGCGCTTACGGCAGAAAAGCAAACATCAATAAAGCGCTTACCCCGCATATTCTGCGCCATTCGTTTGCCACGCACCTTTTGGACAACGGTGCCGACCTGCGCAGCGTGCAGGAGCTTTTAGGGCATTCGGATATTTCCACAACGCAGATTTACACGCATTTAACCAATAAACGCCTGCGCGATATTTACGCAAAAGCCCATCCGCGGGCCTGATTAAAGGAGGACATTATGGCTAAAAGAGGCAGGAGCAAAAAATCTTCCAACTGGTTTACCGTTCTTTTGCTGGCAGTGGTTTTGCTCGCTGCCGCAGCGGCGGGAATTTATTATGCTTCCTCGCGTTCCGAAAAGGATGTTGAAAACACGGGCATTACCGGACCGTCGCAGATAGAATTGCTGGAAGAATCAAAATCGGCGCAGAAGGCCGTTGACGATATTCTGCTGACCCGTGACAACTGGCAGCTTACCGATAACGGACGCAGCAGCCAGAAGGAAAAACAGCGCTCCGGCGCAGAAGTAATCTGGAACAAGCGTGAACTGGCCATAGGCGTTCCGCGCGATACCCAGCTGCGTGATGCTGCAAACTGGCTTGCAGGCAAGCTGGAAGGCAGCAAATTAAAAACCGTCCGTATGGAAGAAACAACCTATAACGACTGGGATTCCGTAAGGATTGATATTGCCATCAGCACCAAAGCCGGTGAAGGGACCAAAGAATTTGTTACGGATACGGTTTATTTTTACCATAACCTTAATTTGGATAAGCCTGATAAGGATATTAAAAAGGAGCAAACCACAACACGCAGCCACCACGGCAGGCTTGCCGTAATAATTGACGACTGCGGTTATGATGTAGACCTGGTGCAGCGTCTTGTAAATTTGCGTGCGCCGTTCAGTTTTGCCATTATTCCGTACCGTGATTTCAGCAGTGATTCGCTGCATGTAATTAACGGCGGCGGCCAGGTTGCCATGCTGCATCTGCCAATGGAGCCGATGAACGCTTCGGCGATGAGCGAGGGCAAAAGCACGGTGCTTACCAGCATGGACGACAAGCGCATTATGCAGCTTACCGGCGAACTGATTAACAGCCTGCCGGGCATCAGCGGCGTAAATAACCACCAGGGCAGTAAGGCAACGAGCGATGAACGCACCATGCGCGCCGTTTTAAAAGAAATTAAACGCCAGGGGCTGTTCTTTGTAGACAGCAACACCTATGCCAAATCGCTGGGCGATAAACTGGCGGCAGGCATGGGCGTACCGACCGGGCGCAACAATATTTTCCTTGACAACAGCACCAATGAGGACGAAATAATTGAAAAAATCTGGCAGGCTGCGGCCATTGCCGATAAATACGGCAGCGCCATTGCCATTTGCCATGCGCGCCCGCATACCGTTAACGCCTGGGAGCAGGTTATAGACGAGGTTAAGGCTTCGGGGCTGAAACTGGTGCCTGTCACAGAAGTTTTACATTAATGGCTTATATGGTATTTGAAAGTTAATCTTAAAATTGTTATAATATTTAATAGGGCTTTGCCTTAAATGTTTTGCAGTGTTTTGTTTTATGAAATGAAGGAGGACACAAATTATTATGAAAACAGCTTTTTTAATGACAGCACTGACCGTGCTTTTAGTGCTTATCGGCGATTATTTCGGCGGTTTGCAGGGCATGATTGTGATGCTCAGCTTTTCGGTAATCATGAACTTTTATGCTTACTGGAACAGCGACAAGATGGTGCTGAGGCATTACAATGCGCGCGAAGTTGACGCACAGTCTGCGCCGGCATTATATAAAATGGTGCAGGAGCTTGCCCGCCGCGGCAACCTGCCGATGCCGAAGGTTTATATTATCGACAGCCCGGTGCCTAACGCTTTTGCTACCGGCCGCAACCCGGAACACGCTGCGGTTGCAGTAACAACGGCGCTGTATGACGTGCTTGACAAACGCGAAATTGCCGGTGTGCTCGGCCACGAACTGAGCCACGTTAAGCACAACGATATTTTAATAAGCACCATTGCGGCTACCATGGCCGGTATTATTACAACCATTGCCC
>ENA-OPBG01000748-OPBG01000748.1-human-gut-metagenome-genome-assembly--contig:-NODE-748-length-25962-cov-2.795692_pt1 | contig 25962 bp, 27 predicted proteins | sample MGYA00241065_ERZ501446 | MGnify/ENA primary metagenome ERZ501446 (study PRJEB25962, sample SAMEA2042632) | human gut metagenome | biome: human gut; feature: human-associated habitat; material: faeces...
TGGAGCCGGTCTTGGTCGAGGTGATGCGCTCCTGAAGGTCTCCCATCTCGGTTGCGAGCGTAGGCTGGTAGCCCACGGCAGAGGGCATGCGGCCGAGCAGGGCCGAAACCTCGGAGCCCGCCTGGGAGAAGCGGAAGATGTTGTCGATGAACAGCAGCACGTCCTGGCCCTGGTCGCGGAAGTACTCGGCGGTGGTGAGGCCGGCGAGCGCGACGCGCATGCGGGCTCCGGGCGGCTCGTTCATCTGGCCGTAGACCAGGCAGGTCTTGTCGATGACGCCGGACTCGGTCATCTCGAGGTACAGGTCGGTGCCCTCGCGGGTACGCTCGCCGACGCCGGTGAAGACCGACGTGCCGCCGTGCTGCTGCGCGAGGTTGTTGATGAGCTCCTGGATGAGCACCGTCTTGCCGACGCCGGCGCCGCCGAAGAGGCCCGTCTTGCCGCCGCGGACGTAGGGCTCGAGAAGGTCGATGGCCTTGATGCCCGTCTCGAAGATCTCCGTGGTGGTGGTGAGCTCGTCGAAGGACGGCGCGGGGTGGTGGATCGGGTAGTAGAGGACGTCGTCGGGAACGGGGCACCCGTCGACGGGCTGGCCCATGACGTTCCAGACGCGACCGAGGGTGGAGGGCCCGACCGGCATCATCATGGGGCGGCCGGTGTCGTGCACGCGCAGGCCGCGCGTGAGGCCGTCGGTCGAGGACATGGCCACGGTGCGCACCACGCCGCCCGGGAGCTGGGACTCGACCTCGAGCACAGTGCTGACGTGACCGACGGGCGTCTCGCCCTCCACGGTGAGCGCGGTGTAGACGCTCGGGACCTGGTCGTCGAACTTGACGTCGACGACGGGGCCGACGATGCGCACGATCGTGCCGACGCCGACGCTCCTGTTGAGCTTGTGGTACGCAGCCTCCTCGAGGGCGCTGCGCTGCTCCTGGTTCTTCTCTGCCATTAGTAGTCCTCCAATGCGGACGCGCCGCCGATGATCTCGTTGAGCTCGGTGGTGATGGCCCCCTGGCGCTCGCGGTTGTAGGTGCGGGCGAGGGAGGCCAGGACCTCCTTGGCGTTTTCGGTCGCGGACTGCATGGCGCGACGGCGCGCACCGTGCTCCGCCGCGGCCGAGTCGAGCAGCGCGTGGTAGATGACCGTCCTGAAGTAGGCGGGCATGAGGTGGCCGAGGACCTCCTCGGGCGACGGGTCGAAGGCGAAGTCCGTGTACTCGTGCGCCCCGACGGAGGAGAGTGCCTCGGGCGTGCGGGGCTTGTTGGGCATGATGAGCTGCTCCTTGCTGATGGGCAGGAGCTGCTCGGTCACCTGGACCTGCTCGATGCGGTTCTTGGCGTGCCAGTAGTGCAGCACCACGCGGTCGATGGCGCCGGTGGCGTAGCCCTCCATGACGTAGGAGGCTATGCGGTCGGCCTCGTCCATGTTGGGCTCGGACGAGATGCCGACGAACGACATGGCCGGCTTGACCTTGCGGTAGGTGAAGTACTCGGTGGGCTTGCGCCCGCAGGTGATGACCGACGAGGAGATCCCCTGCGCGCGCAGGCGCTCCATCTCGTGCTCGACCGCACGCTGCTGGACGATGTTGAAGCCGCCCGCCAGCCCGCGGTCGGACGCGATCAGGATGAACAGGACGTGACGCTCCTCGGCGTGGCGGGCCAGCAGGGGCTGCGAGGAGTCGAAGCCCGCTGCCGCCACGTTGGCGAGCATGCGCGTGATGGCGTCCTTGTAGGGCTCCGCCTGCTCCGCACGGTCGAGCGCCCTGCGGATGCGCGCCGTTGAGATCATCTCCATCGTGCGCGTGATCTGCATGGTGCTCTTGATGGAGCTCCTGCGCCGCTGTATCTCGCGAAGGTTCGCCATCTCGCGCTACTCCTGGCTGGCGAGCGTGGGCTGGGCGGCGTGCGCGTCCACGGTGGGCTCGGCCGCCGCCTCGACGTCGGCTCGCGTGCGGTTGGGGTGCTCCTTGAGGAAGAGCTCCTTGTAGTGGCCGATGTGGAGCCTCAGGCGACGCTGCTTCTCCTCGTCCAACTTGCCCTCGGCGAGGGAGTTGCGCAGCGCGGGGTGACGCTCGGCGATGTGGCGCACGAGCCCGTCGCGGAACAGGTTCACGTTCGAGAGGTCGATGTCGTCGAGGAAGTCCTCCTTGGCCGCGAAGATCGCGATGATCTGGTCGCGGACGTCAAGGGCCGAGTAGCGCTGCTGCTTGAGCATCTCCATCATGTGGGCGCCGTGGTTGAGCTGGTACTGCGTCGTGGCGTCGAGGTCGGAGCCGAACTGCGAGAAGGCCTGCTTCTCGCGGAAGCTCGCGAGGTCGAGCCTGAGCGTGCCGGCAACCTGCTTCATGGCCTTGACCTGGGCGTCGCCGCCCACGCGCGAGACCGAGATGCCCACGTCGACGGCGGGGCGCTGTCCCTGGAAGAACAGGTTGGACTGCAGGTAGATCTGGCCGTCGGTGATCGAGATCACGTTCGTCGGGATGTAGGCGGAGACGTCGCCCTCCTGCGTCTCGATGATCGGCAGCGCCGTGAGCGACCCGCCGCCGTTGGCGTCGGAGAGCTTGCAGGCGCGCTCGAGCAGGCGCGAGTGCAGGTAGAAGATGTCGCCGGGGTAGGCCTCGCGTCCGGGCGGACGGTGCAGCGTCAGCGACATCTGACGATAGGCCACGGCCTGCTTGGAGAGGTCGTCGTAGACCACGAGCACGTGGCCGCCGGGGTGGGTCTCGTCGGCGGGGTTGCCGTTGGCGTCGTTGTACATGAAGTACTCGCCGATGGCGGCGCCCGCCATCGGAGCGATGTACTGCATCGGCGCGGAGTCGGCGGCGGTGGCGGCCACGATGACCGTCTTGTCGAGGACGCCGTGGCGCGAGAGGGACTCGCGGATGGCCGCGACCGTCGAGGCCTTCTGGCCGATGGCCACGTAGATGCAGACCATGTCGGTCGAGCGCTGGTTGACGATGGCGTCGATGGCGATGGCCGTCTTGCCCGTCTTGCGGTCGCCGATGATGAGCTCGCGCTGGCCGCGACCGATGGGGACCATGGCGTCGATGGCGAGAAGACCCGTCTGCACGGGCTCGCACACCGGCTGGCGGTCCATGATGCCGGGGGCCTTGAACTCGATGGGGCGGCGGTGCGTGGCGTTGATGGGGCCGAGGCCGTCGATCGGCTGGCCGAGCGGGTTGACCACGCGCCCGAGCATGGCGTGACCGGTCGGGATGTCCATGACGCGACCGGTGGTGCGGCACTCGTCGCCCTCCTTGATGTCCTCGACGTTGCCGAAGAGGACGGCGCCGACCTCGTCGACGTCGAGGTTCTGCGCGAGGCCGTAGACGTCTCGGCCCGTGGCGGAGCTCGTGAACTTGAGGAGCTCGCCGGCCATGGCGGTCTTGAGCCCGCTGACGTGGGCGATGCCGTCGCCCACCTCGGTCACGACCGAGGCCTCCTGGCGGTCGACCGTCGCGTTGATGGCCGCGAGGTTCGCGCGGAGGGTCTCCATGATCTTCTCGGAGCTGATGGCATCCGTCACTTCTCCTCACCTCCGATGAACGAAGAGGAAAGCGTCTTTCTGATGTTGGCGAGCTGGGCGCGCACGGAGGCGTCGTAGCGCTTGCCGCGCACCTCGAGCATGATGCCGCCGATGATCTTGGGGTCAACGCGCTCGACGAGGTAGACGGGGGCGCCGAGGTCCTTCTCGGCCTTGGCGCGCACCTTGGCGCGCAGGTCGTCGTCCATGGGGACGGCGGTGGTCACCGTCACGGAGACGGTGGTGTCGTGCGCGTCGAGAAGCTCCTTGTAGTGCTTGGCCACCTCGGCGACGAGGTCGAGGTCGTCCTCGCGCTGCATGGCGGCGAGGGTCTCCAGCACCTCGGGGGAGAACTTCCGGGCGTGCTGCCACTGGACGAGGTCGGCGTTGGCACGCCCCTCCGAGCGGGCGGCCTCCATGAGGGCCCGCGTGTACGCCTCGACCTTCTCGGCGTCTGCGCGCTTAGTTGCCATCTGAGCTGCCCACTTCCGCCAGGTACTTCTCGGCGAGGCGACGCTGGTCCTCCTCGCTCAGGCTGTCGCCGATGATCTTGGTGGCGATCTCGACGGAGAGGTCGACCACGGAGCTGGAGAGCTCGATCATGGCCTTGTGACGCTCGGACTCGAGCGCGCCGTGGGCCTTGGCGATGACGTCGGCCGCCTCGTGCTGTGCCTTGGCGAGGATGCGGGCGCGCTCCTCCTCTGCCTCCTTCTTGGCGCGGGCGACGATGGCCTCGGCCTCGTGGCGCGCCTCGACGATCTTCTCGTCGTACGCGCGGGCCTGGCTGGCCGCCTCGACCTTGGAGCGCTCCGCCTCGTCGAGGTCGGACTGGATCTTCTCCTGGCGCTTCTCCATCATCGAGAGGACCTGCGGCCAGACGAGCTTGGCCAGCACCGCCCAGATGATGAGGAAGGCGATAAGCGCGGGGATGAACTCGGCGGGCTTGGGGATCAGGATGTCCGCACCCACCGCAGACTCCTCGGCCAGCGCCACCGTAGGCAGCGAGCAGGCGAGAAGCGCCGAAGCGCCGACGACTCCCACCCCGGCCAGAAGCCTTCTCGAAGTGTTCTTCATGCTTGCCTCCAACTCGCTCGCGCGACAGCCCTACTTGACGATCAGGCTGACGACGAAGCCGATGAGGGCGAGGGCCTCGACGAAGGCCGAGCCCAGGATGAAGACCGTGAACAGACGGCCCTGGACCTCAGGCTGACGAGCCATGCCCTGCGCGACGCCACTGGCGGCAAGGCCAATGCCGATGCCAGCGCCAATGACACCGAGACCATAACCAACGACACCGAGAGCTCCCACTGTTCCTCCTTTGACATTCGCCCCGGGCTCCTTGTTTGCCGGCGGCGAGTTTCAAACCAACGTTTATGCACGGCGGGCAGACGCCCGCGAGTTGCCTGATAGCAGCGGCCGACTACTCCTCGTCGGACTCGGCGATCTGGATGTAGACGGCGGTGAGCAGCGCGAAGACGTACGCCTGGATGGCCGCGACCATGATCTCCACGACGTAGATGACCAGCAGGATGCCCACCCACAGAACCGAGGCCCCGGCCTGCGCGGCCGTGGCGAGCGAGAAGGCCTGGACCATCGGCTCGAAGAAGAGCGAGGCCAGGATTGCGAAGGTGCCCATGACCACGTGGCCGGCGAAGAGGTTGCAGAAGAGTCGCACGGCCAGCGTGATGAGGCGCAGGATGGTGGAGAAGACCTCGATCAGCCACACGAGGGCGTTGAGCGGGAAGGCAACGCCGGCGGGAGCGAGGCTCTTGGCGTAGCCGAGGGCGCCGTGCTTCTTGATGCCGCAGGCGATGAAGTAGACAAACGAGCAGACGGCGAGGGCCGCCGTGGTGGAGATGGTGCCCGTGCCGGGCTTGCATCCCGGGATGATGCCCACGATGTTGTTGGCGAGCACCACTAGGAAAATCGAGGCGACGAAGGGGAAGTGACGCCTCCAGGACTCGCCGAGCAGGCCCTTGCACATGTCGTCACGCACGAACTCGACAAGGTACTCCATGCCGTTGACGAAAAAGCCCTGCGGAACGAGGCTCTTTGCCTGCTTGCTCTTGAAGACGAAGAGTGCCACGAGCATCAGCGCCACGGCAACGGCGAACCAGAACATGTACTGAGTGAAGCCCACGCCGTCCAGGGTGCCGAAGATGGGCTGGGACGTGAAGCTCGAGACGAGCTCGTTGACCTCGCTGCCCAGGCTGTCCAGAGGATTGCCCACGCTTGTCCCCCTCTCAAGCCCGACGCCTGCCGTTGGCGGCGCGCCAGGCCCTTATCGCCTCAACCGCCCAGAAGAGCAGGAAGAGGGCAACCATAGAACACGCGAACGCGAGGAAGGGCCTCCCTGCGCCCGCGACCGCGTACGCCACGGCCAACGCCACCGTCATCATGAGAAACGACGCCATGACTCCGGCCATGCCCGCGGCGATGCTCACCTTTGCTCCCGCGCGAAGGGCCCCCTCGAACGGCACGGCCAGCGGTACGCATCCCGCGAACCCCGCAAGCGCTCCGGCAAGCACCGCTGACGTGACATCCATGGGCGCTCCCCTTCGGGCGATTTGCAAAAGTACGGTGTAGTCTAGTCCAATACGAAACGCGGTCAAGGGCCGCGCGCGAAGGCGCGCCTCCGTTTCTTCACAAACGCGAAGCGCCCGGCCTACTTGGTGCCGTAGATGCGGTCGCCCGCGTCGCCGAGGCCGGGCAGGATGTAGGCGTGGTCGTTGAGCTGGCGGTCGAGCGCGCAGGTGTAGAGGCGCACGTCGGCGTCGAAGTCGAGCACGGTGCGCACGCCCTCGGGCGCGGAGACGAGCGTGAGCGCGCGGATGTCGCGCACGCCGGCCTCGCGCAGGAACTGGATGGCGGCGGTGAGCGAGCCGCCCGTGGCGAGCATCGGGTCCACGATCAGGCAGGTGCGGTTCTCGATGTCGTCGGGGAACTTGCAGTAGTACTGGTGCGGCTCGTGGGTCACGGGGTCGCGGTACATGCCGACGTGCCCCACGCGCGCGGAGGGCACGAGCTGGAGGATGCCGTCGACCATCCCGAGGCCGGCACGCAGGATCGGGATGATGGCGACCTTCTTGCCCGCGAGGCGCTTGCAGGTGGTCGTCTCGAGCGGGGTCTCGACCTCGACGTCCTCGAGCGGAAAGTCACGCATGGCCTCGTAGCCCTCGAAGATCGCGAGCTCGGTCACGAGCTCGCGGAACTGCTTGGTGCCCGTCGCCTTGTCACGCAGGATGTGGAGCTTGTGCTGGACGAGCGGGTGGTCGATGACGACGAAGCGACTGGGGTCGAACTGGTTCTCCATGGTTGCTCCTTCTCAGGGCCTCGGCGCGCCGCGCGGGCGGCGCGCGCCTTCTACATCTCGGGGTAGAGCGGGTGCTCGGCGAGAAGCTCGCGGACCTCCATGCTCGCCCGGTCCATGAGCGCGGCGTCGCCCATTCCGGCCACGACCTCGCCGATGAGCTGCCCCACCCGCTCGCACTCCTGCTCGGAGAAGCCACGCGTGGTGACGGCGGCCGACCCCACGCGGATGCCGCTCGTGACGAACGGGGAGCGCTTCTCGCCGGGGATGGTGTTCTTGTTGACGGTGATGCCCACCTCGTCGAGCGCGCGCTCGGCGTCGCGCCCGGTGACGTCACCCGCGGGCGTGAGGTCGACGAGGCACAGGTGATTGTCGGTGCCGCCGGAAACGAGGCGCAGGCCGCCCTCGACCAAGCCCTCGCCCAAGGCGGCGGCGTTTTCGACGACGGCATGGGCGTACTCGGAGAACGACGGTTGCGCCGCCTCGCCAAAGGCGACGGCCTTGGCGGCGATGACGTGCATGAGCGGACCGCCCTGCCATCCGGGGAACACGGCCTTGTTGTACTTGTCGTAAATCTCCTCGTTGTTGGTGACCATGAAGCCACCGCGCGGGCCGCGCAGGGTCTTGTGCGAGGTGGAGGTGACGATGTCGGCATGGGGTACCGGCGAGGGATGGGCGCCACCGGCAACGAGACCGGCGATGTGCGCCATGTCGACCATGAGGTAGGCGCCCACCTCATGGGCGATGTCGGCGAAGGCCTCGAAGTCGATGATCCGCGGATAGGCCGAGGCGCCCGCGACGATGAGATCGGGCTTGACCTCCCGGGCAATGGCACGGACCTCGTCCATGTCGATGCGCTCGGTCTCGGGATTCAGGCCATAGGAATGGGCATCGTAGAAACGACCCGAGAGCGAGAACTTGGCACCGTGCGAGAGATGGCCGCCAGCCGAGAGCGACATGCCCAGAATGATGGCACCCGGATCGAGCAACGCGAAGTAAGCGGCGGAGTTAGCGCAGACGCCCGAATGTGGCTGCACGTTGGCGTACTTTGCCCCGAACACCTCACAGGCGCGGTTGCGGGCGATCGTCTCGATGGTGTCGACGTTGGCGCAGCCGCCGTAATAGCGCTTGCCGGGATAACCTTCGGCGTACTTGTTGGTGAGAATCGTGCCCATCGTCTCGATGACAGGCAACGAGGGGATGTTCTCGGATGCGATGAGCTCGAGCGTGTTGCGCTGGCGCGTCAGCTCGTCGTTGATGGCAGCGGAAATCTCCGGGTCTGCCTGGGCAAGTAGCTCGTTGTTCATGGGCAAGGCTCTCCTACTCTGCGTCTTCGATGGTCATGATCTTCTCGACCCTGCGGGCATGCCTGCCACCCGCGAAGTCGGTGTCGAGGAACGTCTCGATAATGCTCTTGTTGTCCTCGAGAGAGGTGAAACGCCCCGAAAGCGTCGCGACGTTTGCATCGTTATGCTCGCGGGAGAGCTTGGCGAACTCGGGTGAGGTGAGGTTTGCGGCACGGATGCCGGCGACCTTGTTGGCGGCGATCATCATACCGATGCCGGTACCGCATACGAGAATGCCGTAGTCGTCATCGCCTTGCGCGACGGCACGCGCCGCGCGCTCGGCGTAATCGGGATAGTCGACGCTTTCCTCGCTATCGCAACCGAAGTCGTCGACCGTGAAGCCGAGATCCTCGAGCCACGGTCTGAGCTCCTCCTTTTGCTCGAAGCCACCGTGATCCGATGCCAACGCGATGCGCAGTTGTGCCATAGCTGACCCTCTCGTCCCGTTTGCGAATCTAGCCAATGCAAGAACGTTCTCTAGCGGGGACGCGTCACGGTTTCGGGCTTGCTCTCGCACCCGATGAGCGGTTTTCGCGCAGCTGCTGCGGAACTCGCACGCAAAGATCGCGTGCTCAGACAGTCCTCGCACCCGCAGCGCGAAAATCGCTCATCTGCTCCAGATGCCCGAAACCGTGACGCGTCCCCGTCATCAACGCCACTTTACTCGTGGCTCGTTAGTGTAGCACCGAAGACGGCCACGTCGAGCAGGACTTGCTCGGGTATCGGCCCTTCACGCAGGATCTTCGGATAAGGGCCCGTGCAGTCCACGATCGTGGATGCGCGACCGTCACGGCATGCCTCGGGTAGAAGCTCGCCACCGGGAAGCGCACGCATCGAGATGGGGACGTCCTTCAGGCACGTGGGCGCGGGTTCGCCATGAGCATTCGCGCTCGTGCAGGCAAGCGGACCGTCGAGCTCGTCGAGAAGGGCGAGCAAGTCGGCATCGTCAGGACAGCGCAGGGCGATCGTCCCGTCTGCCGCGACGTCACCCAACTCGCATGCTGCCTTCGAGGCATGCAGCACGAGGGTAAGCGCGCCGGGCCAGAACATCTGGGCCAGACGACGGGCATAGGCAGGAGCGCCGTCCACGAGCACGTCAAGCGCGGCAACGTCATGCACGAGCCAGGGAAGAACCTGATCGGCGGAGCGCTCCTTGAGCTCGAAGATGCTGGCGTATCCCGTAGAACCGGGAAGCGCCGCGAGGCCATAGACGGTATCGGTCGCGACGATGACGACCTGTCCGTCACACAGCGCGTTGGCGAGCGTCGACACCGTCATCGGCATGCCGCCTCGAGCAGGGAGCGTGCATGGTCGAGCGCGCGCTCGTCATCGTCACCCGAGAGCATGCGGGCGATCTCCGCCACGCGCGCCTCGCCCGTGACGGGCTCGACGCTGGTGTGCGGCAATGCGTCTGCAAGGGACTGCTTGCTCACCACGTAATGCTCGTCGGCAAGGGCCGCGACCTGGGCCAGATGCGTGACGACGATGACCTGGGCACCCTTGGAAAGCGTGGCGAGACGCCGGGCGACCGCGTTGCCCGTGGCACCGCCGATACCGGAATCGACCTCGTCGAAGATAATGGTGGTACGACCGCCATCATGCCCGGCAGAAGCGTAGTGCATGCATTCGAGCGCGAGCAGGATGCGCGAAAGCTCGCCACCGCTCGCGATACGGCGCAGCGGTCGCGGCTTGGACGTGGGCGCGGGCTGATAAAGCAGCTCGATTTGCTCGGAGCCAGTCTCGCCCCAGCGCTCGAAGCCGAGCTCGTCAAACGAGAACTCGAAGCGCGCACCCTCCATCGCAAGCTCGGTGACGGACGACGCGAGCTGCTCGCAGAACGTCCGGGCGGCATCGTGACGTGCGGCCGAAAGCGCGACGGCGGCATGACGATACGCGTCTTCTGCCTGCGCGACGCGAGCGCGGACCTCTTCCATGCGCTGCGGAGAATCTTGCGCAGACTCGATTGCGCGCCTGGCGGCCTGCCAGGTCGCGAAGACCTGCTCCATGCCGGGCCCAAAACGCCTCATGAGGCCGTTGAGCTTGTCGAGGCGCTCGAGGGTGTCTTCGAGCAGACGCGGATCGGTGTCGATGCCATGGGCGTAGGCGCTCAGGTCGCGCGTGAGGTCCTCGAGGTCACGCATCTGGCCGTCAAGCCGCGCGGCGAGCTCGTCGAGTTCGTCGTCAATGCCCTGCTGGTGCATGAGGTCGGCGACAGACCGGGCGATCAGGTCGAGGGCTCCGCCATCGTCATGCAGGGCGGCGCAAGCGTCTTGCAAGGTCTGCGCGAGCTGGTCGGCATGCTGCAGCCGCGGCAAATCGTCCTCGAGTTCCTCGAGCTCTCCAGGCTGGGGATTGACTTTCTCGATCTGCTCGCAGGTAAAGCGCATGAACTCGAGTTCCTGCTCGTCTTTGCCCCGTGCCCGCTCCAGCTCCTCAAGCGTCCGGCGCGCCTCCAGGTAGTCGGCACGAGCACGGGCGTATTCGGCGACGAGCCCGTCGTCTTGCGCCCACAAGTCGAGATAGGCGAGCTGGCGTGCCGGATCGAGCAGGAGCACCTGCTCGTGCTGGCCATGCACCTCGATGGACGACGTGAGCGCGGCGAGTTCGCCAACCGTGGCCATCGTGCCGTCAATCGCGCAGCGGCTACGCCCGGCGACGCTCAGGCGACGACGCACGATGTGCTCGTCACCGTCGACGAGACGGGCCTCGGCGAGCGCCTCCTCGGCACCGTCGCGCACGACCGAAGCATCCGCACGAGCACCGCATATGAGCTTGAGAGCGGCGAGCAGGGCGGTCTTTCCCGCGCCGGTCTCGCCCGTGAGGACGGTCAGACCGGGCGAAAAGGCGATTGTCGCGTCCTCGATGAGCGCTATGTTGGATACGTGGAGCTCGTCAAGCATGGCCCGGTCCTCACCGCCTATCGGGCATGTCCGGATAGGGACCCCCGAAAAAGACGCGCGAGACGTTGCGGAAGAAGGCGTCACCGCCACGGGCCAGGAGCAGGTCATGATCGCCACGCCTCACCTCGATTGACACCGGCTCGTCAACGTCGAGCATGGTCCCATCCACGAAGATGGAGGCGTCACGCGAGCGTGTCGTGTCCATGATGACCTCGAGCACGTCGGAAGGCGCGAGGACGATGGCGCGCGTGTTGAGCGCATGGGGCGCAACCGGAACGACGACGAGTCCCGTGTAGGCGGGTGACACGATGGGACCACCTGCGGAAAGCGCGTAGCCCGTCGACCCCGTGGGCGTGGCGACGACCAGGCCGTCGGCTTTGAGCCGCGCGATGGTGATGCCGTTGATGCCGTAGCGATACTCGACCACGCGCCCGCTGCGACCGCGCGTGTAGGCGACCTCGTTAAGCGCCTTGTTGCGTATGATTCGGCCATCGGCCTGGGTAATCTCTATATCGGCGATGGAACGATGCTCGAAGAGCATGTCGCCGGACAGGGCGCTCGTGATGAGCTCGACGTCATCGCGATCGGGATTGCCCGCCAGAAACGCGAGCGTCCCGTAGTTGAGGGCGAGCATGGGCACGGGCGCGAAGTCGATGAGATGCGCGGCGCGCAGGAAAGTGCCGTCACCTCCCATGCAGACGACGAGAGCGAGCTCGTCTGCGGAAACCGTCAGCTGGTCGGGCCCATGGGAATCATGAACCAACGCGTCAATGCCGGAAATGACGAGGCGCGAGGCGAGGTATCGGGCAGCTACGTCGACCTCCTCCAACGCGCTCGGTACGATGAGAACCTTCACGAATCACCTTTCAGCTCGGCGTGCGCCTCGGCGACGACACGCTCGATTTCGTCGAAGCACATACTACCCTCTTGCCGTGACGCGGTTCCATGATTTTTTGCCCAAAACAGAAACTCGATATTGCCTGCCGGACCCTTGACAGGCGAATACGTCAAGGCGAGAACTTCGAAACCGCAGCTGCAGGCACTTTCGAAGACGGACCGTATGCAAGACGCATGTACCTCGGCATCGCGCACGACCCCGCCGGACTCGATGAGACCTCTGTTCGCCTCGAATTGCGGTTTGATGAGCGAGACGAAACTCGCCCCTGGTCTGAGAAAGGAAGCGACGTCATCCATGACGGAGGTAAGGCTGATGAACGAGAGGTCGGCGACGGCCAAATCGAACGGACCACCGATGTCATCGGCGGTCACATTGCGGATGTTGGTGCGTTCGAAGAGGCTCACGCGCGTGTCGTTGCGCAGTCCCCAGTCGAATTGTCCCGCACCCACGTCGACGGCGCTTACGTGTGCCGCTCCGCGCTGTAGGAGGCAATCGGTGAAGCCACCGCTCGAGGCTCCCAAGTCGACGCAGGAAAGTCCCGTGACGTCGATGGCGAAGGCGTCGAGCGCGCGCTGGAGCTTGAGACCGCCGCGCGAGACGAAGCCGCCGCGACGCTTCCCCTCCTTGAGGCGAACCGCCGTATCGTCCGTCACGCGCATGCCGGCACTCGTGGCGCGATGCTCCCCCACCACGACCTCGCCCGCCATGATGGATGCCCGGGCATCGTGAAGGTCGGCGCAAAGCTCCCGCTGCACCAGCAGCTCGTCGAGCCGCATGGCCCGTCAGCGCTCCCGGCAGGCCGCGATGACCGCGGCGGCGATGCCGGCGGCGTCGAGGCCAAGTTCCTCGAAGAGCCTGTCCGTCGGACCCTGGGTCACGAAGGCGTCCGGAATGCCAAAGCGCGTGACCGGACAGGCAACGCCCATCCCGGCGAGCTGCTCGAGCACCCCCGATCCGAAGCCCCCGGTGACGACACCATCCTCGAGGGTGAAGATGCGTCCTGTCCGCGCCGCCTCCCGTACGGCATCCTCGTCGATGGGCTTGACCCAGCGCATGTCCCAGACGGCGAGGTCGATGCCATGCCCCGCCGCGTTCCTGGCGACGTCACGCGCGACGTCGACCATGCGCCCGACCGCCAGCAACGCGCCGTCGTTCCCATCTTCGAGTTTGAGGGCCCGTCCCTCCCGCCACGTCTCGCAGGGCGCGGCAGCGACGGGAGCGGACCCACGCGGATAGCGGATGGCGACCGGACTCTCGAGGTCAATGGCGCAGCGCAAGGCGGCACGCAGCTCCTCGTCATTCGAAGGAGCCAGAACGCGCATGCCGGGTATCATGCGCAGGTACACGAGATCGAAGACGCCATGATGCGTCGGGCCATCGTCACCCACGAGACCGGCCCTGTCCAGGCAGAAGATGACATGGGCCTTCTGCAGGCCGACGTTAACTATCGCCTGGTCGATGGCGCGTTGCATGAAAGTCGAATAGATGGCGACGACGGGCTTCTTGCCCGCGAGCGCGAGCGCGCTCGCCATGCCGACGGCATGCTCTTCGGCGATGCCGACGTCGAAGAAGCGATCGGGATATGATTTCGCGAAACCCGCAAGCCCCGTGCCGCTTGCCATGGCGGCGGTGATGGCGACGATGTCGGGATCGTCACCCGCGAGCTTGACGAGCTCGTCGGAAAACACCTGCGTCCACGTGGGCGTGCTCGCCTTAGGCTTGGGCGTGCCCGTGGCGATGTCGAAGGGACCGACGCCATGGAACAACGCGGGGTTGTTCTCGGCCGGGCCATAGCCCTTGCCCTTCACCGTCACGGCATGGACGACGACGGGGCCGCCGAGCTCCTTGGCGTCACGGAAGATGCGCTCCATGGTCTGGATGTCATGACCGTCCACCGGACCGACGTAGGTGACGCCAAAGCCCTCGAGAAAGGTCGCCCCTGGCAGCACGATCTGCTTGAACGACTCCTTGGCGGCATTGCCTCCCCGCATGAGCAAACGTCCGAGCGCGCCGCTCGAGTTGAAGGCGTCCTCGACCTGATTGCGCAGATTGGTGTACTGGCTCGACATGCGCACCTTGGCGAGGTAGGCGGAAAAACCGCCAACGTTGGGCGATATGGACATGCCATTGTCGTTGAGCACGATGAGAAGCGGCGTGTTGGCGCGGCCTATGTCATTGAGCGCCTCGAGCGCCATGCCACCGGTAAACGATGCGTCACCGATGAGGGCTGCGATAGTCGCGTCGGAACCGTCGAGGTCGCGGGCGAGCGCGTAGCCGAGCGCGGTTGACAACGAGTCGGAGGCGTGGCCCGAATCGTGGGCGTCATATGCGCTTTCGGTGATCTTGGGAAAACCCGATATGCCGTCATAGGTGCGCAGGGTCTTGAACTGACGGCGCCGGCCCGTCAGGAGCTTGTGCGCATAGGCCTGGTGTCCGACGTCGAAGACGAGGCGGTCACGCGGGCAATCGAGGACGCGATGCAGCGCGATGATGAGCTCGACGGCGCCAAGTGACGGGGCCAGATGACCACCATGCAGCGAGGTCGCGGCGATCATCTCGGCACGCATCTCGAAGGCGAGCCGCTCGAGTTCGTCGTAGCTCAGCCTCCCAAGGTCCGCGGGAGACTCGATCGTGTCCAGTATCTTCTCAGTCAAGGCCTGGTCATTCCTCGCCATCAGATCGTGATTTCGGGGCCCTCTTCTTGGCCGGCCTCGATGACCTCGTTTGCCTCGGCGATCTCAGCCGCGGTGTAATCGGGCTTGTCGATGAGCTCGGCCGCCCGATTGCCGAGCCTGATCGCCTCCTCGTAGAGGTCGAGGCTCTTCTCGAGCGATACGTCCTTGCTGCGCACCTGGGAGACGATCTCGTCTAGACGCGCACGCACCTCGCCAAAGGTCTCCGGTGAAGTTTCCGCCATTGTCACCACCCCATCCATCGAGTCACGCCTGCAGCGCGTCCTCGTCGAGCTCGTCGACGTTCCCGCCACAGGTTTCGGTCGCAATGCGCCCCAGCACGCCGTTCACGAACTTGGGGGACTCGTCGGTACCGAAGGCCTTCGCCATCTCGACGGCCTCGTTGATGGCGACGCCCGTGGGAATGTCATCGCAATAGACTATCTCGTAGGTGGCGATGCGGATGATGTTGCGATCGACGATGGGCATGCGTTCGAGCGTCCAGTTCTCGGCCGTCGACGAGATGCGCTCGTCAAGCGCGTCAACGTGCTCGACGATGCCGTCGACGAGCGTCGAGGCGTAGTCGACGAGGTCGACGCCGACCAAATCGGCATCGCTGACCCCCTGCGGGCATTCGGGCACGAGCAGGAGTTCCTGCTCGTCACCGCCTACGAGGCCAGACAGGGGCGCGCCCGTGAGCTCGCTCGTGTATAGCAGCTGCAGCGCTTCACGGCGCGCGGCCGTGTGTTCGTGTCGAAGCGAGGCCATCGCGCGATCTTACTCCTCGAAGGAGAGGGCGTCGACGTGCACGTCGACCGACGTCACCGTCACGCCGATCTGCGCCGCAAGCGCGTCGGCGACGGCCTTGCGCACGTTCTCGGCAATCTCGACGAGGCGGTAACCGTAATACGCCTGGATGGAAACGGTGACGGCGACCTTCTTGTCGCCCTGCGCCTCGATGCGCACGCCATTGGTTGGAACGGCGTTGCCGGCGACGAAGGCCGACTTGATGGTCGAGATGGCACCACCCACCCCCACGGCGGCGACACCGGGCACCTCGGCCGTGGCAAGCGAGATGATGGTCTCGACGACGCCGGGCGCGATGGTGATGCCGTCAATCGCGTACCCCTGATCGATTTCCTTCACAGCTGTCCCCCATTCGTCTCGGATTCGATGAAGTCCGTGTAGACCATGCCTGAGTTGAAGGTCGCGTTATCGAGCACGCGACGGTGGAAGGGTATCGTCGTCGCGACGCCCTCGATAACGAACTCGTCAAGCGCGCGCTTGCCGCGGGCGATTGCCTCCTCGCGCGTATCACCCCACACGATGAGCTTTGCCATGAGCGAGTCATAGGTGGGCGGGATCACGTCGCCAGCACGCAGATGGGTATCGACGCGCACGCCGGGACCGCCCGGCATGTCAAAGCGCGTGATGGTGCCGGGACACGGACGAAAGTCATGCGCGGGATCCTCCGCGTTGATGCGGAACTCGATCGCGCATGCCCTGGGCGACATGGGAGCGAGATCGGCGCAGGTGATGGGATCGCCCGACGCGACGATGAGCTGCTGCTTGATGATGTCGACGCCCGTGATCTGCTCGGAAACCGGATGCTCGACCTGCACGCGCGTGTTCATCTCCATGAAGTAAAAGCTGCCGTCCGTGTCGAGAAGGAACTCGATGGTACCGGCGTTGACGTAGCCGACGCCGCGCACGGCCTTGAGGGCAGCCTCGCCCATCGCCTGACGCGTGGACTCGTCGATGACGGGACACGGTGCCTCCTCGATGAGCTTTTGGTGACGCCGCTGGATCGAGCAATCGCGCTCGCACAGGTGCATGGCGTTGCCATGCGAATCGGCGATGACCTGAATCTCGACATGACGCGGACGGCAAATGAGCTTTTCGAGGTAGACCTCGTCGTTGCCAAAGGCGTTGGCAGCCTCGGTACGGGCGGCGACGAACATCCTCTCGAGCTCCTCGTCGTCGTTTGCCTCGCGCATGCCCTTGCCACCGCCGCCGGCAGAGGCCTTGATGAGGACGGGGTAGCCGACCTCGTGGGCAAAGGCACGGGCCTCCTCGACGGTCTCGACCGGGCCGTCGCTTCCGGGCACCGTGGGAACCCCGAGCTCCTTCATCGTGGCCTTGGCGGCTGCCTTGTTGCCGAGAGAGTCGATGCACTCGGGAGACGGTCCGATGAAGATGATGTCGTTGTCGGCACAGGCGCGGGCAAAGTCGGCGTTCTCGGAGAGGAAACCGTAGCCAGGATGGATGGCCTGCGCACCAGTAATCTGGGCCGCTGCGATGATGTTGGGGGTGTTGAGATACGAGAGCGCCGACGGGGCCGGACCGATGCAGACGCTTTCGTCGGCCATCTCGACGGCACGCGTGTCCTTGTCGGCCTCGGAATACACGACGACGCACTTGATGCCGAGCTCGTGGGCGGCGCGCACGACGCGCAGGGCGATTTCGCCTCGGTTGGCGATGAGGATCTTGTCAAGCATGCGCGATTCGGGCCTTCCTACTCGGAGACGGGCTCGACGTAGAACATGACGGTTCCGAACTCGACGGGCGCGGCATTGTCGACGCATACCTCGCGCACGACGCACATCTCGTCGGCGGTTATCTCGTTCATGAGCTTCATGGCCTCGACGATGCAGAGCGTGTCGCCCGCTCCGACCGTCGCGCCTTCGGCGACGAAGGGATCGGCATCAGGTGACGGGGCGGCGTAGAAGGTGCCGACCATGGGCGCGGTGACGGCCTTCCAGCTTGCCGGGCGCGAAGACTCGGCGGCTGCGGGAGCGGCAGCGACTGCCGCCTGGGGCATGACGGGAGCCGGGGCGTAACCGGTAGGCTGCATGCCCGGGGTGCGAATGGTGACCTTCGCACCGGCTTCCTCGACGGTAATCTCTCCGACTCCGGACTCCTCGACGAGCTTCACGAGGTCACGAATCTGTGCGATGTCCACGTAGTCCTCCTCCTTGGTGATGCTGACGGCGTTGTTCATCAGGAAATTGGTGTTCTCGATCTTGCGTTGCCTTTCGAGGAACTGGCGTGCCTCGTTGGGGAACATGGCGTACATGAGAACGTCTTCCTCGCTCTTGGCCAAGTCGCCCAGCTCCTCGGCAAGCTCCTCGTAGGTCGTGGTGACCAGCGAGCCCGGAGCGATGTCCGGTGCGAGCGGCTGCTCGTCGCCGAGCACGGCCTTCTGGATCGCCGGGTCGATCTTGCCGGGTGCCTTGCCGTAGTAACCGGCGATGTAATCCTTCATCTCCTTGGAGATGACCGACCAGCGCTTGCCGGTGAGTACGTTGAAGACGGCCTGCGTGCCGACGATCTGGGACATGGGCGTGACCAGCGGCGGATAGCCGACCTCGGCACGCACGCGGGGAATCTCCTTGAGGACCTCGTCCATGCGATCGGACGCCTTCTGGATCTCGAGCTGGCTCACGAGGTTGGACATCATGCCACCGGGAACCTGATGGCTGTAGACGCGCATGTGCGAGAGCGTCGAGATGCCGCGCTTGAAGCCCTTCTTGATACGCATTTCCTCCCAGTAGTCCGAGATTTCGAAGAGCAGGTCGAGGTCAAGGCCGGTATCGTACTCGGACTCCTTGAGCGCTGCGACGATCATCTCGACGGCGGGCTGCGAATTGCCGAAGGCCAGGGGCGCGGATGCGGTATCGACGATGGACGCGCCTGCCTCGGCTGCCTTGATGTAGTTTGCGGGGGCCATGCCGCCCACGTAGTGACAATGCACGTGAACGGGCAGGCCGACCTCCTGCTTGAGGGCCTTGACCAGACGCTCCGTGCGGTACGGCGTGAGCATGCCGGCCATGTCCTTGATGCAGATGGACTTGGCGCCCAGTGCCTTGAGCTCGGAGGCGTACTCGATATAGGAATCGAGCGTGTGCACGGGGCTCATGGTGTAGCTGATGGCGCCTTCGAAGTGGGCACCGCACTCGTTGAGCGCCTCGGCGCTATCGATGACGTTGCGCACGTCGTTGAGCGCGTCGAACACGCGAAAGACGTCGATGCCGTTACGATGGGCCGCCTTGATGAAGCGATTGACGATATCGCGGGAATAATGGTGGTAGCCAATGAGATTCTGGCCGCGCGTGAGCATCTGCAGCGGCGTGTTGGGACAGCGCTGCTTGATGACGCGCAGGCGGTCCCAGGGATTCTCGTCGAGGAAGCGCAGGCAGGTATCGAAGGTCGCGCCACCCCACATCTCGATCGACCAATAGCCGACCTGGTCGAGCTTCGACAGGATGGGGAGCATGTCGCCCGTCTCCATGCGCGTTGCCCACAACGACTGATGCGCGTCGCGCAAGGTCGTGTCCATGATGTGCAAGGGTTTCACGTATCGCCTCCTTATCTCAAGTTGCGTGGGCTCGTCGAACCCGGAAACTAGCCATAGAGCCTTTGATTATATACGAAGCGGCAGCGCTTGTGCGCACGGATGACCTGAGATGACATGGAAGGGGCATCGCCCCGACGATCGCTTCCCGACAGCCCGCTTCGCGGTCTTTACGGCGCGCTCCCTTAGACCTCGGTTCTACCCCTTTCATGTCATCATCCGCGTCAAGGGGCTAGGTCTCTTGGCATCCTATCCCAGACGATTGGCGAGGGCCTGGCCCACGACGGGAGGGACGATGCCCTCCGTGCTACCGTGTAACGAGGCGAGCTCCTTGGCGATGGACGACGAGACGTACATGTAGTCCGGCGATGACATGACGAAGAAGGTCTCGAGTTCGGGAGCGAGGCGAAAGTTGAGCATGGCCATCTGGAACTCGTACTCGAAGTCGGTCGTCGCGCGCAAGCCCTTTACCACGGCCGTCACCCCTATGGAGGAGGCGAAATCGACGAGCAAGTTGTCAAAGCCCATGACCTTGACGTTCGCAAGCTCGGCCGTGACCTCCCGAGCCAGCTCGACGCGCTCTTCGAGCGTGAACAACGTCCCCCCTCGCTTGCCAGTCGACGCGGCGACGCCGACGATGACCTCGTCGAACATGTCGCTGGCACGTCGGATGACGTCCAGGTGTCCGAGGGTTATGGGGTCGAAGGTTCCGGGCACAAGCACCCTATGCATGACAATCCTCGCGTTCGTCGTACTTCAGGTAGGTCACTCCGATTTTGCCATACTTCTTCTGGCCATCGAGCGCGAAGCGTCCACCGGAGGCAAACTCCTCGGCGACCGCCTGCCTGTCGTCGAGGGCGTGCTCGTAGACGATGAGGCCGCCATCGGCAAGCTGGCCGTGGTCATCCAGGGCCACGAGCAGGTCACGGACAAGCGCCGCCTGCTCGGCGTAGGGAGGATCGAGCAGGACGAGCGAAAAACGGGCCGACGGCACCAGGGCATGGCGTTCGGCGGCTTCGAAGACGTCGCCGGCGATGACACGCACACGCGGGGCCTTCAGACCGAGCGTGGAGAGGTTCTTCTCGAGGACGGCACGGGCCGCGCGATCGCGCTCGACGAAGGTGCAGCTCGCGGCGCCGCGCGAGAGTGCCTCGATGCCGAGCGCCCCACTACCCGCGAAGGCGTCGAGCACGATGACGTCGGTCAGGTCTGGCAGACGTGAGTACACAGACGAGAAGATGGACTCGCGCACGCGATCGGTCGTGGGACGGGTGGTCCTCTCGCTCGGGCTGTCGATGACGCGACCGCCGAACTCCCCCGCGATGATCCTCATGTCATGCCCCCTTGCTCGATGTCTCGTCCAGATTCGCGAACGTGCGCTCGATATCGGCTGCGAGCGCCCGATGACCGGGATCGCGCAGGTCGGGATCGGCCTCGAGGAGCTCGAGCGCGTCGGCATGGGCGCAGGCGATGAGTTGCGCGTCATCGATGACGTTGACGAGCTTGAGGGTCTCCGCACCATGCTGTCTGCTGCCGAGCACGTCACCCTCGTGACGGGTGCGCAAGTCGGCCTCGGCAAGCTCGAAGCCGTCCGTGGTGCTCACGAAGGCGTCCATGCGCGCCTGGGTTTCGGTATCGTCCTTGCCGGGATCTGCCACGAGAAAGACCGTTCCGGGATGCTCGCCGCGGCCCACGCGGCCACGCAGCTGGTGCAACTGCGAGAGGCCGAAGCGCTCGGCGTCCTCGATGAGCATCATGGTCGCGTTGGGCACGTCGACGCCAACCTCGACGACCGTCGTGGCGACGAGCACGTCAATCGAGCCCTCGTTGAACGCATCCATGACCTCCTGCTTTTCCGCGGCGCTCATGCGTCCCGTGAGCAGTCCCACGTGATAACCGGAGAAGACCTCGCGTTGCAGGCGGGCGGCTTCCTGCTCGGCGGCCCTGGGGTCGGAGATGTCGCTTCCCTGCGCAAGCGAGGAGAAGAGCGTGCCGTCCTCGGCACGTTCGGCCCGGCTTTCGCGCGAAAGCCCCACGAGCGGGCAGATGACGTATGCCTGGCGTCCCTGGGAAAGCGCCTCCCTCATCGCCTCGTAGGCCCTCCCCCGCGCATCGCGCGAGACGAGCTCGGTGCGCGTGGGCGTGACGTTGCCCGGTCGAATGCGAATGTAGCTCGTGTCCAGGTCACCGTACAGGGTAAGCGCGAGCGTGCGCGGGATGGGCGTGGCCGTCATGACGAGCAGGTCGCAACCCGGCCCCTTCATGCGCAGGGCCGCGCGCTGGTTGACGCCGAAGCGATGCTGTTCGTCGACGATGACGAGCGACAGGTGCGCGAAGCTCACCTTGGGCTCGATGAGCGCGTGCGTGCCGAAGAGCACCTGGAGGCTTCCCTCGGCCGCAGCGCCGAGCAGGCGCTCGCGCTCCTCGGGGGGCGTGGCACCCGTAAGGATGCCCCAGCTTATGTCCGCGGCATCGAAAAGCGGTCCGAGCCTGCTCGCGTACTGGCGCGCGAGCACTTCCGTCGGCGCCATCATGGCCGCCTGGCAACCGCTGTCGGCGCTTAACGCCAAGGCGAACGCGGCGACGATGGTCTTGCCCGTTCCGACATCTCCCAAGAGCATGCGGTTCATGCTGCGTTCGGCGCACATGTCCGCTTCTATGTCCGCGATGGCGGATTCCTGTTCATCGGTCAACGCGAAGGGCAGCTGCGCGCGCAGGCTCTCGACGCGTCGTCCCGGCACGTGCACGGTTGGCGCGGCATCGAGCGTCTCGGCGCGGCGCAGGCGCATCATCTCGATCTGCAAGCGCAGGACTTCCTCGTAGGCCAGGCGCTTGCGCGCCTGGAGCATCTGTGCGCGATTCTCTGGAAAGTGTATGTGGCGCAACGCCACCTTCTTGCCGACGAGTCCATGACGCATGCGCAGACAGGCGGGCAACGGATCCTCGATATCGGCGGTCTGCTCGAGCGCGTTGGCGATAAAACGCCGCATCCACGTCGTCGAGATGCCCTCGGTCGTGGGATGCACGGCAATCATCTGGGCAGGACGCGCCTCTCCCTGGCCCGGCTCGCCCAGGAAGGCGACATAGGGACTGTTCATGCGCTTGAAACCATACTCGAAGGTGACCTTACCGGAAAAGGCCACGCGCATGCCGCGCTCGAACTTCGCGCTCATCCAGGGCTGCCTGAACCAGGTCGCCATGATGATGCCCGTGCCATCGAAGATGGAGACCTCGAGGATGTGCAGGCGCCGACGCGGTTGCTTCTCGACGACCTCGTCAACGGTGCCCGTGACGGTAACGAATTGGCCGATGGGGGCTCGTGCCGCCGTCTCGACATTGGATAGGTCGACATAGCGACGTGGATAGTTCCCGAGAAGGTCACGTACCGTTCTGATGCCCATCTTGGCAAGATTCTTCGCACGTGCCGGGCTCACGGCACGCACCTTGTCGACATCACGGTCGAGTAGGAAGTCGGAATCCCCGCGCGATGACATTACGCGAGCCCCAGCACCCGTTCGTCTTGCGGAATGTAGGCGAATCCGAAGCAACCGGTCGAGACGTGCGTGGTGATGACGGGACCGACCATGCGCACACCCACCTCGAGCAAGTTGACGCCCGCCTCGATCATGGCCTCGCGCAACTCGTCGACGCCGGCCATGTTGCGCGTATGGGCAAAGCAACACTCGAGTGGACCAAAGCGGCTTTCGAGCTCCTTGTAGCGATCGACGAGCTTGGTGACGGCGCGCCTGGGCGACTTTGCCTTGCCGAACATCTCGACCTCGCCTTCCGGATCGACCGTGAGAAGCGGCTTGATCTTGAGCAGCGCTGCGGCAAGACCGGTGGCCTTGCCGGTACGACCCCCCTTGACGAGGTTGCGAAGCTTGTCGAGCATGAAGCAGATGCTCGTCTTCCCCTCGAGGTCATGGGCGGCCTCGACGAGCTCATCGAACCCCAGGCCATATTCGCGCAACTGCGCGATGCGCCGCACGAAGAGGAACTGGGCGACGGTGTTGCAATGCGTGTCGATGACCTCGACGGGAATGGGGGCACTCTCGGCCGCCATTTGGGCGGTATGAACGGTTCCCGACATGCTCGAGGAGATGTGCAGCGAAATTATGTGCGTGTATCCCTCCAGGGCAAGGTCGGTGTACATCTGCGCGAACTCGAGCAAAGGGGGCATGGACGTACCGGGGAGCTCGTCGCAGGCGACGATGTAATCGTAGAAGGCCTCGATGTTCTCGGGCGTGTTGTCCTCGGGGAAATGCGTTCCGTCAGGCTCGATGACCCTGAGGTGCACGCACTTGACGCCGATCTCCGCAAGCTCGGCGTCCGACGCATCGCATGCGTTATCGGTTACGATCGCGATTTTCTCGGTCTGCATATTCCGCATCACCCACACCTACTCGATCGAGAAAACGATGGGATACAGAGGCTGCTCGCCACGCTGCGCGTCGACCTCGAGGTCGGGATGCAGTTCCTCGACTCGCTCGACGAGCCTCTCGAAATCATCCTGCGCGAGGTCCTGACCGGCGAGCAACGTGAGCGAGTCGAGGTCATCGTCGAGCGCGTCAACGAGAGCGAGCGTGACCTCCTCGACGCTCGAGCCGACGACATCGAGCGAACCGTCGGCGATGCCGATAATGTCATCGGGGCGAATCGCGCGACCATCCGAGGTCTTGGAGTCCTTGATTGCCGTCGTGACCTCGCCGCACCTGACCTCGTCGAGCACGTCGCACATGGCCTCGGCGTTCTCCTCGAGATCACCATCCAGATCGGCGACGAGCATCGCCGAAAACGATGCAGGCACCGAAGTCGTGGGCACGACCCTGCAGGGGATATCGGCGTTCTCGGCTGCGGCGTTGGCGGCCATGATGATGTTCTTGTTGTTGGGGAGCAGAATCGCCGCGTCCGCATTGACGTGCTCGATGGCGTCGAGCAGGTCACGCGTCGAGGGATTCATGGTCTGGCCGCCGGAGACGACGTAGTCGACGCCGAGCGAGCGCAGGATGTTCGCCATGCCCTCGCCTGCGGCGACCGCGATGAACGCGAGGGGCTTGCGCTGTTCCGAATCACTGGAACCGAGCGCCGCCTCATCAGCGGCAATGCCGTCGGCACGTTCCTCGCTCTCGAGCACCATGTTGTGGATGAAGACCTCGGAAACCTGACCGCGGTCGGTCATGTAGGTGAGCACCGTGCCCGGCGTGTCCGTGTGCACGTGCACCTTGAAATCGGGATGGGCGCCGACGAGCAGTTCGCAATCGCCGAGCGAGGCGAGGAAATCGAGGGTTTCGGCAACGTCGACCTCGTCGCTATGCAGCAGGAACTCCGTGCAGTACATGTAGTCGGAACCGGCCCAGTCGCGCACGTGCTCTATGGCCACCTTCGCCTCGGCGTGCGTGAAGTCCTCCGCAGAGGCAAGATGGGCCTGCTCGCCGGTCAACGCCGCGATGAAGCTCTGGATGAGGATGGCCAGGCCAAAGCCGCCGGAATCGACGACGCCGTTTTCCTTGAGAACGGGTAGCAGCTCCGGCGTACGCTTGACAGAAGCGAGCGCCTCCTCGGAAATGAGATGCAGCGTCGCCGTGACGTCGAGACCATCGGCATTTGCCTGCTGCGCGACGGTCGAGCAATCCTCGAGCACCGTGAGGATCGTCCCCTTCACCGGCTTTCTGACAGCCTGGAAGGCGACCTCGACGGCACGGGCCATTGCGTTCGCGACCGTCTCGGTGCTGAATTCGGTGACATCGGCAAGCCCCTCGCACAGGCCACGCAGGATCTGGCTGGTGATGACGCCGGAATTGCCACGGGCGCCCATGAGCGAGCCATGGGTCACGGCCTTGCGCAAGGCGGCTCCATCGGCATTGGGCGGAAGCGCGGCAACCTCGCGGGCAACGGACTCCATCGTGAGCGACATGTTGGTTCCCGTGTCGCCATCGGGAACCGGAAAGACGTTCAGGCGGTTGATCTCCTCCTTGCGCGAGGAGAGCTCCGCCGAGGCGGTTGCGATGCATGCGCGAATATCGTCAATGTTCATGGATGTATCCCCGTTGAGTAGTTTTGGCTTACAAGTTGGCTAATCGCGGACCTTGACGCCCTGCACGTGAATGTTGACCTCGTGGACGGGAAGCTGCGCCCCGTCCTCGAGCACAAACTTGACCTTGTCCGCAAGCATGCGGCTCACCTCGGCCAGGTTGGTGCCGTGCTCGATGATGACGTAGAGGTCCATATCTATGGCACCATCGACCATCTCGACGTTGATGCCACGACGTAGACGGCTCGCGGGCAGCAGCTTGGCGATGCCGTCGGACAGCGTCGGTGCGGCCATGCCCACGACACCGTAGCTCTCGAGGGCGGCATAGCCGGCCAAGTCGGCGATGACATCCTCGGCGATGGTAAGTTCGCCGGCAATCTCGTCAGCCATATGCAAGCTCCTTCATAGTTGGAATCACATAGATTTTGTAATTGTAATTCAGGCGACACTCCGTTCACAGTCAACCATGCAATTTTGCGTATACTTTCTTGAAAATGAAGATGAGGAGGCATCCTTGGACTACGACGGCTTCTTTCATGACGCGCGCGATGCGGCCAGCGACGAACGCGTGCTCGATGACGAGCTTGCCTACGAGGTGCTCTCGGTCGTCGCCGAGATTCCCGCGGGATGCGTCGCGAGCTACGGACAGATCGCCCGCCTCATCGGTCGCCCGAAAAACGCGCGGCTCGTGGGCAAGGTCCTCAAGGACTCCCAGTTCTACGGCGAATACCCATGCCATCGCGTGGTCAATCACGCGGGGCGCCTCGTGCCAGGCTGGGAGGAACAAGCGGCCCTGCTTGCCGAGGAAGGCGTCGAGCTCAAGGACGACGCCCACGTCGACATGCGCCGCTACCAATGGGAATGCTGAAGATGAGACAGTTGCTCAGGGACGTTGTCTCATTAATGAGACAACGTCCCTGAGCAACTGT
>ENA-OPBG01000784-OPBG01000784.1-human-gut-metagenome-genome-assembly--contig:-NODE-784-length-25228-cov-2.935010_pt1 | contig 25228 bp, 25 predicted proteins | sample MGYA00241065_ERZ501446 | MGnify/ENA primary metagenome ERZ501446 (study PRJEB25962, sample SAMEA2042632) | human gut metagenome | biome: human gut; feature: human-associated habitat; material: faeces...
TCACGCCATAGAGCACATTTGCCTCCTCCATGGCGCTCCGGCGGTGCGTCACCAGAATGAACTGCGTGGTATCCGTAAAGTTTCGCAGATACTGCGCATACTTCCGCACGTTGCCCTCGTCCAGCGCCGCATCGATCTCATCCAAAATACAAAACGGCGAGGGACGCAGCCGCAGAATGGCGAAGTAAATGGCGATCGCCACAAAAGACTGCTCGCCGCCGGACAGGGAGATCAGGTTCTTGATGACCTTTCCCGGCGGGGCGACCTTGATCTCAATGCCGGATTCCAGCACCTGTTCCGGATCGGTCAGCTCCAGCCGTGCCTCTCCGCCGCCGAACAGCTCCCGGAAAATCTCCTGAAAGTTCCGGTTGATGATGGAAAAGCTCTCGGAGAAGATGCGCTGCATCTCCGTTGTGAGGGACTCGATCAAGTCCTCCAGCTCCTGCTTCGCCTTTTGTGCGTCCTGTACCTGTGCGGTCAGGAACTGATACCGTGCAAAGACCTCCTCATACTCGGAGATCGCCGCCACATTGACCGTGCCCAGCGCACGAATCTTTGCTTTCAGGCTCTGCAATTCCCGCTGCGCCGCCTGCAAATCCTCCAGCGGCTGTGCTGCCTGCTGTGCCTCGGAGACGGACAGCTCGTACTGTTCCATCAGCTGGCGCACCACGCCGTCATAGTCGCTCTGGACGGCAATTTTCCGCTCCTCCAGACGGCTGATCTCGCCGGAGATTTTCTCCCGGCTGTCGTTGATCTCCCGCAGCCCTGCCTGAATCTGCCTGATGTTCTGATCCTGTGTGTCGTGCACCTGCTGCCAATGCTGAATCTGTTCCGCATTGGTCTTGCTCTCCGTTTTCAGCTGTTCCAGACGTGTCCGGTTCTCCTGCGCCTGCTGCTTTTTCTGAACAATCTTCCCGTTCTGTGCAGCGATGTCCGCCCTGGTCTGCGCCAGACGCTGTTCCATGGAGTGCTGCGCCTGCGTCTGCTGGGAGAGGCTCTCAGCGAGCTGTTCCCGATCCTTCTCTAAGGAAACCAGCTGGATTTTCAATTCCGCACGCTGCTGTGCCAGTTCCTCCTGCTGCTGCTGCAGTGCCTGACGTTTGTCGCCCTCCTGCTGAATGCTCTGCTGCACCTGTTCCAGTTCTTTGGAAGTCTGCACTGCCTTTTCCTGTGCGGTGCGCAGACTCTGTTCGGTTTCTCTCAGGCGCTGCTGACAGGCGCTGTGCTGCTGCTGTGCCTCTTCCAGACGTTCCGCAGCCTGCTGCTGCACATAATAGAACTTTTCCACCTGTGCATTGGCAGCAAGGCTCGCCGATTCCGCACGCCGGCACTCGTCCTGCAGCGCCTCCATCTGCTGTTGGAGCTGCCGGGACTGCTGCTTTGCTTTTTCCAGCGCTGCGGAAGCCTGCGCCTCCTGCTCTTCCAGTGTCCGAATGGCAGCAGCAAGGCTGTCCAGCTCGGCACGCCGTGTGAGCATTCCGCCGGAGCGCTGGGCAGAACCGCCGGTGAACGAACCGCCGGCATTGATGATCTGCCCGTCCAGCGTCACAATGCGAAAGCGGTACTGATACGCCCTGGCAAGCGCCGTTGCCGTATCCAGATCCTCCGCCACCGCAACGCGTCCCAGCAGAAACCGGACGATCTCCGCATACTGCGGATCATACTGCACCAGATTGCACGCCAGATCAATGAAGCCCTCGTGGCGCTCCAAACCGGATTCCGTAAGCGTTCTGCCCCGCACAGAGGTCAGCGGCAGAAACGTCGCACGTCCGGCACGGTTCTTTGCCAGATGGCGAATCCACTGCTTCGCTGCGTTTTCGTCTGCGACCACCAGATTCTGCATCGCACCGCCCAGCGCCGTTTCCAGCGCCACACCATAGCGGGAATTGGTGGTGATAAGCTGCGCCACTGTGCCAAAAACGCCGTGAGGCTTTCCGCCGTCTGCACGGAGCACCGACTTGACACTTCCGGCAAAGCCCTCCATGTTTCGCTCCATGTCCTGCAAAAGCTTCTGGCGCTGGCGCTTTTCCCGCAGAGCAAACGCCGCCTGTTCCTGCTGCTTTTTGCCGTTTTCCAGCGCCTGCACAGAATTGGCATAGCGCCGCTGGAAGCCGTCCCGCCGGTTCTGTACCTGCTGAAGCGTTTCCGCTGCCTGAGCCGCCTGCTGTTCCGCCGTCTGATAGGCGGACTGCTGCGTCTCCTTTACCTGTCCCAGCGCATGGCAGCGCATGGCGTGTTCGGTGATCTGCGCCCGCAGTTCCTGCTGCTGGCCGGCTGCCGTCTCCTGCATCACACGGAGTTCACTCTGCTGCATCAAAAGCTGCTGCATCCGTGCGCTGCTCTTTTCGCAGGCCTCGCCCTGCTGAGCTGCCGCCTGTTCCAGCGATTTCCACCGCTGTTCCACTTCGCCGCTCTGCGCCTGCAATTTTTCCTGACGCTGTTCCAGTTCCGCCTGCCTTTTTTGCAGCACCAGAAACTGGTTCTCTGCTGCCTCGGACTGCTCGGCAATCAGCGCCATCTGGCGTTCCAGCTCGGCGATTGCGCCCTCGCTGTGCACCACTTCGTTTTCACAGACGGCAATGGCGGACTGCAGGTTCGCCGTCTCCTGATCTGCCTCCCGCAGTTTCTGCCGAAGCTCTTCCATATGCAGAGTGCTCTCCTGCATCTTACGGTAGCCCTCCTGCACCTGCGTATCCGCACGCTGCACCTCACGCTCTGCATTCTGGTACTCCGCCTGCGCCTGTAGGCAACCGTCCGACAGTGCGGTCAGCTTCTCCCGCAGCGCCGTCAGCCGGCGCACCCAGAGGGAGACCTCCAGCTGCTTCTGCTGTCCGGCAAGCTCCACATACTGCTTTGCCTTTTCCGCCTGTTTCCGCAGAGGCTCTACCCGTGCCTCCAATTCAGCCACAATATCCAGCAGACGCACCAGATTTTCCTGTGCGCCGTCCAGCTTTCGTTGCGCCTCCTGTTTCTTATACCGAAACTTGGATACACCGGCTGCTTCCTCGAAAATGTCCCGCCGGTCGGTGCTCTTGGCGCTGACGATCTCCGCAATGCGTCCCTGTCCGATGATGGCATAGCCATCCCGTCCCATACCGGTATCCATAAACAGCTCCGTCACGTCTTTCAGACGGACACTCTTGCCATTGATACGGTACTCACTGTCACCGCTGCGATACAGCTTTCGGGTAACACTGACTACCGCACCATATTCCTCCCCCAGTTCACCGGTTGCGTTGTTGATCTCCAGCGTAACTGCGGCAAACCCCATGGGTTTCCGTGTTTTCGTGCCGGAAAAAATGACATCCTCCATCTTGTTGCCACGAAGCGTCTTGGTGGACTGTTCCCCCAGCACCCAGCGCACGGCATCGCCGATGTTGCTCTTTCCGCTGCCATTGGGGCCGACGACTGCTGTCAGCCCCTTGTCAAAGGTCAGCTTGATCTTATCGGGAAAGGATTTGAAGCCCTGCAGCTCCAAGGATTGCAGATACATGCTTTGATCTCACCTCTTTTTCTTTTGTCCCAATTCTCTAATGTATTGCCGCTGATGATTTACACCAGAAAGTGAAACACCAAAATCTCAACTAGCCTAATCACCAGCAATATGCGATTTAACCTCATTATTGATAGCATTTAAACACTAACATATGTAACCTCACAACTTTTTCATGTTCTCGATTGCAACGAGTCCAACCGCCGTCATGATTAGAGTCCCAGCAACAAAGCAGCTCATTGTTGATGTCCAGTAATCATTTCAAATTAAATCTCCAAAGTTTTCACAATACCCTCTTTCCATACAGTAAACTCATCCTCTGGGCTTGAGTTAGATTCACTTAAATCATCATACTCATAACTGGTATCAAGTTTATCAGTTGCAAAATTCATATATACTCTAATCATTGAACAACGGATATCAGTTTCCATTCAAGCAATAATGAATCAAATTCAAATTTCCAGTCGTTTCTTCCGTATTTATCAGATGTACCAGTGATTTGCTCACAAATTACAGATAGAGGAGATGAACAAAAGAATCTTGAAAACTTGTATCCCGAAGGAGGTGAAATCCTAGAAACTTCTTTTCCATAATTGTCTATTTTTATCAACTGAGTATCTGTCAAAATAAAATATCCAGGCGATGCTAAGCATAAATCACGAAAGCCTGAAAAATGTAGAGTGACCAACGAATCAGTGAAAATACTCACATTCCCTAAAGCATTATACCAAATTACATTTTCACCCTTAACAGAAATCACTCTATGAGATGAGCAACCTTCGTTATATATTTCAATAAAAATATAATCGCCAGATATGTAAGCAAATGCCCGTCCAGTAGAATCAATTTTATATTCATATGATACATCGTCGTGTTCCCAATGCATAATATTCGTCGAATTATCTATTGTAATACTCATTTATTCACCTTTTAATCTAAAAATTTAAGCGTATCAAGTAACGGCTCAATATAATCCATTCTATCAATGCCACTCAATCCTTTAAACAAATCTAATTGCGTTAAAGAAATGTCGCCAGGGAGGTATTTATCAACCCCTAAGTCAATTTGCGGTCCTATCGGACCAGTCCTCACATCTAGTGTTACACCAGATTTAACTTGATACGTAACCACTTTTCCACAATCAGCTTTCCAATTGCTCTTGATTGCCATATTATTTCTAGCAAAATTACTATTTGGAACATCATCTAACAGACCAAATCCTCCGGGTTTATCCAATGGCTGACTCCTGTCAAGTACCATATTGAATGTATCGCCTTCTTTTAGTGTAGTGATATTTTGCTCAGGATCATACCCCTTTGGCCATGGAGATTGTTCTTTCACTAATTCCATATAATCATCTATTGTACTATTCGGATTATGTTGTTGAAATTCATTCCATGTTTTATCAGATCCTATTCCCTTGTCCTTCCAATACTTATTATATCTTGCAGCATCCTTATAGCTCATCTGATCTCCAAGATATTCTTCGCCTTGTACTGTTGGTTTTGCCGTTGAAATTTTGAACTGAACGCCGCCCATGATACCACCAAGGATACCACCAGACAGTGCTCCTGAAAAACCAGCTACCAAAATGTCATCTAAAGCACCATTTAAGTTTCCATGATCAATCAGATAGTTAATTGTTGTAACAGCCATATTGGATGTACCAGAAGAAAGAGCACCAATGGCTGAACCCTGACCAATGCTTCTTGCTAATGATGTTGCTGAACCCAAAGCAGAAGTAAGTCCACCCGTAATCGCACCGCCGATTGCACCACTTATTGCACCGTTAAAAGCTCCGTTTTCAAAGCCTTCTAAAAAGGAACCGCCATGTACAGCACTATTTATTCCGCTTTTGCACAATGGATAATAGCTCTTTGAATACAGGTTTATTATCCCAAACAATTATAGCAAGTCGTTCTCGTGTGCGTGTTAATCCTTGAAACAATAGCTGTCTATACAAATAATTATCATAAGGATGGGGATGGGATTGCAACTTTCCTTCTGTGTTATATTTAAAATTACTCCCCATAACCATAACTACTTTATCGAATTCTTGACCAATTATGTGATGTGTGTTATGCATAGTATCAGCTATTCTATTAATCCCATCATATAAACTTTGATTGTAAATTGAACCTGTATAACTAATAAATGTGTATCCATTGTGCTTATAGTATTTTAGTAGACATTCAAGCTGCTTCGAATTTTCCGCATAATTTAGATTTATTGATGGATATGTATCTTTTATGTCATGTGATTTTAAATCCATTATACGCTTTATAAAAGATGCAATTTCTGGATTTGTACGAATTTTACCTGTTAGTTCAAATGTTTCAACAGAAGGAAGAACACTAATTCTTTCCGCAATTTTGTTCTTTGTTTCACTTTTTGAAAGTACTTGATTTATATCATATGAAAACACAGCACTTAAACTTGGCGTTTTATCAATGATTGCTGTAATTAATTGAAATTGATTCAAATAGATGCGATGGCCTTCATCAAAAAAAATGTATTGAAAATGTGAAAAATCATTAATAGACTGGATCTGCTTAGCACTAATTATTGTCAAATTTTCAATTTGCCCATTTATTACAGTGTGCCCATGTGATAGTATACCACAGTGAATCAACAAGCAATTTCCCGATTCGCTGAGTTCACGTGCTAAATCATAAAGTAATAATGTTTTACCTGTACCTGGACCACCTGTGATTCCAAAATATTTTGATTTAGAATCGTATAAAGCCTTTATTACTTTCTTTTTTATTTCTTCTTGATGACCCGTTAAGAAGTATTCATTGTTTAAAAATTTCTCAGGTGTATTGAGTGGAGAGATCAAGTAATCAGAGGGTTTGAAGAGTGAGCTGATGTCACCATCATAGATTTCAGTTTGTTGACACATACTTTTGTATAAATCTGAGAAAGTACACGTTTTCAGTTCTTCGTTTTCGGTCATGCAGTAAAGAATGTCCCATTCATAATCATATGTGTAAAATTTTAAAACCTTGTTTAAACTCGAAAGATAGTACTTATTCTTTTTTAATTGACTCAAAATAGCTTCCTGTGAAACCGATTGACTTTTAATTTCAATGTTGAGTACTGTTTCTTTGTCAATGCGCAAGAGATCGAATTCCTTACCTATTTGTGGGATTTTGAATGCATAAAAGAAACCGTCGAGATTGGCACATTTACAGCCTTCGTCTTTCAAATGTTCTATAATTCGTCTGATTGCATTAATTTCACCAAAGTCTACTTTTAATTTTTCTGTTCTGAATGATAACTGTTTTTCATATTTTTCGAACAGTTCTTCATCGGTTACTGCTGCAAGTAGTAACAAATTAACGCTTCTCATAATCCTCCTTTATTGGTGACACCATATAATTTTTTATTTTGGACGATCCTGTAAATCAAAAAAATCTTTCAGTTCCTTATATTCCTCGTGAGCAAACAAATCCACGTTCCCGTTAGTTGCCAGTTTGATTAAATCACGGCATTTTTTCAAACGGCTTAACATTGGTAACACCACTTGGCTTCCATGATTAATGAAATCGTAAAGCTCGGTCTCATTGGTAGGAATCTTATATCCCTTTGGAGAGCTGGAAATAATAACTTTTGCATCACGTAACTTGCAGATAATTTTTAAACGAAATGTACTTGTTGACATTTCGCCGATACCTGTGTGAATCAGCTGATTTTTAAGTTCCTTTGTAGGGATGTAACCACGAAAACTATTGTTTACCATTCGGAATAGCATATAGTCAAGTACAATGCACTGTGCTCTAACTTCTGGGTCGGGATCATTTTCATGGGCATTTAAAAATAAGGCAGCTTGTTTATAGCACAATTCCGCAATCGATTTATCATAGTCATGTGGCAATCCGTATGGATCATGAATAAAGTCATCGTATGTTTTGGGGTAAAAATGCACATAGGTCAACTTGGGAGCGAGCATTTTTAAGTAGTTCGGAGCATTAGAATCTTTTTTATGGTCATCATACACATATGCCAGTGTACCACTTATGAAATCGGCTAATTGAATCAAAACATCTCCCTTGCTGTCAGAAAACATAAGATTTGATTCACCAAGAAGGTTCATCGGCTCGGAATGTTCTTCGAAATATTTCTTGAAACTTTCCATATATTCGTTGGTGCCTAATTCGTCAGCAATAACTGTTAAGCACGAGAATGCTCTTCTCAACTCAAAATGGACCTTGTCGTTCAAAAATTTATAAAATGACTTCTTAAACTGTAACCCTTTGTATGATTTCAATCCTTGTTTGCTGATTACAACAGGAAAAATTGCTATGTCAAGCTTCAGGATCTCGGATAGAATCTTACAACGTCTTACGTGATCCTTACCAACTTTTTTCGACTTCATTTCGCCGGTTTGAAAATACTGTTGACGTATTTTATCTGCAACACTACGAACTGAATCGACTTTGGACTCCTCGACTATAATCGCTGTAATGATAAAGTGGGTAGAAACATTTTTATCTTCCAGTTTCCATCCAAAAGAACCATATTCATCGGTAAAAGCGTATATTCTTTCCATATACTCCTCCCTTCATTTTTTTGATTTTATTGCATATCCGATAGCATTTATCATTTTGCTATTGGACACATTACTTTTTTATTAACTTAGGAATCTGCTTGAGAACATTCACAACTGGTTTCCTGTATTTTACAATTCCTGCAACGAATGCAGCTCCAAGTGCCGCCGCAACTGTTCCATATTTGTTTTTGCATTCCGGACATACTCTTGCCTCCCACTTTCTGTGCAGGGAAGAAGTTCTTGTTGAGTCCCGGAATGAAGACGGCTGCATATTCAAGTCCCTTTGATTGGTGAACGGTCATTATCGATACCGCATCCGGTTTCGTGAATGCGTTTGCAAGATGACCCTCTGGATAATAGCTGCCTGCTGAATAATGCAAAAAGGAGCAGAAGCCCTGCAACTTGCTCCTCGGACTGAGCGTATAGTTGATAACCTCATAGTCGTTAATCACCTGGCTGAACTTTCCGAGGTTGTATAGTATGATTTCGGTCTCCCGTCTGCCGTCCTCTACAATCGAAACGCCGGTCAGAAAATCGTGGTAAATCCTCTGCAGGTTCAGTTCTGTGTAGTACTTCATCTTGGAAATATCGATGGTCATCAAAACCTGCAGGCTGTCCGCCAGCTCTTTCTTATCAAAGGGATAGTTTACGTCAAGCCAACGCTGGTACAGCTCACTTGCCTCAATATCTCCATTTAGGTATTCGTACACACCCTTTGCCGCACGGCACTCCGGTGTCTGCATCAGCTCGTTCGTCCCTTCGATTATGAAAGGAATACCACATTCCTCCAACACTTCCGCAATGCACTGTCCCGGCTTTCTCTTACGCAGAAGGATTGCCATTTCGGAGTACGGAATCCCCAGCTTGTGCAGCTTTTCGATATTTTCTGCAATGAACTCATATTCGTCATCAGGCTGACGGAACTCCTTAAAGCACACATCACCCTCATCGTATGGTGTGCGACAGCCGGACTGCATCACTTTTGGCAGTCTGCGTGAGTTATGCACGATAACGTTACGAGCAACATTTACGATACCTTCGGTGCTGCGATAGTCGGTATCGAGAACAATATATTTCTTGATGTTGTAACGCTGCATAAAAGTCAGAATGTTATTTGAGTCGCTGCCTCTGAACTGATAGATGGTCTGGTCATCATCGCCAACTACGCAGATATTGGCACCAAGTTCCTTGAGAAGCGATACCAACCGTTCCTGCACAGGATTTGTATCCTGATATTCGTCTACGGTCAAGTATTTGACACGTTCGGCAACGATACCACGGAAAAGCAGATTGCTTTCAAGCTGATGTACCATTTCACGCAGGATGAGAGAGTAGTCAAAGTATTTTTCTGCGTAGAGTTTTTCTTGATATTTTCTGAAAGTCTCCTGAACATCAGCACTCCACTTGGCAGAATCGTACCAATTTTCATTCAAAAGGCTCATGACGCTTATGAATAAGTTGGTTTCAGTATACTTCTGAAGACCGAGATCTTCCATGCTGACTTCTTCATAGTAGCGTTCTACAAACAGCTTTGTATGTATTTCGTCAAGAACAGAAAATAATTGAAACTCGGGGAGAAACTCCTTGAGCATATTGAGACAGAAACCATGAATGGTTCCGATGTACATCTCGGAGAAGCCTTTTGTGTGTCCGAGAACAGCAGTTCCCATAGAATAAATTCTGCTTTTGAGTTCCTCGGCAGCTTTTTTAGTAAAGGTGAAAGCGACAATATTTGCGGGTGCAATATCTGGCTTGCACTTTAGAATATTTATGATACGGCGTGTTACAACGCCCGTTTTTCCAGCACCTGCACAGGCAATTATTTCAACGTCGTCATCGATGGCGTTAATTGCCTCGACCTGCATTGGCGACACATTTTTGGTAAGCATAAAGGCCTCCTCTCTAAAAAAATGTTATACATTATTTATTATACCACTTTTCTACAAAAAACGCAATTGTTTTTGATGATATTTTTCTACTCCCGATACCGTTCTATCACATCAGCTGTTCAGAATTTGCACAACTACAAAAAATCCCCGAAAAATTCCGAGGATTAATCTACAAATTCTATACTGTATATGTCAGAGATAGGTAATGCCGTCCCATCTGCAAATTTCATCTGTCCTGTTGCTGTTTCTAAAAATCGGAATGTGCCGGTATAAGTGACATACGTTCCACCGCATTTCAATGAGTCGGGAATGAAATAGGTTATCGCAACAGTTGGAAATTCTTCCTCCAACAGTATCTGTATTGCTGTATTGAGTTCATCCTGCTGCATCTCCGTCAGTTCCAGACGCTGTTCAACATATCGTGCAGACTCGTCTATGCTGTCCTCAAAGCCTGAAAGTGCCTTGAATGATGAGAACTGTGCTGCACGGTCATAGTTGCTCATACGCTTGCGTGTGGAAGAAACATGGTGCGGATGGTTGATGATGTGGTCGTATCTCATGCCTTATGCCCTCCAACCTGTCCGTTTCGCTCAATGGTCGTTGCACCCTCTGTGAAGTTTACACCCTTGAGGATAGCATTCTTTCCGAACTTTTTCTTAATGCCCAGCATAGCCTGTTGGATGGCTTTTTCACGTTGTTCTTCTTTTTCTTCATACTCCTGCTGTGCTTGCAGCTTTTCTACATCTGCAAATAAATCCAGTTGCACAAATTCTTCTTTCGGAGCGTCCTTTTCATATATCACATGATTTGCGACAACATTAACCCTGCGGATTTGCAGTGAGTCATCCGTAATATCGGCATATAGCCTCAGCATACCTTCTACAATTTTCTTTGTTGAAGATGTATACTTTCCAAGGTTCAGCGTCGCATTGACAGGCTTAGGTAGCCTTCTGCCGTAATGGTCTGTAATAAATTTCCCATCATAGTCCTGCGGCACACCTGTGTGATCATAGCCGATAACAAGACCAATCTGGTCGGTCACAACCTTTTTCTCCACTAAATCAAGAGCCAGAAGCTCTGCCATTTCTCTGACGATAACACGCCCTTTGTCATAGCTGTACGCACAGGACAGCACCTGTCCCTGACTAAGAGAATGCGTCTTCGGACGATATGACTTGATATCTGCAATCGTACAAGGCTCCCATCCCCAGGCGTGGTCTATAAGCAATTCCGCATTGATGCCGAATAGCCTGTAAAGCCTATCCTCGTCATATTCAGAACGCTCCGCTACATCGCCCATCGTGTACATCCTGTTGGTCTCAAGCTTTCGGGCGATACCTTTTCCTACACGCCAGAAATCCGTCAGCGGAGTATGCTCCCATAGTTGCCGTCTGTATGACATTTCATCAAGCTCTGCAATTCTAACGCCATCCTTATCAGGCGGCATTTTCTTTGCAACAATATCCATGGCCACTTTTGCAAGATACAGATTTGTACCGATGCCTGCTGTGGCAGTTATGCCTGTTTCTTTCAGCACATCACGGATCATACGCATAGCAAGCTCATGTGCAGTGCAACTGTAGGTGTTCAGATACGGCGTAACATCAATGAAAACCTCATCAATGGAATAGACATGCACATCATCGGGTGAAACGTAGCGGAGGTAAATTTCATATATTTTCGTACTGACCTCCATATATTTTGCCATTTGCGGAGGTGCAATCAGATAATCAATCTCAAGGGAGGGGTTACGGCTCAGCTCATCGGCGTAACAGGATTTTCCTGTAAAGGCTCTCCGTGGTGCTTTGTACTGCCGCTGCTGATTGCATCGGTTCACAATCTGAACCACATCAAACAAACGTGGTCTGCCCGGCACACCAATTGCCTTAAGCGACGGTGTAACCGCAAGGCAGATTGTTTTTTCGGTTTTCGTTTCATCGGCTACAACAAGATTAGTATTAAGAGGGTCAAGACCTCTTGCCACACACTCCGCAGAAGCATAAAAGGACTTGAGGTCTATGGCAATGTATTGTTGTTTCATCAGAAATTCTCCAATCCAAGGATATCCTCCCCGAGACAATGGCTATCTGGCATTTCTTGAATACGAAGCTTGTAACCATATTCTATCAAAATTTCGCATTTTAAAGAAACAAAAGCAGACGGAACCTTCAGAATAGCTGCCGCACTCTGAACAGTATTGCCGCTTTTGATAAGAGGAATCAGGTCATCATCCTCAATCATTGCTTCAGCCGCAAAATAATTTGCCGCAAGCTCCGCTCTGTCGACTGCAAGGGATAAATTTGAATCACACAGGAAATTTCCGTTTTGCAGTAATTCTGGTGAAAGAATGATATGTCCAAGCTCATGCCAGGCAAGAAGCTCTTGAAGATACTCAGGAAATGCTATGCTTATTGCCATAAAGAACTGATTAAAGAAGCTGGTACAGTAACCCTTCAGTCCTTCATGTGCAGATCCGAAATCTGCAAAATCGTAAATTACACCGAGTCTGTCAAGAATTTCCCAGATATTGCAGTCTTTCCATTGCTCCTTTATTGCCATTACTTTTTCAGCGATTGCAATAATATCCAGCATAATCAATACCCGAACTTATTGACATCAACCTTCTTCTCAACCGCCTGTTCTCTGCATTTTAGATAAGCTGTATACAGCGATTGAAAGAAGGCATCCTTAGATTTCTGCGGAAGCTCACCACCTGCAAAGAGTGCCGCACTGCGTTCCTTCAGAAACTCAACTTCACGCATCGCCTGTGCCTCAATTTCACTCTGAGGGGTTTCTATTGATGTTTCATCATCCGATGCGACAAAATTTGTATTGTTATCATTAAACACGGAGAGAATATCTTCATAGCTATCATCGGTCAGATATTCAACAGGAACCTCCAGAATATCCGCAAATTCCTGTATCTTCTTGCGATGCGGCTTTCTGGTGCCTTTTTCATAGTCAATGATCATTCGGTTGCTGACACCGAGAATTTCACCGAATTCTGTTTGTTTCATGCCTCTCTCTTTGCGTATTTCCCGCAATTTCTCACCAAACGTCTTCATATAAGCCTCCTAATTTCTTGAAATTTCACTTGACAAACGAAAAATAATCGTGTAGAATGAAATATAGAACGTTCGTTTTATTTGATTATAACACAAAGTTTCACATTTGTCAATAGGGGTTTTCATTTTTTGAAGGGAGGATTTTTATGAACTATTCATTCAGAGAACTGCTTGAGGACAGATTCCGTACCGTTATCAGAAATGCTGCGTGTACACACATAGAAGAGGATAATACCTCCGGTCTGCCTGCACACATCAGGACTGTTCAGCTAAAGCACCTCAACTTGAATGTCCTGCTACAATGCGAGGATTATGTTGAGTTTCCAGCTGTTCTGAGTGTTGGTGTTAGTTCCTATGAGGACGGCAGCAACTACCTTCATTACATTGATGTCTGCTGCACAATTTCGGGAACCTTTTCCAAGTATTTCGATGATTTCCGTATATATGGACTCCGTACACTGAAAAACGCGCCACGCTATTTTAATACTGCCTACACCGAAGATTTGCTTCCTTGTATGACCAGAGAGCAGATGGAGCTGCAGGCAAGACAGCTGCTTGAAAAGGTGTACGGTCGCTACTATGAATCGGGAAGTATGCCGAAAATCGACCCTGTCGATATTGCAAAGGTTCTCGGTATCAAGATATATTTTGTCAGGCTGTCTGAAAATGCTGATGTGCGTGGAATGTATGTCATGGAGGACTCGGAGGTACTTATCTATGACGATAAGCTGAAAATGCCGAAATATTGCAAGGTAAAGGGCAGAACCATTCTGCTCGAAAGGAACATCCGCGGCAACAAGGAAATCATCCGTTTTACCATTATGCACGAGCTGATTCATGCATATGTGCAGCGTTTCACTTTCCATATGATGGCAATTAGCCGCAGGGAATTTTTTACTCTGCGCTGTCCTATCCGTGTAAACGATGAACAGCAGTTCTTGAATGCCTTTTTGGAGAAAATAGAACGTCAGGCAGACGCTATTGCAGCATATGTACTCATGCCGAAGGAAGTATTTGAAAAGAAAGCGATTGAGATTCAAAGCCGATATGGTGCTATGCGTGATTCCGCCTGTATGAAGGAGATGGTAGACAAGGTCGCCGCTGAATTTGAAGTTTCAGTTTCCGCTGCACGTCGTCGTTTACTTGAGCTTGGATTTCATGACGTAAAGGGCGTCTATCAGTTTATGGACGGAAAATACATTCCGCCGTTTAGCTTTAAGAAGGATAGCTTGCAGACCAATCAGACATATTCTATTTCGGAGGGATGGGCAAAGAAACTTCTCGCCTCCGATAAAAAGCTCTTGAAAATGGTAGCAAAGGGCGTTATATGCTTTGTAGAAAATCATTTCATCCTGAACGACCCCAATTACCTTACGCCCAACAAGAAGCTGACCGATTATGGACGTGAGCATCTGCATGAATGTGCGTTGAAGTTTAATTTGGTCTATCCCGACAAGCGTTTTCTTTCTCATAGATCCGATGAAAAGGTAGCCTTCCGTTCCATAGAGACAACCTCACCTCTGAACATTTTGTATTCCGATGATAATGCGGATATTGAAGAACAGGCACGACAGCTCTGTAAGAGAAATACTGCGGTTATGGAGCTTGTAAAGAGTATGCCGGAGGACTTCGGAGAATCGCTTACACGGGTAGTGAAATGGACAGAAAGAACCAAAGAACAGATTGCCGCTGATTGTTGGGTAAGCGAGAGAACTATTTATAGGCTATGTAGCAATGATGCTGATAATCCGAGCGAGAATATGGTAATACAGCTGTGTATCGGTATGGATCTGCCTTTTGAGGTTTCCATGAAGCTGATTGAACGTGCAGGATACAGACCGCGAAACACACTGCGTGATATGGCAATTATGCAGCTGCTGATTCTTTCATATAAATACAGCATCGAGGATTGTAATAAAATACTGATGGTGCAAGGACTTGCACCGCTTGTTGCCAAAAATCCTGCGGCATGACCATTTCCCCATACAGAAATGTATGGGGATTTTTTATGCATTCCTACAAACTGAAAAAAATTTCTTAAAAACCTGACATGGCATGTCAGGTTTTTTCGATTTATTTGACGTAAATACGTCGGCAGTTTTCTTGTTGATATTTTCCTTACATTCAAAAACAACGTAAATACGCCGTTTTAGTGATTTTGACGCGCATGATTTTTCATGACATCCGATGTCATGTTGCAAAGTTTTGAAATCTGATAGAATAAAATCACAGCAAGGCTGTATCTCATCGGAACTGACACCGGTTGCTCAACAGTTACGATGATACAACAGAATAGATCGGCTGCCTTTTGAGCGGGTTAGCTGCATACCGGAATGGAGAATCCATCTGGAATGCGGTCTGGGTTGTTATGCCCGTATGCAGTCATGTCCTCCATTCCCAAGAATGGAGGATTTTTTATGCAGCGTTACATTTACATCCGCTCAACCGAAACCATCATTCCCTGTACGGAGGAAGAGTTTCAGGAATATTACCGTGGCATCAGCGCCTTTCGTCGTAAGGAACAGCGGCACGGCAGATGTGTATGCCCGTCAAACAGAAGTCTCTGCTGTGATATGGTATGTGGTCATTGTCCTTATGTGCGTGAGGGAGATATGCTCTCGCTCGATAATACTGTGAAATTTGTCTCTGAGACAGAAGAATTCGAATACTCACACCTTGAGAACACAGCAGAAGAATCTCAGTATTTCGATGAAATACTGATTGAAGCTGAAGCGTTACGAATGGTTCTGAAGCGTATCGAGGAACTGATGCCGATGGCTATCCTGATTGGCAAGCTGCGTGTTGCGGGATACACGGAAACCGAGATTGAACGTATGATTCATATCAACCGTAGGACGTATGCCTACCGTCTGAAAAAGCTCCGTCTTACCATCGAAAAAGAATTTTCAGAAATCATGCAGGATTTTTTCCAAACTGAGCATTGACTGACCAAGTAGTTGTGAGGGAGCCTGTTCCCTCATTTGATGAAAGGTCGGATTGCATGAACCACAACCAAGAAACAGAAGGAGGTACACACATGGCAACACTCTATGAAATCGAATCTGCCATTATGGACTGCGTCGATGCCGAAACCGGCGAAATCATCAATGAGGAGCAGCTGAACGCACTGCTGATGGAACGCAATGCAAAGCTGGAAGGCGTGGCACTCTGGATTAAGAATCTGGAATCCGATGCAGCGGCTATCCGTGCAGAGCGTGAAGCATTGGAGAAACGTCAGAAAGTGGCAGAAAACAAGGCAGCCTCTCTCCGCAGATGGCTTGCTGAGGCACTCAGCGGACAGAAATTTAGCACAGCACGTGTAGCGGTCAGCTACCGAAAATCCGTCAGCACTGAGGTGGACAGCGATGTCACACCCAAGAAATGGTGCAAAAAGAAGATTACTTACACCCCCGACAAGACCGCCATTAAGGAGGCTCTGCTCTCCGGCATGAAAATCAAGGGCTGTCGGCTGGTGGAAAAGCAGAACATTCAGATTAAATAGGAGGATGAATTTTTATGGCATTTCAGAAAGTACAGCGTAAAGCTGCAAAAATGCGTGTAGCGGTGGCAGGTCCCAGTGGTGCAGGCAAAACCCTCTCCGCACTGTATCTTGCATTCGGTGTGACGCAGGATTGGGAGAAAATCGCACTCATCGACACAGAACACGGCAGAGGTCAGTTCTATGGCAACCGCAGTGACCTTGAGGTTGGCGAATACCTCTATCAGGAGCTTGATCCACCCTTTACCGTGGAGCGTTACATCGCCATGGCAAAGGAAGCGGAACAGGCGGTCGGTCCCGACGGCGTTATCATCATCGACAGCTTTTCCCACGCCTGGGAGGGCGAAGGCGGTGTGCTGGACTTCAAGGAGCTGACCGAACAGCAGCAGGGCAAGAACTCCTTCACAGCGTGGAACGACGCAGGCAAAAAGCAGAATATCCTCATCAATACGCTGCTTTCCCTCAATGCACATGTCATTGTGACCATGCGTACCAAGATGGCATACGCCATGGAGCAGAACGACCGTGGCAAGACGGTGCCTGTGAAAATTGGACTTGCTCCTGTGCAGCGTGAAAACACCGAATACGAATTCGACCTCGTATTCAATATTGCCCGAAATCATGTCGCCTGTGTTTCAAAAGACACGACTTTCCTCGATAACTGGAACGGTGTGATTACACCTGCACTGGGTACATCACTCCGTAACTGGCTGGCAAACGGTGTGGAGCCTAACCGCTGCACGGATTGCGGACTGGTGATTATTTCGGCACAAGGGCGTACCGCAGAACAGATTGCAGAAGGTACTGTAAAAAACTATGGCAGAATGCTCTGCTGGAAGTGTATGGCGGCGGAAATCAAGAAGCAGAAGGAGCAGAAGAATGAATCTACGCCAGTATCAGATTGATTTGATTGAAAAGGCTCGTGACGCATATCGGCACGGTGCAAGGGCTCCCTGCATCGTGCTGCCGTGCGGCGGTGGAAAATCGGTCATTGTTGCGGATATTGCGAAAAGCTCTACGGCAAAAGGCAATCGGGTGCTGTTTCTGGTACACAGGAAAGAGCTTGTGGATCAGATAAAAAATGCGTTCAGTTGGTGGGGTGTGGATATGGAGCGTTGCGATGTGATGATGGTGCAGACCGCAAGCCGGAGGATACAGAAAATTATTCCGCCGCAGCTGATTATAACCGATGAGGGGCATCACAGCGTTTCGAGTTCGTACCGCGTTGTATATGAAGCATTTCCGTCAGCACAGCGTATTAGTTTTACTGCCACCCCCGTCAGACTGGACGGTAGTGGTCTTGCTGATGTCAATGACCGGCTGGTGGTTGGTGTATCGGCGAAGTGGCTCATTGAGAACCATTATCTTGCTCCGTATGATTACTATGCTCCCTCTATCGCAGACCTAACAGGCATCAAAATACAGCATGGCGAGTATGAAACCAAATCCGTGGAAAATGTCCTCATCGACAGCACGGTATTTGGCAACGTCATCAAGTACTACCGTCAGCTTGCAGAAAACAAGCAAGCCATCTGCTATTGCACATCAATTGCCCACTCCAAGGCGATGACCAAAGAATTCAACGCTCACGGTATCCGTGCAATACACATTGACGGTGATACCCCGAAGCAGGAGCGTGACGACATTATTTCCCGTTTCCGCAGCGGTGAAATTACAATCCTCTGCAATGTGGATTTAATCAGCGAAGGGTTTGATGTTCCCGACTGTGAGTGTGCAATCTTGCTCCGACCAACCAAATCCCTCACGTTATACATTCAGCAGTCTATGCGATGTATGAGGTACAAGCCCGACAAAAGGGCGATTATCATAGACCATGTGGGAAATTATGCACGATTCGGACTGCCCGATGCTGACCGCAGCTGGACGCTTGAGGGCAGGAAAAAGGATAAAAAAGAGCGTAACATCGAGGATGAAGTCAAGGTACTGCAATGTCCCGAATGCTTCTACACTTTTCCAAAACCCGAAGATGCCGAGGAAATCAGCTGTCCGCAGTGCGGATATCTGTTTCCGAAAAAGTCCAGAAAATTAACGGTTGACGAAAATGTAGAGCTTGAAAAAATCACGGGATTTACGCTTGATTACAGTTCTCCTGAAGAATGCAAGAATATGCAGGAGCTTCAGCAGTATGCTGAAAGGCACGGCTATAAAAAAGGCTGGTGCTATTATCAAGCACGACAGAGAGGATGGATAAATTGACACAGGAACACAAAATTCAGAACGAAATACGCATTGCCCTTGCCGACAGCTGTATTCTGTTCCGAGTGAATGTCGGCAAGTGCTACACCAAGGACGGCAGATACTTTGATACCGGTGTGCCGAAAGGGTTCTCAGACCTCTTCGGATTCCGTAAATCTGACGGAAGAGCCGTATTCATCGAAGTAAAAACGCCCACTGGCAGACCAATGGACCATCAGAGGAAGTTCCTTACCGCTATGCAGAATGCCGGTGCGATTGCAGGTATATGCAGAAGCGTGGAGGACGCATTGAAACTTATTGAAGAAAGGTAGGTAAAACTATGGGATTCTCAACAGATTACACAGAAGTCAGCAGCTTTGACCTGATTCCCAAGGGTGAATATGAGGTCATTATCAAGGCAATCGAGGAACGCACCACCCAGAACGGTGCAACAGGATTGAACCTTACACTGGTCATCCGCAACGATGTGGAGCAGAAATATCAGAACAGATTCATCTTCCATACGCTCTGGAAACGTAAGGAGCCAACATCGCAGGATATGCAGGTGCAGGGGTACAGCTTCAAGCAGATTATGTCCCTTGCAAAGGCGGCAGCTCTCCCCAGCGGCAAGTCCTATGAAACCGTGGCAGACCTCTGTGCAGACCTTGTTGGTCATGTCATGAGGGTAACCATTGACCACGACACCTACAACGGCAACACCCGTGAAAATGTGAAGTATATGAATGAATCACGTTTCCCGGAATGCAAGCACGTTTTCAAGGAAAAGACAGCTGTTTCCGGTGATACCGTTGCACAGCGTCCGCAGGAGCAGTTTGCAGACACAGCTGCAATTGGCAACCTTGACGATTTCGAGGAAATTCTCGGTGACGGAGAGATACCGTTCTAAAAAAAAGAAGCCCCGACAGCATCGGGACTTCCGTTAAAATCATGCGTGAGCAATGGCGTCATATTTTGTCAGTAGGTATAAACAATACTGATTCATACTGATGCCTTCCTGCTTTGCGTGTTCCGCTAATGAATGATGAAGTGATTTTGGGATTCTGAGCTTGAATTGACCTGAATAATCATCCAGATTGACAGGCTCAGGAATCTCGATCCCTTCTTCCATAGCGGCAATCAACCATTCTTGTTTTGCATCTACAGCGTTTGCGACAGCTTTTTCCATGGTGTCTGCACAGGTGATACAACCGGGCAATTCAGGGTAGCTGACAACATAACCTCCCTCATCTGTATCGGGAATGATTTCCAAGCGATAAGGAAGTGCCATATATTCTTCAAAAGTTCTCATAAATCATGCCTCCTCGTTCTCAATCAGCTCTTTGACCTTCTGGACATACACTACTTTGATTGGCTCGTGTTTCGGTATGGTAATCGGCTCTTTTCCTGGTTTCCGAAAGGTGTAATGACTGCTCCCTCTTCGTGGCTGTGCCATAACATAACCGTAGCTTTCAATTACTTTTCGGAGTTCATCAAAACGCATATCGTTGGAAAGTGAACAGGTACGTTGTAACAATTTATCCCATTTCGACATTATGATTCCTCCTATCATCTATATTATACCATGGTGTCGTATGTGGTGTCAAGTGGTTATCAAAAAATATAAGGAGATTTTAGAAAATGAATTACAGAAACAGCGAAGGCTACGCCAGCCCTACCGAACACGAAGCTCTCACACGCATCAGACGTGCAGAGCTTAAGGAAGAACGCAAGAAGAAGTACCGTCCGCTTGTGTACATCTGCTCTCCGTTCTCCGGCGAGAACATCGTGCAGAATATTGAAAATGCCCGTAGATACTGCAAGTATGCGACAGAAAACGGCTGTATTCCTATTGCACCGCACCTCTATTTCCCGCAGTTCATGAACGATAACAATCCCGATGAGCGTGACATTGCTTTCAGGATGAACGGCATCCTCATGAGCAAATGTGACGAGCTGTGGGTATTCGGCAGGACATATTCCATTGGAATGCAGAAGGAAATGAAGCTGGCACGTAAGAAGAAAATGTATATCAGATTTATCGAGGAGGTTTGATTATGAACGAGATTACTATTTGGAACTTTGAAACCCTGGAAATCAGAACATTGGAAATTGACGGTGAAGCGTGGTTTGTTGGCAGGGATATCTGCTCTGCATTCCGTGACACCAACAGTAGCAGAAGCATCGGACGCATTGATGAAGAGGACAAGCGTACTATTGAGATTACCGACAGAATGGGCAGAAAACAAAATGCTATTTTTGTAAACGAAAGCGGTATGTATGCTCTGCTCTTTGCAATGCAGCCCCAGAAGTCAAATAATGATGGGGTATCAGATGCGTACCCCATCGAGGTCCAGGAGCGTATCGACCGACTTCGTGACTTTAAACGTTGGGTAACACATGAGGTTCTGCCGTCAATCCGCCGTAATGGTTCTTACGGAATCCCCGATAACATTTCTCCTACGCTTAGAGTTCTGATTGAGCATGAAAAGAGCCTGCAGAAGGTTGTGCTGCAGGTGCAGGAAAACGAAGATAAAATTGCCAGAATTCGCACAACCCTTACTGCTCCTCGCTTGAACTGGCGTGAGGAAGCTGAGCGTATCACTACAGCTATTGCCGAAAAGGTATATCATCACCCGTGGGCTGCAGCTGAAGTAAAGCGTGAGGCATACAGACTGCTTGAAAAGCGTGGTCACTGTAAGCTGCAGAGAAGACTTTGCAACCTTCGTAACAAAATGTTCTGGGAACGTCGTCCCGATGAAGAAATCGAGAAAACAACAGAACTGGATATTATCGCAGCCGATAAGCAGCTCAGAGAAATTTTCATCAACATCATCCGTGAAATGGCAGTAAAATACGACGTGTAACAGGAGGTAAACCATGTACAGAAACATCCCTAACGAACTGAAAAACATCCAGAACTGGGTCTGCTGGAAGGCATATCCCGATGCAAACTCCCATTCCGGCATCAAAAAAGTACCTATCAACCCCGTTACAGGCGGGCAGGCCATGTCCAACAATCCGCAGACATGGAGCAGCTTTGAGACCGCCGTGCGTGTCTCTTCAGCGTATGATGGTATTGGCTTTATGTTCAGTAATTCCGGCTTTTTCGGAATCGACCTTGATGACTGCCGTGAAGATATCGAGGCTTACCTCGGCGGTGACAGCAATAACATCGTAGCTGAATTCATCGGTCAGATGCAGACATATGCGGAAACTTCTCAGTCCGGCAACGGTATCCACCTCATCTGCAGCGGCAGCCTCCCTTCGGGAGGTCGTCGCAAGGGCAAGGTGGAGATGTATGACAGCGGCAGATTTTTCATTATGACCGGCAATGCTATCGGCGGATATACAGCCATTTCCAACGGTACTGAGTGCATCAAGCCCCTTCATCAGAAATATATCGGGCGGACAACGTCCGCTGGTGTTATGCCCTCCAATGTGCCTACGGCACAAATTCGGTCGGTCATTCCTTGCACTTTGTCAGACCATGAACTGATTGAAAAAATCCTGCATTCTGCAAGCGGAGATAAGTTTTCGGCACTCTACGGCGGTGATTTCTCCGACTATCCGTCTCAGTCCGAAGCGGATATGGCGTTCTGCTCCATCCTTGCGTTCTGGTGTGGCGGTGACGCCGAAACCATGGACAGAATCTACCGCAGCAGTAACCTGATGCGTGAAAAATGGGACAGAAAACAGTGTGGCTCGACATACGGTGCGATAACAATCAGCCGTGCTGTGGAGAACTGTCAGAGCTATTATCAGCCACAGGAACAGGACGATTATTACATCACAATCAAGAATCCCACTCCAGCTCCTACCCCAAAACTCCCTATGCATACCTTGGACGATACCGGAAACGCAGAGCGTATGAACGATTACTGCGGCAGAGTATTCCGCTACAATTACACCGATAAGCGCTGGATGTATTACAAAGGCGGCGTGTGGGTTTATGATGACCGTGGTGCTATTTTCACCGCTGCCGATGTTATTCTTGAGCGAATGAAGCTTGAGCTGAAATCCTGGACGGAACACGAGGGCGGTGCCTACCTGCAGGACTACCAGAAACACATGAAAAGAACTCGTTCCAATGCCGCAAAAACGGCTATGGTAAAGGAATTTCAGCATATTGTACCAATCTCTCCCGCGGAACTGGATACACATAAAACCCTCGTGAATACGCAGAATGGCGTTGTTGATCTTGACACCTGCACCACCATGCCACACGCTCCCGAACTGCTCATGACCAGAATGCTTGGTACCTCCATGCCGGCAAAGCCGAAAAACCCTGTGCTGTGGCTGCGATTCCTCGATGATATTTTCGGTGATGACAAGGAACTCATCCGCTACATCCAGAAATCCCTCGGTTACTGCCTGAGTGGTTCAACGGCAGAACAGTGCGTGTTCTTCCTCTACGGCAACGGCAGAAACGGCAAATCTACGTTTCTTGAAATCATCCGTGCCATTCTCGGTGAGTACGCTACCAACATCCAGCCGGAATCCATCATGGTGAAAAACAGCAGTAATTCGGCAAATACCGACATTGCCCGTCTCAAGGGTGCAAGACTGGTCACTTCCGTTGAGCCGAATGAGGGTATGCGACTGAACGAAGGTCTCATCAAGCAGCTGACCGGCGACGACATGGTAACGGCAAGAAAGCTGTATGGTGATGAATTTGAATACCGTCCCGAATTTAAGCTCTGGCTTGCCACCAATCACAAACCGACCATACGTGGAACTGACCTCGGTATCTGGCGTAGAATTCACATTATTCCGTTCACACACAGCATTCCCGAAGATAAGGTGGACAAGAACCTCGGCGAAAAGCTCCGTGAGGAGATGCCCGATATCCTCGCCTGGATGATGGAGGGCTACCGTCTCTGGAAGTACGAAGGTCTGCACAAGCCGAAGGCTGTGGAGGATTCTGTCAAGGAATACCGTAACGAAATGGACGTGATTGCAGCATTTCTCGCCTCCGACGACATCGCTGAAGGCGGTGAAATCAAGGCTTCCGTTCTCTATGCGATTTACTGCGAATGGGCTGCGAAATCCAATGAGTACAAGATGTCATCCCGAAAGTTTGGAATCGAGATGTGCAAACGCTATACCAAGATTCATAAAAAGGATGGCTGGTATTATCAGGGACTCTCTACCATCTCTATAGGATGACATAAGTGACATATATTCCTTCTTTTCTCTACTTCTCTTAAAAAAAGAAGAAAAATAAAAATAATATTATATTTTATATTATATATATCACTATATGTCAGTTAGGAGGTCAATTTGAAAACCATTTTCAATTTTAAGGACGAGGGTACCTTTCAGCGGCTGGAGAGACAAGCCTATGACGGTACGATTGATGTTACAAAGTTTCCTCCTGCCGAGTATAAGTATTTTTCTGAGCTGAAGAAAATTTACTATGCTTTCAAGTTTGAGGGGCTGTCTCGTGAGGACGCCTTTCGGCGAAAGCAGATACTTCTCCGAAAATACAGCGAGGCTATTTCCGAGCATGACCGCTGCACCGCTGTGTATGCTCAGTTTCAGGAGAATATCCGCAAGGCAGGTGAAAATATTTCAAGAATCGAAAAATCCCATGATGTTACCGAGGTTGCTCTGCTTGCCTGCGAGACGCTTGGTCTGATGATGGGAGAAAACAGTTTTTACGGCAGGCAGAAAAGGAAGTGGCAGGATGATTAGGACGGCGAATAATCATAACAAGGTGGAAATACCATACACAAACTTTGCTGCTGCGATTGTAGAAAGGGCTATGATTGATTACAAGATTACTTATGCAAGCGGTGATGAAACGGCAATTAAGGAACTCAGAAGATTTTTCCGTTCCGACTGGTTTGACTTTCTTTCGGATTTGGATGGTGAGGTACTTATGGCACAGATTGAAAGGATGGTGCGTAGCAAATGATTACAAGAGAATTTCTGGAAAGCATTCAGGACTTGGAGAGCGTATTGAAAATGAAACGCAGAGAACTTGTACATCTCCGTGAAACGCTTGACCTCAAGGGAGTAAGCTATGAAAATATCGGTGCTGCAGCAGGCTCACGTAAAACGGATGCCATTGCGGATAAGATTTGCACCATTGTCGATTTCGAGGAACATATCAAGGCTGATGAACAGAGACTTGCGGCTATGCGTATTGAAGCTACTGTGGCAATTGGTATGCTGGAGTCGGAACAGATGAGAGACATTCTTACACGCAAGTACCTCCAGTATCATTCGGTGCAGAGAATAATGGACGAAACGAATTACTCCGAAAGCAGCATTTATACCTACCTCCGAAAAGGGCTTAAAAAGATTGCAGAGAATTGCAGTAATTTGCAGTGAAAATTCATTGACGTCCTTGACGAAACCTGTTATAATATATAATAGCAAAAAATATACAGAGCCTTTGTAGGAGCAATCCTGCAAGGGCTTTTCTTATGTCCCAAGGAGGAACACCATGCCCCATAAATCCAAACGACCCTGCGGTCACCCAGGCTGTCCGAACCTTACCGACAGCCGCTACTGTGAACAGCACCAGGC
>ENA-OPBG01000787-OPBG01000787.1-human-gut-metagenome-genome-assembly--contig:-NODE-787-length-25206-cov-4.598028_pt1 | contig 25206 bp, 33 predicted proteins | sample MGYA00241065_ERZ501446 | MGnify/ENA primary metagenome ERZ501446 (study PRJEB25962, sample SAMEA2042632) | human gut metagenome | biome: human gut; feature: human-associated habitat; material: faeces...
AAATAAACCCAAGAAAACAACAGACCGGATTTTGAGCCGGTCTAATTGTCGTGGAGATTTTTATTTAGTTGAGAACATTTAAAAAACCTGCGAAAAGGTCTTGACTTTTGTTAGCAGGTTTTTATGCCCAAAAACAGAAAACACTGATATTATGGGCATTTATCGACTAACTCACCGAGTTGGTCATGAAAAGTTTTGAAGAATTATAATGTTTCTGACAATCGACACAAGGAGATTGTCAGAAAAAATATTCCAATGCCCGAAGTGGTCGACCTTAAGGCGGCGGGATACATCAAGAGTCAACCTCACGGTATAGTCGTGGACTGACCAAAGATGTACCCACCGTGCTTTGTCATGCCCATTTTCGGTATCAGAGTCGGTGTGTACCATCACATCGGCTCTTTTTGTGTCCCTGCCGCCACCCAATCGGGCGGAAAAGAAAGGCAGGGACTTTAAATGAGAAAGTTCAAAACATCAGCGGATAACCGCACCAACTACATCTATTACTTCAATGACGGCAGCAAGTGTGTCATCACTCCGGGAGAAGACGGAGAAAACACTACTATCATAGCACAGCTTCATGCAATGGATGATGAGCAGCTTGATGCTGACCGCCGTGAGGATTATCACTGCCCGGTTCATTACCAGGCATACTCCGATGGCGAAGGAGAAGATGCGGATGACCGCAACCCTTATCTGTGCGACACAGATGCAGATCCATTGGAGCAGATGCTTGCCTCTATCAGACAGCAGGAACATTCGGACAAGCTGGACAGGCTCAAGGCAGCACTCACAACTTTGACCGACCTTCAGAAGAAAACCATCTACAAAAAGTTCTATCGCAATATGTCCAACGTGGAGATTGCAGCGGAAGAAGGTGTATCAGAGGCAGCTATCCGTAACCGTTTGAAAAAGATTTTCGCAAACCTTGCGAAAAAAATCTAAGAAATGGGGGTTCGATTCCCCCCGCTTCTTTCGCATATGGACAGAGGGATACAACAAAAGACCCTCGGAAAGGAGCCAATGCAATGAAACACAAAGTATGTATCAACATTGCAAAACCTGGCGGTACACCGACCCCGGTAGTAAGAAGCGGTACGGTGCAGATCCGAAAGCGTCTGCTCGACTTCCTCTTTGGACAGCAGGTCAATGTCCTTGTCCTGTCTCCTGGTGACTCGGTGCAGACTGCCGAGATCCGAGAACTGAAGGAAGGAGGTAAGGACCGTGACTAACAATCAGAAGTATAACTTATTTCTTGATGCGGTGAGAATCATCCGCTCCCTGGCTGATGTTGTTCGAGGAAATCGCAGATATCTACAGAGATGCAACTGTAGTAGAAGCCGATGCCAAGGTCATTGATGCACAGGAAGTAAAGGAACTCCCTGCTGAGAAGGAAGTAACTCTGGAAGATGTCCGTGCCGTTCTGGGTCAGAAGAGTCAGGCTGGTATGACTGCCGAGGTGAGAGAACTCATCACAAAATACGGCGGCACCAGACTGTCAGATATCGATCCGGCACAGTACAAGGCACTTCTTGAAGAAGCGGAGGTGTTGGGAAATGACTAAACACGCTTTTCTTTCTCCTTCCGGATCACACCGCTGGCTGAACTGTACACCGAGTGCAATGCTCGAATCAGAATTTCCGGGTGGCAGCAGTTCAGCCGCCGAAGAAGGAACTGTAGCTCACGCATTTTGCGAACACAAGTTAAAGAAGGCACTCCGCAGAAGAAGCAAGAGACCTGTCTCCGATTACGATAGTGATGAGATGCAGGAGTACACCGATAGTTATGTGGATTATGTGCTGGAGCAGCTTGAAGTCGCAAAGCAGACCTGCAAAGACCCAATGGTGCTGATTGAGCAGAAAGTAGACTTTTCGGAATATGTCCCGGACGGCTATGGCACTGCAGACTGCATCATCGTATCGGACGATACCATGCAGATTATTGATTTCAAGTACGGGCTGGGAGTTCTGGTGGATGCCGAACAGAATACGCAACTGATGTGTTATTCCATCGGTGCGCTGAACCTCTTCGACAGCCTGTATGACATCAAGCAAGTTACGATGCACATCTTTCAGCCTCGCAGGGAGAATGTCCAGAATTGGACTATCCCGGTAGATGAACTGAAAGCATGGGCAGAGAACGAACTGAAGCCGAAGGCACAGATGGTATTAAACGGCGAGGGTGAATATCACCCCGGCGAATGGTGTCAGTTCTGTAAGGCGGCAGTCCGCTGCCGAGCAAGGGCTGAAGAAAAACTTCGTCTTGCACAGCAGGAGTTCAAAATGCCTCCGCTTCTTACAGATTCTGAAATCGAAGAAGTGCTGACCATCCTTCCCGACCTTACCAAGTGGGCAGATGGCATCCTGGCTTATGCCACCGATGCGGCAGTCAACCACGGCAAGGAGTGGAACGGATTCAAGGTTGTCGAAGGCAGATCCGTCCGCAAGTACAAGGATGAAGAACTGGTGGCACAAGCAGCCAAAGACCATGGCTATACCGATATCTATCGTCAGAGCCTTATCACCATGACGGAGATGCAGAAGCTGATGAGCAAAAAACAATTTGATCAGATCCTGGGTGACCTCATTGTAAAGCCCCAGGGTAAGCCGACCTTAGTCCCGGTAACGGACAAGCGTCCGGCAATGAACGTAACAAACGCCAATAACGAATTTAAACAGGAGGATTAATATCATGGCTATTTCTAAGACAAAAGTTATCACAGGTGTAAACACTCGTCTCTCTTATTTCCACGGCTGGGAACCTACCAGCATCAACAACGGACCTGAGAGATACTCTGTTTCCGTACTTATCCCTAAGTCTGACACCGAAACGGTGAAGGCTATCAATGAGGCTATCGATGCCGCAATCGAAGATGGTGTTGCCAAGTTCGGTGGCAAGAAGCCTAACAAGGTCGCAATCAAGCTTCCTTTGCGTGACGGAGATACCGAGCGTGATGATGAGGCCTATAAGGGTCATTACTTCATCAATGCCAACAGCACAACTCCGCCTCAGATCGTGGACAAGTATGTGAAGCCTATCCTTGACCGCAATGAAGTATACTCCGGCTGCTATGCCCGTGTGTCTCTGAACTTTTATGCGTTCAACAGTAATGGAAACAAGGGCGTGGCATGCGGACTGGGCAACATCCAGAAGATCCGTGACGGTGAAAGCCTTGGCGGCAGAAGTTCTGCAACTGACGATTTCAGCACTGTAGCTGATGACGATTTCCTTTCCTAAACATATAAACCTGGCGGGCGGTGGTGTTGCCACCGTCTGCCCATATTGAATAACGAGGTGAACGTAATGAACGAAGTATATGAATTTATGAAACAAGTCGATGCGATAGTCCTTTTCTGCCTGATCTACGGTCTTGCCATCAATGGTATCGTATGGGCAGTGTGCGAATTTTTCAGCTTTGTGGTCAAGAAGGCAAAAGCTTTTATTACAAAACGCAAAGAGAAAAAGGCTGCACAGAAGGATGATGTGACGGAGTAAACATGACGGGCGGCGGAGGATATTCTTCTGCCGCCTTTGTCATAGAAAGGAGCAGCTATGCAGCATTTAAGCATTGATATCGAAACCTACTCCAGCGCGAATTTGCAGAAAGCCGGAGTTTATAAATATGCCGAGAGTCCTGACTTCGATATCCTTCTGTTCGGTTACAGCGTGGATGGCGGAGCAGTCCGGGTCATAGACATTGCATGCGGAGAGAAAATTCCGGCGGAGATTGTGGATGCCTTATCGGATGAGTCAGTAACCAAGTGGGCATTCAACGCACAGTTTGAGCGCGTGTGCCTGTCGAATTATCTTGAAACATGGTTTTCCCCGGACAGCTGGCACTGCACGATGGTGTGGTCGGCAACACTTGGTCTGCCTTTGTCCCTGGAAGGTGTAGGAGCAGTTTTGGGACTGGAGAAGCAGAAACTGACCGAGGGAAAGAATCTCATCAAATACTTCTGTGTTCCCTGTGCACCTACAAAGACCAATGGCGGCAGAACCAGAAATCTTCCGCAGCACGATATGGAGAAGTGGGAGCAGTTCAAGGCATATAACCTGCGTGATGTGGAAACCGAGATGAGCATCCAGAAGAAGCTGTCCCGTTTCACTGTTCCCGATACCATTTGGGATGAATATCATCTGGATCAGGAAATCAATGACCGTGGCATCGGCCTGGATATGACGCTTGTGGAACAGGCTATTGCCATCGACAGCATCAGCCGCAAAAACCTCACACAGCAGATTCAAAATCTGACCGACCTTGACAATCCCAACTCTGTGGCACAGATGAAAGGATGGCTTTCGGATAACGGACTGGAGATGGATACCCTTGGCAAGAAGGCTGTGGCAGAAACACTCAAGACTGCACCAAAGCATCTGGCAGATGTCCTTTCCCTCCGTCAGCAGCTTGCCAAGAGCAGCGTGAAGAAATTCACCGCCATGCGGACTGCGGTGTGCAAGGATTCCAGGGCAAGAGGAATGTTCCAGTATTACGGTGCCAACCGAACCGGACGATTTGCCGGACGCATCATCCAGCTGCAGAATCTTCCGCAGAATCATATGTCTGACCTTGCCGATGCCAGGGCACTTGTCCGAAGCGGAAACTATGATGCTTTGGAACTTTTGTATGACGATATTCCGGATACGCTTTCGCAGCTGATCCGCACAGCATTCGTTCCCCAGGATGGCAGGAAATTCATCGTAGCAGACTTCTCTGCAATCGAAGCGAGAGTCCTTGCCTGGCTTGCAGGTGAGAAATGGAGAATGCAGGTATTCGCCGATGGCAAGGACATTTACTGCAGTTCGGCATCGCAGATGTTTGGTGTCCCAGTAGAAAAGCATGGCATCAATGGTCATCTCCGCCAGAAGGGTAAGATTGCGGAACTGGCACTTGGTTACGGCGGTTCGGTCGGTGCGCTCAAGAGTATGGGTGCTTTGGAGATGGGACTTACCGAAGAGGAACTTCAGCCGCTTGTGAACGCATGGAGAAATGCCAATCCGATGATTACGGCTCTTTGGTGGGATATCGACAGAGCGGTGAAGACCACGGTCAGAGAACACATTCCAACTGAAGTGGCAGGACTGAAGTTTACCTATGAGAGCGGATTCCTTTTCATGAGACTTCCTTCCGGCAGACGGCTTGCCTATGTGAAGCCACGCATGGGTATCAACCAGTTCGGCAGTGAATCGGTGACCTATGAAGGCGTGGGTGCTACAAAAAAGTGGGAGCGTCTTGAAAGCTATGGTCCGAAGTTTTGTGAGAATGCCATCCAGGCAATCGCGAGAGATATTCTCATGTATGCCATGCAGACACTTCGCAACTGCAGTATTGTTGCCCATGTCCATGATGAACTGATCATCGAAGCGGACAGGCGAATGAGCCTCAGTGCAGTCTGTGAGCAGATGGGCAGAACACCGCCCTGGGCGAAAGGACTGCTTCTTCGAGCTGATGGGTACGAATGTGATTTTTATAAAAAAGACTGATTTAGGGGGTTCGATTCATTCGGATCCTTCGCATATAGGCAGAAGGAATTGTCCTTCTGTCTATTTCATTTTTTAGGAGGATTCGCTATGGACGAATTAATCAGAATCAATTATGACAGTGAGCGCCCTACTGTGAACGGACGTGATTTGCATGAGGCTTTGCAGGTGAAGACCGCATACAAGGACTGGTTTCCAAGAATGTGTGAGTACGGCTTTGTGGAAGGCAGAGACTTCTGCTCATTTTTGAGCGAAAGTTCCGGCGGCCGTCCGGCAGTAAACCATCAGCTTACCATCGACATGGCAAAGCAGTTCTGCATGATTCAGCGCACTGACATCGGCAGAAAGTTCCGTCAGTACTTCATCCAGGTGGAAGAGGCATGGAACTCCCCGGAGACCATTATGGCAAGGGCACTCCAGTTTGCCAATCAACAGCTGGCACTTTTATCACAGCAGAATATGGCTCTTACAGAAACCGTGGCCATTCAGAATCAACAGATTACGGAGATGAAACCGAAGGTCAGCTACTACGATGTGGTGCTGAACTGCAAAGACCTTATTTCCACTTCTGCCATTGCCAAGGATTACGGCAAGTCTGCCATCTGGATGAACCGATATCTCCACGAAAAGGGTGTGCAGTTCAAGCAGGGTGACATCTGACTTTTATATCAGCGTTATGCCCGAGAGGGCTATACCAGCACCAAGACTCATACCTATCCCGGTACGAACGGTGAGACTCATACGAAGGTGCATACCTACTGGACGCAGAAAGGCAGACTCTTCATCTATGAACTGATGAAATCAGACGGTTATATGCCTCTGATCGAAATGGAGGTGTAAGCCGTGAACATCGATAAGTTCAATTCAGAAGGTTACTATGACCCGACAAGTTATGAGGCTATGACCAATGTGGCAAAGGCGGACAAGCAGTCCGCTTTTCGCCCGCTGGTTTATATCTGTTCTCCGTTTTCAGGAGATACGGGAAAAAACAGTGAACAGGCAAGAAAGTACAGCCGTTTTGCCTATGAGCAGAATACGATTCCGGTGACACCGCATCTTTTGTATCCGCAGTTCATGGATGATGAAAATCCAAAAGAATGTGCCGATGCCATGCATTTCAACTATGTGCTCCTTGGCAAGTGCAATGAACTGTGGGTGTTCGGTGATGTGATATCCAAGGGCATGGCACATGAGATCGGTATTGCAAAAAAGAGACAGCAGACCATCAGATGGTTTGACAGAAACTGCAAGGAGGTTACCCATGATTGATTTTACCTTTTATACCGCAAACTGCTGCGGTGACAGTTCCAACTGCGTGTATCCCAATAAGGCTCACATTACGGACTCGGCATCTTTCGTGGCTGCCATCAAGCAGGATCATGTGTGTGCTGCTTATAAGAACAACTACCGCAGCAATGACAATTTCCTTGAAACGGATGTCCTTCCGATGGACTGCGACAATGACCACTCCGATGATCCGAAAGACTGGATCTATCCCTTGGACGTGGTGATGGCATTCCCGGATGTATCCTTACTTGTCAGCTATAGCCGTAACAACATGAAGGTGAAAAACGGCAAGGCAGCAAGACCAAAGTTCCATGTGTATTTCCCTATCCCGACCATGACGGATGGAAAAGCCTATGCGGAACTGAAGAAACGCATCCAGGAGTTCTTCCCGTATTTTGATGCGGATGCTCTGGGTGAGGCTCGTTTCCTTTACGGCACCGATTCACCGGACATTGAAGTATATGACGGGGCAAGCAATGTTGCTGACTTTATAGACCGCGATGAGTTCGCAGACTTTGATGCCAGTACGGAAGAAATCAGCGAAGGCAGCAGAAACAGCACCATGAGCCATATCGCAGGAAAACTTATCAAGAGATACGGTGCAACGGATGAAGCCCATGCCCTGTTTATGAAAACAGCGGAAAAGTGCAATCCACCTCTGGCTGATTCCGAACTGGATAAGATCTGGCACTCTGCCACCAAGTTCGGTACCAAGGTATCCGGGCAGGATGGCTATATCGATCCAAAGGTCTATAACTCCGACTGCGTGTTAAAACCGGAGGATTTCTCCGATGTGGGACAGGCCACGGTACTCGCAAGAGAGTACAAAGGAAAACTTCGCTTCTCGCCTGCTACCGATTACATGGTCTACAACGGCAGCTTTTGGGAAGAAACCGCACCGAAGTCCCAGGGTATATCCCAGGAACTGACGGAGCGTCAGCTGGAAGAGGCTGAAGCAGAGATCAAGAAAGCAATGGATGAGATGAACAAGAACGGTGCAATGGAGATTCTTGTAGCAATGGGACCGAAGAAGGCAGCAAATGCCTTCAACCGTCAGCAGGCACATTCCTTTGAGATGTATGAAAATGCCCTGAATTACAAGAAATATGCCATTAAACGCCGTGACTCCAAATACATCGCATCTGCTTTAAAAGAGGCAAGACCGATGCTTGAGATCGAGCAAAAGTTTCTGGATGCGGATGAATTTCTGCTGAACTGTCCGTCCGGTACGATAGACCTTCGCAAGGACATCCGCAGTCTGCGTGATCATGACCCGGAAGACTTCATTACCAAGCAGACCGCTGTTGACCCCGGAAAAGACGGAGCGGATATCTGGCAGGATGCTTTGAACACCTTCTTCCAGAATGATGCTGCCCTTATCGACTATGTGCAGAAAATCGTAGGCCTTTCCGCAGTGGGCAAGGTCTATGTGGAGGCACTTATCATTGCCTATGGCGAAGGCAGAAACGGCAAGTCTACATTCTGGAACGTGGTGTCGAGAGTCCTTGGCACCTATAGTGGCAATATCTCTGCCGATATGCTGACGGTCGGATGCCGCAGAAATGTAAAGCCTGAACTTGCCGAGGCAAAAGGTAAAAGACTGCTCATAGCTGCTGAACTGGAAGAGGGCATGAGACTCAATACATCCAATGTTAAGCAACTTTGCTCTACAGATGAGATCTATGCAGAGAAGAAATACAAAGATCCCTTCTCCTATGTTCCTACCCATACGCTGGTGCTTTATACAAACCACCTGCCCAAGGTCGGTGCAATTGATAAGGGTACCTGGCGAAGACTCATCGTAATTCCCTTCGGTGCAAAGATCGAGGGCAGTTCGGATATCAAGAACTATGCCGACTATCTGTTTGAGAAGGCCGGCGGTGCGATTCTCTCCTGGGTGATTGAGGGTGCAAAGAAGGTTATTGCGGATGATTTTCATATTGCTGCGCCCAAGAAAGTTCAGGAGGCTATCGATGCCTATAAGGAAAACAATGACTGGATGAGTGCGTTTTTAAACGAACGCTGCGAGATTGATGATACCGCCGTGGTCAAGTCGGGAGAACTTTACAACGAGTACCGTTCCTTCTGCTTACAGGTGGGTGAGTATGTTCGCAGTTCCGCAGATTTCTATACCGCTGTTGAGTCCTTCAGTTTTGAACGGTTCAGAAACAGAAACGGCAGATTTGTCAAAGGCTTAAAGCTGAAAACTGAGTTTGAATAAGCCTTATACCGGTATGTGTGACACCTTATGCTACCTATCTTACTAACTTTTCTAAAGAGCCTAAAAAAACAGATATATAGAAAAGTATAGAAAATACCCTGCATAAGGCGGCACACATACCAATATTAAGCCGTGATGGAGGTGCGGAATATGCGTGAAAAAGAAGTTGAGCAGGCCCTTGTCCGCTCCGTCAGGAAAGCGGGTGGGCTATGCATGAAGTTAACCTGTCCGGGCATGGACGGTGTGCCGGACAGACTGGTACTCCTCCCTTTTGGGAAGTGTGCCTTTGTGGAATTAAAGGCTCCCGGTAAAAAACCGAGGCCGTTACAGATACGAAGAATGAAACAGATTACCGCTCTTGGTATTCCTTGCTATGTGATTGATGCCAAGGAGCAGATAGGAGGTGTACTTGATGCAATATCATCCCCTTGATTATCAGACCTATGCGACCAACTTCATATTGGAACATCCGGTGGCGACGGTGCTTTTAGAAATGGGGCTTGGGAAAAGTGTCTGCACCCTGACTGCTATCTATGAACTGATGCTGAACCGTTTTGAAGTGGAAAGCGTTCTGGTCATTGCACCTCTACGAGTAGCAAGAGATACATGGCCTGCGGAGATTGAAAAATGGGATCACTTAAAAGGTCTTACCTATTCGGTGGTCATCGGTACAGAGGCTGAAAGGATAGCTGCCTTAAACAGACCCGCCCATATCTATCTCATCAACCGAGAAAATGTGGACTGGCTCATTTCAAAGAGCGGTGTGCCCTTTGATTTCGATATGGTGGTCATTGATGAACTTTCCTCATTCAAATCTTACTCAGCCAAACGATTCAAGAGTCTGCTGAAAGTAAGACCAAGGATAAAAAGGATGGTGGGACTTACGGGTACGCCATCCAGCAACGGACTTATGGATCTGTGGGCAGAATTTCGAATACTTGATATGGGTCAAAGGCTCGGCCGGTACATAACGAACTATCGCAATATGTTCTTTGTGCCGGATAAGCGAAATCAGCAGATGATTTTTTCCTATAAGCCAAAACCGGGAGCGGAGAAACTCATCTACCAACTGATTTCGGATATTACGATTTCCATGAAGTCGGCAGATTTTCTGAAAATGCCGGAATGTGTGATAAACGAAGTCCCTGTGGTGCTTTCTGAAAAAGAAAGAAGTATTTATGAGAAAATGCGTGATGAGATGGTCATTTCCCTGGAAGAGGAAGAAATCGATGCGGTGAATGCAGCGGCTCTTTCCGGAAAACTTCTGCAGATGGCAAACGGTGCTGTCTATACCGAGGATAAGGAAATCGTGAATATCCACGACCGCAAACTGGATGCCCTGGAGGACCTCATCGAAGGCGCAAACGGCAAACCTATTCTGATTGCTTACTGGTATAACCACGATTTGCAGAGAATCAAGGAACGGTTTAAGGTTCGTGAGATAAAGACATCTCAGGATATCAAGGATTGGAATGATAGTGAGATACCTGTTGCTGTGATACATCCTGCGAGTGCCGGACATGGACTGAACCTCCAAAGCGGTGGCAGCACCCTTGTGTGGTTTGGACTTACCTGGTCTTTGGAACTGTATCAGCAGACCAATGCCAGACTCCACCGCCAGGGTCAGACGGAAACAGTGGTCATACACCACATCATTGCAAAGGACACCATCGATGAAGATGTGATGAAAGCACTTCGTAGAAAAGAGAAAACACAGTCCGACCTTATCGATGCTGTCAAAGCAAGGCTTCGGAGGTGATGCTTATGGCTGACCCTTATGAAAACCTTGCAAATGCCATTATTACAACAGCTGCCAAGGACTATATGGCAGCGTTAAAGATACTGAAAAAATCACCCGCAAATGTAAATGCCAAAAGTACCGTGACTGAGTGTGAGCGTTTCTTTCGTTCCTCCTGGTATGCGGCACTTACAAGCGTGGACGGTGAATTCATTATACGAAGACTGAGAGAGGAGGCTTTGAAAAAATGACCGCAAAGGAATATTTAAGACAGGCCTACCGCCTGAACGAGAGAATCAACTCCCATATCGAGGAACTGGAAAACCTGCGTGACCTTTCCACCCGCATCCAGGGAGTCAGCTACGGAGAACATATTCCTTCTCCCAATAGGCCAACGGATGCTCCTTTCGCAAAGGTGCTGTTTAAGATTATGGACTACCAGGAGAAAATCAATCATGAGATTGACACCCTTGTTGACCTCAAGGCAGAGATGGAAGATGCTATCGAGAAACTGTCCAATGTGGATGAACGTCTTCTTCTCCGTTATAGATACCTGGATAACCATTCGTGGGAAGAAATCGGTGTGCTGTTAAATGCGTCTGTACGCACCGTGCATCGTATTCATTCTTCTGCACTGCAGAACTTTTCTGTGCCGGACTGAAAGTTGGCACACTTTGGCAGAGAATGGCACAGTCCTTATAGGTATAATGGTAGTATAGAAAACTGTATGATGAACGAAGCCTCAAGGGAGAAATCCCCTGGGGCTTTTGTTTTACCCGGACGGAGGTGAGGACAGTGCCGAGAAGGCCGAAACGACCATGTTCACATCCCGGCTGTCCCAACCTGACTGATGGCAGGTTCTGCGAGGAACACCAGAAGGAAGAGAACAAACGATACGAACGCTATGACCGTGACCCCGCCATCAAACGCAGGTATGGACGAGCATGGAAAAGAATCAGGGACAGCTATGCTGCAAGCCATCCGATGTGTGAGGAGTGCTTGAAGAACAGTATCTATGTACCGACCGAAGAGATCCACCACAAGCTGCCGTTATCTCAAGGCGGTACGCATGACAGAGAGAATCTCATTGCACTTTGCAAGTCCTGTCATGCAAGAATCCACGCCAAGAGTGGTGACAGATGGCACAACAACTGACCCCCAGGGGCGGTAGAAATCTCTACGCATTAAGGTCCCGGGGAACGGCGCGAGGGTCACACGCGCAAAAATTGCTATTCAAAGGGCCTATAAGGAAAGGTTCCGTGAGGAGGTGAGAAATAAGTGGCAAAAGACGGAACGATGAGAGGCGGTGCAAGACCCGGTAGCGGGCCAAAACGCAAGGCTCTGACAGAGAAAATCTCTGCGGGCAAGACTGCTACCGTCATTGACCTGCCGGATGCGTCCGAACTCACGGGTGTGGATATGCCCCCTGTGAAGGACTATATGAAAGCAAAGCAAAAAAGCGGGACAGATCTGTGTGCGGAAGAAATCTTTCAGGAAACATGGAACTGGCTTAAGAAGGTCGGATGCACCGAATATGTGAATACGCTGCTGATTAATCAATATGCCATGAGCGTTGCAAGACAGATTCAATGCGAACAGGCAATTTCGGAATATGGTTTCCTGGCAAAGCACCCTACGACCGGGGCGGCTTGTCAGAGTCCGTATGTGTCCATGCTTCAGCAGTTCACAAAACAGGCAAACCAGTCCTGGTATCAGATTTACCAGATTGTAAAGGAGAACTGCTCCATTGAGTATACGGGAGCAACTCCGCAGGATGATGTAATGGAGCGCTTGCTGCGCGCCCGGAAAGGACACTGACTATGATTGAAAAAGTAAATCCATGCCACCCTGACAAAGTGGCAGACAGAATCGCAGGTGCAATCGTTGACCTGGCGTATAAAACAGAAAAAGATCCGAAGATTGCCGTTGAGGTACTCATCGGACACGGTGTCTGCTATGTGATCGTAGAAACAAGTGCAGACATTTTTGCAGAACAGATTAAAAGAATTGTACATCGTATTGCCGGACAGATGGCTGTTGTTTCTGATATCAAACCCCAGGATAAACACCTGGCAGATAATCAGGCGGATGGTTTCCGCTGCGGAGATAACGGCATCTTCAAGGGTATGCCCTTGACGGATGAGGAGAAGAAACTCTCTGCAATCGCAAGGGATATCTACAAAGCCTATCCCTGTGATGGCAAGTACATCATGGATGGCGAGAGACTCATCATCTGCCAGAGCAATGCAAAGACGAAAGAACTTCGAAACAAGTATCCGGGGGCAGACATCAATCCTATCGGGGATTGGACTGGCGGCACGGATGTTGATACCGGGGCAACTAACAGAAAGCTTGGCTCAGATATGGCACAGTCCGTCACAGGCGGCGGTTTGCATGGTAAAGACCTATCCAAGGCGGATGTATCCGTAAATATCCACGCATTTTTGAAGGCGCAGAAAACAGGTCAGCCTGTGGTGCTTTCCTGTGCTATCGGTGATGATATCGTGGACGGAGTTCCTTATTCCGAAATCGTGGAAGAAGCAAGAGAGTATATCAACTCCCTGGGTGGATTTGAGAAATTTGCGGAATGGGGGTTGTTCTGATGGCAAAAACGACTACGGAGATGCAACTTGTTCCGCTCTCCAAATTAGTACCCTATATCAATAATGCAAGAACCCACTCCCCGGAGCAGATCACAAAGCTTCGTTCCTCCCTGCGTGAGTTCGGTTTTGTAAATCCCGTTATCATCGACCGTGACTATGGCATCATTGCCGGACACGGCAGAGTGATGGCTGCCAAGGAAGAAGGCATCGAGGAAGTTCCTTGCGTGTTTGTGGATTACCTTACCGAAGCACAGAAAAAAGCCTACATCATTGCGGACAACCGATTTGCCCAGGACGCAGGTTGGGATGAGGAACTCTTGAGAATCGAGATAGAAGCCTTGCAGGGCATGGATTTCGATGTGGGGCTGACAGGCTTTAACGATGATGAGATTGCTGATCTTTTCGCCGGAGATGATAAGTCTGAGGCAGAAGACGATGATTTCGATTTGTCCGCAGCACTTGAGAAAGCATCCTTTGTACAGCGTGGGGATATCTGGACAGTTGGCAGGCACCGTCTTATGTGCGGTGATGCCACATCCGCCGAAGATGTAGCCGCTCTTATGGACGGTAAGAAAGCAAACCTCATCGTAACAGATCCGCCTTACAATGTGGCCTTTGAAAGTTCCGATGGTCTTTCCATTAAGAACGATAAGATGGCAAACGATAAGTTCTATGAATTCCTGCTTTCGGCATTTCAGAACATGGCGGCAAACCTGGAAAAAGGCGGTGCAGCCTATGTGTTTCATGCCGATACGGAAGGACTTAATTTCCGCAAGGCATTTGTAGATGCAGGTTTCCATCTTGCCGGATGCTGCATTTGGGTGAAAAACAGCCTGGTGCTTGGACGCTCCGATTACCAATGGCAGCATGAACCCGTCCTGTACGGTTTCCTTCAGAACGGCAAGCATTACTGGAGCAAGAACGCTGGAAGAAAACAGACTACCATCTGGAATTTTGACAAGCCGAAGAAATCGGAACTTCATCCGACAACAAAACCAATACCGCTTGTGGCATATCCGATACAAAATTCAAGTGTGGTCAATTCAGTTATTCTTGAACCGTTCGGCGGCAGCGGAAGTACATTGATTGCGTGCGAACAGACAGGAAAATGCCATCGTCATTGACACCTTTGGAGGCAGCGGTTCTACCCTGATGGCCTGTGAGCAGACCAATCGCATCTGCCGCACGATGGAACTGGATGACAAGTATGCATCCGTTATCTTACGCAGATTCGTGGAAGATGGTGGAGACCCTGACAGCGTATATGTGATCCGAAACGGAGAGAAATATATGTACTCCGACCTTGTAAAAGAGGTGGAGGTCAAAGATGAATAAGGGCAGATTGACCCTCGGCAGCCTGTTTGACGGCTCCGGGGGTTTTCCTTTGGGAGGTGTGCTTAGCGGTATCGAGCCTGTGTTTGCATCGGAGGTCGAGCCTTTTCCGATTAGGGTGACCACAAAGCGTTTTCCCAATATGAAACACATGGGTGATGTAAGCAAGCTTGACGGAGCAAGCCTTCCCCCTGTTGATATCATCACTTTCGGAAGTCCGTGCCAGGATATGTCTGTGGCCGGCAAGAGAGCGGGTTTGGATGGCAGCCGTTCCAATCTTTTCTATGAAGCCATCCGAATCGTAAAGGAAATGAGGTGTGCAACCAATGGAAAATATCCAAGATTTATCGTCTGGGAAAATGTCCCCGGTGCCTTCTCCTCAAACAAGGGTGCAGACTTCAAAGCGGTCCTTGAGTCCGTATGTTCAGTCAAAGCCGATTCCGTTTCTATCCCTGTCCCTCCGAAAGGCAAATGGACAGGAGCAGGACACATTGATGTGGCAGATGGATTCGATATTGCCTGGCGAACAGTCGATGCTCAGTATTGGGGAGTACCCCAGAGAAGAAGACGTATCTATCTTGTCGCAGATTTTAGTGGCGGATGCGCCGGAAAAATACTATTTGAGTCAGAAGGCTTGTCTGGGTATCCTCCGCAGGGCTTCTGCCCGTGGAAAGGAACTGCCGGAACTTCTGAATTCTGAAGAGAGCCTTGGAGAGACAGGCAGCACAATCTGCTTAAATGACCAGGGCGGCAATCGCATGGATGTAACGGAAGATGTGACCTGCACCCTTCGTGCCGAGAGCCATCATCCTCCGCTTGTGTTTGAAAACCACTCACAGGACAGCCGATACACAGAACCCCTTGATGTGGCACAAACCGTGCTTTCCACATTTGGGACCGGCGGCAATAATCAGCCCTTTGTGGTGCAGACACCGAAAACGCTGAAGATCCGTTCCGGCTGTGAAGGCGGTGGGAAAGGCGCACTCATCCAGGAGAATCTTTCCGCTACGCTTTCCTGCAACAATGACCAGACTGTTTTCGTTCCTGTTGCATATGGCATCTGTGCCAAGGACAGCAATTCCATGCGTTCTGACAATCCCAAGAGCGGATTCTATGAGGCGGATACCTCAAGATGTCTTGACCAGAACGGCGGCAATCCAAACTGCAACCAGGGCGGCATTGCTGTGGTTTCCGTACAAGGTTCCATGATTGGAAGAAAGGACGAAAACGGTCCCCTGGGTGATGGGATCAATGAAGATGTCAGCTTTACCTTAAATACCATCGACCGCCATGCCGTTGCCTATGGCATCGACAGGGCAGCCTTCAACCAGGGCAAAAACGCACAGTACGGATTTGCCGTGGAGGAAGAAACGCAGCCTACGATGGTGGCAAAAGGTCCGGGGGCAGTAGCAGCACCGACTTTTTCCAGCAGCAAGGCATCCTTCTTTACTTCTGCCGAGGAAGAACTGGCAAACACCCTGGTGGCAACAGACTGGAAAGACCCTCCCGTGGTCAACGACATAGACGCAGACCTTGAGTATATCGTCCGCCGTCTTACTCCGACCGAGTGTGCAAGGCTGCAGGGATTTCCTGACTGGTGGTGTGATGGTCTTGGTACAAAAGTGCCGTCCGAAGAGGAATTGCAGACATGGATGGACATCTTTGAAACCTGGCGTCTGATCGAGGGGAAGTCCTCCAAGCCGAAGACGAAAAAGCAGGTCTTCAAATGGCTGCAGAACCCCCATTCCGATTCTGCGGAATATAAGATGTGGGGCAACGGCGTAGCCCTTCCCAATGTCTGCTTTGTGCTTTCCGGCATCGTGTACTATACCCAGAATCCTCCTGAAATTTAAGGCATTTATCTCTACAGAATCGCTGAGATTATACTTGCTATTACAGCCATTCAGAGTGATATATGTAGTACCAAATTAAAGGAGGTACATTCAATGGAATTACATTTTAACGCTACAAAGGAAAGCAGAAAAGCAATGGTCGAAGCCATCAGCAAGGAACTTGGAATCAAGGCGAAATACATGGGTGTTCCAAGCTGCGCTTACCAGGTCGGAGATTACCGCATCGAAAAAAACGGCACCTTGATTTTTGAGAACGAAAACATCGAGGAGAGTTCCAAGGTAATCGATGCCTGCGTGATGGCAACGGGAGTCACACCTTTCGAATGGGAGAAAAACACAGAGCCGGAAGAAACGGCAGAAATTGCCGAACCCGCAGAGAGCGAAAGCACAGGTCTTACGGTTTCCATTCCCCTGGATAAGGTGATGGTCGGAAACCTCACAAGACTTCTGGAGGTCAAGGGGCAACTGATCAAGAAGGCACTTGGCATCAGCAAACTACCGATTGAGATTGGCGAGGATACCATTTCCTTCCCCTGGTTTTCCAAACTGCCGGATGCAGATACCGCAAGAGCCTACATCAACTTCATTGCAGCCCTTTGCAAAATGAGCAAGGAGCAGAAACGAATCACTGCCAGCGAAAAGGAAGTGGAAAATGAAAAGTATGCATTCCGCTGTTTCCTTTTGAGACTCGGATTTATCGGCGCGGAATACAAAACCGACCGCAAGATTCTGCTTCAGAATCTTTCCGGCTCTTCCGCATTCAAGAGCGGTGCAAAGAAAGGCGGTGAGTAAGCATGATGTTCCCTGCAAGAGCAATCGTAGAGCGAATCAAGAAAGAGTATCCGAAAGGCTGTCGTGTGGAACTCATTCACATGGATGACCCATACAGAACGATGCCGACGGGACTTCTCGGTACGGTAACCGGGGTGGATGATACCGGAACTATTCATGTAGACTGGGACAATGGCTGCCATCTTGGTGTGGTGTACGGGGAAGACAGCTGCAGGAGGGTCAGTCATGAAGATTAAAGAGCAAATCCTCGCAGTACGGGACACAGGACTTACCAATATGTTCGATACCCGTGCGGTGCAGGTCATTGCAAACGAGATGGGATTCTACGAACTGGTCATCTTCCTGGAAGAACACAAGAAAGAATATGTACAGTTCATTCTCTACGGAGAGGACGGTGTTCTCGATGTGGAGTGAAGGAACGATAGGAATCCCAAATAAGGACGGCGGCTATACGGCAGCCCACTACTGGGTCAAGCATTATGAAGAGCCGAGTGAGTTTGGTATTAACGGCGGCAGGATTTCAAAGCTGATGATTAAGATAAATGGTGTGGTCACTGCCAATTATGACAGAGGGTGGGGCATCGAGCCGGATGAAGGCTTACCGACACAGATAGCTTACTGCATTCTCTTAAACGAATACAACTAATCTTCTGAATTAAATATTCAGCAAGGACGGTCCCTACAAGGGGCTGTTCCTCGTATACGGCAGTCGCAGTAATGCGGCTATTTTTTATGCCAAAGAAAGGAGTGACGGCACTTGCGGAAACTGAAAAAGTACAAATCCACGAAGTTCATGGCGAAGGATTCCCACTATGATGCGGATGCCGCTGACTTTGCTGTGGCATTCATTGAGAGCCTTTGCCATACCAAAGGCACCTGGGCGGGCAAGCCATTTGAACTGATCGACTGGCAGGAGCAGATCATCCGGGATATTTTCGGAACGCTCAAGCCAAACGGATACAGGCAGTTTAATACCGCCTATATTGAGATACCCAAGAAACAGGGCAAGTCGGAACTTGCGGCTGCGGTGGCGCTTCTGCTTACCTGCGGTGACGGAGAGGAACGAGCGGAAGTATATGGCTGTGCAGCCGACCGACAGCAGGCATCCATCGTATTTGAGGTTGCCGCTGACATAGTTCGTATGTGTTCGGCACTATCCAAGCGAGTCAAGATTCTTGCATCGCAGAAACGAATCATCTATATGCCGACCAACAGCTTCTACCAGGTACTTTCCGCAGAAGCCTACAGTAAGCACGGCTTTAACATCCACGGCGTTGTGTTCGATGAGTTGCATACCCAGCCGAACCGAAAGCTGTTTGATGTCATGACCAAGGGTTCGGGGGATGCCCGTATGCAGCCCTTGTATTTCTTAATCACAACAGCCGGAACGGATACCAATTCCATCTGTTATGAAACCCATCAGAAGGCCAAGGATATCCTGGAAGGAAGAAAGATCGACCCCACCTTTTACCCTGTTATCTACGGAGCGGATGAGAGCGATGACTGGACTGACCCAAAGGTATGGAAGAAAGCAAATCCATCCCTGGGGATTACGGTTGGCATCGACAAGGTAAAGGCAGCCTGTGATTCTGCCAAGCAGAACCCCGGCGAGGAGAACTCCTTCCGACAGCTTCGACTCAATCAATGGGTGAAACAGGCAGTTCGCTGGATGCCGATGGAGAAATGGGATAAATGCTCCTTTGCAGTGAGTGAAGATGACCTGGAAGGCCGTGTATGCTACGGCGGACTTGACCTTTCCAGTACAACGGATATCGCGGCATTCGTTCTGGTATTCCCGCCACTGGACGAAGAGGACAAGTTCTGCATCCTTCCATACTTCTGGATACCGGAAGAAACTCTGGAACTGCGAGTCCGAAGGGATCATGTTCCCTACGATGTTTGGAAACGGCAGGGGTGTCTGCAGACTACGGAGGGCAATGTAGTCCACTACGGATATATTGAGCGGTTCATCGAAAACTTAGGTGAGCGTTTCAATATCCGTGAGATCGCATTTGACCGCTGGGGCGCTGTTCAGATGGTGCAGAACCTGGAAGGCATGGGATTTACGGTAGTGCCTTTCGGGCAGGGCTTTAAGGATATGTCACCGCCTACCAAGGAACTGATGAAGCTGACCTTGGAGCAGAAACTTGCCCACGGCGGACATCCGGTTCTTCGTTGGATGATGGACAACATCTATATCCGAACAGACCCCGCCGGAAACATCAAGGCGGACAAAGAGAAATCTACAGAAAAGATAGACGGAGCGGTAGCCACTATCATGGCACTTGACAGAGCCATCCGCTGCGGTAACCAAGTCACGGAAAGCGTCTATGACCACCGTGGCATTTTGTTTATTTAGAAAGGCGGGTGAATTATATGGGACTATTTGATGTTCTATTTCGGTCAAGGGATAAGCCTGTGACCGACAGCATAAACGGCAGCGGATACCGATTCCTGTTCGGCGGCAGTACCTCCGGCAAGCGGGTCAATGAACGCTCGGCCATGCAGATGACGGCAGTATATTCCTGCGTAAGGATTCTGTCCGAGGCGGTTGCGGGACTTCCGCTTCATCTGTATCGGTACAACAAGGATGGCGGTAAGGAAAAAGCCATCGACCATCCTCTGTACTTCCTATTGCATGATGAGTCGAATCCGGAAATGACGTCCTTTGTGTTCCGGGAAACCCTTATGACGCATCTTTTGCTTTGGGGCAACGGGTACGCACAGATCATCAGAAACGGCAAAGGTGAAGTGGTAGCACTTTACCCTCTGATGCCGGACAGGATGACCGTAGACCGTGATGACAAAGGAAGGCTCTACTATGAATATCGGGTATCTGATTCCGATGCACCGACTATGAAGGACGGCACGGTAAGGCTCAAGCCTTCCGATGTGCTGCATATTCCCGGTCTTGGCTTTGACGGACTGGTTGGATATTCGCCCATTGCAATGGCGAAAAATGCCATAGGCCTTGCCATCGCAACGGAAGAGTACGGTGCCAAGTTCTTTGCGAATGGAGCAACACCGGGTGGTCTTTTGGAATACCCCGGAACGGTCAAGAATCCGGATGCCGTAAGAGAGTCCTGGGAGAAAGGGTTTTCTCAGAACAACTCCCACAAGATTGCCGTCCTTGAGGAAGGCATGAAATACACACCGATTTCCATCTCTCCGAACGAAGCACAGTTCTTGGAGACAAGGAAATTCCAGATCAATGAAATTGCCCGGATTTTCAGAGTGCCGCCGCATATGGTCGGTGACCTTGAAAAATCGAGCTTTTCTAATATTGAGCAGCAGTCACTCGAATTTGTGAAATACACGCTTGAACCCTGGCTTATGCGCTGGGAACAGGCTATGGCGAGAGCCTTATTCACACAGGAAGAGAAGACTGCTTTTTTCATCAAGTTCAATGTGGATGGACTTCTGCGTGGTGACTATGCAAGCCGTATGTCCGGCTATGCCACTGCAAGACAGAACGGCTGGATGAGCGCCAACGATATCCGTGAACTTGAGAACCTTGACCGCATCCCCGCTGATCTTGGCGGAGATCTGTACCTCATCAACGGCAATATGACAAAGCTTGAAGATGCAGGTCTGTTTGCAAATAAGAAATCTGACGGAGAGGAGGAAAAATCCGATGAAGAAGTTCTGGAACTGGAAGAGTCAGACCGTGACGAACCAGGAAACGAAGGAACAGACGGTGGAGAGAACACTGTTCCTAAACGGCACCATCGCAGAAGAGAGCTGGTTTGACGATGATGTTACACCACAGCTTTTCCGTGATGAGTTAAATGCCGGGAGTGGAGACATCACGGTATGGATCAACAGTCCGGGCGGTGACTGCGTAGCGGCTGCCCAGATCTACAACATGCTGATGAACTACAAAGGCAATGTGACCATCAAGATCGATGGCATCGCAGCCAGTGCCGCAAGCGTTATCGCAATGGCAGGCACAAAGGTCGTCATGTCTCCGGTTTCCATGATGATGATCCATAACCCGGCAACGGTGGCCTTCGGTGATTCTGCGGATATGCAGAAAGCTATTGCAATGCTTGATGAGGTGAAGGAGTCCATTATTAATGCCTATGAGATCAAGACGGGACTTAGCCGTGCCAAGCTGTCTCACCTCATGGATGCCGAAACCTGGATGGATGCCAATTCCGCAATTGAGATGGGATTTGCTGATGAAATCATGCAGAGAAATGTTTCTGACAGTATCGAAGTCCCAAAGGTCAGCATGGTGTTTTCCAGGGCTGCCATAACCAATTCCCTTATGGACAAGCTGTCTGCAAAATGCCGCATTCAGCCAAAGTCCGAACCCACAAACAAAGTATCTGCCGACTCCCTGATGGAGCGGTTAAACCTGATGAAAAATTGGAGGTAAATTACAATGAGCAAGATTTTAGAAATGCGTGAGAATCGCAAAAAGGCATGGGAGGCTGCAAAGGCCTTCGTAGAAACCAAGCGTGACAAGGACGGTCTGCTTTCCGAGGAGGATGCAAAGACCTACGCTGAGATGGAAAAGAAGGTGCAGGCATACGCTGCAGAGATTGAGCGTATGGAGCAGATGGAGGCTATGGAGGCGGAAATGAACCGTCCCGTAAATACTCCTATCGTGACCAAGCCTGTATCCGATAAGCAGATGCCCGAAAAGAAAGGCCGTGCAGCGGATGTCTATAAGGCGGCCATGCTGGATGCACTTCGTTCCGGCTTCAAGCGTGTGAGCAATGTTCTGCAGGAAGGTGTAGACACCGATGGCGGTTACCTTGTTCCCGAAGAGTACGACAACAGACTCATCGATGTTCTGGGTGAAGAGAACATCATGCGTGACCTTAGTACAGTCATTACTACTTCCGGGGAACACAAGATCAACATTGCAGCTACCAAGCCTGCTGCATCTTGGATTGAGGAAGGCGGTCAGTTGTCTTTCGGTGATGCCACTTTCGACCAGATCCTTTTGGATTCCCATAAGCTCCATGTGGCAATCAGAGTAACTGAAGAACTTCTGTATGACAATGCTTTCGGATTGGAAAATTACATCATCACTCAGTTTGGTAAGGCACTTGCCAATGCCGAAGAGGATGCGTTTCTCAATGGTGACGGTGTGGGCAAGCCTCTCGGTCTGTTCGCTGCATCCGGCGGCGGTCAGATTGCAGAGACACTAACTGCGGCCATCAAGGCAGATGACATCATCAACCTGGTGTATGCTCTTAAGCGTCCTTACCGCAAGGAAGCTTCTTTCATTATGAATGACAAGAATATTGCGGCTATCCGTAAGCTGAAGGACAACAACGGTGCCTATATCTGGCAGCCTTCTGCACAGGCCGGTGAGCCTGACCGTCTTTTCGGTTATCCTGTTCATACTTCTGCGTATGCACCGGAAGATGCCATCGCATTCGGTGACTACAAGTATTACAACATTGGTGATCGTGGTACCCGTTCCTTCAAGCAGCTGACTGAACTTTTCGCCGGAAACGGTATGATCGGCTATGTTGCAAAGGAACGTGTGGACGGCAAGCTTATCCTGCCCGAAGCAGTGCAGATTTTAAGATTGAAAGCGGATTAACGGCGGTGGAGTAAATGACAGTATCTCTTGATGAAATGAAAAAATATCTTCGTGTAGATTTTGAAGATGATGATGAACTTATAGAAAAATTCATAATAACCGGTCAGAACCTCTGTGCAGATATAGCCAGGTTATCGGTAAATGAACTTTGTGAGATTTCTTCTTCCAAGATTGCAGTTATGTATGCTGTTGCTTATCTGTATGAACACAGAGAAAATGCAAACTATAAAGAACTTGCACTTTCTCTGCGTTCTCTGCTTTTCGGTATTAGAAAGGAAGTCTTCTGATGGATATTTCAAAACTAAATCAGCGGATTCGAATTCAAAAAGGTGTTTCCAAAACAGATGAAGTTGGAAATGTACGTCGGGAGTGGCAGAATTTTTATTCCTGCTTTGCGTCTGTTAAAACTACAGGCGGAAAGGAACGGCAGAACGGAGATGCGGAGGAACAGCACTCCGTATCCTTTACTGTTCGTTTTTGCAAAAAGCTTTCAGAACTTTCTGCTGTGGATTACCGCATTGTATTCCATGGTAAAACCTACAACATAATTCAAGTTGACTTTGCAGACTACGGCGGAAAAACAGTAAAAATTAAAGCGGAATCAGAGGAGAATTATGGAAGTATCAGTACATGAAATGACAAGTGAAATCCTAAACTGCATAAAGCAGTACACCGAGGAGGCATCAGAGAAAATAGCCGAGGTCTGCAAGGAAGAAAGTGAAACACTGAAAGAAAATCTGCAAAGGGACAGTCCAAAAGGCAACCGAAAAAAGTATGCAAAAAGCTGGAAAATCAAGAAAACATCTCGCAGTGGCTATGTACAGTATGAAATTTATAATACACAAGGACATTTAACACATCTTCTGGAAAAGGGACATCAAAATTTTGTCGGCACAACAAAGGGAAAGCAAAAACAGGTGCATACAAAAGGCGGAAGAACTGCGGCCTATCCGCATATTAAGCCAAATGAGGAAAAGGCAAAAGAAACTGTGGAGCAGAGAATTAAGGAGGTTTTGCAAAATGGATGAAAAAGAAATGAAATCATTTTTAGATAAAACGGGACTTCCTGTTGCTTATAGTCATTTCCCTGATAATCAAAAACCGCCCTTTCTCTGCTTTCTCAGCAATAAAAAAGCGGAAGGCTGTGATAACAGAAACAACCTGTACCGCTATGATTACAGCGTAGAGCTTTATACGGAAAAGAAGGATATAACTTCAGAAGAAAAACTGGAAGGCTTGCTAAATTCGGCAGGCATCTCTTTTTCCTCGGAAACTATATGGCTTGAGGAATCAAATATATTTATAACCTATTACAGCATTAGCACTTATAAAAAGATTGGAGTGTGAAAAACATGAAGATACCCGAAACAGCACAAAAGCAGACCGAAGACATTGCCATCGGTTCCGGATATATGTATATCAAGGAGTATGAAAAAGGCAGTGCCATTCCAAAAATATCAGAGATTGCCGTAGAAGAAAACCGAAAAGGCTATCTTTCCGGCGGTGCATCCATTTATTATACACCTACCATTGATACCTATAAGGACGATATGGAAGAAATAACAAGAAAAATTTTATCCGGTGAGGACATTGGTATTAAAGGAAGTATCGGTACATTTATGCCCGACACCTTTGGAATTATGGCCCCTAATTCTGAAATTTCCACAGACAGTACCGACAGCAGCTCTAATATTTATATTGGCGGTATTAAAAACTTTAAGGATAAATACTATGCAGTTGTATTTGCTGCTGCAGATGAAAGTATGTCTGCCATGATTATCGGTCAGTTGGAAGGCGGCTTTACTCTTGAGAGAAAAAAGGACAGTATGACGGTCTGTGACCTTGATTTTAAGGCAACAGAGAAGCTTGACAGCAAAGGTCATAAGCTTTTAATCAACTGGGGTGTCGGTGCAGAAGGGACAACTGAGTAAAGGAGAATTGCTATGTATGATTTTACAAAACCAAAGCAGAAAACACTGCATGTAAAACTGAAAAACGGAAAAGTCATTGTTCTCCTTCCGCCAAACGGATATGTGTTGGAGGCTATTTCCGAAATGCAATCGGCTGATGAAACGGAGACAGTGAAAAACATTTATTCCGTATTTCAACAGCTTTTGAATCAAAATAAAAACGGCTTTAAAATAAGCCGAAATGATATTTTAAGCTATGATGTGGAGGAAATTCAAGACTTTATTGCTAATGAATATATGGACTTTGTGCTTTCCATTCAAAAAGACCCAAACTAATGCTGCCCTATTATCCCATAGAGGATAATGGGCCTTTCATTATTACTTTAGTGCTGAAGGCTGCAAAGCAGCCTTTAACAACCGCCCGCTCTG
>ENA-OPBG01000789-OPBG01000789.1-human-gut-metagenome-genome-assembly--contig:-NODE-789-length-25174-cov-6.122736_pt1 | contig 25174 bp, 15 predicted proteins | sample MGYA00241065_ERZ501446 | MGnify/ENA primary metagenome ERZ501446 (study PRJEB25962, sample SAMEA2042632) | human gut metagenome | biome: human gut; feature: human-associated habitat; material: faeces...
ATCGCACCATACACCAACTTTCTCGACACTACCATCGCACGTGGCGTCGCCCTGGGTGCCCATCATTTCGTTAACGCCCGATTCGAGGAGGGTGCACGCGAGGCCCGCAAGCCCCCTCGTCTCCTTCGTGACCCGAGTGTTGCGAACGCGTCTTGCGGCAAGGCACCCTTGCGTTCTCTGTTCCCATGAATCTCTCTCTTTGGTTGAAAGAGGCTCTGGGTTGGAGATCGCTTCTATTTCAGGCTGCCCTTACGCCACATTTCGCGATGCAGTCACGAGAATGATAGTGACAAGTTTCATTGGCCTCCTGTTTGATTGAGTGATCGCTCGGCATAGCGGGTAGCGATGTGTTGAACAATATGAGCTATACAACTTGTGGAACCTCTGGCAGTCAATGAAAAACGCTACGTATGTGTTGAGTACTCCAGGCGATGAAACAGATGAGAAAGGATACTGAGGGCATCAAGGCAATCTTGTTCGGAGAAGAGGCCGGAGTCCCTGAGTTTATTTACTTGTTCATGAGCAATCGGGCATCGAAAAGCTTCCCACATAGCAACAGAAAGTAGCCTATGGCCGTCTTCCATGTTATTGAGTGTATCCTGGGTGAACGAAACACTTTTGTTCCCAGTTAAGTAACTGTCAGTTACACGAAGCACAGGATTATCTTTTTTGAATACCTTTTCAAGCAAGTTTCTGTCTCGCATTGCAATGGCGCTTTTCTTACTTACTTCATCGATGTATAGTTTACACCCTTCAAATACGGCGCCATAGTAATCTCTAGTCTGATAATATGGCCAAACGCAATCCTTTAGTTGATTATGCAGGTGTCGCCAGTGAAACAGAGGATAAGGTGGAACTATATTATATAGATGTTTGACTCCCCTAACCGTCTCTGCCTCTTTTTCCGGATGCTCTCCTCCCTGCTTTAGGAGATTAAGGAGGGGAACCAAATCGGCATTAACTGAAGAAGGAATAGTTGACTCCCAAGACGATAGATCAATTCCGGTCTCCTGCTTAAGCTTCTCCTCCTGCTTTTCCGTTCTTTTACGTCGCCAATCATTTCTGATATAGCCCACGATGGAACGAAGATATGTGCGCAGTCCCTGCATAACATCGTTCTCCCAATTAAGGGACTGCCTATTGGTGTCGATAACGTCTTCGCTAAGATCGTCTATGAAGTTGACTTCAAGCCAACCGGAGACGTAAGAGTAGAAGTGACTTGAGGTGCTTTCGGAGAAGAACTCGGGTAGATTTACCAATTTTCCTCTCGAAAAGAGCGTAATACCTCTTAGATGGGTGCTTGGGGGAATTGGTTTTTTGGTTGAGAAAATGCAGCCAGTGACCAGCTTGGCGTTGCTGTATTCATTACAAATGTTGACAGGGAGATTTGCAGGGATGTTCCACGAAAATTCTCTTTCAAGCATTGCGTAGCGTCGGGAGTTATCTAGGTGAATTGGAGGCTCTGCGTTATGCTCGATGATAATGTCTACATCAGAATCAAAAATAAAGTATTTCGAAAGTGAGTTCGCGAGTTCTTCGGCTTTAAATTTGCTAGATCGCTTAATGCTATCGAGTGAGACTACGGTTCCGGGATTATCATCAACAGGAACGTTGTATTCAAGAATTGTCGGTTGATAGTCAGATATAATATTAATACCAGAATTGATAATATCATTCCAATCGAGGGAAAAAGTATTTCTGTACCCGTGATGTATTGTGGACACGGTGATCTGATTTGCGAGGCCGAAAAAGGACAATTTCCCCAGGCCCTTTTTGCCAATTACCAGACGGCCAGAAGGAGACATGTCTCCTCCAGATTGTTTGTCCAAACGTCGGTTTCTGCCAATGCGAAGGAACTTATTGTTTATATCGTCAAAACTCATTCCAATGCCGTCATCAGAGACAATGACCCTCTTTTCGTCCACATCTTGTAACTGAATGCGTACTGTATGCGCGTCAGCATCGAGCGAGTTTGCAACAAGCTCTGCGATAATGGGAGGAATTGTTGAGTATAGGCGGGCGCCTAAGTGCTCAATCGTGCTGGGCATAAAAGTCATCTTTAGCTCAGGAGTTGTCTGCTCCATTTCTTGTCCCCTTCTATGCCGCTCGCCTTTTCTGTATTATATGTCTGAATCGAAGTCAAGAGATCTCCGACGCATCTTCGGCAGACGCAGTTTTCATAATCTGTTTTGAGGAACTTGCCAAACTTACAGATGCTTGCTAACTGAGTATTTTCCCCTTTTGATACCGCCCGTTATTGCGAATTGATACCGGCGGCATCGCGAGACGATACCGCCGGCGTTTCCCATCGGTACCGGTCGGCGCGTCCTACTCCGATCCGCCCTCCAGCTTCCTGCGCATGTTCATCTCGCCCATGCCGACCCAGGCGGCGCCGTGGACGATGCGGTCCATGATGGCGTCGGCGTGGACGCCGCCCCCGAGCCTGGCGTGCCAGTCCTTCTGGCGGAACTGCGTGCAGAAGACGGTGGACGCCGTGCCGTATCGGGCCTCCATGAGCTCGAGCAGGAAGCTGCGGAACAGCTCGTCGGGGCGGTCGAGCAGCCACTCGTCGAGCACGAGCACCTGGAAGGCCGCGTACTTCCTCGTGAGCTTCCGCTCGCCGCCGGGGCGCCCGCGCGCCTCGCGCCACAGCTCCTCCAGGTCGGGGCAGCGTATGTAGCACGCGCGCATGCGCCGCTGGCAAGCGGCCTTGGCGATCGCGCAGGCCAGGTAGGTCTTGCCGGTGCCGGTCGGGCCCTGGAGCACGACGCTCTGGCCGCGCTCGGCGAAGCCGCAGGTGGCGAGCTCGGTGATCAGCAGCCGGTCCAGCCCGCGCTCCTCGGAGAAGACGATCGACCTCACGTCGGCCTCGGGGTAGCGCAGGTTCGCGCGCTTGGTGAGGTTCCGGACCTTGGACGTGACGAAGGCCGAGTGGGCCTCGTCCACGGCCATCTGCACGCGCTCGGCACAGGTCATGCCCATGCACATGCCCTCGTCTTGCGCCTCGAGGGCGTCCAGCAGGTCGGATGCGCCCATGTCGCGCAGCTTGCGCCTCGTCTCCACCGAGAGCTCCATGCTACGCCTCCTCCCCGTAGAAGTCCGCGCCGCGCACGTAGCCGGCCTCGTCCTCGCCGGGCCCGCCGTCGTCCGCGTGCGCGCGGTCGACCTTGTCCTGGTTGGTCTCGAGGATGGGCTTGAGGTGCCTGTACCGGGGCGAGGGCAGGCCGCTCGCGAGCGCCATCGAGCACGCCCGCTCGAGCCTGGGCCTCGTGTAGCGGTGCTCGAGCCTGAGCACGGCGAGGGCCGCGTCGAAGCCCTGCTCCTCGTAGTCCACGCGCTGGAATATCCGGTCCACCACCTCCCTGCAGGACGGCCCGACGCGGTCGGCCCACCTTCGTATGCGCCCGGCGTCCCAGTCGGAGTACGACTTCCCCTCGGGGAGGTCGCCGGCGTGCGTGGAGTAGCGGTTCCGGGCGAAGGCCGGGAACAGCGGGTGGGTGGCGAGCCGCTCGCCGGCGAGGAATATCTCGACCGTCGTGTCGGTGACCCTCAGGTCGACCGTCTTGCCGACCGCGAGGTGGCTCACCGAGTAGTAGTTGCGCCTGTACGCCACATGGCAGTTCTTCTGCACCTTGCGGCCGTACACCCACTCGCAGACCTCGTAGGGCGCGGCGGGCAGCGGTCTCAGCAGCGGCCGCTCCTGCTCCTCGAAGACCTCCCGGCGCGTGCCCTCGCGTTTGGTGAACGGGCGGGCGTTGTGCTCCTCCAGCTTGGCCGCGACCGCCGCCTTCAGCTGGTTGAAGTCGGTGAAGACCTCGTCCCTGAGCGCCGCGATGATCTCCAGGGCGGCCTGCCAGACCTCGTTCTCCGCGCTCGGCTTGTCGCGCGGGGTCGCGACGCGCGCGGGCATCACCGCCGAGCCGTAGTGCGCGGCCATCTCGCGGTACGCGCCGTTGAGCTCGACCTCGCCCTCCTTCGGGTGCCTGGTCACGCCCGCCTTCAGGTTGTCCGGGACGATGCAGGGCGTCGAGCCGCCGATGTAGGCGAAGGCGTGCACGTGGCAGCGCAGCCATGTATCCTGCCTCATGTCCAGCGTCGGCTCGACGTAGGACAGCCGGCTGAAGGGCAGGCAGGCCACGAACAGGTAGACCTTCGACACCTCGCCCGTGGCCGGGTCGACGAGCGCCATCGTCGGCCCGGCCCAGTCGACCTCGAGCATCCTTCCCGCCCTGTGCCCGACCCGGCTCACCACCTGCCGCCTCACCGTGAACTCCCGGTAGCGCTTGCAGAACCGGTCGTAGGACATGAAGGGCTCGCCCTTCGACCTCTGCTCGTCGCGGTACTCCTCGTGCAGCCGCTTCAGCGTGACCCCGACCCGGGCGAGCTCGCGGTGCACGCGCTCCCAGTCGGGGTCCGGGTAGACGTCCCGGTCGCGGACCTTCTCGGGGAAGAGCGCGGCGTAGACCTCCGCGTCCGACATCCCCTCGGCCTCCGCCCAGCCGATCCCCGCCGCCTCGGCGGCCTCGGACACCGCCTGGACGCTGTGCTTCGACATTCCCTGCGACCTCGCGATCGCGTTTCGCGACATGCCCGACTCGAGCAGTCGCAGGACCTCCCTGGCCCTGATCTTCCTCGCCATGTCTTGCCTCCTTCTCTCTCGGTTGCATGGCGAGCCGAGCGTAGGCGGAGGCGGTGCCGAACGGGAATACGGCTGGTGCCGAACGGCAATATCGGGCGATGGACGGCGCGGTGCCGAATCGCGATATCGAGGGTGCTAACAAGCGCGATTACTCAATAAGGGGTCCGGACGAAGTGCCCGGACCCCCACGCGGCATATCAAATGTGTTTTACAGTGCGTCCATCACACGAAGAAGTTTGGACGCATAGCTCTTATCAGAAGCCCAGTTGCCCCCACCAAGATTCTCGACAAGAGGGGCCTTACCGCGCTTTACCAGCGAGAAGCGAGGATCGACGCACTCGTTGTTAAGAGGATCGGTAGACGCATAGGCCTTAAGATGCTGCGCCTGGGCACGAAGCCCCATGCGAACAGCATCCGCACCATACGAACTGAAGTCCGCACCGGAAGCGCCGCCGTCAGTAGCGCCCAAACCCCCAAAGTTGCACTGGCTGGGCTGCACCTGCCCGCCAAACCTCAGATTACCCGTCTCAATGGAGACCTGGGCAAAGAGCACCTCTGCCTTGACGCCCTCCGCACTGGCCTCTTCAACAAGGATCTGACAGAACTCCTCAATGGTCGGGGCGCCAAACTCAGAATAAACCTCAGAGGGATACGTGGCGCCAGTTGACTTGTAGTATGCGGCGAGCTGGGAGACGCTTACCGAAGATGCGCCCATGATGGGAGTACGCGTGGAGAGACCGTGATAGGGATCATCCACGACTGTGGAGCCATCCATATCGGAAACTCCGTACCAAGCAATACCCTCGGCTTCCCATCCTGCAGAGACCAAGGCACTCTGCTCAGAGGAGTCCGTCGTGAAGTTGTGCGCCCCCGCCCTGGCGTTGGGGTTGTACTGGCGGTAGACGGGGACGGACTCGGCGTCGTCGGAGTACCAGCCTATCCCCTCGTAGCGCCAGCCCACGGAGACGAGGTGGTCGCGCTCGTAGGAGTCGGCGGTGTAGAAGTGCTCCCCGGAGTTGGGGTTGTACATGCGGTACATCTTCCTCATAGAGGAGGAGTCCTTGGAAATGCCCAAATAGTTGGCTATTCCTGTTGCATCCGCTACACCGAGACTCTTGAGCTTGGCGTCGCTGTTGAGGAAGTTCGTGTAATCGCTCCAGTTATCGATAAACGCATGCTCGACGATAATTGCCGGCATATTCTTCTCGCGCGCACGACGAATAATGCCATAGTAATCGCCAATGGTGCCGTCGGGATAATCATAATTGGCATCGTGAGAACCGATGGTCCTAACCTTAACGCCTCGGTTATAGAGCCCAAGCCCCTCCAGCTGACCAATAATCTTCTGAGCCAATGCCTCGCCAACAGCGTGGGTGGAATTGTTGTAATCGGCATTATAGGGAACGTATATCTCCGCCCCCCTTGCGCCTCCCGTTCCGGTCGAGTTGAGATGAAGGCTCACAAGTATATCCGCTCCCTGTGAGACAGCACTGTCAACTCGAGCCTGCAGCTCTTCCCCAGTGACATTACTTTCCGGGGTAACGGTATATACCGTCTTAACACCAAAATAGGAATCAAGCTCAGCCTTACAATACTGGGCGATCTTCCAAGTGCAGTCCTCCTCATGAAGGCCGTTTACGCCCACTGCACCAGCGCTAACCGCAACGTGGCCCGGATCCAGGGCAACCACGATTCTGGAGTCCGCATCTCGAGGTGACGCGCTTCTCGACATGGGCGCAGCGGTCAGAGAGATAGCCTCTGCGGCGCCCTCCTCGATAGAAGAAGACTCGGTAATGCCGTCAGCGCCGTCATCGGTATAGACCTGAAGCGTCGGCCCACCATCCTCAGAGCCCGCATCGCTCTCAAACGACATCGTGCTCACTCCATAGCTAGTCTGGAAGGAGCGGTACGAAGCGTCACAATCCGAGAAATCGACCGAGTAGGAGACGCCGCCAATCACAAAGTCAAGACTCGTGACCTCATAGGCGCCCTCATATCCAGCTATCAGAGAGAAAAGCATCGAGGAGCCGTTGACGTTACTCACGGGAGCGGAGACGGTGTCGGAAACAGAAACATTTGAAACCGTCAACATAGCTGACTCGAAACCAGAGTACCCCTTGAGGCACACAGCAATGTTCTGGGTTTCCCCAGCATACATCTCGGCATTGTCAATGTAGAGGAAATCGAGCACCTCGGCAGAGGTAAGCTGCTGGACTTCGTCCGCACGAGCCACACGGGCAGTTGCTGCAAGCGTGCCAGCCGCCGCAGCCGCTGCGACCACAAGAGCATTTCTACGAGTAATGGAACGCTGGGGCATAAAGAAAACCTCCGAAGTATCTTGACAAGCATCGGAATGGCAAGCGAGCCTTACCTTGAGTGAAGTTACCTTAACTCAGGCATGAACATAGGAAATCACCGAAACAACCACAGAGCCTAAACGTAGCGTCCAAGCCAGAACAAGCTGACCTGGACGCTACGAAGTCGTACTTGGTTTTCAAGCTACTGCATCAGACTCTCCTGAGCGAGCGGTGTGGTGCGCAGGGTAAGCGACTCGGTCGCATTGGAGGAGACCGTCACTTGATAGGTGAAGGTAACCGTCTCTCCAGCTCGAGCGTGGACGTGGGCGTTAAGGACCTGAAGGCCGTAGATGGGGTGATCAACCACCCCGATGTCTCCAACAAGCCCTCCCTCACTCACGGAGAAATTGGAAATCGACCCACCGGCGGGAGCGTAGAAGTAGACGTAGTCAAGCATGTCTGAGACATCGCGCTTGTTCTGGTTTCCTCCGGAGATGTACGTCGGCGCGCTCGCCGCCTCCTCCGAGGTAATAGTATTCGTCAGCGTGGTGGTAACGTCATAGGTCGTGATTCCGTCGGAGTTCTTGACACCCTCGCCAATCTGGGTGCTCATCGAGGTGTACCAGCTGATCTTGCTGATTGTGTCGTCGTTGATGTAGACGCCAAGCTCGGGAGCGGTTTCGTCATATGACAGCGCACCAGAAAGCCCAAGCTCGGACACAAGGGCCTCCTCGTCCTCGTTGGCCATCCAGACAAGCAGACGACCGTCGTTGCCAGACTGCTCGACAACCTGCCAGAGATCCGTCATGCCCGCGTTTCCAAGGTTGGCCATGATGTGCTCGAAGGCAAGCGCAGCCACAGAAGAGAAGTAGGCATCCTGAGCATCGCCATCGTTGCCAAACATCCAATACGTATCGCTAAGAAGAACCTTGGCAGCATTGGTCCCATCGACGGTCGTGCCGTCAGAAGCAGTAAAGCCTCCGATGAGGGCAAGAAGCCTCTGCAGGAAGATGGGGTCAATCGCAATGACGCCATCGACAGTGCCATACCCCGCCTGCTCCCAGTACTCGCGAGCAAGCGTGCCGACCCTCGTGAAGTCCGGGCTAAAGTTCACCTGAGCAGGGTCTGTGTGGATGGACGCGCAGACGTAGTTAATCTCCTCGTCGGTGGCGGACACCCTGAAGCCCTCTCCGTGGAGAATCGTCTGGAAGTCCCCTCCCATTGAAATGACACCGTCGGTCACGGTGATGGTGCCCCAGGAGCCGGGAAGGCCGCCCGTGGATCGAAGCTCGGCGTTGTTCTGCGCGATGATGAGATAGGTACGGGTTTGACCATCTGCGCCAAGCATCTGGGGAAGAAGGTCCAGGATGGGCTGAATCTGGTCAATAAGGCTTCCCGCCTCCTGCACGGGTCCCTGGACGCGCTCGAGAACATCCCTTAGCTGCGGGATGTGGGCCTCGGGAAGGGAGGCGATGGTCTCAAGAGAGGACTGGATCACGGGAGCCGCATCGCTCAGAGAACTGGAGACTGCCCTGATGAGGTCGACGTTGACCGCACCGTCCTGGAGAAGCTCGGAGAGTTTCATCCCTGAAATGCTATCTGCGATGGGCACAAGGGCCTCATTCACAAGATCGGATGCCACGGACCCAAGCGTCTGAACGGACTTGATGTCCTCCCCCACCACGGGGATGAACGTAGCCACATCCCAGAGCGGAGTGCTCACTTGGGCATTGATGGAGTCGGTCTTCTCAACGATCGTGTTAACGGAGCTCGCCAGCCCGGCCTCGTCACCGTTCTTGATGCTCTCGGTCAGTGTGGAAGCCTGCGCCATGATGGCCGAGGCATCATCCCTAACGGCCATGGCGGAACGATAGAGCATAAAGCCCGCGGTACCGCATGCCACGAGAACGAGCATGAAGACAGCAGCTATCGCAATCGCAACGTTGCGACCCGTATGATCGCCCCCCGAGCTGCCTCTACCGCTCCTTCTCGCCGCGGCATAGTATGCCGCGTCGGAGCGGGAATGGCCGGTCGGCGCTCCCCTGCGCCTTCCGGAAACCTTCTTTTCGTGCTGGGGTGCAAAATGAGAAGCCATGCAATCAACCTCAGTGTTTGCTCGAGCAATACGGTCCGGTCAATAGTAGCGCAGCCAATGTGGCTCCTCACAACGAACAGAGGAACCCTAAAGGCCGTAATAGGTGCTGTTGACGTCTAGGTTTGGGTTCGAATAGGGGTCGCCCTCAAGGAAGACCTCGGGCCAGCGACTAGTAAAGAGAGCCTGCTCGCGCTTCCAGCGAACCATCTTTGCCCCGTCCGCCGCCTCCCTTCCACGAGAGACAAACTCGTAATGAAAGAGCTCCGCATACGGTGTGAAGACCACGAGCCTCCCCGTCTCCCTCACCCTGAAGCAGAAGTCAACGTCATTGAACCCAACGGCAAGCTCCTCATCATAGCCCCCCACCTCATCAAACACGTCTCTGCGAACCATCTGGCACGCCCCGGTGACGGCAGAGAAGTTGCCAGGTCTGACGGCGCGCGAGAGATAGCCCTCCCTCGAAGGCGGGAAGTCCTGATTGGGATGAGAGACCGCCCCATACGGTCCAACGAGAACCCCTGCGTGCTGGGTGAGACCGTCTCTAAAGTAGAGCTTCGCCCCCACAACGCCCATCTCAGGGCGCTGGAGGTAGCCCATCATCTCCTCGATAAAATCCGGGGAAATGACCTCGGTGTCATTGTTGAGCAGCAGCAGGTACTCTCCGTTCGACTCACTTGCGCCCCGATTGACGAGGCGAGAGTAATTGAAGCCCTCGGAAACGTCCTCGGTTGCACCAACCACTTTAAAGGAGCGCCCCCTGAGCCGAGCCTGTTCCTCATAGAACGAGAAGGTCTCCGACTTGGTGCTCCCGTTCTCAACGACAACGACCTCGAGTTGATCGTAGGTTGAGCGAGAGAATACCGACTCCACACACGCGCGAAGGACGTCAACGTGGTCTCGAGACGGGATGATTACGCTCACGAGCGGATGCGGGTTCGGAAGCTCGTAGCGAACGCGATACACAAACGGAGCGCTCGTTGTCTCAACCGATGCAGCAATTCCCCTCGTACAGAGGTGACGCTCGAGCGCAAGGCGCCCCGCCTCCTCGGCATACGGCTTACTTCCGGCATTGTCACCGCTCGTTGACCCCTCATGCTGACGCCAGTGATAAAGCACGCGGGGAACATGCGAGAAGCGCGCCCCCGCAGCAAGCATGCGCAGGGTGAGGTCGTAATCCTGCGCGCCGCTCACGTCGTCAGGAGAAAGTCCCGCTTCTTCGATAAGCGAGCGCCGCACGCAGAGCAGATGGGTGACGCAGTTGTGACTGTAGAGAAGGTCGACGTTAAGCCGCGTCTTGAAGATGGGCTGTCGCCACTCCCCCCTCTGCTCAAAGAGGTCTTCGTCACAGTAGAGGACGTCTGGGCGCTCCGGGCTGTTTATCTCCCGTATGTACCAAAAGAGGCAGTCGGGCTCTAAGAGGTCATCGTGATCAAGAAACGCCACGTAGTCGCCTCGGGCAGCCTCTATTCCGGCGTTCGTGTTGCCCACAATGCCGCGGTTCTCGTCCAGGGGAACACGGCGAATGCGCTCATCTGCCGCCCTATCAACCGCCTGAAGAACCACGGGAGAGTCTGGCGAGGCGTCCAGGAGGACGAGCTCCCACTTGCCATAGCTCTGTGCGCGCACAGAGCGCACGAGCTCGTCAAGAAACTGCTGGCTTGACTCAAAGCAGGGCACGACGAGGCTTATGAGCGGTTCATGGGCAAAGCGGACGGCAGCCTGCGCCTCAAGGTCACCCCCCTTGGAGCGGTGCTCCTCGAACCAAGCGCGATACCTCTCATCGTCGGCGCGCGCGTCTCGCATGAAGAGCCATGTCTCGTACTCCTTGTCACGGTAAAGACGCTCGTCACACGAGCAAAATCCTTCACTCGCCAGTCTCGTCTGGTCACGCGCAACAACCACGAAGGAGTGACACCCTTCGGGCACCTTGACGGAGAAGTGGTACCGATTGACCGTCCCACCCCAAGAAGCGGCAACGCCGGTCTGCTTTTCAAAGGGAAAGACCTCCGCAGCAAGCCTCTCTCCACGGCCGTCAAGCAACACAAGCTCAGGAGAAACGGACTCCTGCCCGTCCCAAGTAACGCTCACGCGCCAGACGTCGCACCCGTCCCCTTTGAGATAACGGTCAAGCGAGGGGCGCAGGCGATTGTGAACCCAGCTTGCCTGAGTCGACCTAAGAAGAGCTGGCACTTCTTTTCTCAGGCGATAGGTCAGGCTTGACAGCCAGCGTTCGGCACCTCCCGAGAAGGACAGCTCTTCGGACCCACCCGACCAGGACAGGTTCACCCGAATTGTCGACTGAGCCAGATAGGGCAATACGATGACACGCTTCCTCGCATCCTCGCCAAATGGAAACGCCTCGATGGGTATGGGACGACCGTCAACACTCGCGGAGAGACTGAGCCCGGTCAGGTCCTCCCCCTCAGCGTTCTCAATGAGACAGTAGAGCCTTCCGTCGGCCCGGCACGCGGCCACTCTTCTTGGGCGCACGGCTACTCCCTGCCCGTGAGAAGGCGCCGCAGCAGGGCCTTCTTCCCATGCTGCTGGGCGTAGTACTCGAGGACCAGCCTCTTTCGTGCCGCCGCACCCATGACCTGATAGCACGCATCAAGCGCCATCTTTCGTGTTGCGGGAGCCAGTGACATCTCAGCCACCTCGCCCGCACTCCAGTAGCGCGAGAGGAGCTCGTGGAGGCGCTCCGCCACAGCAAGATACGCAGCGTCATCGAGCTTGATAGCATCATAGAGCGCAAAGTCCATGCAGAACGCCACCATCTCGTCCGCATAGCGAGAGAGGTATCCCGCTTGAGACCAGTCCTTGAGAATGCAGCCAAGAATCTTCACGTGCTCGAGCATCTTCGCCCCGAAGTCGTCGCGCAAGCGACTCATGAGGGAGCCCTCGCGGACCACGCGGTACTCGTAGAGCTTGGCAGAGCTCAGCGCGGTCCTTCTCGCCCGCGGGTAAATCTCAAAGTGAAAGACTTGGTCCTCACCAAAGCGAAGGCCCTCTTCGAACATCAGCTTGTTATCAACGAGGAACTTTGTGCGACACGCCGTGCGCCACGCAAAGGGGCGTGACTTCTCCTTGAAGAGAATGTCGGGAGTAAAGCCGTCAAAGACCGCATCTCGCGGGCTCAGAACATCGGTGAGCCACGGATAGGCCGCGTCCTCCGGATAGCACGTTGCCCCAAAGGTAAGGATATCTGCACCCGTCTTGTCGAGAAGACGGACCATCTCCTCGCACGCGTTCGCATGGAAACGATCGTCCGAGTCCAAAAAACAGACGTAGTCCGTTTGCGCGGCAAGGATGCCGGCGTTTCTCGCCGAGGAGAGGCCGCCATTTGGCTTGTCGATGACTCGGACGCGAGGGTCGCGCGTCGTCCATTCCTCAAGCTTGGCACGTGAGCCGTCCGTGGAGCCATCGTTTACGCAGATGATGTCAATGTCCTTAAGTGTTTGCCCCTCGAGCGAGCCAAGGCACCAGTCGAGGTAATCCTCTACGTTGTAGACCGGAACGACGACCGTAATCCGACTCATTCGGCACCTCCGAGCTCGTTGGTGCGACGGATAGAGTGGCGGAAGGTCTTGTAGGCAATTACCTTAAAGACCAGAGGGAGGCCCCCAAGCGCGAGATAGTGCATGAAGGTGTTGATCTTCCCCGGGGCGGTGTACTTGGAACGGGACGTGGCAAACTCGGCAGGGTTTGCCACGAGTGCTCGCAGGTCGGCCTCGGACCAGGGCTCAAAGAGGGCGATGTCCACCCTACCGGCGTTGATGTCATCCCTGAACTCCTGGGCCGCGCGCTCGATGAACTCAGCGCGCAGCTCCTCGCTCAGGCGATCGTAATTCCACATGTAACTGTCAAACTTCATGCGCTCAAGGATGGCGGTGAGGAGAGTTTCGTCTGCTCCCCCACGCTCACGAAGGAACGAGTGCATGGACTCGTATTCGTCGCAGACGCAGTACACCTTTGCCGGGGAGTTGACCGATGACTTCTCGTTGTCCTGACGGTACGAAAGGATCTGGTCTTCGATGAAGGTCGCACGCTGCGCCGACGCCCAGACTTTGAAGTTGAACCCCGCATCCTGATACGACGCGCCAGACGTCTCAAGGAAACGGATGCCGTTATCCACGAGGAAGTCACGACGATAGAGCGCCGACCAGATGGAGGGCTTCCGGAAGAAGATTGCAATGTCATCAAGCGGGCGAAGCGTGCGGCCCGCTTGGGAAGCGTCCACAATGTGGAATGGCTCGCGTCGCTCCTGTGGGATGGACCAGTAGCGCCAGAAGTCTGCCTTCACCACGTCCGAGCCGTTGGCCACGGCAGCGGAGTGAAGCTTTTCAAGCGCATCCGGCTCGAAGAAGTCATCGGACTCGAGGATGGCGACGTAAGTGCCGGTTGCGTTGTCGAGCCCAAGGTTCATAGAGGCACCGTAACCCGAATTGGGCTTGTCTATGACGCGAAAACGCTCGTCAGAGTCAAGGTAGCGCTGAATGATCTCTCGCGATCCATCCGTAGAGCCGTCGTTGATGCAGAGCACCTCGAAGTCACTAAAGGTCTGCCCCATAAGGGAATCGAGACATTGCTCGAGGTACCGCTCCACGTTGCAGATGGGAACAAGGACCGAAATGGTCGGCTCCTCGACGCGGGGCTTGGAGATGGAAAGTGTCGCAGGTGCTGTAACCACGCCTCATCCCTTCATAGGCTAAACAAAGTCCGCAAGAGAGGTGGCCCCTGCAGGAAGATCGCCATTGTCCAGTTTGCAGTATACGTCGTTAAAGCCAAAGTTCTTGCTGTAGTATGGATCGCCCAGCATGAGCTGATCGCCCCAACGTTCTCCGTACAAACCGAGGGCACGAATAAGGCTCACCATTTGCTCGGGTGTCTTTTCCATCCCACGTGAGACTGACTCGTAGTGATACATCTTGGCGTTGACCTGCTCAACAATGTCGTAGCCAGCAGCTCGTACCTTGAGACAGAAATCCACGTCGTTATAGTCAACGGGCAGACCCTCATCGAGCCCTCCGACTTCGTAAAATACAGACTTTTTGGTAAGAAGACAGGCGGCCGTCACCGCACTAACCTGGTGTGGAAGAACCATGCGCTCGTAATAGCCCGCCTCCCCATCAGGCAGAAGAAAGCCGATATGCGAGGGGCCGAACGACCTGCCCACCGAAACGCCCGCATGCTGCACAAGGCCATCTGGATACAGCAGCTTTGCTCCAACGCAGCCCACTTTATCCCTCAGCGCAGGGCCCATCATGAGCTCAATTAGGTCTGTGGAAATAACCTCGGTATCGTTATTCAGGAGCAATAGATATTCCCCTCGCGCAGAGCGAACGCCAGCGTTAATCAAGCGAGAGAAATTAAAGCCACTATCCAGCTCGCACTCAACTATCTTGACGTTGTTGCTCGCAGCGCATATCTCTTCGTAATAAGCGAACGTCTCCTTCTCAACACTTCCGTTTTCAACAATAACGACCTCGTAGTTTTTCCACGTAAGTCGGCCAAGGAGCGAGTCGAGGCAGCGCCTCAGTACACGAGAGCCATCATGACTCGGAATAATTATAGAAACCAAAGGATAGTCGTCAAAACTGTAGACAAGATCGCAGCGAGTCGGAATGCGCCCACCCATGACGACCTCGGCATGAACGCCAGCCCTATCCACATGGTTTTGGACAGCAATGCGCTCCGCTTCAAGAGCATACGGCTTTTGGTCAATTCCGGCGCCAGCAACTGACTGCTCGTGAATCCTCCAGTGATAAAGCAGTCGCGGAACGTGGGTGACCCTGCGCGCCCTATCGCCGACCACGAGTGTCAAATTGTGGTCTTGTGAGCCATCGAATTCCTTTCCGGGCAGCTTCTCTAGGGATTCAACAATCTCGCGACGAACGGAGAGCATGTGACACACGTAGTTCTCGGCACAGATCAGCTCCTTGTCCCACTCAGACTTAAAGAACGGCATTACGAGATGGCCGTCCTTGAGGTGATCCTCATCGCAGTAGAGCATGTCAGTGTCAGGCCATTTTGAAATTGCCTTGGCGTAGCAATAGAGCGCATCCGGCTCGATGATATCATCGTGATCAAGAAAGACCAGATACTCACCCGTTGCGTGCCTTATCCCAGCATTGGTGTTTTCTGTAATGCCGAAATTCCCGTTAAGTTTGACAAGCTTCACCCGCTCATCACCGCAGCGGATTTCTTCCACGGCTTCGGCAAGCTTCTCGTCTTCGGGGCTCGCGTTTACTAGGATTAATTCAAATAGCGGATAGGTCTGCGAAAGTACGGAGGAAACCATCTCTTGGAGAAATGGAAGAGGTGTCTTAAACAACGGGACAATGATTGAGAAACTGGGGTTTGACCCAAGCTGATCCCACGTCGCCTCCTGAATGGAGAGCTCGCTTTCCGTAGCTCGATGAAAGTTGAAATACCAGTCTTCATAGGCTGGGTCGCGATCAGCAAATCGAACGCGAGTAGACCAGTCACCCCGAAGGCTCGCCATCCATTCCGAGTAAAGGACGGAAAAGCCCACAGTGTCCGAGCTGTCTTTCCAACGCGCCCACACAACACACTCAGTTGTAGAAGCCGGAATCCTTACCGAATAATCAACGATGCGCTCTATTATGCCTGGGTAGTTCTCTCTAATTTGAGAAGAATCTCCCAAGCAAACCCAATTATCTGAGAGAGGAGAGCCCGTATTCTTATCCAAAACAATTATTTCAATTGGACGGCAAAGCCTCTCGTCACCATCCCGGAAGGAAAGGAGCACCTTTCCTCTGAGAACCTCAGTTGACCCCTCGCGAGCAAGCAAATCTACAGAGATGCCATCTTCGGAGGCAAGTGCTTCGGAAGCCCTTAGGGCAGTCGCTACAGAGTCCTTTCTCACGGCGTTGATCTTGGACGTTAAGCTTGCCGCAAACGGGCGAACCGCTCGACGTGCCAAAACTTCACCGCATCCTTGAGAGTCGATAATTGACACGCGCTGGTCAAAGGGAAACACCGGCAGCACCGCCACCGCATCTCCCCTTTCCGTGGACACCACCCTGCCCGGTAATTCCTCGTCATTAGGTCCGGTAACTTTACATTTCACCTGTTCGGCATCTCGAACTCCGCGGAGAGCAATGAGACACTTGCCCTTAGAGCGGGTTAAGACGCCAAATCTGACTTGTTCGGCTGAATTGCTACTTGTAGTCGGGAAGGCCATAGTATCCATCCTGCCTAAACTGTCGGCTGTAGAATCTGTCAACCCCGCTGAAGGCCCCAGGCCACCTTCGCAGCAGCCAAGACCTTCCAGCAATAAATTTGCGCATCACAGCGTCGTGGTTTTGCGAGAACACCGAAGGCTGTACGGGGGCTTCCATAAGGGCTGCAGGCACGATAACGGTCGCCAGGCCAAAAGCCAGACGCGCCTCAAGGCATAACGCAACATCCCAAAACAGCCCAGGGCAATCAATCAGACGCTCGGCAATCTGACAAAAGAGATCCTTCCGAATCAGCATGCAATTTCCTCGAGCAGCAGAAACCGTATGTGTGCATCTAAGAAGTCCGCGAATCTGAGGCGTCGACTCGAAGTTCACGTCTCGCAGTATGGGGCGTAGCACACCTTCAAGCGAGCACACAACTCCGGCGTCCCTAACCGTTCCATCCGGATAAAGAACTACGGGGGCCGCAATGCCAACCCCGTCTCGGGAGCACACGCCCAAAAGCACTGATAGCCAGTCTTCACTCAGTGCTCTAACATCGCTGCCAACAAGAGCGAGGTAGCTCCCCCTTGCGGTCCTCGCGACATCAAGAAGCTCCCCGATTAAGCCATTCTCCGAAGTCAAGACTCGAAGAAACTCCACCCCAGGCCAGGCCACCTCGGCAGAGACCATCAACAAGGAATCCTTCAAAGACTCGTTGCTGCCGTAGCACAACACAGAGACGTTGTTTGATTCGACAAATTGGGGAGCCGCACAATAGTAATGAGGCATTCCGGAGACGTTTTCTGCATGCGCACAGACTCCGACGCGCTCAAAGTGGCGGTCAACCGCCAATTTCCCCGCATCGAGTGATTCGGGTTTGACAGAAACGTCACCAGCGGTAGAAAGAGAGTGGATCCGCCAGTGATATAGCACGCGTCGCACATGATAGATATTTCTTGCACGCTCGCCCGCGGCAAGAGCCATGCTGTGATCCTGCGCGCCATCCAGCTCGGAGGTTGGACGAGGAAGATCCTCAAGCAAAGACCTTCTAACCGTCAGAAGATGGCAAACATAATTATTTGTTTCGAGAAAAAGCCCGTCAAAGTCCGGCTTAAAGAACGGGAACCCGTATTTCCCGTCCTCTAGCTTATCTTCGTCGCAATACAGCAAGTCCGTAGTGGGATAGTCATTTATCCCCTTTACATACCAATAGAGGCAATCTGGTTCGAGCAAGTCATCATGGTCAAAGAAGGAGACAAAGTCTCCGCGCGCAACGTCAATCCCTGCGTTTGTGTTCTCAGTAATGCCACGATTGCCCTCGAGAGTCACAACACGAACGCGAGAGTCCTTACTTTCCAGAGCAGAGCACTCGCTAACAAGGCCCTCATTTTCAGGCGTTGAATTAACCAGTATGAGCTCGAAGTTAGGATAGGTCTGCCCAAGTACTGAATCCACCATCTCTCGGAAGAAACCTGTTGGGGTGTTGTAGAGGGGGACAACTATTGAAAACAGCGGACGCAAGCGGAAGTTCGTCTGCGCTATTCTCTGCAGCGCTTCATCGGCAACCGTCAGACGCTTCTTGCGAAACTGCCTATCGTAATCACAGTTGAGCTCAGCAGGAGTAGCAAATTCCCACCACGTATTGCACTGCTTTCTAATCTCATCATGGCTTACGTGAAGAGACGCCAACGACTCGACACCGTTGGGATTACTTGCAACGACGGCAAACTCAGGACCCCTTTTAATCCGCGAAGAGTAGAGATAGCTTCGACGCAGGAAACCTCCAGGAATACCTTGACTTCCCTCACCGATGAGAATGGGGTTGCAAAGCGCTAGGTTACGCCCATCCTGATCAATCAGAGCAACGTCAGGCTGTTTGCATGTTTTCTCAGATGCGCTCTCACAAACCTCTACGCAAAAGCGAACGAGGAGGCTGTCGCCCGCTTCGGGAAGCACCCGCAAATCCTTTATTTCCGTCAGCGTGCGGGCTTTCTTGTCGCTGTCCATAATCTGCATAGGCACTCCCTACAGCGTAAGGGCGATAGCAAACACCCTTAATACGATAAAAAGACTGCAAAAAGACTCTACGCTAACAATAGAAGGCACGATCGATTTCTTCACTTCAACGCTGTTCCCTCGAAAGGCGAGACAAAGAAACGGAAGAAGGGGCAGAAAATAGCGGCCCTGCACTCCTTCGATAATTGAAGCTCCCTCTGCCGTCCATCCAATTGCTGAGAAGACCAATGCGAGACTTGTGACAACGAATGTTACAAGCAAGACTATTCGCACCCTTATGGGCAATACAATGTCATCTTCCGAAGATTTAAACGAGGCAAGCACTAGAAGTATGAACAGCGGCAATACTGCGTAGTACGGCGCATAAAGCTCTCCCTGAAACCACCCAGGCTGCTGACCTATCATGCTCAGAAGGTAGAAATCTCCCAACGCGTCAAATGTCCGCAAAATCAGCAACGCAAAGTAGACGGGGTCCGCCAATAGACCAGCAATGGAATACCGTTCGGAAACGGTTTGGGAGGAAGCTTCATCTAAACCCACACCTCCAATTGTTCCCAACAAGCTCGGGAGACGGAGAATCGCGATAAACACAAAACCCATCACGATGAGGCCAGCTTTGTATCGAAAGGCAAGTTTCCTCGAACCGAACCGAGACGAAGGTATGAAGAGCAGCAACACCAGCATGAGGACATAAACAACTTTGCATGGGCTCAGCAGCAGCGCAACCACCCCGAGCCTGATTAGCTCCCCCCTACTCATAGCGCCCTCATTAACCATTGCCTTGAATGCAAGAGCGCAGAAGAGGAACGACAGTCCGATAGTTCCCGCATCATAGGAATATGAGGCAGCCACGTGAAGCGTCATCGGCAGCAGCGCCACAACCATGAAGATGTTTTTTCCAATTGGCGTTATCCGAATTGCCAGGAAAACCAATACGCAGAAATACGCGAAATTGAATAACCTGCCAAGATAAAAAAGCGGTACGGATCCCAAGTTGAGGAGCTTCGCAATTACGATACCAATGGCAGAGGGCAATTTGAGCTGCGGCAAGTCACTAGATATACTATATGCGTTATCTACCTCAAATTGCGAATAGCTCGTATCGGAGGCAAGCAAACTCGATTCCAAGACGGTATTTCTATAGAGACTCCGGTCTAGATGAGGCTGCACCTCAAAATCAAATAAAACATTGTTTTCGAATTCAATATCATCGCCTCGCATAGCGATGGATGTGTCAGAAACTTCCTCACCAAGAATAACATCAGAATACTTGTACGAAGAATTAAAGTGATATATCTCGTCAGGCACAGTGCCCGGAGCATAAACCAGCATATAGATTAGGCCGGAAGCAACCAAGGCGATGGCGAACGGGACAAGGGAATCAATAGCCCCCTTTTTTGACATCTGGTAACTGAATACGACTGCCGCAACCACAATCGCGCAAACCCCAGATAGCAAAAGGGTGTACTTGCTGTCATAGCGGGCAAACAGATATAGTCCGCAGAACAGCATCGACGCAAACGCAGCAATTGCGCCCCAAGGAAGATTCCCAACTCGCTCTTTATGGTCAGGCCCATCAACACAAGCCAGTTTCATTGACCTTACCCTTCTCCCAACAATACTTTCACACATAGGCACAAAAGATTATGCACGTCTTTCGGCAGAGCCATCAACCTCAAGACGCTTTCTCCAATTGACTAAAGCTCCCCAAAGAGGGCAACAGGCTGGATTCCGTCTACGCCTCCCCACTCTAATGGATGGTTTATGCTGGATTAGGCAAAGCGCCATATCCTCAGACCAGGCATAGGAGCACGTAACATGGCCCACATTCCTCTAATCAGCATCATTATGCCTGTATACAACGCTCAAAACTGTCTCGCGGATACCCTTGCGGCGCTTGTTGGACAATCTCTTGAGAGCATCGAAATCATCTGCGTCGATGACGGAAGCACGGACAACTCCGGGGCCATCATCGACGAGTTTGCGGCGCGTGATCATAGGATAGTCCCCATCCACACTCCCAACCAAGGAGCGTACAAGGCTCGCGAAACCGGAATTGACGCCGCCCGCGGCCGCTACATCGGCTTCTGCGATGCGGACGATACCCCACATCCCGGCATGTACGAATCGCTGGGCAATCGCGTGCTTTCAGACAGCTCCGAGATGGGTGTCTGCGCTTTTCAGCGCATCTCCTCAAGCGGCACTATCCTCTCCACGGAGATGCAGGGTCTCTCCCCTAGCGCCATCGATGTCACCTCAAAAGATGGGTGGCTCGTAACCATCAACACCTCACTTTGGAACAAGATCATTCGCAGAGACGTTCTTGAGAAGAGAATCAGACTTGCCAATCCTCCACGGGTGATGGAGGACGCAATGCTGCTCATCTCACTCTACCCGTACCTGAGCCGCATCTCATTTGTCGATGAGCCGCTCTATTCTTACAGCGCCCCAGAACAATCGGCTATGAGCTCAGTTGACCCCAGCGAAATACCGCTCCTCGTTGAAAGCTGGAAGCTTCTGAGAAGGCATGTCTCCCAAGCCGAGCAGGATTATCTCCCCATCGTAGATTTGGCAGCATTCATTCATCTGAGAATCTCTGCCCCCATAAGAATGGACCGTGAGAAGAGAAAGAATGCCACCGTCGTTATTGGCGCAGCTCTAGATGAGTCCTTCCCGCTCTGGAAGAGCTCCCCGTTCATGTCGATGTCCTACGTTCACCAGCATCGGCGCCTTCTCACGACCTTCATTGCACACGTATGCTGCCGTCTGCACGTTCTTGATGTCGCGCTGGATGCCTACAATGCCCTAACCAAAGCTACGGGCAAAGAGATCAAGTGGTAGCGTCCCTGCCAGCAGACAACTAGTCGAGGTAGTACGCCTCGAACCCGTGCCTAACACGATCGCTCTCGGGAGGCAGCTCCATGTAGCTTCCGTAGTGCTGCTTGAGAATTTCTCTGTAACCAACCGGTGCCATGAAACTCTTGCCCTCGAACTCGAGATACGTCACGTCCTCCCACCAGGATGCTGGATAACTATCTCGCATCATGTCATCAGGCCAAGAGAGCTGAGCGATGCGTTCTCCGGAGCGAGGGGTATGTTCGATCAACTCTAGAATCTTGTTCATGCAACGCTCGGTAGAGAATCCGGCTGCCCTCAGCATTACCGCACCAGCACGGGCAAACGGATACACCGCCTTATACTGCTTGTCGACAATGTCGCCGCAAACCAGCATCTTATTCATCTGCTTATATCGATTGTGAAGCGAGAAGAGCTTGGCAGTCACCCGCTCGTCAGATGGGCAGTAAGTCATGCAAAAAACGTCAAGCCAGATGCCAAGCCCATACTCGCGCCTGATGTTGCGCTCATATGCAAGCGTGCTCTCATCAACGACCTTGATAAACGGATAGAAGTTGGGCAGTTCTCCGGGAAGAAGAACCTTGTAGCGCCCGTCTTCATCGATGTAGGGATTATCCTCAACAAGCTTGATAAGCCGCTCATAGTCCTCGCGCAGCATAGACACGTCCACGTCGTCATCCCATGGAATGAAACCCCTATGGCGGACAGCGCCAAGAAGGGTGCCGTAATCCAAGAAATAACGCAGCCCGCTTCTCTCACAGTAAGATGCAAAGGCCTCGAGTATTCCAAGCAGCAGGGGATGTATATCCTCAACGGGAACGCGCCTCACGAAATAGCCTCCTCTGAAAGAGTTAAGTTGCAGAAGTGAAGCTTACATCAATCTAACATTCGCAGATCGGCTGATTTCATAGCATTTGGATGCAGGGACGGACTGCGCAAGTCATTGCGCGCTACAGTAAGGAAGGACTGGGCCTTTCCGGCCTACCAGCTATCTCCAGAGAGGATTGCATGAAACCAAAGGGGCTCATTGCCAGCTTTTCCATCGCCCTTGCCGCGCAGATGCTCAACATCTTCAGCGGAATCCTCACTTCACTTCTTGTGCCAAAGGTCTTAGGTGTCGAGGAGTTTGGATATTGGCAGCTCTTCGTTTTTTATACGAGCTACGGAATGGTCTTTAGCCTGGGAGTAAACGACGGCGTCTACCTTATCGAGGGAGGCCAGTCGCGGGAGACCATCAATAAGAGCTCCATAAAGACGCAGTTTTTCCTGGGTATGTCCTATCAGATTCTCATCGCCCTTCTCATTTGCCTCCTTTCCGCAAGCGGAGCGTTTGGCCCGGACCGCTCATTCGTCCTTCTCGCAACAGCAGTCTTTTTCGTACTCAACAACGCGGCTAACTACTTTAGCTATCTTCTCCAGGCAATTAATGAGACGCGCAAGTCATCCGCATCGGTAGCGGTTAACAGCATCACGTTCATTATCCCCCTGGTAGCTCTGCTTGCCCTACGCGTCACCGACTACCGTGTCTATATTCTCTTCTACGCTCTGTCACGACTCATCTCCCTTCTCTATTGCTTTGCAGTGACAAAGGACTTCTTTGCCGCAAAGCCTCTCTCCCTGCGACTGGCTATTCCGCACCTGTCAAAGAGCGTTCGTGCGGGCTCAAAGCTTATGTTTGCCACTCTTGCCAGCTCGCTCATCCTTGGCATCATGCGATTTCTCATTGACATCAACTGGGGAATCGAGGAATTCAGCATCGTTTCCCTCTCTGTCTCTATGACAACCCTCGTGCTCACCTGCGTCTCACAAGCAAGCATGGTCCTGTTCCCGACGCTACGCCAGGTCAACCAGGAAGCGCTGTCCAAATGCTTTGAGCTCGTGAGAGACAGCCTCGATTTGTGGCTGCCCATCGTATACCTCTTCTATTCGCCCTTCGCGTTCCTTCTATCGCTTTGGCTCCCTCAATATGAGACGAGTTTTCACCTTTTCTCGATCTTACTGCCCCTTTGCGTCTTTGATGGAAAGATGGACCTCGTGGGCATGACGTTTCTCAAGGTCCTGAGAAAAGAGAGTCGTCTGCTGAAGATCAATCTGGCAACCTTGGCTGTGGGATCGCTCTTCTCTCTCATTGGAACCTATGTCACTCACTCAATCGAGTTCATTCTTGTGGGCACCGTACTAGCGGTAATGGCGCGCAGCATTTACTCCGAGCATTATGTAGCCCGGTTGCTCGAAGTTCCCCAGTCAAGCATGGCATGGGGGGTCATTGTAATGTCCGCCATCTTCTCGTTCTTTGCATACTCGTATGGCTACCTTGTTTCCTGGCTGATTTCCGCAGCGCTCTATGCAGCACATCTGCTTATCAACAGGAAAAAGGCGCGTCAGGCGCTCTCCGCTCTTGGCATATTATCCAGACCTCGGTAAATAAGATTTGAACTAGTAGTCTCCTCCTCGCGAATGGCCAGCGTTCATTATTTGAATACAACGTGAATAAATTGAATTTGTGCTGATTTCAGAGTACTGTTAGCGATGTGTAAACGGTGCGTCCAGATTCAGCAAAGGCTACATAACGACATGTCACTCACAAAGAATGAGTTCAAGGTTCTGCAGACCCTCTCGAACACAGGCGAGAAGCTCACTCAACGAGAGCTCGCGGACGCCACAGGCCTCTCCGTTGGAACCATCAACACAACCGTTCGCTCTTGCGAGAAGAACGGTCTCGTGGCGGACGGTCGCATTGCACGCGAGGGAATGAGCGCCCTCGAACCCTATCGCGTCAACAATGCCATCATCATGGCAGCAGGTCTCTCAAGCCGCTTTGTCCCCCTCTCCTACGAGCGCCCCAAGGGGATGCTCCGCGTGAAGGGTGAGGTTCTTATCGAACGTCAGATAAAGCAGCTCCTCAAGCGAGGTATCACCGACATCACTGTTGTCGTTGGATACAAGAAGGAGTACTTCTTCTATCTGGCAGCCAAGTACGGGGTAAAGATTCTCGTAAACCCAGAGTATGCAGAGCGCAATAATAGCTGGACGCTCTGGCTTGCGCGTAACCAGCTCTCCAACACCTATGTCTGCTCCTCCGATGACTACTTCACCAAGAACCCCTTTGAGCGCTATGTCTACAAGTCGTACTATGCCTCCGAGTACGCCGCGGGTCCTACCGACGAGTGGTGTCTCAAGACAGGCTCAAATGACCGCATTACCGGCGTGACCATTGGCGGACGGGATTCGTGGGTCATGCTCGGTCAGGTGTACTTTGACCACGAGTTCTCCGAGAAGTTTATCCCCCTGCTGGAAGACGCAATCAACCGTCCCGAGACAAAAGACAAGCTCTGGGAGTCCATCTACGCTGATAACCTCAAGACGCTCGACATGGAGATTAGACGCTACCCCGATGGCATCATCCATGAGTTTGACTCACTCGCCGAGCTTGAGAATTTCGACCCGGAGTTCATCACCAATGTGGACTCCGAAATCTTTGACAACATTGTGAGCGTCCTCGGCTGCTCTCGTGAGGAAATCAGGGACTTCTATCCTCTCAAGCAGGGGCGGATTCCAGCGGTCATTGCACCACGGCGAGAGGGGCGTGGTTCAATGGGCGGCAGGCATTACGACACCGAGACGAAGAGGAGGGTCGTCGACCTCGTCCGGGGCGGCCTGACCGCCGCCGGCGCGGCGCGTCTCGTGGCAGTCGAACTTGAAGACCTTGCCCTCAACGACGACGTGACCGGCCTTTGGCGTCAGCTCGCTGATGGGGAGCACTCTCCCCTTTGCAATCTCGCGGCCCATGATGACACTGCCGCTGCCGCTCACCTTGCGGCCAGCGTTCTTCAACATGTCGGGAAAGGCCTCCGCCGTTGATTTGACGTGGATGTCCACGCGCTTTAAGTCGTAATTGCGCGCAAGAAGCTGCTCGACCGTTTCGCGCGTCGAGTCGTTCATCTCCGCGCGCACGGTCATGTCGAGCGTCATCGTGCGCTTTTCCGGCTCGAGCACCATGTTCGTGACCATCGCGGCGTTGAGCGGGACGCGCAGGTCAAAATCCGGCGAAAAGTCGGTGAATAATTCAAAAAAAGGAATCTTTTGT
>ENA-OPBG01000805-OPBG01000805.1-human-gut-metagenome-genome-assembly--contig:-NODE-805-length-24780-cov-6.396603_pt1 | contig 24780 bp, 22 predicted proteins | sample MGYA00241065_ERZ501446 | MGnify/ENA primary metagenome ERZ501446 (study PRJEB25962, sample SAMEA2042632) | human gut metagenome | biome: human gut; feature: human-associated habitat; material: faeces...
TTACTTCCTTATTTTGATAATTACAAACATTACATATTTGACTACTTGGATAATATCTATCTATTTGTATTAATTTTTTATTATTCCAGTTAGCTTTATATTTAAGTATTCTTATTATCTCAGATATTGGGTTTTCGTTTAGTCCTTTTGCCACATAGTGATTCTTCTGCATACTTTTCACATCTAAATCTTCAGTTACTATAATGTCATTTTCGTTTATTAATTTATTTGTTATATCATGTATCATATGCTTTCTTGCATTTCTTATTTTTTGATATAATCTTTGTATTTTAAGCTTCATTTTATATCTATTTTTACTTCCTTTTTTACATCTAGCTAAGCCTCTTTGTAGACCTACCATTCTTTTTGTATTTAGTTTAATGGTATTTTCTATTTTCTCATTAAATGATGTTACTATTAAATCTTTTATCCCTAAATCTATACCGATTATACTTTTAGGAACAAATGATGGTCTTATTAACTCTTCTTCTATTAAGACACTTACATAATATTTACCGGCATCTTTTTTAATTACTGCACTTTTTACTTCACCAGGTATTACTTCTTTATTTCTATATCCTCTTATCTTTACTTCTTTTAATTTTGGTAAGGTAATAGTTGTATTTTTTAAATCTAGTTTTATACTGTTATAATTATTACCTTTATAACTATTTTTTATATTATTAGTTTTATAACTTTCATGTACACCTTTTACTTTAAATCTAGGATATCCACTTCCGTCATAAAATCTTTTATAAGCATCTTCTAAATTAAACAAACTATTTCTTAAAGCGCAGCTATCTACTTCTTTTAAAAAAGGATATTCTTTAGAAAGTGATGGTATTAGTTTTATTTGTTCATATGCGCTTTTACTTTTTCCTGCTATCTTATATTCTTTTATTTTATCATCCAGAAAATAATTATATATAAATCTACAGCACCCAATAGTTTTATTAATTAGTTCTTCTTGCTTTTTATTTGGATACATTCTAAACACATAGCCTTTTAGTATTTTCACATCATCACCTTCTATCATTTTTGCATTCACTATATCACATACAGATGTTCTTGTAAATAACTTTTTGCAAACTTTTACCTTTTGCAAAGCAAATTCCTAGTATACAAAGAAAAAACATACCACAGCATGTTTATTTAATCAACTTTTTAATCTTCGCTAAACCATTCTTTTCTAAACGCGATATTTGTGCCTGACTAATTCCAATTTCCTCAGCTAGTTCTGTCTGTGTTCTGCCAATCATATATCTTTGTAAAATAATATACTTTTCTTTTTCTTTAATTTGCTGTAAAGCATTTCTTAAAGCTATCTTTGTCTCCAAATCATAAACACTTTCATCATTAGAAAGTTGATCAGCTAAATAAATAACATCCCCACCATCATTATAAATTGGTTCAAACATACTTACTGTATCCTTAAGTGAATTTAAAGCCTGTACAACCTCCCACTCTGGAATATGCAGCCTTTCCGCAATCTCTAAAGTAGTTGGTTCCTTATTTTCTTTAAATGTAAGTTCATCTTTAACCTTTAAAGCTTTATAAGCTAAATCCTTAATACTTCTAGAAACCCTTAAACTGCTATTATCTCTCAAGTACCTTTTTATCTCACCTAAAATCATTGGAACCGCATAAGTACTAAAACGCACCTCATGATCTAAATCAAAATTATCGATAGCTTTAATTAAACCAATAACCCCTACTTGAAATAAATCATCTAAATTATCTACTCTGCCCGAAAAACTTTTCAAAACAGATAATACCAATTTCAAATTACCATTTATTAATTTTTCCTTCGCTTCATCATCACCACTTTGATACCTCTTAAAAAGTTCTAATTGTTCTTCTAAACTCAAAACTTTAATATTCGCAGTATTCACGTTCGCAATTTCCACCTTGTGACGTGCCATAAAAAATCTCCTTTCAACTTTATAATGCGTGAAAAGAGATTTTTTTAAACAAATAATTTTAACAAAATTAAAATAATAATAATTGGACCTATAAAAATTAATAAAGAAATAATTCTTTGTTTTAATTTAGTATCAAATATCTTATCTAGTGTTTTATACAAAACAAATAAATATAAAATAAAAGAAATAATTAAAATAATATAACTAAGTACACTCGATATATTAATAAATAAACAAGCAAAAATCAAACCAACTACCAAAATAATGTTTAAAGGGGCAAGTAAATTAAATATTTTAAAATAACTTTTTTTCAAAAATAAACATAATAATAAAGTAATGATAAAGAAAAACAATATACTAATAATAAGACCAATCACAAAATAATTAACCTCAGAAGGTCTACTTGTTGTCATTGTTATATAAGAACTTAAAACACCTGTTCCTTCCAAAAAGTCATTAGATGCGCTTTCAAAAACATTTGCTTTAAAAAGTGCATAAAACATTCCTAATAGTAAACTAGTAATTCCAGTAATTATTACAGATATATAAAACAAATTCTTACTTATATATTTTTTTATAAATTTCATTCAACATCACCACTAAACCTCAAATATTTCTTAACATAAGTAATATAAATGATTAAATAAGCTACCGAGGCCATATAACCAGCTAAAACATCACTCGCATAGTGAACTCCCAAATAAATTCTACTCATCCCAATTAAAACAATTAAAATACCAAGTAAAATAGTAAATATAATTTTAGCTCTTTTTTCTAAATTAAAATGCCATATCAAATAAATTATAAAACCATAAAATCCTAAAGCTGCCATCGCATGACCTGAAGGAAAACTATAACCTGTTTCTGTAATAATCATTAAATCATAAGGCCTATCACGCATAAAAATAAGTTTAAGCAAAACATTTAAAATTAAAATATTAAAAGCATTAAAAATAACAAAAATACCATATCTTTTATTTTTAAAGATTAATAAAAACATCAGTGAAATAAATAGTACCATCACTTCACTCGCAAACATCGTTATGAATTTATAAAATCCGGTAAAAAAATCATTCTTACCAAAAGTAATAATACTATAAATAAAACCATCAAATTCACCAGTTTTATTTTCTAATACTAAATAAGCTAAAAAACTAAATATCAATAATGAAATAACTACAAGTGCCCATTTTGTTCTTTTCATACCATCACCTAATAACTATCTCATTATAGCACACAAAATAAAAATCGTCATAAAATTTGACGACTTTCTTTGCTTTCCTTTACAGAAGGCGCTTTTTTAATATGATTACCAATAATTTCTGAAACATCGAATACTGTTACAAATGAAGAATCATCTACCTCATTTAAAATATCTTTTAAAATTGACACTTCAAATCTTGTAATAACTGTATATAAAACTCTTTTATCACCATGTGAAATAATTCCTTCTCCACTTAAAACCGTTACTGTTCTACCTAATCTTTTTAATATTGCACTAGCTATTTCCGAACCATCATCCGTAATAATAAAGGCTGCTTTCGCACTATTAAGGCCATCTGAAACCATATCGATAACTTTATAAGAAACAAAATAAGTAAGTAATGAATAAAGTGCTCTTTCAGCTCCAAACACGAAAATAGCCGCTCCATAAATTACAATATTAAAACAAAATACCACTTGCCCAACTGACAAACTTTTCTTTCTATTAATTAAAATAGCGACAATTTCGGTACCATCTAAACAGCCACCTTCTTTAATAATAAGTCCGCAGCCAACACCTAATAAAATACCACCATAAACCGTAGCTAAAAGCGTATCATCAATGATTGGTGTATAATTATGAAAAACCTCAAGCAATATACTGAATAAAATCATACCATATCCCGCTTTAAATACAAACTTTTTTCCAAGCTGCTTATAACCTAAAATTAAAAAAGGTAAATTGACAATAAAAATTATAATACCAAGTGAACCACCAAATAGAGTATTTAAAATAATTGAAATACCATTCATACCACCATCGATCATTGAATTAGGTATTAAAATAAGTTCTAGAGCTACTGCTGACATTACAGCTCCAATTGTAATTAAAATAAGTGACAAACAAAAACTCCAACTTAATAATCCTTTCGACTGTTTTGCCATATCATCTAACCTCCTACTTCATTATATAGTAAATATATTTATTTTAAAAGATAATTAAAGTAAGAAATTATTTTTTTACATTTTTTCTAAAATAAGTTTTCTGTTTTTTACTAACCTTTCATCTTTATTAATATCTAGTGCCTTATCAATATAATCTAATGATTTTTGATAATCACCTAAATTAAAATAACAAATTGACAAAACATCATATATACTAAAATCTGTACTAAACCATTCCGTAATATAAGTCTTATAACCTTTCTTTATACTTAAAGCTTTCTCAAGTAATGGTATTGCTTTCGCATACTCACCCTCATCATAATAAAGTAATGCAAGTTCAGTATAAGCTTCTTTTAAATGAGGTGCTTCCTTCAAAGCTTTTTGATACCACATTTCAGCTTCTAAAGGTCTATTCAAATGTTTATAACACCTACCAATAAAACGCATTGATGCACATCTTTCATCTTTCCAAGTTGCTCTTTTTAAATTCAAATGGCGAATCAAAGTATCGATAGCTTCATTCCATCTTTCATAATACATGTACTCTCTACCTAAATAATGAGTATTTCTATCATCTTCCGGGTCTTCTTTAACTGATAATTCTAAAAGTGGTAAATAACTTCCTCTAGATTTACTTCTATCTGGATAATGATTTATTACAATTGACTCATCAAATACGCGTTTTTCTACTCCATCATAACTCAAAACCTCATGGACTGGATGCGTCCATTTATAACCATCTCTAGCATGTATCTTATCAGAATAAAAACTGACTATCGGATTATCATCGTCATCCAAACTCCAATTATAAGTATAACTAGCTCTTGTAGTTCCACCAACCCAAATCTTCTCTAATTTCTCTCGCCATCCAGCTTCAAAAACCTCATCTAAATCCGTACATACACATATATCCGCATCCTCATCAACCATGTCTAAAGATTTGTTTCTAGCTACATCGAATCGCCAAGGTTTAATTTCCTCTTGTTTCACTACTGCTCCTAACTTTTTTAAAGTATCAACACTTCCATCAATAGACCCAGTATCTAATACAAAGATTTTATCCGCTTCTTTCATCGAATTATACCATCTTTTCGCAAACTTCTCTTCGTTTTTACATATTGCATAAACACATATTTTCATATTTTATCCCTCCATAATAGAATATGAAAATATCCTAATTATAATTATTTAAAGTACCTTATTTTTAATTTTTATTGAGTAACTTCAATTTTCTTATAACCTTTTTTTCAATTCTCGATATATAAGACTGACTAATTCCAAGTAATTCTGCCACATCTTTTTGTGTCATCTCCTCATTATCATAAAGTCCATATCTTAAAACCATTATTTTCTTGTCTCGTTCACTTAACTTCTCAATTTCTTCATATAAAAGTTTTTTGTTAGTTTCTTCTTCCAAACCTTTAGTTACAATATCACTATCTGTCCCTAAAATATCTTCTAAATGTAGTTCATTACCCTCAGAATCAAAGCTCAAATTATCTTCAAAACTTATCTCTCCTCTTCTTCTTTTATTTTTTCTTAAAAACATTAATATTTCATTATCAATACATCTAGAAGCATAAGTAGCTAACTTAATATTTTTGCTGAGTTTATAAGTATTTACTCCTTTTATAAGACCTACACTTCCAATACTAACCAAATCCTCTAAATCCACCCCTGTATTTTCATATTTTTTTGCTAAAAAAACAACTAAACGAAGATTGTGTTCGATAAGCTTACTTCGCGCTTTTTTATCGCCATTCATCGACAATGTCACATACTTAACTTCATCCTCTTTCGAAAGTGGTGCAGGAAGTTTGTCCGCACTACCAATAAAAAATATACTATCCTTCTCAAAAAAACGCTTAATTAAATAAATTATTTTCTTAATCATGTCATATCCCCTTTCATTAATCCATTTAATAAAACATCCGCTCCACCTAACTTAAAATCTTTACTAAAACCCAAATAAACATTCTCAAACACTCCTATTCCAATCACCTCTACTTTTCTCACCTTTATACATTCAAGTAATCCGCTCCCTCCTATCACAATATATGGAATATATATTTTTTTATTTCGAAAATTATTATCGATATTTGTTAAAATTACTGGTCTATTTTTATAAGTCAAAGTATTTCCACTATCCAAATAACCATTTAAATTTAAAACTTTTCTTCCAATATAAATATTTGTTTTAAAACTAAAAGCTATCTTCTGTTTAAATAATTTCATCTGCTTAATATAAAAATATAAGATAATTGGTGAGATAGTAATCAAAAATAAAGCATTAATACTAAACCCATTATTAAAAAATATAATACCATTATGTTTATAAGAAAAAGTAATATTTAAAAAATATAAAAACCCACCTAATAAAATACTCACAATATAAAAACACCCAATATTAATTAAAAAACTTTTTAAATCATGATATCCAAAACAAACTATACACATAATAAAACTCAAATAAATTTTGATAAAAAATAGTTCTAAAGAACCAATTTTAAAAAACAAAACTAAAATAGTTAAACTACCGACAAAAGCTCCTAAAATAATTCTAAATACTTTAACATTTCTCTTTAATGCCACAACTACTGTTAATAACAATAAAAAATCTAAATAAAAATTTAAAAACAAAAGACCATCAATATATACCGTCATCACTCTCACCTTTTTAAGTATAAAAAAAATGACCTAAATATAATGTCATTTTTTATTTTTCTAATTTTTTTATTTCTTCTAAAGCAAGTCCAGTCGCTTTAGAAATAATTTCCATGTCAACATTTTCTTTAAGTAAATTTCTTGCAATTTCAATGTTTCTTTCTTCAACGCCTTCACTTTTACCTATTTCAATGCCTTCTCTTCTTCCAATCTCTTTAAATGTATTATTCGTCTTTCTCATATCTTCTTCAGCTGATAAAAATTCTTTATATCTCGCATTGTTATTTAAACTCTCTACCTTCTTCTTAAACTCTGTCATATATTTATCACCACTCCCCACCTTTTTAAGTTCTTCTTTATCAAAATCAAATATGGCTAAAAACTCATATTCTTTATCTCCACTATACCATAATTCCTTTATTTTATCCATATTGTATTCATAAATATTAAAGTTATCTACAAACTTAATTCCAGTATTAGAATCAATTGGTGGATATTCTCCTAAAACAGGATGCTTATTTGGAAGTCCCCATGTAAAATTTATTTGAATAACATCATTCATATCAAAATAACTCTCACCCACTTTAACTTCTTCACCATATTTACTTCCTGCATACCCAAAACTTTTTCTATGCAAAGCTTCATAATATCCAGAGTTTACTTCTATGTTGATTAGCTTATCATCTGCTTTAACTAATACATCTAATCTTTGTCCTTTCGCATATATATTTTCCTTTATCCTCTCTGGTGAATGAATTTCTAAAAGTTTTATTTTTATCTTTAAACATCTTTCTATTAAAGTTTTAAGTAAAAATGTATCATGTTCATCACAAAATATCGATTTAAATACGTTATCATTCTTAGCCGTATAAAATGTTTCATCAATATTTTCTTTAATTTGTATCATATTTTTCCCTCCTTTTTTGCTCCTACTATAGATTAATATACGGTGTAAAACCCAAATTTCCTTTTTTAATTTGACATTTTTCTTTTAATCACATAAAATGATAACAAAGGATAGATACTACAAGGAGGTCAATTATCTTATCTTAGCGCCAGAACCTAAACGGTTGACGAGGATGATAGTTATCGAAAATTCGGCGGATACTATCACGGTGGGAATCGTTAAATATATGACAAAACATAAAATCAATATTATGCACAAAACATATATTCCAAATTTAGTATAAAGGAGATTTTTATGTGTGGTATTGTTGGTAGCGTCAGCACCAAAACAAATATAATACCTATTCTTTTAGACGGCTTAAAAACCCTCGAATACCGTGGATATGACTCAGCTGGTTTAAGCTATATAAAAGATGGTAATTTAATTATAAATAAAGTAAAAGGTCGCGTTAAAGACCTTGAAGAACATATATCTAAAGAAAGTAATGCAAACATTGGAATTGCTCATACTAGATGGGCTACTCACGGAAAAGTAAACGAAACTAATGCCCATCCTCATAACGTCGGAAGTGTTACCATTGTCCATAATGGTATAATTGAAAACTTTAGTAAATTAAAACATAAATTAGAAGACAAAGGATATAAATTTAAATCTGAAGCCGATACCGAAATTGCTGCTGGATTACTAGATTATTATTATAAAAAATATGAAAATATCGATAAAGCTATCCAAAAATTTATGAAAAAAGTCGATGGTAGTTATGCCATATGTATGATAATAAATGACGATCCAAATACTATTTATGTTATAAAAAAAGATAGCCCTTTAATCATTGGTACAGGATATGACACCAATTATATTGCCAGTGATGTTCCAGCTATATTGAAATATACTAAAAATTATTACATCTTAGAAGATTACGAATACGGAAAAGTAACTGCAAATAATATAACTATTTATGACAAAGAAGGAAATATTTTAAATAAACAGTTAAAAGAATATCAAGGTAGTGACTTAACATCTGATAAAGGTATATATGAACATTATATGTTAAAAGAAATCATGGAACAAAGTGCCACCATCAGAAAAACCGTAAATCCATATATAAATAGTATAGAAGATTTACTAAAACTACCGGATCTAACAAAATATGAAAGAATTGATATCATTGCCTGTGGTACTGCTATGCATGCTGGACTAGCTGCTAAATACTTATTTGAAGAATATACAAATACTAAATGTGAAGTATTATTAGCTAGTGAATATAGATATCAAAATAACTTTTTAAACAATAAAGTTCTATCGATATTCATATCACAATCAGGTGAAACTGCTGATACTTTGGCTGCATTAAAAAAAGTTAAAGAAGCTAATTGTGACACATTAGGTATTGTAAACGTTAAAGAAAGTTCTATTGCTAGAGCTTTAGATAAAGTCTTATATACTGAAGCCGGCACTGAAATAGCTGTTGCTTCAACTAAAGCTTATACCGCCCAGGTAGCCTTACTTTCTACTTTAGCTCTCGCCCATGCCTATAGAACAAAATCAATAGAAGAAGAAAAAATAATTAAAATATTAGAAGAATTTAGAGGTATCACATCTATATTAAATGAAGTATTAGAAAACACCAAAACTTATGAAAATATTGCTAAAGAAATTTATGAAAAAAGTGATGTTTTCTATATTGGCAGAGGTCTAGATTATGCCCTAGCTATGGAAGGATCATTAAAATTAAAAGAAATTTCATATATTCATAGTGAAGCTTATGCGGCTGGTGAATTAAAACATGGAACTATCTCTTTAATCACCAAAGAAACTCCAGTATTCGCCTCTGCTACTAATAAAAAAATAAACGCTAAAACAATTAGTAATTTAAAAGAAGTTATTGCTAGAGGGGCCAATTGCTACTTAATTACTGATGAAGATATTAAAGATGATAGCTTTAAACAAATTATTCAAATTAAAAAAGTAAGTATGTTTTTAAAACCATTACTTACCATTATACCTTATCAACTAATTGCCTATTATACCGCCAAATTAAAAGGTTGCGATATTGATAAACCGCGTAACTTAGCTAAATCAGTTACCGTAGAATAAAACCTGAAGCTTTATGCCTCAGGTTTTTTATACTTCTTGTTTCAAATCTTTAATATAAACATCTTCCTTACCATCGATAATCTTATCAATAACAATTGTCTCTATTTTATCTTTAATAATCTTAGCTATCTTTCTAGCTCCATACTCCTCATAATTAGATAGACTGACAATTTCATTTTCTACCTCTTTAGAAATTCTAATCTTTATCTTATCACTATATTTATCTTTAAACTCTTTTAATTGCATTCTCACAATTTTCAAAATATCTTCTTCATTCAAAGGATTAAAACATATAACCTTATCCACCCTATTCATAAAAGGAATTGAAAAACTATCATTTAATCTCGATATTTTCGTATTCTTATGATTAAATCCAACATTGATCTCGTGAAAACCAACATTAGATGTCATAATAATTACTACATTATCAAACCTAACAATCTTACCTTTACTATTTTTTGCTTTACCTTCATCTAGAATTTGCAAAAATAAATTAATAATATTCGTATGCGCTTTTTCTATCTCATCTAAAATAAGTACTGAATAAGGTTTATTTCTAATCTCTTCAAAAATATTAGTATTATCATCATAGCCAACATATCCTGGTGGCGAACCAATTAATTTACTAATGCTGTGAGCTTCTTTATATTCACTCATATCTAATTTAATTATATTTCGCTCACCCACTAAATTATTGCCAAACGTTCTTGCTAATAATGTCTTACCAACTCCTGATGGCCCGCAAAACAAAAATGAATAACACTTATCATTAAAACCTAATTTAATTTTTTTAGCCACCTTAGCCACTTCTTTAACTGCTTCATCTTGTCCAATAATCTTCTTACTCAAAATCTTTTCCGTTTGTTTAATTAATTTGGCCTTTTCATTTAAAATTTCATAAATAGGTATACCAGTTTTCATATTAATAACTTCCGCCACATCGAGTTTAGTCACCTTTCTACTATGAGTTTTATAAAGTGATAACTCTAAATTGTTAATCTTATTCATTAACTCAAACTCTTCATTTTTAAAACTGCTAGCCTTATCAAAATCATTATCTAAAATAGCTTTTTTCTTATTTTTAATAACTTCTTTTAATTTTTTATTATAAGCCCCATATTCTTTTAAATTTTTACTTTCCTTTAAACTGACCTTAGCCGAAACCTCATCCAAAATATCAATCGATCTATCAGGTTCATTTCGGTTATAAATGTATTTACTAGATAAGTGAATAATTAAATCGATAATCTCTTCATCAATAATAACCTTATGAAAACCTTCATAAATCTCTTTTAAATTCATCAGTATACTCTTAACTGTATCTTCACTTGGAGCTTCTATCATCACCTTTTGAAATCTTCTTTCTAAAGCACTATCTTTCTCAATATATTTTTTATACTCATCCGTAGTCGTCGCCCCAATACATCTAATCTTACCTCTAGCAAGTGCCGGTTTAAATATATTAGAAGCATCTATAGCTCCTTCAGCACCTCCCGCACCCACCAAAGTATGAATCTCATCGATAAATAAAATAATATCATCGTTTTCTTCAATCTCTTTAAGTATTTTATTCATCCTCTCTTCAAACTCTCCGCGGTATTTAGTCCCAGCCACAGAAGATGCCATATCTAAACTAATAATTCTTTTATTACGTAAAGCAAGTGGCACTTCACCTCTAACTATCATATTAGCAAGCTCTTCTACAATTGCCGTCTTACCAACTCCGGCCTCACCTATTAATAATGGATTATTCTTACACCTTCTACAAAGTATTTCCAAAACCCTCTTTATTTCCTCATCTCGGCCCGTTACTGGATCCAAATTACCATTCATAGCCCTCTTATTTAAATCGACTCCAATTTCCTCTATTAAAAGCTTTTTATGGCTTTTTTTATTAATTATCTTATCTGTAAACTCACTATAAAGCTCATCAATATCAATATCCATACCGATTAATATTCTAATAGCAACCCCTTCACCTTCATCGAGAAGGCTTGCAAAAAGATGATTAACCGTCACAACCCCATTATTATTTTCTTTAGCTTCCACCGTTGCATTTTCAATAATTCTTTTTAAAAGTGGCGTATACAAAAACCACTGACTAGGCTTACTTCCCTTACCTATAATCTTAACAACTTCTTCCTTAAATCTATTATAATCTAAATCAAAACTCTTAAGTTTATCACTAATTTCATTATCACCTTTTAATATTGCAAGTAATAAATGTTCAGATGAAACATAAGGATGATTCAACTCATACATTTCCTTTTTCGCATTAACTAAAACCTTTCTTGCCTCTTCTTCAAAGTTTCCAAACATGTTTTAGCTCCTCTCTAATATATCCTATGTTTATATTGGTCATCTTTGAAAAGTTTTATTCGGCAAAATATTCAAAAAAAGAAAGCCTAAGCTTTCCTATATAATTTGCACTTCCTTAATACTACCATCATCTTATTAAAATCAGGTATTTGTAAATTATCTACTGCCATATCTTCATTATCTTCTACTACCTTAAGACTAACACCCCTCATTAATCTATATTTAATAACAGTATCAAGCGTAGATTGAATATCCAAAATATTTAAATTATCAACCAAATCGACAGTCTTTTCTTCACTCATCTCTCTAACAAGCTTTGGACTTTCGACTTCACTAATTACCTTAATTGGTGACTCTAAAGTAAACTCAGGCTTTAATAAATCTGGTTTAACCTTAGATTCTTCTAAGTCTTTATTAATAAATTTATTTGTAAAATGTTCCTCTTTAACTTCAGGTTTTTCTGGTTTAATATCATTGATAAACTTATTAACTGATTCGCTGGCTTTATTTAAAGTACTCAAAGCCGCATCTTTTTTATCTAAAACACTCTTTTGAAAAGAAGTACTAATAGTTTCTTCCATTGGTTTTAATAAATTAGGTTTTTCTAAAGAATGATTAACAGGCTCACTCTTATCTTTAGGAAGTAAAACACCTTTGTTCTTCTGTTTCTTATTCTTTTTCAACTTTGAGGGCTTAATTCTCTTGCCAAATTCACTAAGTTTATTCTTAATATCCACATCTTTAACTTCAGGTTTTTCTTCATTATCGATAACCAATGTTTCATTATGTACTGGCTCTACTCTATTAAATAAGATTTCATTTTCACCTACAGGCTTTTCTAACGACACTTGATTACCAAACATTTCCTCAAACTGTACATCATGTTTCTCATCAGGTACATTAAGGGTAATTGACTCTAGTTTATCCACATCAAATTTAAAAGGCTTTAATTTTGGCTTACTAGTCTTACTCTTATCAGCCACATTTATATAACCTACTTTAGTGTTGTCAATTTCAATATTTTTAATTAAACCCAAAGTGTTTTTTGTCTTAGTTTTTTCCAAATTAGTAATTTGTTCACTAATATCTTCAGCTAAAGGAGTACTTCTTTTATCTAAAATATCAGTAACCTTATTAATACCATTAATAATAAGTATTGCAATCACTTGTAAAGTAAATGTTCCAATTAATAGCTGCATCAATGTCAAAACATCACTATTTGTATAAAGAGCATTATCCGCATATATATTAATATTATTAGACCTAATAACTGTCAAAGTTAAAACAAACAACATTTGAATAACCGCAAAAGCCGTAATATTGATAATCTTATTAATTCTATACATTTTCTTACTAAAGAAACTAACTAAAGCAATGATCGAACACAAAACCACTACGACAAACAAAGTTATAAAATTAGGAAAATATAATGTCATAAATAAACCATTCATCAGATTATCAAAAAGTTCAAATATAACTTCCCCACCAATATATAAAACAAATATAATAACTAATAAATAGACAAAGACAAATGCTTTTTTACCATGCTTTTTCTGAAGTAAAAATATAATTGCCGGAACTAGTAATAAAATAATAAAAAGTGGGTGCTGCAAAATATTATCAAAAAGAACGCCAAACTTTTCTAAAAGCGATAATTCTTCCAAACTCCCACCTCATTCCTATAAATATTTTATCATATTTATGCTGTTTTTTTCAGCTTTTTTAAACCTTTAAACTTAGAAAGTATTTTATTTACAAAATCCTTACCAACAATATCAGAAATCGTATTAGATTTATAAGCCACAAAGAAATAAATTGCTATACCAACTATACCATATAAAATAATGTATAAAATAGAACCAAAACGACTTACTGAATAACTTGGAATAAATAAATTCATAATTGATAATCCTAATATCATAATAAGGGTACACATAACAACCTTAATCAAAGTCCTAATCGTTTGTAAATAATTAATATTAGTTTCCTTTTTCACCTTTCGAAGTAGATAAATTGAAGCCGTTGTATCAATCAAAATATTTAATGTTATTGTCGCATAATATGACTCTAGTCCAAGGAAACTAAATAAATGCATAAATGGTACATTAAGTAGAATCTTAAATATTAAAGAACCACCTAAAGCTGTAACCGTAGCTTTAGTATTATTCATCGTTTGATTAGTATTTACCATCACTGAACAAATAGAAAGTGGTATTTGCGATAATATTAATAGTTTAAAGATTGAACTATTAAGTTCATCATAACCATAAAATACCGTCCATACTGCTTGCGACATAAAACTAATACCAACAGAAAGTGGTATAACCACTAAAAATAAACTTTGTAAAGCCTGAGTTATTTTACCATTAACCTCTTTAATATTTTTAACCGCCCAAGCCGAAGCAATCGTCGGAATTAAACTTGTAATAATACCTGTTGAAATAGACATAACTATCATATTAAGTTTAGAACCCCATGTTTGAATAACACTAACAACGTTCTCGCTGATAGCCGTCGTATAACCAAGTCCAACTAATCCTTTAACAACCGTAAATACATCAACTAAAACATAAACCGATTGTAATAAAGAAATAACGACAAATGGCATTGCATAAAAAATAATTTTTCTAATTAAATCTTTATCTGTTATTTTCTTTTCAGCCAAAGTTGCTTTTTCATGACGTTTTAAATCTTTAGCCTTTTTTATCTTCAAAAATACATAGAAATATGCGACTAAAGCTCCAACCGTTGCACCAAAAACCGCCACTCCAACTGCTGTATTTAAAGATAAATTAAACACTTTCAAAGTTAAAAAACTACCAGCTAAAATAACAATAACCCTAGCTAATTGTTCTAATATATCAGCTATAGATGATACCTGCATAATCTTATGACCTTGTAAATATCCTTTAGATACACTTAAAAATGGCACCACTAAAACAGCTGTCGAAATAACTCTAATAACCATAGCAACATCTTCTGTACTATTACCACCTTCAACTCCACCAATAATCATATTAGCTACCTCAGGAGCAAAAATAAATAATACCAAAAACGAAATAACACATAATATAGAAATAACTTTTAAACCAATTTTAAAAACTCTTTCCTTAGTATTATAAAACTTCATCTCGTTGTATTCACTAACTACTTTACTCATCGCCACTGGAATACCAGAAGTTGCTAAATTTAAAAATACATTATAAATTGAATAAGCATAACTATATAAAGCTCCGCCCTGTGTTCCAATTATCGCATAAAACGGAATAACATACACAAGTCCGATAACTTTACATATAACAATCCCAATTACCGAAATTGCCGCGCCAGCTAAAAAGCCAGTTCTTTTCATACAAACACCTACCTATATACAATTAAAGCCGAAAAACAATATATTTGTTCTTCGGATACCGCTATAGCAGTTGAAAACTTTATATCGATTATCTCAGGTTCCTCTTCCGAAATAAACCTATTAATAACCTCTTCTAAATCTTTTTCATGACCTTCGTCAAAAACTTTTACTTTCATATTATATCACCATTTAAAATATAACAAAATTTTTAAACTCAAAATGTCAAAAAAAGGAGAGTTTATCTCCTTATCTATTACCATAATATGATGTAAAATAAACTCCTTTTGATGGAATATTTTTAATATAATTGTTTGGATTCTGTCTTCCACTATTTGTAGTATGTAATCCATTAAATACATTCAAATGAACATGAACACCAAAAGCACACTCATCTTCACGATTAAGGCCACCCATAGAGCCTAATTTAGTATCTGGATAAACAACTTGATTTTTCTTAACATTAACGCTTGTCATATGCCAATAAGAAGTCGTATAACCAAGTCCATTATGATAAACATAAACAATATGATTACCACACTGTCTATTTCCAGAAGGATATCTTATTGCAACAACAGTTCCAGAAGCCACCGGATAAACAGGATCACCATAATTACTATTAGAAAAATCTACACCAGTGTGGAAATCTTCTAAAGAACCATTACCATCCAAATCACGATAACCATAAGCACTAGACACTCTACCTCTAGCAATCGGCATATATGTATTACCAGTAACTACTATTCCTCCAGGTCTTGAATTATCAAGTTTTCTTTGACATTGAGTAAGTGTTTCATCATCATCACAGCCAAGTGACTTTAAATTATTAATCATACTAATAGTTACTTTATATTCCTCATCTTTATCAAGCATACCCTCAGTTATATTTTCAATTTCTTTATTAAGTCTAGCTTCTAAGACCGCAAGTTGTTGTTGTTTTGTATTAAGTTCTTGTTGTTTAGTGCTTAACTCTGATTTTTTATTATCTAATTCTTTAACATCGTTATTATATTCTTCAATAAGTTTTTCATTGTAATCTCCAAGTTGTTCAGCAACAGAAATTCTATATATAAAATCAGTAAAATCAGTTGCTCCAAAAATATATTCCAAATAATTAGAATCACCATTAGTAACCTGAACAAAACTCATAATCTCTTTCATTTGTTCATCTTTTTTATCAATATCCTTTTGAATTTGTTCAATCTGATTAGAAATAGATTCTAATTGATTTTCTATACTAGAAATCTCACTCTCTACTTGTTTTTTTTGTTCTTGCGCTTGATTCCTTTCAGCTTCAGTAAGCTCTTTTTCCGCTTTAGCCGCATTATAAGCTTTTCTATTTGCTTCTGCTTCAGCTTTTAACTGTCCTAATGTCTTTTCTGCTGCCGCATAACTTGTTGGTAAAGACATACTAAATAACACAACACCTATTAAAAGTATACTAAATAATTTTATCTTCATATATCAAACCACCTCATTCTTTTAAAATTGCCACAGATTTTTTATAATCGGGCATATGCAATCTTACCGTTTCCCAAAATTCTCTAGAATGATCAAAGTGCACAAAATGTGAAAGTTCATGAATAATAACATAATCAATCTCGTGTAATGAATATTTAATTAATTTTGAATTTAAGGTAACCGAATTATCCCGCTTATTACAAACGCCCCATCTTGTTTTCATACTTCTAATTTTGAGCTTAGGAAATGGAATATCTTCGTCAAATAAATTATAATTGTATTCTAAACGTTCTGTAAAAATCCTCTTTGTTTCTTTTTTTAACCATTTTTCTAAAGTCTTTTCGTCTTTCACAAAAATTTTGCCGTTGCTAACTTCCGTATTTTCAAATGGTACTAATATTATATCATATTTTTTCCCAAGATAATAAAAAAGCTCTTCTTTTTCCAACTTTTTCCGTGTTCTTGACAACGCCTTCCGTAAAAAATCCTTTTCATTATCTAAAATAATCTTAACCTCTCTTTTACTAGTTAAATAATTAGTTGTCACATAAATCGTCATATCGTCTTTTATTTTTATATAAGTATTTTTATTATTTTTCTTAACCACTAAAACATTATAAGTCTGGCCATCTAATTTATAATTAAACATTACTTCCATTTTATCACCATATCCATTTTACCACAAAACACCAAAAAGAAAAAAGCCTTAAGCTTTTTCTAATACTGATGTGCAGTGTGGACACCTTGTCGCTTTTATATCTATTTCACTCATACAATAAGGACATTTTTTAGTCGTCAGTTTTTCTTCCTTTTTAGGTCCCAAAGACTTAACCTTATTAATCGCTTTCACAATACAAAAAAGTACAAAAGCCATAATTAAAAAATTGATAAGTGCCGTCAAAAAAGCTGAAATAAAACCTGAAATATCTTGCCAATTATAACGAGCCCCACCAGTTATAACATTTAATATTGGATTAATTAAATTATCTGTAAGCGATGTTACTATTCCGGAAAAAGATGTACCAATAACAATACCAACAGCCATATCTACCATATTTCCTTTTAACGCAAATGTTTTAAATTCTTCGATAAACTTTTTCATAAAACCAACTTCTCTCCAAAAACATTATACCACAAAGAAAAAACTACTTAAAAGTAGTTTCTATAGAAGTGTTACAATTCCACAAGTTAATAGCACTAATAATAAGGCAATAAGTGCGAACTTCCAAATATATTTCATCCATTCTTTATAAGATACATCGAATAGACTAAGTCCTGCAACTAATATAACACTTGTTGGGAAAATAAGCATTGCAACACCATAAACTGATTGAATAAGAAGACCTGCAACTGATAATGAAGCTGCATCAAAACCAGAAACAAATGATGTTAAAGCAGCAAGTAAATAATATAAATCATTATAGAAGAAACTGCCAATCAATGATGCTGCCCCAGTTGTAAGTACATTAAATCCATCAGTAAGATCAAATATTTTTGCATTGATTGTATCTACAAGAGTTCCTGTTCCAGCATAAGAAGCTTGATATAAAATGTATAAAATAACACTAGCTAAAGCTGCATAAATAGCAGTTGGAAGCCATTTCTTAACTCCTGCAATAAAGCTTTCCATATAATCATTGAAACTAAGTCTGTAAATCCACGCAATAATAGCTGATGCGATAATCATCATTGCAGCAAGATCTATATTACTCCAATATCCTAATTCTGAAACACCACTTAATAAATGTTCAAAAATTGGGAAATCACCTATTTGAACACCCATGATAGCTTCATGAATATTACTAAATACTTCTATACCAAATGAATAATACCAGTTATACATTCCTATTAAGCAAACAATTAACATCAATAAGAAAATAATAACCATTGGTACTGCACTAACCTTAGATTTTTCAGAGACCTTTTTAACTGGTTTAGCCACAGCAAAGGCTTTCGTATTAGCTTTACCTTTTGTCGATTTCTTTTTACCAGTAGTTTTTGTACTAGCTTTTTTAGCCGTTGTTTTAGGAGCTTTTTTTGTACTCTCTTTAGAAGTTTTCTTAGTAGAAGTTGCTGCTGCTTTTTTCTTAGCAGTTTTAGTTTCAGAAGCTTTAACTTTTTTCTCTTCTTTAACTTCCTTAACTTCTTTTTCTTCTTTATTCATTTTTGCCTCTTTTAATTCTTTTTTCATATCTTTTTTACTAGTCATCAATACAACTGCACAAAGCACAATTGTTAAAAGAACTAATAAAATAACTTTGGCGACAATTTGGTTATTCATATCAAGAGCTAATAAATTTGCAGTATAGCCAGTAATATTAAAACCGTAAGTAGATGCTACTGAACCGACAAGTAGTGAACCAACTGTTGAAGCAAGTACAGTTACTTTATCAAAGTTCATCGCAAATAATACTGCCGCGAATAAAGGTACTAAGACAAATAACGGTAAAATCAAACCTGTAATTGAAGAAAGTAAAGTAAATAAGACAACTGTAATAACTAAAAATACTCTTTCTTTACCTTCAAATGCATGACTCATTCTATCAGTAACTTTTTCTAATGCGCCAGTTCTTTCCATAACGCCATAAAGTCCTCCAATAGTCGCAAATACTACACCATATAAAATAAATGTAATAAAAGCTTGAATAGGTGCATTAAATAAATCAATTAAACCAACAGGATCAATTCCATTAGTTGTAAGTTCGCCGTTTGAATATGTACCTACCGGAATAATCCAACTTAATACCACGTAAATTAAGAAAGATATTCCTATTACCTTAAGTAATTTTCTTTTCACCTTTCTCTACCTCCCAACAGCATTATATCAAAAAACCCTTATAATATAAAGTTTTTTTAAATAAAATTACGTATTTTTCATTACTTTTTCACAAATAAAGTGTTTGTGTTATAATAACTTTGGTGATTTTATGGATAAATTTATATATTCAAACACTAATAAAAGATATCATACATTAGACTATTTTTATAAACAAAAATTTGGTGGAAAAGTATGTAAAATAAGCTTTAACGCCGGTTTTACTTGTCCTAATATTGACGGAACTTTATCTAAAAATGGATGCATATATTGTTCAAAATCAGGCAGTGGTGAATACGGTGGTAATCCTAAAGAAGATTTAATTAAACAGTTTAATGAAATAAAAAAAGTCATGAATAAAAAATGGCCAAATGCCAAATACATTGGTTACTTTCAAGCTAGAACCAATACTTATGCTCCTGTAAATATTCTAAAGGAAAAATACGAAACTATTTTAAATCAAGATAATGTTGTTGGCTTAGCCATTGCCACTAGACCAGATGCTATAAGCGATGAATGTTTGGACTATCTAGAAGAGCTAAACAAAAAAACTTTTTTAACTGTTGAACTGGGCCTTCAAACCATTCACGAAAAAACTTCAAAAATAATTAACCGCTGTCATAATCTAAAATGTTTTGAAGAAACCTTAAAAAAATTAAAATCTAGAAACATATTCACTGTCGTTCATATTATCAACGGCTTACCAGGTGAAACCAAAGACATGATGATTGAAACTGTCAAATACTTAAATAAACTGCAAATTGATGGTATCAAAATTCATATGCTTTCAGTTCTAAAAGATACTTCGTTAGAAAAATATTATAAATTAAAACCATTTCACATTTTAACTAAAGATGAATACATTGACATCGTTATCAGGCAATTAGAACATCTAAATCCTAAAATTGTCATTCAAAGACTAACTGGCGACCCAATGAAAGAAGAATTGATTACCCCACTTTGGACAACTAAAAAAATCGATGTCCTAAATGGCATCGATAAAGAAATGGTTCAACGAAATACTTATCAAGGCTCTAAATGTGATATTGTTTAGAGCTTTTTTTCTTACTAGAATATTCTTTTAATTCTTTATTGATTTTACTAATATAATCAAAAGGTTTATCTTCTAACTGTTCATATCCAAAATATGTACTTTCACCTATTTTGGTAAATGTTTTATCTAAACTACCAGTATTAAAACAAATCATTCCTTCACTATCATTATAAACATAAAGCATTTCATTCTCGTTTATTGCAATATAACTAATACAAATACCATCACCTGAAATATATCCATTAGTCATACTATTTGCACTTATATCAAAATTACTAGTCAAATTATTACTAGCAATTCTTTCAAAAGATGTGATTAAATTATCACCAAAATCATAATATAAAGCATCTAATTTTACTTTTTCTTTCATGTTGTTCCTCCTTAAATGTATTTAAATAATAACACTTTTAAAGTAAATTATCAAATCTTTGCTCTATATATAAAATTACCAGAATGTGCTTTCATAAAATAACCTTTATAACTAGCTCTTACCAAAGCATATCTTGGAGAATTCTTTTTTTTCAAACATCTAAGTTTTCTTTTGATTCTTTTCTTAGTTTGATTATTAATTAATACAATCAATTTTTTTCCTTTTAAGAAAAACTTATATCCTAAAAAATTAAATCCTCTTCTCATATCATATATTTGTGTTTTTCTATTTAATTTAAGTTTCACACCCTCCAAATATTTTTCAATTTCTTTTAAACAAAACTTTAAATACTCTTTATCCTGATGAAACAAAATAAAATCATCCATATACCTTATATAACACTTAATACGTAAATTTTCCTTGATAAAATGGTCTAAACCACTCAAATAATAAACCGCCAAAATTTGACTAGTTTCATTACCAATCGGTAGACCCACTCCAGCTTTATACCTTGGTAACCTTGAAAGTTCCACCTTCTTCTTTTCTAAATCAGAAATATCTTTACTTTCGAGTTTCTCTATTTCTTTCGCAATTATATTATCTATAGATTTATTAATATTTTCATTATCAGTACTAGAAATAATATTAGTTAATATATTTAAAATTTCCTTATCTTCAATATCCTTAGATAATTTATCCAATAAAACTTCATGATCAATATTATAAAAATATTTACTAATATCGCATTTTAATACATAAAAATTATCATAATTCATCTTCAGTTTATTAATATATTTCTTTGTATAATAAACTCCCATTTTATTACCCATACCCTTACGGGTAGCTACATTCATATCGATTAATTTAGGACTTAAAGTTGGAATTAAAATATATTTACTAATTAAATGGTTGACAATTTTATCTTTCATATTCTCACTCATAATAATCCGGTACTTAGGCACATTGATTAAAAAAACACTATAATTACTATGGCTATAAGTTCGATCTTCTAGTTGTTTTAAAACACTAACCACATTACAAGAAAAAGCAAGTTCAAATCGAACTAGCTTTTCTTTATGTCTAGTATTTGAATATATATTTCTATAAACATCCATTATTTTATCAATTGATAAAATATCGTCGTACTTAATCATTTAACTCCAACACTAACTAATTTATAATTATCATTAACTTTTTTATAATTATAAACTTGCATAGTACCATTATCTAAAATATCATTTATTTCTTCTTCAGCATAAGTACCTATCTCTTTACCATTTAAATCATATACTTTTCCGTCTTTAACATATCCTGCCATTACATCGACCTCTAAATCATTTACCCCACTATAGCCATATAATTTAGATACGTAATTTTCTTCACAATTTGCTTTACTTCTTTTAATACCCTCACCATCTAAAGTATATTTATAACCTTCAAAGATATAATTAACATTTGTTGGAATATATTCTTCGTCCATGATTTTTAAAGCTGAGGTTCTATAATCATCCATACTTATAGTATCAGTTAAAACCTTATCTTTTTTCATTTGACCAAATATTAAATGTAATAAAATTTTATCATCAACATTATTTATATCACTATTTTCTTTAATATTGATAACTTCTGTGCATTTTTCATCCGCATGATCCTCATATAAACCTTCTACTATATTATGATCAACAGGTCCTGATTCTTCTTCAGCTCTTTGCGAAAATGCTATAAATAAAGCTATTACTATTATAAGTAGTGCAATTAAACTTAATATTATTTTAACATTAATTTTCTTCTTTTCTTTTGAGTCCATAAACCATTCTCCTCACTTCTAATAAAAATTTACTAATAACTTCAAATTGATGCCTGCTAATTATTTTTTTATCATAAGAAACTCTAGTATAAAAATCACTCATTGACAACTTTACAAGTAAATCTTTCAAATATTTTTCTTTAATTCTCGAACTATCATTAACATTATAAGCAAAAATACATTCGATTAATTCATAATTATTTTTTTCAATATTCTGTTTTAAAACCATTTCCTTTTTTGGATAATTAACTAATATTTTATTTATATAGTTAATTGTTTTATAAGTGTTGTTCAAAATCTTAAAATTATAATTCATAAGTAAACTCCTGTTAGAATTCTATTGCATCATTTTACTCTATCACCCATTTTGTGACTAGGGGAAGTAACTCCCCTATCACTAATATAGCAAGCAGTCATACAAATTATAATAAGTCGTATAACGTCTATATTATCTTTTTAGGCATAGCCAGGAAATCAATCTTGTTTCCAATCTAAACTTGATTATTACTTATGTAATTACTTCCTCTCGTTATCAGTCTATTAACTTTATAACACTCGGTTCATCAGTAAACTTTTACTAATTGTAGTAGGAAATTGGGCGGACGCCGTAGCCTCGCACCACCCAGGGCTAGAGCAAAAGACGCACCAGCATACAGAGCGAGAAGAACGACGGCGTACAGGATAAACCTTATTTTAGATTAACTCCCTTATTATAATTGTAACTAAAATAAAATTCCCAAACAACACAAAAATTAATAAAAAATAATTTAGTTAGCAAATAATACACAATATTTACATCGTTTTGTCGGAATAAAATGTCGATTTTTTAGATTTATAAACAATTTAGTAAATGGAAATTGGGCGGACGCCGTAGCCATTATGAACTCCCGGATTATCCAAAGTCCCAGAAGACATGACTGCAAACTCAACCGCAATACTATTGTTGTTGAAGTTCGACGGCGTATAACATCATCTCACTATAAATTAGATTAATCCCATAAATTTATGTGTGGCTGAGGGAATGAACCCCTCACCACTAATATAGTCACAGTCTTACAAATTAGAATAAGTCGTAAGACATCCATATTATCTTTTTAGGCAAAGCCAGGGAATTAACCTTGTTTCCAATCTAAATTCGATTATTACCTACGTAATTACTTCCTCTAGTTATTAGCCGTAACCTTATAACATTCGGTTCGTTAGTAAAAAATTACTAACTGTAGTAGGAAATTGGGCGGACGCCGTAGCTATGACTGACCGTGTTAAGCTCATTCAAAGCCCCAGCCGAAGTTACATAAAACCCATTAGCGTTATTCCAATTATTGAAGCGCGACGGCGTAACAAAAACACAACTCAAATAGATTAATCCCCAAATAAATCAAATATTGGAAATTGGGCGGACGCCGTAGACATTACTGACATTGTTCCAGCCGTTAAGCTCACCCGAAGATGTCACATTGAACTCGTTAGCGTTACTCCAGTCATTGAAGATCGACGGCGTACAAAAAACAATACCTCAAATAGATTAATCCCCAAATAAAATCAAAATTGGAAATTGGGCGGACGCCGTAGCCATTGTTCACATTACCCCAATCATTTAGCTCGCCCGTAGCTGTAACATTGAACTCGTGGGCGTTACTATCGTTGTTGAAGTTCGACGGCGTACTAAAACACAACTCAAATAGATTAATCCCCAAACAAAATCAAAATTGGAAATTGGGCGGACGCCGTAGCTGTTGTTCACATTGTCATGATTGAGCTCACCAGTAGTAGTAACCCTAAACTCAATTGCGTTATTCCAATTGTTGAAGTTCGACGGCGTACAAAAAACAATACCTCAAATAGATTAATCCCCAAATAAAATCAA
>ENA-OPBG01000811-OPBG01000811.1-human-gut-metagenome-genome-assembly--contig:-NODE-811-length-24677-cov-5.246243_pt1 | contig 24677 bp, 20 predicted proteins | sample MGYA00241065_ERZ501446 | MGnify/ENA primary metagenome ERZ501446 (study PRJEB25962, sample SAMEA2042632) | human gut metagenome | biome: human gut; feature: human-associated habitat; material: faeces...
CGGTCGCCGCATCGAACGCACCGCCCGCAAGCGCCACGCCCTTGGCGTGCAGCGTCATGCCGAGCGAGGTCAGCGTCACGATGAGCATGAACGCCATGGGCACGTAGAACATCTTGTTGTTGCGCCCCGCATTGCCGAGCCACGCGCACACGGCGAGCAGGCCCAGTGCGGCGAGTAGCTGGTTGGCGGCGCCGAAGAGCGGCCAGACGAGCTGATAGCCCGTCATGCCGAGACCCACGCCGAGCACGACCGTGATGATCGTGGCGACCCAGGGGTTGGTCATGGCCTTGCGCCAGCCCGTGAGCTCAGAAATCTCGACTCCCTGCGGCGTGAAGAGCTCCTGGAACATGTAGCGGGCCAGACGCGTCGCCGTGTCGAGCGAGGTCAGGCAGAACACCGAAACGGCCAGGATGAGCAGCGCGTACGCGATGTCGGTGGTACCGGCAAGCCCCGGGATCATGCCGAGCATCTGCGACAGGCCGGCGGCGAAGACCTGCGTGGGCGACGTGTAGGTACCGTCCATGTATCCCGAGAACACGAAGGCGACGGCGCACAGCGAGATGACCGCGACCAGGCACTCGAGAAGCATGCCGCCATAGGCAATCGGTTGCGCCTGGCTTTCCCGGTCAAGCTGCTTGGACGTCGTGCCGGAGGCGACGAGGCTATGGAAACCCGAGATGGCGCCGCATGCGATGGTGATGAAGAGCGCCGGGAAGAGAAAGCCGCTTGCAGCCACCTTTGACGTGCCCGCCGTGGCCGCGAAGCCGGTGAAGGCGGGGATCGCCAGGTCAGTCGAGCCGCCCACGATGCCCGACCCGACGATGCCGACAAGGGCGAGCGCGATCATGCCGTAGAGCAGGTAACTCGACAGGTAATCACGCGGCTGCAACAAGATCCACACGGGAGCAACCGAGGCGAGCAGGATGTAGACGCCGATGAGGAGCATCCACGTCGTGTTGTCGAGCTCGATGACCGGGAAGAGAAAGCCCAGCGTGACGACGAGCACGATGATGACGATCGCCGAGAGCACGTTGGCGAAAACGGGAATCTTACGTCCGCGCGTCGCCAGGCCGAAGACGACGGCAACGACGATGAACAGCACCGAGATCATGGCAGTGCGGGTGTTGGCGAGATTCGTCATCTCGACGGTGGCCGCCTTGGCGGCATCAGCCGGGACGGGCGAGACGGCGAAGGTGCCGGCTACGATGGACGCAAAGGCCGCGACGACGAGGATGAGCGTGAGATAGGCGAAGATGCAGAACAGGCGCTTTGCCATGCCGTCGACGTTTTCCTGGATGACGGTCGCGAGCGTCTGGCCCTTATGGCGAATCGAGGCGAAGAGCGCGCCGAAGTCGTGCATGGCGCCGATGAAGATGCCGCCGATAAGCACCCATAGCAAGACGGGCACCCAGCCAAAGATGGCGGCCTGGATGGGACCATTGATGGGGCCGGCTCCGGCAATGGACGAGAAATGGTGGCCGAGCACGACGTAAGGGGGTGCCGGCACGAAGTCGCGTCCATCCTCGTACTCGTGGGCGGGCGTGGTCCTGTCGGCCTTGACGCCCCATTGCCTGGCGAGCCATCCTCCGTAGAGGACGTATCCCAGGACGAGCACCACCACCGACACCAGCAAGATTAGCATCGCGTTCATCGACATTCACCTCTCTTCATCCAATGATGCTGGGATTCTAGTACTTTTGAGGGCGAGTGGAGCGAAGAGCGCCGTATTCAGTTCTTATGAGAACCGAGAATCCCGCGTCATCGCGAGCACGCCGGGGTCTCCCCCGCACGCAACGCGTTCGCCTCGACCGTGGAGGCGAGATCGGCGCCCATCGCGTTGGCATAGACCGCCCCCTCGTCCAGGCAAGCCACGCATATCCGCAGGTCAGCCCATCCCCTCAGGCCAAGGCAGAAGTTCTTGCGGAACCGCGTCTTGCGCACGCGCCGCGCAATATGCCCGTCTGCGGAATCGGCGATGATGACGAGGGAGAGAAACGAGCTCATGTGATCGGGTTCGAGCATGACCTTGGCAAGCGCCTCGTCTTTCATGAATGCGACGAGGTCGTCGTAAGCCGCCTCGTCCAGATGGTCCGCGAGCGTGAAGAACAGGTACTCGTGGGAATGCGCCTCCCAGAGCTTCGCGCGCTTGACCAGCACGTATTGCGATGTGCTCGAGTGGAACTCGGCGTACCCGTCGAAGGTCCTTCCCGCAAACGCATGGTCGCGCTCCACGTCGAAGTAGCCCTCGTGGGCGAGGAGCAGCCGGTCGAGCGCCTCGTGGGCGCGCTGCGAGGCCACGGTCATGCCGGTCCCTATTCCCCCGCGAACATGCGCGCGCTCATGTCGAGCGGCTTGGCAAAGTGCAGGCACGTCGTCGCGAGGCCGTCAACGCCGGTCGCGGCATATTCGCGGGCGTTATCGAGGTTCACGCCGCCGGCGGCGATGATGGTGACATGCGGATCGATGTCCCTGATCTCGCTCACGAGCGTGACGAGCTCGGATGCGGGCACCTTGTCGAGCTGGATGCCATCGACGCCCGCCTCGGCAAACCTGCGCGCATCGGCGGCATCGGCCTCGACGAAGAGCTTCTTCTCGCAGCAACGCGCCTTGATTTCGGGAATGTCGGCGATGAGGGCCTCGATGCCTCCCTCGCAGAATGCAAGATGTTGCGCAAAAATGAGTACGGTCTCCGAAAGACCCAGGCGATGCGGAAACGACCCGCCCACGAGCAGCGCCTTTGTCCCCAGCGGCTTGGTACCCGGCATGCGCTTGCGCGTCGTGAGCACCTCGCACCGCGGGTTGGCCTCGTGGACGCGGTCGACCATCGTGCGCGTCTTTGTCGCCAGCGCGCTGTAGTACTCGAAGATGTTGAGACAGCACTTCCACCCCATGTGCAGCGTCGCGGCCTCGCCCCATACGCGCATGAAGACGTCGCCGGGCGCAAGACGCGTGCCCGAGGGCTCGAACTCGCAGCGCACGTCGCCAAGCATGCCGTAGATGCGCGCGGCTTCCTCGGTACCGCAGACGACGGCCTCGCTGCGCGTGAAGTACTCGATGCGTCCGGACTTCGTGCCGATGCCCAGCAGGTGCGTGGTCAGGTCGATGTCGGGCACGTCCTCGCGGATGAGCTGTTCGAGGTACGAATCGGAGATGTACATGGATGCTCCCGTCTCGTGGTTTCGTGGCGACAATGGTACCACGCGCAGAATAATGATGTACGCTAGGTGGGACAAATGACCTGTCCATTTGTCCCACATCGAGCCTAGACGCACATCCCCCGTGCCCCGTTTCAATTAGCCGACTCATGTGGCACAATGCCAGCAATCATCCCGAAAGGACGCGCATGGACCTTGCCATACTCTACGGCATACAGCAGGTAATCGGCTGCCCGTTTCTTGATGCGCTCATGCCCGTCATCACCGCATGCGGCGACCATGGCCTCATCTGGATTGTGGTAGGCATCGTATTGCTTATCATCCCGAAGACGCGGCGATGGGGCGTCACGCTGCTCGTCACCCTCGGCATCACCTGGGTCATCTGCGAGTTTGGCGTCAAGGAGCTCCTGGCACGCCCCCGTCCCTTCGTCGTCGACCCCAGCTACGTGCTCCTCATCGCCCCGCCGAGCGGGTACTCGCTTCCCTCGGGTCATACGCTCACAGCGTTTATCGCAGCCACCGTGCTCACGCGCGCCCCCATCGCGCGCGGCTGGAAGGTAGCCGCGTGGGTCGCGGCCATCGCGATTGCGTTCTCGCGTCTCTACCTCTTCGTGCACTTCCCCACCGACGTGCTCGCCGGCGCCGTCATCGGCGTTCTCGCGGGATTGCTCGGCGTCTACATCAGCAACCGCGTCACATCAGCCGGTACCAGCAAATGAGACAATTGCTCTGAGCAACTGTCTCGTTTTCCCATCCTCCGTCTCTCTGCACCCAAGCGCGGAAATCCCCATTTACCGACACCCGCTTTGGGGCGTAGAATGGGATGACTGATGCGCGAAGGAGAAGAGATGCCCGCAGAGCAGCGGAAATCAGGCAAATACACCTTGGACAGGCCCGCGATGACGGCCGCCGAGCGCTATGCCTACAAGTCGCTGCCGGAATCGCTGCGTCGTCGCAAGGAAAGCGTCGACGACACAGTCGTGCGCATTCTCGAGTTCCTCGACCTCGTCAAGGAGGTCGGCGAGGAAATCTCCGTCCTTGGCGACACGCCCTATTCTCCGGATGGCTCGGGCACCTACGACCCCGAGCACGTCGCCGAGCGCGAGGAGATGCTCGGCCAGCAGTTTGCGGGCGAACTGGCGGCCCTGCAGGTCTTTGACCAGGTCAAGCACGAGAACATCCGCCGCGAGGTCGGCCTGCTCGGAAGGGACTTCGTCAAGAAGGTCACCGCCCTGCAGCAGCTCATGGAGTCCTTCTGGGCACGATTCTGCAAGGTCATGTCGCCCTTCACGCGTTCCAAGGCCGGCGAGCTCGACAAGTTCGAGGCCGAGCTACGCCAGCGTCTCACCGACATCAACTACCTCACGCGCCAGCACGCCGAGCTCATGGCAGCCGCCCAAGACGCCAAGGCCGGCGACCAGGAAGAGACGAACGACGAGATCATCGCCGAGTATCAAGACGACATCATGGCCTACGTCAAGGAATACGACGCGCTGCGCGAGGAATACGGCACGCTCGGCCGTCTGGCGTTCCGCCGCCGACGCGAGATACTCGACCGTCTCGCCACGCGCGCTGACGCGATCAAGGCGATCAACAAGCGCTACGAGCACTACGACTTCATCGACTTCATCACCTTCGAACTGCCCGACGACGAGGGATAGCCCGCCGTGACAGTCGCATTCCTGCCAACGAGCCGCGCCGAGATGCTCGAGCGCGGATGGGACGAGCTCGACTTCGTCTACGTGAGCGGCGATGCCTACGTCGATCACCCCTCCTTCGGCATGGCCATCATCACGCGGCTGCTCGAGGCCCACGGTTACCGAGTCGGCGTCATCGCGCAGCCCGATTGGCGCGATCCGGCGTCCGTCACCACGCTCGGCGAACCGCGCCTGGGCTTCCTCGTCTCGGCCGGCAACATGGACTCGATGGTCAACCACTTCACGGTCGCGAAGAAGCGCCGCCGCTCGGACGCGTATTCGCCCGGCGGCAAGGCTGGTCTGCGCCCCGATCACGCCTGCGTCGTCTACGGAAACCTCATCCGCCGCACGTACAAGAAGACGCCCGTCATCCTCGGCGGCATCGAGGCGAGCCTGCGCCGCCTCGCCCACTACGACTACTGGCAGGACCGTCTGAAACGCTCCGTCCTGCTTGATTCTGGCGCGGCCCAAGGCAAAGCTCCGGCACAATGCAGCAAACGCACCCTTCCGATCCCCTTGGTCGTGCAGGGCTGCACTCAGAAACTTACAGGCCTCCAACTGATCCGGCAGCCAGCCGTCGCCGGGCGCCAAAAACGCCTGCAATTCTTGTACCGCACGGTCATACTGCCGATGGTAGTATAACTCCCGCCCGTAGTAGAATCGATCTCGGGGCGTAAACGACTCCCCTGCCGCCGCCATCTTTTCATAGATCCGTAGGTTTCGGGTGGTGTACGCTGTCTTGATTGATCGATGCGTCACGGCAATATTCACTGTAATTCTGGTGCCCGGGCACTGAATATATTCGTGTACCCGACCGTGCCAAACCGGTCTCGCCGCACGGCGCACCAACCGCTCTCGATCAAAGAAAAAAGTGGGATTGCCACGACTGTCAAAGCCGGTGTTGTAGCGCATCATCACCACATCCGCCGGGGATTGATCCAGGCGATTTTTCAGACACAACAACGCATCCAGATCCTCCGGCAACAGCACATCGTCTGCGTCCAGCCACAGGATATAATCACCGGTGGCCTTGGCAAAGGATGCATTGCGTGCCGCTGAAAAATCATCTACCCAGGCAAAGTCAAAAATCCGATCGGTATAAGCAGCCGCCACCGCCTTGGTGCCGTCCATGCTGCCAGTGTCTACCACAATGATCTCATCCACCGCCGGTGCCACGCTCTCCAGGCACCGTCCCAGTACCGCTTTCTCGTCCCGCACGATCATACAAAGGCTGATACTCGCCACTGTCACCCCTCCTACGAACCTATCTCATTCTATGCAAAAGAGAAAAATCTGTGTTTTTGCATTTTTTGTAAAAATTCTCTTGACTTTCCCATATACGCTATGCTATACTACCAAAGCAAGATAGCTATGGGGCATTAGCGCAGTTGGGAGCGCGCCACACTGGCAGTGTGGAGGTCAGGGGTTCGAATCCCCTATGCTCCACCAAGTCCACTGTAATTTCGGTTACAGTGGCTTTTTTTATTTTCAGCGTACAAAAAGCAGCGGAACCACCAACCAATAGGAGGAAAACCATGCGCCAAAGGCCACAGAAACGAACGCGATTCAAGAAAGCGCTTTTCGCCCTGTTCTGCGCCGGTATTGCCGTACCGCTACCTGGCAGCGGTGATCTCCTTGCGCACTACTTATGACAACGACTCCGTCGGCGGCAAACCTATTGCCACCGCCTACGGCGCCATTGAGGGCGGGTCGTCCATTTGTCAGGGCTATGCCAGCGGATTTGAATACCTTTGCCGCAAGGCAAATTTGTGGTGCACACAGGTCAGCGGCGTGTCCCAAGACACCGCCCACGCCTGGAACCTGGTAAAACTGGAAAGCGGCACTTACCATGTAGATTTGACCTGGGCCGATGCAGACGGCAACACGCCGCTGGACCCCGCCTGGCAAAGCTATTTTATGCTGACCCAAGAGGAAATCCTGCTGGATCACCAAATGGACGACGGCACGGTGGCCACCGGCAAAAATCAGCCCAAACCGCAGCGCCGTAACGCCTGCGAAGATTGGGAGCGATAGTAAAAAAGCAAAAGGACCTTGCAACAGCAGGGTCCTTTATTAAGTCAAAATATCACTCTTTCACCGTCAAGGCACTGAATGCGTCGCGAACGGTGCGCACCGGCACAATATCCAATTCTTTTTTAAGGTTCTTTGACAGGGATTTGTAATTATGGAACGGGATCACACAGCGCTGGAAGCCCAGACGACCGGCCTCCTGCACGCACTGTTCGCAATGGCTGACAGCGCGAATCTCGCCTGCCAAGCCGATCTCGCCAAAGGCCAGCACCTTGTCGCCGATCACCGCGTCCTTCAGCGAGGACACCAGCGCCATTGCCACAGACAGATCCGCCGCCGGCTCGTCCAACCGCAGACCACTGACCACATTGATATAAGCATCCATGGTGTTGAAGAAAAAGCCCGCCCGCTTTTCCAATACCGCAATGAGCATTGCCATACGGTTAAAATCAAAGCCGGTACTCATACGCCGGGGCGTGCCGAAGCCGGTTGCCGTTACCAATCCCTGCACCTCCGCCAAAATGGGGCGAGAGCCTTCCATTACACAGGCCACACAGGTGCCGCTGGCGTTCTTCGGACGACCGGAGAGCATCATCAACGAGGGATTTTCCACTTCCAAAAGCCCCTCTTGGGTCATCTCAAACACACCGATCTCATTGGTAGAGCCGAAGCGGTTCTTCACCCCTCGGAGAATACGGTAAGAGTAGTTCCGCTCGCCCTCAAAGTACAGCACCGTATCCACAATATGCTCCAGCACCTTAGGACCGGCAATGGCGCCGTCCTTGTTCACATGGCCTACTACAAAAATAGGGATACCGTAGGTTTTGGCTGTGTGCATAAAAATATTGGTGCACTCCCGCACCTGGGTCACGGATCCGGCAGAAGAAGTCACCTGATCGTACACCATGGTTTGAATGGAGTCAATGATCACAATATCCGGCTTTTCGCTGCGAATGGTCTCGGCAATACTGCCCACATCCGTCTCTGCCAAAATGTATAGACTGTCCGTATTCACACCCAGCCGATTGGCACGCAGCTTGATCTGATTGGCAGACTCCTCGCCGCTCACATAGAGAATGGTATGGTGCTGTCCCAAGTGCTGACAGGCTTGCAGCAAAATGGTGGATTTACCGATACCCGGATCGCCACCTAAGAGCACCAAGCTGCCCTCTACGATACCGCCGCCCAGCACCCGGTCAAACTCATGAATGCCGGTGGAAATACGCCGCTCCACGTCTTCTGTAATTTCCGACAAACGCTTCAACGGTCGCGAAGCGTAACCGCCGCTGCTGCGCTTGGTGCCTGTGGATTTGACCGCCGGGGTCTCCTCATTCATGGTGTTCCACTCGCCACAGCCCGGGCACTTGCCGTACCACTTGCCGCTCTCGTAGCCGCATTCGCTGCAAATATACATACTCCTCTGTTTTGCCATTACGGTAACTCCCCTGTTTTCATGGTATCGCTAAGCCCTGCCAAAATGCAAAAGGCCACGCGGCGCCGATAAACATCCTGTTTTAACTGATTATTTTCTTTTACATTGCTCATAAAGCCGCACTCCACCATCACGGAGGGCACTTTGGCTTTATAAAGCAGATAATAGCTGTCGTCCGACGGCTTGTTCTCCCGACGATTACCCGGCTGCAAGTGCTGCTTGTCATAAGCTAAAATATGAGCAGCCAGTGCCTTGCTCAACGGATTGTTCACCGTGTACCAAATCTGCATCCCCCACTGGGAGGTATCGGCAAAATGGTTTTGATGAATAGAAACCAGCACCGCGTTATCCACGCTGTTAATATAGTCAAAACGGTTATACAAATCTGAGCGTTTTTTGTCGTCTCCGGCCTTGTAGACCAGGTAGTCCCCGGTGCGGGTCATAGAGGCGGGTATGCCGCTGATCACCGCAAAAGCATACAAATCCCGGGCAATAGCCAGGTTGATCTCTTTCTCTGCCGTGCCGTCCGCCGCCACCGTGCCCACATCCATGCCGCCGTGACCCGGGTCGATGACCAAATTGTAGCGCGCCTTAGGGTACTGCACCGCCGAGGGCACAGACTGCCGCAACAGCACTTGCAGAGACAGGCAGGTTACAAACACAAACGCCACGCACAGCGCAGCGGGAAAAACACGCTTCACAAAAATCACCCGTACATACTATGCGGGTGCGTCCTTGCTTATTATTATAACCGCCCGGCGTGCCCGGCGCAAGTACAGGTTGCATTTTAAGACGGACTGGGTTATAATTTGGACAGAAAGGCGTGATTTTATGAAAATTGTAAATTTAGACGGCTATACCACCAACCCCGGCGACCAAAGCTGGGACTGGATGGGCAACTATGGCGACTATAAGGTCTATGACCGTACAACGGCTGACCAAGTGGTAGAACGCGCCAAAGGTGCAAATTTGCTGATTATCAACAAAACCGTCCTTGACCGTGCAACGCTGGAAGCATTGCGCCCGGAGCTGGAATACATTGGGCTGCAATCCACCGGCTACAATGTGGTAGACTGTGCGGCAGCCAAGGAGCTGGGTATTACCGTGTGCAACATTCCCGCTTACTCCACCAATGCGGTGGCGCAGCTGGTGTTTGCTTTTATCCTGTCCTTTACCAACCAGGTTGCAGTGCATACACAGGCGGTAGAAAACGGTGAATGGTGCCGTTGCCCGGACTTTTGTTTTTGGAAAACACCGCTGATGGAATTAGACGGCAAAACCTTGGGCATCTTTGGGTTTGGCGCAATCGGGCACAGAGTGGCGCAGATTGCAGAAACATTCGGTATGCAAGTGCTGGTGTGCACCCCGCACGAAAAGCCGCTTGACGAGCTGCACAGCACCCGATTTGCAGATGCGGATACGGTGCTGGCAAACAGCGACATCATCACTTGCCACTGTCCCCTCACACCGGACACCCAGGGTATGATGAACGCGGCGGCCTTTGACAAGATGAAAGACGGCGCGATCTTTATCAACACCAGCCGCGGACCGGTGGTGGACGAAGATGCATTGGCGCAGGCGTTAAACAGCGGCAAGCTGGCAGGCGCCGGGCTGGATGTGCTCTCTACCGAGCCGCCGGCAACAGACAACCCCCTGCTGCACGCAAAAAATTGCCGCATTACCCCCCACATTGCTTGGGCAGCCTATGAAACCCGTGCCAGACTGCTTGGCATTCTGCAAGCGAACATTGCCGCTTACTTAGACGGGAAACCGCAGAACGTCGTAAACGGCTAAACCAAATACTAAACAAAAACAACACCCTCGACCAAATGGTCGAGGGTGTTTTCTGTGCTTAGATTAGAACTCGAACTCTGTGCCGGGATTTTCCTTATCCGTGTCCTTTGTACTCACATCCAAGGATGTGCTTGCGGTGAACCACTCTACGTCTAAAGTCGGAGTATCGTATGCTTTCATTCTATTGTCCTCCTTCTTTAGTTCACTGCGGTAACAACGCCGTTTACGCACTGATAAATATCACCATAAACCACAAAGGGTACCTGGGTGTTCATACGGGAAGCACGGTAGCTCACATACATACGCATATAATGGCTGCCCGTATCGCTGCCCTTCTTGGTCATGGTAAAGGTGCCGGAATTGGGACTGCCTGTCCAGTTGGCAACATTGCGGGACACAACCGTTTGCACATCGTCGCCGCCGCCCTTCACAAGGGTGTCCTTTCCGTTCTTAGTGTCGGAGTAAATCACACCCACCTCCAAGACGGTCACCTCCGCACCGGCAGAATAATCACAGGACAAGGTAAACTTGTTATCTGCAAAGAAGCCTACGCCATTCAATGCCGGCGTGCCGCTCTCTGCCTGCTCCTGCAAATTTTTGGGCAGATCATTTAAGCTGGCGTATGCCGTGTAAGTGGTAGCCGTCTTTGTGCTGAACAGGGTAACATTCTGCTCGTAGGAAGCCAAAGTCTCCACACCGTTTACGGTACGGGTCCAGTACGCTGCGTTGTCAGAGGTCAGCTCTAAGGGTTTATTGATAACGTGTGCGGTGTACTGGGTAGCGCCGTTGATCAAGGCGTTTGCCGCCGTGCCGCTGTTGCTGACGGTGTAGTCCACATTCACGCCGGTGGGTGTACCTCTCTGCACAATCTTCGCAACCTGACCCGCCGGAATCTGATGGGTGCCTTCGCTCCAGGTCCAACCGGTAAAGGTGTACTTGGGGGAATCCTTGGCGGTAATCACTGTATTGCCCACCGTTACGGTGTTGCCCTTTACAGTTACGCTGGTGGCGCCCTCAAATGCGCCCAAAATCGTGCCAAAGTAGTCAGCAACAATCACATTGGGTCTGGTGGCTGTGGTAACCGTAATGGTGGTATCCCGCTGAACCAGCAGCGACAACTGATAATTGCACTTGGCAAGGTCAATCTTTGTATCGCCGGTTTTCGTATGCACAACGCAAACGGTATCCTGAGACTTGTAAGCAAAGAAATCCAAATGGGCAATGGTGCCGTAGTGATACTGCGCCTTACCCTCTCTCGTTTCAAAGGCATTGCCGTTGACGGTGCAGGCAACGGTGAAGATGCGGCCGCTCTCGGAGGACTCGCCTACATTCATATTACTCAGCAAATCCGCAGTAAAGTCGTCTACCGTAATCTGCTGCCCAGCAGGCAGATTCACATAATCCTTGCCATTGTAGGCTTTATAAATGGTTCTGTCGCCGTTGGTTACCGTATTGGTAATGGCGGTACCGCTGTCCGGGAACGCGGTGCGGTCGATGGTGGCGCTGATGCTGCGGGCAGATTCATAGGCGCTGGCATCAGCAGCAACCACAAGGCCGGAGTTTTTCAGCTGGGTTGCGGTTTCGTCAATTTCGGTTTGGGTGGTCTTTTCCGCAGAATCGGGACCTGGTGTAAAGCCTGCCACATTGTTTCTGTCCTTTTCCGAATACTTTGCCAGCAGATCCGCACCGGCTTTATAGGCGTTCTCAAAGTTCTGCCAGCTGTCCACCGTGTACTTATTCTGGTCTGTATCGGTTACATTGCCGGCAAAGCCCTTGTCATAAGCCGCCTTGTTCTGCTCTACCACCTTTTCCAGCTCCGTAAAGTCGGCGCGCTTGGTCAGACCCGTATAAGTAGACTTCAAAACCGTGCCCACATCCTTGGTGGTCTCGTCTGTGGTCAGCAGGGTGTAATTGTTCAGGTATGCCTCTGTGTTCAGCAGCGCAGTGGTGTACTTGTCCCAAGTCTCCTTGGTGTAGTCCGTGGACACACGCACCTTGTTCACCGCTTCAGTATACGGCTTACGCTCGATGCTCTTGTTGCAGACTTTGACTTGGAAGGTAATACCAAGGTTGACCCAGTTGTCAGCATAATATTTGTTAGACCAAGAGTTCTTGGTCTCTGCCTGCAATTCGGACACACCGTTCATGGTGGCCGTTGTATTTGCAAGTACATTTGTAGTGCCTGTCACTGTATGATATTGCTTATCGGCGCCAAACTCATACTCGTTAAAATACGCTGTCGGCGTTGTAAATCCTTCACCACTTAAATAATTCAGTTTGTCATTGCTTGGGAAGGCCACATCATTTGTAATATCAATGTATACATTTTTACCAGCCACTTGCACCGGTGTAATTGCAAGATCAAAGCTGAACTGCGTACCGGAAGTATTTAGCCGCTTAATGCCCTGGTTGCTATCCGAACTCATATCATAGTAGTAATACGCTGTAACCGTATTCGCATCTTTAACATATAGTATATCGCTTTTATCGCCTATGTTTCCGCCTGCATTATTGTGATCTCCAAGTCCTCCGTATTTATCGCCAGCGTTGTTCACAAAGGAATGCCCCAAAATAGTTTCATCGCGATTATATGTAATTGCATTGGCGTCTTCAATGTTGATCGCATTGCCAATATTCTTAGTGTCAGCGGTTGTTTTACGGTCGGTATTACCATAAGAGCCCTCAGCTACGAATATCAGCGCATTTAAATTGATGCTATTCGCCCAGTTACCCCAAATTTGTTGCGCACCGTAGGCATGTCCTGCTACCGGGTTAGAAGCCACATACAGTTTATCGGTTTGGGTCCAAATATTGCCGTCTGCATCTGCAAGACTCGTCTCAATGGTAACCGTCTCGCCCTTGTTATAATTTGCATACTCGGCAGTATCTGCAATATGTAAAGTACCGCTGAGCTTACCGTCCGCATACTTAATATCCGCAGCGGAATCCTCCACGCACTTTATGCCGGTAATGGTATAACGACTGTCGTTAACCGTATAATGGGTCTCCTTTTCGCCGGCTTGAGAACCGTCGGAAATCAAGGAACCACAATACATATACGGCTGCCCCTTACCGGAAGCATCACCGTGGGTATAAATCACCGGGTCATACTTAACCACACCGGTCACAGCCAAGTCGCCGTCCACAACCGTAATATTATAAGTATTCAGCCCTGCCTGTACCACAGCGTTGCCTACTGCGTTGGCAGTAACGGTAACATTGTAACCGTCAACGGTGCTGCCGCCGTTTGCCTTTAAGCAATGGGCATACATATTCGTTGTAGAAGTAGAGGGATTCAGCAGGAAATAGCCGTCCGTACCGTGATAGACAATCAAATATTCCTCGCCGTCATCCACGGTATTCACCTGAATGTAGCCGGGCAGCTCCGTGCTGCCGGTTTCGCCGGTGCGGATTCTGCGATACAGTTGGAAGGTGGTGGCTTTCAGTACTTCTGCCTCTGATTTGGTATCCTTATCTTTACCCTCAAAATCCCAACGTTCAAAGTGGTTCACCACATTGCCCTTGGAATCTTTTTCCATAAAATACAGGCCATAATGACCATCCTGCAACAGCTGGAAGCCACCGTCTACTGCACGCAATGTAACATTGGCAGGCGTAGACGCACCGGGATAGCCGGCCTTACCGTTTGTACCCACACTTAAGTACATACCTGCGTGGGCAATGGTGTACTCTGTACCGGTAGAGGTAAAGGTGTACAAAGCACGCTTTACAGAAACGGAATCGCCGCTGTAATTGGCATCCGTTGCCTTATTGGCAGTGGCACCGGGTACTTCCTTCGCAGCAGACAAAGACACAATATCGCTTGCAGAGTTATTCACATTCTGCGCAGAGAAGGTTAAGGTCTTCTTCTGACCCACATTCATCTGAATGTCCGTTGTGGTGGGAACATCCACATCCATACCGGTGAGGGATTGGATGTCAAAAACTTTATAGGTAAAGTCACAGGCATCCGTCTCGTACAAATCTGCCACACGGCCGTCTTTCAACACCGTCAAGCAAGAGTACGCAAAGGTTGCGCCCTCTGCGGTAATGGTCTTTTTGGCATATTCGGTAGAAACAGTATTGTCGTCATTCAGCAGCAAGGTGAAGATGGCACCGGTTTTACGACCCTCTGTTGAGGAGGGAGAAGAAACCAAGATGGCGCGCTTGCCGTCAATTAGATAGGGATACATAATGGCAGACAGCTGGCAGTTACCCCAAATGTCAATACCAGTATCTACCACATCGCCCCATCTGTACAGAGAGCCGGTCCAAGTGGCGTCGCAGTACATAATCTTTTTCTTACCGTTACGGTAGAAGCAGCGCACCACGCCGTTACCTAAATCTACAAGCTGCGCCTCACTGGACCAACCGCTGCCGCCAAAAGAGGATGTGTTGGTAAAGTTCGCCGTACGGCTCCAGGTCTTGCCCTGGTCTTTACTGTAAATAAAGCTGGTTGCCTGAGAAGCGTCGCCGGAGCCCCAAGCATTGTCGCCGTATACATAAACCGGCATACAAATGGTGCCGTCATCCGTTACGATGGCACGACCGGGACCTGCGCCCAAGAACTTCTCGCCGCTCTTTCTGGCATTCACCAAGGACGGTGCGCTCCAGGTTTTGCCGTAGTCCGCTGAAGTACGGAAAAACAGGTACTGGCACTTCTTGGCCTGGAACTCACAGTTAGAATACCAAACGCAGCCAACATAAGCGTCATTCTTAAACAGCTCAAACTCGCCGTTCACCTTGTAGCCGCTGACAACCGTGCTGTCGCTGGTTCTGTAAATGCTGGCATAGCCGTCAGCACCTACCGCACCCACATAATAGTCATAGTCACCGCCGTTACGAGCAAGCAGCAGATGACCCTGACTGTCCAAACCGGTGTCCTTAGAAGGCTGTGCGTTCGCAGAAGTGCCATTAATGGCAACGCCGGAAGCAAAGAAGGTAGACAGCATATAAAGGGTCTTGCCGTCAGTTGCAATATTGCTGTCGCAATAACTGGTAGACGCCTTGTTAAACTTATTGCCGTTATCGCCGTAATAGCCGGCCCATGTGTAAGACCAAGTGTCGCCGTTATCCGTAGAACGCGCGGTGATCACATCGTTACCGCCGCCGTCCATACCGCCGTCCCAACGGGCGTCAGCAGCTGCAACGACAGTGCCGTCATCCAAGGTGACCATACTGGGAATACGGTACCAATGAGACGGATGATCGCTGACAAAGGGACGACCCTGGGTCGTACCGTCTGCCGGCTTACTTGCCTCGCTGCTGCCGGCTGCCATCGCGGTGGTCACCGGAAATGCGGTAAGCACCATGAGAATGGCCATCAGCACAGCTGTCCATTTTTTTGCCATAAAGATTCACGCTCCATTTTGCGCAGCGCCCTCGGCGCTACAGGATATAAAAGCAGGAGAAATGGGCATAATTCACCCACTCCTCCTTTTTCCATTGGGTATTATATATTTTAATATATGGAATGTCAACTCATTTTTACAAAATACAAGCTTTTTTATTACGAATAGACATTTAACGAAACAGTGGTGATTAAAACATGTCGGCCGCAAGAGAATTTTGTAATTCAAGCACCTTTTTAACCACAAAAAAAGCACCCAATCGGGTGCTTTTTTGATGCCTTTATGACTCCACACGATCCCATTCCGTCAACCGCTCGATGGACTGAATTTTGCCGTGAAACGGCTCCAAGCGGTTATAATTGCCGTTGACCCCTGCAGGGATCTTGGTGCGGTCCACATAGAACTCCACCACGTCCTTATTTTTCTTGGCGTACTGGTGCTTTTTGTCCGTATGGCGGTTGGATTTGGTATCACACAAAATGATCTTAAAGGTTTTGCCGGTGTCCAGGGTGACCTTATATTTGGTGCCCTTGGTGGTGCCGTAAAAGGTGCCCAGGGCGGCACAATAATATTCCCCTACCATACGAATACCGGTGGTCTCGTCGGTGGTAGTCTTGTAGGTTACGCCCCGGTAGGTGCCGGAATTCAGCACCGCATAGGCAGGCGATGTTTTATCTGTTACTGCATCATAATAAGCGTAGGTTTTGCAGGCGCCGGAGACTTTCGGCAGCTTCAGGGTCTTGGTGGTTTTCACCGTCACCGGGTGGGAAAAGCGGCTTTTGGTCTTGGTTTCTCTGTTTTCCACCACGCCGCGAATCTTGTAAGAATACACGGTCTTGGGCGACACATCTATATCGGTAAAAGTGCGCTTTTTGCCGCTGATTTTGGCGATTTTTTTGTACTTGCCGTTCTTCTCCGCACGATACAGTTCGTAGTAGACCGGAGAATGCTTGGTGCTCCATTTCACGGTCACCTCTGTGGCGCCTGAAACAGACAGCTCCATTTTACTGGCAGAGGGTCGGGTATAAAAATCCGTCTCCCCCACGGTGCTCTCCTGAAGAATGTCGCTGCCGGGCACAGTGATCTTGAATTTATAGAACATGGCCGGGGTCAGATCCGTCAATTCCACCGTATTTACCCGCACCTGCGTACGCAGGCTCCAGCTTTTGAGAATGTAATCATACTGGTACACATTGTAGATGGCAAAGGGACTGCCGCTGTCCCAGGACAGGGTGGCATGCTTGCCGGTCAGGTCGGTGACCTTAATTTTGGCGTGTACCGCGTTCGTCTGCTGCTCGGTATTCATAATATTCACCGGCAAGGCAGGACCGGGCGCAATCTGGGTCTGCGCCGTAGCGGCAGCAACAGGCGAAGCCAGTGCCGGCGCGGTGCTGCCCAGGATCAGGCAAGCGCTAACGGCAGCCGCAGCTAATTTCTTTTTCTGAATAGAAATAAAAGTTCCCCCTTTGAGCGATTACTCAAACGCATAAAATTATACCCCATTTGAGGAAAAAATGCAAGTATGGCAAAATCGGAGGGTCAAAACCACACCGAATTCGACAACCCTAACAGCGGGAGCAAGCCCCCGTCCCATGAAAGAAAATAACGGCTCCCCTTGCACACAAGAGGAGCCGAAAAGCAGTGATATTATTTACCAAAGAAGAACACAGAGGAAGCGATCAAATACTGTCCGGCGTAGTAGGTAAAGTGGTTCAGGAACAGCCAAATGCTGCCGTCAAACCCGCGACCGAAATAGGTATTGCTGAGAATCGCATCCGAAATGGTAAAGAGCGTGGCGCCGATGGCCATTAGGATCATGGACTTTTCGCCGGTAGTAAAGGCGGCGAAAATAGCGGTGACATTGGTCATGATCAAAAAGCACACATAAAAGAATACAATGCGGCGATACTTGCCAAAATGCACCCGCATGATATTGGCTGTGGCAATTTGAGCCACGCCGACGGCAACGGCAATACCTGCGCTGATCAGAACCTTCCACCAATCCAGCTTGGTAAAATGGATCAAGGCCGCGGTATAAAACACATGACCGATCAGAAAGAAGATAAAGCCGCCTTTTAGATAATTATTGGCGTCCTTTTTGTAAACCCCTTTCAAATCCAACAGAATGTCGCCAACAAGTCCCAAGGCACCGCCCATAATGATCAGCGAGCCATACTGGGCAGCATTGGTGTAATTCTCGATCACAGCAAATACCGCCGACAGCATAAAAAACAAACTGGACACGGATTTGAAAATCAGATTTCGAACAGAGTTCCCCCCGGAGCGGACAAAGACGAAGGCCAACGAAACGGCCACGCCGATGCCCATAGCAATGTAATAAGTCATTATGAATCCCCCTTATTGATTTGACAACTTACGCATTTGCTTGGCTTTCCTCCAGTATAGCACAATTAGGGGTAGGTCTGCAAGTAGCCAGGCCACAGGACCGGCAAAACAGACAGCTTTGAACCCAAACAACGGTGTGAAAAGATACGAAACGGTGATTCTGCCTATTAACTCTCCGGCGCCTGCCACTGCATTTGCGTAGGTACAGCCCAGCCCTTGCAGGGTATTCCGCAGCACAAACAGTACGCTGACCAAGCTGTAACACAGGGAGATGGCAAACAGGTATTCTTTTGCAGCGTACACAATTTGGCTGTTATAATCCGTCATAAACAGACCCACAATCTGCTCTCCGCCGAAAAAGAGTACCAGGGAGCAGAGAACAGACAACCCCAGATCCACCACAAACACCTTGCGCACGGTGGTGAGAATTCGCCGATACTGCCCGGCGCCGTAATTCTGGGCCACAAAGGTAGACGCGGCCACTGCCAGGTTGCTCATAGGAATATTGGTAATACTTTCCGCACGACCGGCGGCAGTAAACGCCGCCACCACATTGGCGCCAAAGCCGTTCACGGCGCTTTGCAAAATCATAGAGCCGATACTGGTAATGGTAAACTGCAAGGACACCGGAATGCCCAGCGACAGCTGGCGGCGGGTACGCTTAGCGGTAGGTACCAGCATACGCGCTTTCAGCTGCAAAACCGGTATGCCCCGAAACACATAAATCCCGGCAGACACAGCTGCCACGATTTGAGAGATCAAAGTTGCCCAAGCGGCGCCAGCCACGCCCCAACCGAAATGCGCCACAAAAAGCAGGTCCAGCACCAAATTAACAGCCACGCTGATGAGCAAAAACAACAGGGGCTTTTTGCTGTCCCCAACGCTGCGGGCAATACCGGTAAACACATTGTAAAGCAGCTGTGCCGGCACACCCAGATACATAATTGCCGCGTACTGCACAGACAGGTCATAAATCTCTTTCGGGGTATGAATCCACCCCAGCATCGGGTGCAGAACCAGCAGCGCCAGTGCGGAAAACAGCACACCTGTAATCAGCGACAAGCCGATACCGTTACCGGCCTGGCGATTGGTTTCCTCTTGATCCCCGGCACCAAAGCACTGCGCCACCGGTATGGTAAAGCCGGCGGTTAGACCGAATGCAGCGCCGATGGCAAAACTGCTGATGGGCGCAATATTGCCCACGGCGGCCAGCGCGTTTGTAGACACATAGCGCCCAACAATAATATTATCCACCATATTATAGGTGTATTGCAAAAGGGAACTGAGCATAATCGGCAGCGAAAACAGAACGATCTGCTTCATCGGTCTGCCGTGTATAAAATCAGTGGTCATCTTCTACCTCAAAAAATTGGCGATAAGCCGTAGGCAGCGCATAGTCCCGCCGCACTTCCTCCAGCGGCACCCAGGTGTAACTCCCGGCGGCCTCCCGCACGGTTATATAATAGCAGCGCATATCCCAGTGAATATGCGTGAAAACATGGTTTGCATGTACGATCTTTTGCAATTCCAGCGGCTCCAAACCAACATTTTGCAAGTAAGTAATGGCTGACCCCTCGTTCAAAAAGTCGTCTGTATCGGGCAACTGCCACAGTCCGGACAGCAGCCCCTTATCGCCTCGTTTGGATAGCGCCACTCTGTCTCCGCAGGTCAAAAAAAACACCGTACGGTTTTGGTACCGCTTTGCCCGCTTAGGCAACTTTACCGGAAAATCCGTCTGGCTACCGGAAGTATTGGCGGCACACACATCGCCTAAGGGACAAACCGAACACTTCGGCGATTTTGGCGTGCAAACGCAGGCGCCCAATTCCATCAGCGCTTGCGTGAAAGTACCGCAAGCCCCTGCCGGGTACACCTGCTCCAGATCTGCTTTGATCCGGGCTTTTGTGGTCTGCAAGTCAATGGGAGCCGCATTTTCCGTAAAACGGGTAATCACCCGCAGCACATTGCCGTCTACCGCCGCCACCGGGCAATCAAAGCAGATGGATGTTACCGCTCCGGCGGTATACGGCCCAATTCCCGGCAGCGCCAGCCAGCCGTCATAATCCGTAGGGAATGCACCGTGCAGGTCATTGACGATCACCCGGGCGCACTTTTGCAGATTACGGGCGCGATTATAATACCCTAGACCTTCCCACAATTTGAGCAGCTTGTCTTCCTCTGCGGCAGCCAAATCCTCCACCGTAGGCAAGGCGGCAAGAAAGCGCAAATAATAGTTCCAAACCGCCTCTACCCGGGTTTGTTGCAGCATAATTTCCGACAGCCACACATGGTACGGCCGGCGGTCCTGCCGCCAAGGCAGCGGGCGGGCGTTCTGGGCAAACCAGGGCAGCAGCCGGGTAGGCAATATAGACAATGGGTTCTGCAAGCAGACACCCCCTTTTTGATCTTTGCAAGTAGTATAGCACACCCCCGACCTTACGGCAAGGCAAAAAAGCAACTTGTACCACTTGGAAATTACAGCCGTTTATGGTATAGTGGAAGCAGAAAGGCAGGTAACCGGGATGGCTAAGCGGATCGGCAGCGTAGATATACTCAAGGCACTGGGCATTTGCTCGGTGATCCTGTACCATACGGAGGCACTGCCAACCGTGGTGAACGGCTGGATCGGATCCTACTTTATGCCGCTGTTTTTCTTTGCCTCCGGGCTGACTTTCAGCGCCAAGCAGCCTAAGTTCGGTGCTTTTCTAAAGAAGAAATGCATCTATCTGCTTCTGCCCTATTTGCTGTATTTGGTGTGCTGCGCTGCAGTAGGCGTGGCCAAACAAGTGATAAGAGGCGTTGCATTTCCGGTCAAATCGTTCTTGCTGGGCGCTGTCAGCGGACTGCCGAATATGAATGAATACACCGGCAGAGCTTGGTTTATCTACTGCTTCTTTGTAGCGGAGATCCTGTTCTACTTCTTGCTGAAATGGACAAAAGGCAAGCGCACGCCGCTGTTTCTGGCTGCGCTGATTTGTCTGCTTGCCGGATATGCCTATGCGCACTTTTTCCGTGACTCCGCCGCGATGTTTTGGCGCTACACAGACGGCATGGTGGCTGTGTTCTTTATGGCCGTTGGGTATTTGCTGCGAGAAAGTGTGTTAAAATTAAAAGCACCCGGTTTACTATTCATCGTGCCATCCGTTGGCTTTGGGTTGCTCAATCTGCACATCAACGGCCACGGGCTGGTGATGGCATATTCTTACTATGGCGAGCTAGTGCCCATGGTGGTGAGTGCACTTAGCGGCTGTCTGTTCTTTGCGGCATTGTCAAACTGCCTGCAAAGCCGCTATTTGGAGTATTTGGGGCGGAACACACTGTTTGTTTATCTTTTTCACTTCTTCCTCTGGGCATACCCCCTGCCCCGTTTGCTGGGCAAAGTGATGACCGTGGGCACCACGACATATAATTGGCTGTACGCCTTGCTGCTCTTTGCGGAGGTGCTGGTAGTCTTTGGCCTTTTGATTCCTGTTTATAATCGGATCATGCAGCCCTTGCAGCGCCGCCTGTTAGGCAAAAAGAATGAAAAATAACGCAAATTCTCTATTGACACGCCTTGCCAATTCTGCTACACTATGAGTGTTGATATTCCTCAATAGCTCAGTTGGTAGAGCATGCGGCTGTTAACCGCAGGGTCGTTGGTTCGAGTCCAACTTGAGGAGCCACTTTATAGGGGTATAGCTCAGCTGGTAGAGCATCGGTCTCCAAAACCGAGTGCCGTGGGTTCGATCCCTACTGCCCCTGCCAATGCTGCTATAGCTCAGTCGGTAGAGTGCATCCTTGGTAAGGATGAGGTCACCAGTTCAAATCTGGTTAGCAGCTCCATGAAAAACGCCTGATCATTTGATCAGGCGTTTTTCTTTTACTGTAAACCGCGATCTTTGTCGAGAAATGGCGATAGAAAACTATTTTCACCCCTTGCCAGCCGATTTTTGAAATGATAAAATATGTTTAGGGAGATGTCGATATGTCTCTGCATAAATTTTATCAAGCAATAGATGGAGATTTTGAAGCAGCCTGCCGCCGGTTTTACAACGAGAATATGCTGCAGAAATTCCTGATCCGATTTTTGGACGAGCCTTGCTGCGCGGAATTGAACGATGCCCTGGGTCGGCACGATCGTGATGCAGCAATCAAAGCGGTACACACGCTGACCGGACAGGCACGCAGCTTTGGCTTTATACGGCTGGAAAAGAAGAGCGCAGCACTGTTGCAAGCGCTGCGCGGCAATCAGGATGAGGAAATCACGGAACTTCGATACGAAGTCACGACCGAATACATCCGCATTGTGCATGCAATTCGCTCGTTGGCCTCTGAGCTGGGCATTTTTATGTAAGCTGCGTGTTAAACGCCCAATGCGTCCTCGATCACATCGATCAAATGGATAGGCGACACCTGAAGCGTATTCAGGCGTTCTGTAAAGGCGCGTGCTTCCGACTCGTCGATGAACACATCGGGAACGAAGCAGGTTTGTCCGTGCTCCGGATCGTGGGCACTGATACCGAAAGATATATAGGCCCCGGTCTCAGGCGAATAGTGATTTTTGCTGATTACTTTGTAGACAAACATGATGCTTCCTCCGTCGATATTTGCTGATGTTCCCACTTCGTTTGGGAACATGTTCATTTTATCAGAAGAATTACGCGGTTTTTGCTATTCTGTGAAATTGGAGCAGAATCTTGTGAAATCGGCAAAACATGTTTAGAATCCGTTAAGAAATTCGACAAAAACTGACGAGAAAGGACTGTCAATAACCATGCTGCGGGTCGCAATTTGTGATGATTCGGCGTTAGAACGGGATATCCTTGCGGATTTTCTCAGTCATTACTGCAATGCACATGCGATTGACTATTCCTGCAAAATGTACGACAGCGGTGAACCGCTCTATTATGAGCTTGGGGACGGCGGATGGTTTGATATTATTCTGCTGGATATTCTGATGGACCCGCCGCTCGGCATTGATGTAGCACGCCGTCTGCGTGAGATCGGCTACAAGGGCACGATCGTATTTTGTACCGCTGCGCTGGATTTTGCACCGGACAGCTTTGAAGTCGGTGCATCCGGTTATCTGCTCAAGCCATATACCCCGGAGACGTTCGAGCGAACCATGCACCGCGTACTGTCCGATATCGTCGAGAATACATACGCGATCAAGAATCGTTCGCAGGTGCTGCACATTCCGCGCGAAGAGATTATGTATGTGGAAAGCCATAATTCACAGTGTATTCTGCATCAGGCGGGGCAAAAGACATACACATTATATAAAAAGCTCGGCGAGATTGAGCAGGAACTGACGGCTCCGTGTTTTCTGCGGTGCCACCAGAGCTTCATTGTGAATATGAACTACGTCAAAGCTGTGGATAAGGACTTCACCCTTACAAACGGTGATGTAGTGCTTATTCGCAAGAAAAATCTGAAGGAATTGCGGCAAATCTATTTTGATTACCGCAAACAGATTCATAATAGATATTGAGGATAATTTGTGTTTGGCAAAGTTAAAACACGGATTATCTGAAAAACGAAAAGCGTCCCATTGGGACGCTTGAGGCTGTCGAAAAACTATCGTTTTCCGAGCAGCCTCTCGATTGAAACCACGCTTTCAATCGAATCTTGACGAAAAGCCGCGCCCTACGGGCACAATTTTTCGTCCCTTGTATAATTCCCGAGGTACACGCCCCCGGGAATTATGAATTTGCTGTGCAAATTCTATTTTATGCGTGCTGCCGCACGAAAAGTGAAAACGATAGATTGACTTTATCGACAGACTGAAAGCTGCGGTTAAACCGCAGCTTTTTTGCCGCAAGGCGGAAAAAAGCCGCCTGATGAATCAGACGGCGATTTTCCCTCAAAGAGCAGGTAAAGAGTAAAGAAAGAAAAAAGAAAAAAAGAGAGCAAATGAAATATAAAAACCAATGTGGTTGTTGGTTATTGTCGATTTGTTGTGTTCCTTAGAACAATTATTATTATAGTCGTTTTAGATAAAAATGCAATAGATTTTTTGTTTAATGTTCCAGAGAAAATGCAAAAGTTTTTGTGCACATACTACAAAAATAATATCTGTAAATTGTAAGGAAACACAAAACGAAGGGAAAACAAGCCGAAATCTCAAAAAATCCGGCGGCAGCGGGAACGATTTGCCGCTGCAAAACGTGTTGTTGGTGAAAGGAGGAGAGAGCAATGCAGACAAAACTCAGGTCGGACGCATTTCTGCAGCAGGCGATGGGCACCTGCGGCGACGCAGTCTACCGCTTAGCTTTGTGCAGACTGAACAGCCGCGCGGACGCAGAGGACGTCTATCAGGAAGTCTTTCTCCGGCTGCTGCGGGACGACACCGATTTCCGCGACACCGAGCACCTGAAAGCATGGCTGCTGCGCGTAACGCTCAGCCGGTGCGCCGATCTTCGCCGGTCGGCGTGGTTTAAGCGCACCGCACCGATGGAAGCTGCCGCGGATGCTGCCGCTCCGGAACCGGAAAGCAGCAGTGAGCTGTGGCAGGCGGTACACGCACTGCCGGATGATCAGCGAATCGCGGTGTGGCTGCACTATGTGGAGGGCTACCGCACGGAGGAGATCGCGGAAATGGTCGGCTGCCGTCCGGCAACGGTACGCACGCGGCTGCATCGCGCAAGAAAGCAATTAAAGCTGGATTTGGAGGGATCTTACGATGAAGAACAACTGGAACGAACTGAAGGACATCAAGGCTCCGCAGGAGCTGAAGGAGCGCACGTTGGCAGCAGCTCGTGAAGCGCGTAAGCTGACGAACGAACCGCTGCATGCGGTGCCGCGCCATCCGTGGGGAATGGCAAAGCGCCTTCTGGCGGCAGCCTGCGCGTTCGGTATTGTGCTGGGCGGCACGGCGGTTTATCGCACG
>ENA-OPBG01000817-OPBG01000817.1-human-gut-metagenome-genome-assembly--contig:-NODE-817-length-24591-cov-3.357067_pt1 | contig 24591 bp, 24 predicted proteins | sample MGYA00241065_ERZ501446 | MGnify/ENA primary metagenome ERZ501446 (study PRJEB25962, sample SAMEA2042632) | human gut metagenome | biome: human gut; feature: human-associated habitat; material: faeces...
CTATAAGCGAATTAGCAAAGCTAAAAAATACGGAAATTAAAGTTTCTTACGATACTAAAAGAACGCGTTTACATGCTAAAGCATATATTTTTTATCGCGAAACAGGCTTTACAACGGCGTATATTGGTTCATCCAATCTTTCTAATGTAGCAATTTCAAGTGGATTAGAGTGGAATATAAAAATAACTCGCCAAGACCAGCCTGAAGTTTTGCAAAAGGTTGCTGCAACTTTTGATAGTTACTGAGTTCTAATGAATTTGAAGTGTACGACGATACGCAAAAGCCACGTTTAGCCAAAGCGTTACAGCTTGAAAAAACGCATACAGAAGATAACAGCTTTTTTGCGGTTGATATTAATCCGTATCCATATCAGCAAGAGATTTTAGATAAATTAGAAGCAGAACGAACCATTCGTAATAATTATAAAAATTTAATTGTTGCAGCAACAGGCACAGGCAAAACCATTATTTCAGCGCTCGATTATAAGCACAAGTGCAGCAGAAACAACAAACCTAAATTGCTATTTGTTGCGCACCGCAAGGAAATTTTGGAGCAGAGCATTAAAACTTTTCGTATGGTTTTGCGTGATGCCAATTTTGGTGATTTATTTGTTGGTGATACATCGCCGCAAAGTTTTGAGCATCTTTTTGTATCAGTGCAAACCTTTAATGCCAAAAGTTTAGAAAAGCACCTTACACCGAACTTTTACGATTATATTATTATCGACGAAGTTCATCATGCACCGGCAGAAACCTATAAAAATATTTTAGGGCATTTTACGCCTAAATTTTTATTAGGGTTAACAGCTACACCGGAACGCATGGATGGCAAGAGCATTATGCCTTATTTTAACAATAAAATAACTGCGGAAATTCGTTTACCGGAAGCTATTGAACGTAAACTGTTATGCCCGTTTCAATATTTTGGTGTTACTGATAATATTGATTTAAGTAATTTGCGTTGGGAACGTGGCGGTTACAATCGTGAAGAACTTTCTAAAATTTACACAAGGCAAGATGCAGAAGCAATTACACGTGCTTCATTAATTGTACAAGCTGTTGATAAATATGTTACGGATATTAACGAAGTTAAAGGGTTAGGCTTTTGTGTAAGTAAGGAACATGCTCGCTTTATGGAATATTACTTTAATAAATGTAATATTCCTTCACTTTGCCTTACCGGCGATAGCCCAAAAGAAGAACGCGATAGTGCTAAATTAAAATTAATTAATGGCGATTTACGCTTCATTTTTGTTGTTGACCTTTATAATGAAGGCGTAGATATTGTTGATGTTAACACTATTTTATTTTTGCGCCCGACAGAATCTCTAACTATCTTTTTGCAGCAACTTGGGCGTGGTTTGCGGTTGGCAGATGGCAAAGAGTGTTTAACGGTTCTTGATTTTATTGGGCAAGCAAATAAAAAATATGATTTTGAAAGCAAGTTTAAAGCCTTATTAAGCAATACTGATAGAAATATTAGTAACGAAATAAAAAACGGTTTTATATCTGCGCCGAAAGGCTGTTATATACAGCTTGAGAAAAAAGCGCAGGAATATGTATTGGAAAATATACATACAGGCTTTGACCGCAAAGATGGCTTAATTGCACGTATTGCAAGTTTTACCGAAGATACAGGCAAGCCTTTAACATTAACAAATTTTGTAGAGCATTATGAACTTAATTTACAAGCCATTTATAAAAAAGGCTGTTCTTTTGCAAGGTTATGTGTTATGGCCGGTAAACGTGAAGATTTTAGCGAAGAATTAGAATCGGACAAGTTTACCAAAGCATTAGCACGTGTTGCATTAATAGATTCTCGCCATTGGATTGAGTTTATATTAAATAGCTTTGCAAATTTGGACAGTTTAAAACCTGAAAATTTATCACTGCTGGAAAAGCGAATGTTACGCATGTTGCAGTTTACCATTTGGCAAAAAGATTACCAAGACTGCGGCTTTAGTGATGAACTTGATGGTTTACGCAAAATAAAAAGCTGTAAAGTTTTGTATGATGAATTAATAGAAGTATTAAAATATAATTATAATAAAATTGATTTTATTGATAAAGCGCCAATGCTTGATTTTGATTGCCCTTTAAACGTATATTGCAATTATTCGCGAGACCAAATTTTTGCTGCGCTTGATGTTAACAATCCTTTATCTATTCGTGAAGGCGTAAAATTTGTAGCTGATAAAAAGTTAGATGTACTTTTAAATACGTTAAATAAATCAAGTAAGCAATATTCGCCAACAACAATGTATAATGATTATTCTATTAATGAATGGTTATTTCATTGGCAAAGTCAAAGTACAACAAGTGCGGAATCGCCTACGGGGCAAAGATATATTAATCATAAAAAGTTAGGTAGTAAGGTTTTGCTTTTTGTACGTGAAAATAAAAAAGATATGTACGGAAACGCAGAGACATATACTTTTTTGGGTACAGTTAATTATGTTAGACATGATGGTAGTAATCCAATGAATATTATTTGGAAACTTGATAACCCTATACCGGCCAAATTTTTAAAGAAAACTAACAAACTTGTTATTTAAACATTGGTTTTTTAATTGGCAAATTTTAATTTTTTATATTTCCTAACCTTTCTCAAATATTTTACAAAATAACTGTTAAAGTGTATTTATTGTGACATTATTTCATATTGACTTAAAAACAAATAATAATTATAATTGATTACATAAGAATTATCGCAAAAACAGTGATCTCTTAAAATAAGATAGAAGGTTAGGTATTGAAAAATGGAAAATTTACAGAAAGAATACGGACTTTACATTAACGGCAAGTGGCAGCCCGCCTCCGACGGCGCCACCTTTAAAACTTACAGCCCTGCTACCGGCGAAGAACTGGCAGTTTGCGCGGAAGCAACGCGCGAAGATGTTGATGCTGCGGTAAAAGCTGCTCACGCTGCGTGGGAAAGCTGGAAGAACACCACTCCTGTTGAAAGAGCGGTTATTTTAAACAAAATTGCCGATATTATCGACGCTAACGCCCAGCATCTTGCAGAAGTTGAATCGCTGGACAACGGCAAACCCATCCGCGAAACCAGCATGATTGATATTCCGATGAGCGCAGACCATTTCCGCTATTTTGCGGCTTCCATCCGCACGGAAGAAGGCACTGCTACCATGCTCGACAACAACACTTTAAGCCTCGTCCTGCACGAGCCTATCGGCGTAGTTGGGCAGATTATCCCGTGGAACTTCCCGTTCCTCATGGCTGCGTGGAAGCTGGCTCCGGCACTGGCCGCGGGCGACTGCATTGTGCTTAAACCCTCCAGCACTACCAGCCTGAGCGTTTTGGAGCTTGTGCGTTTAATTGAAGGCGTGCTGCCGGCAGGCGTGCTTAACGTAATTACCGGCAAGGGCAGCAAGTCCGGCCAGTATGTTTTGGAACACCCCGGTTTTGCCAAACTTGCCTTCACCGGTTCTACCGAAGTTGGCCGCGGCGTGGCACAGGCTGCCGCCGATAAATTAATTCCGGCTACTTTGGAGCTTGGCGGCAAATCGGCCAACATTTATTTTGATGACTGCAACTGGGATTTGGCTATGGAAGGCCTGCTTTTGGGCATTTTGTTCAACCAGGGCCAGGTTTGCTGCGCAGGCTCGCGCGTGTTTGTACACGAAAAAATTTACGATAAATTTGTTGAAGAAGCAGTTAAACGCTTTAACGCCGTAAAAGTCGGCAACCCGCTCGACCCGGCAACGCAGATGGGCTCGCAGATTGACGCCAAACAGGTTGCCAAAATTGCAAGCTACATGGACATTGCCAAAGCAGAAGGAGCAGCTATTGCCTGCGGCGGACATAAGCTTACGGAAAACGGGCTTGATAAGGGTAACTTCTTTGCGCCGACGCTGATTACCAATGTTACCAACGATATGCGCGTGGCACGCGAAGAAATTTTCGGGCCTGTGGCTGTGGTTATTAAGTTTAAGGACGAAGCCGAAGTTGTTAAAATGGCAAACGACAGCAATTACGGCCTTGGCGGCGCTGTATGGACGCAGGATATTAACCGCGCCATCCGTGTGGCAAAAGCCGTGCAGACGGGCAGAATGTGGGTTAACACCTATAACGCTATTCCGGCAGGCGCACCGTTTGGCGGTTATAAAGAATCGGGCATTGGCCGCGAAACGCATAAAGTAATGCTGGAGCATTACAGCCAGACTAAAAATATTATGATTAACCTTGGCGAAAAGCCTTTGGGATTGTATTGACAACCGCCCTTTACAATGTTAAACTTTTAGTAATTACAAATTTGCAGCTGATGATAAGGAAAAGTACCTTTAAAAGGCAGCCTAAAGCGAGCCGGTGGCGGTGAAAGTCCGGCGGCGGGCATTAAAGGGAATGGGCCTTGGAGGCGCACTGCGAGCCGAAAGGGGTAGCAGCGCCGGGAATGCTTTGCCCGTTACCATAAAAGCGGATATCGGCATCGGCCCGTATCTTTTAAGCGGACTTATTTAAGTCAAGCAGGGTGGCACCGCGAAAGTTTACAGCCTTTCGTCCCTACAGGGATGGAAGGCTTTTTTTTATTTACCTGTTAAGGAGTGAGCGGCATGGAAGCAGCAGAAAAAGAAAAAAAGATAGTAACATTAACGGAGGTTAAACCAACGCAGGACGGTTACCGCTGGGTGGCGATAACGGCAATGCTTCTGGCAATAGGCATTATTCTGCATACCGTAAGCCCTAACGTTGGCGGCGTTACGCCGAACTGGACCATTGCCATGTATTCTATTGTTATTAATCTTACCAATCCTTCGCTGCCGCAGGCGCTGGGCATTGGTTTTATTTCCGGCATGACGCTTGTGCCTTCTTCCAAATCGGCATTTCCGCTGGGCAATCTTGCCAGCGAGGTTTGCGGTGCGGTGGTGTGCTGCCTCCTGGTTAAGGCCATGCTTGCCGTTAAACTTGAAAAATGGCGCCTGCGCCCGTTTATTGCCGGCCTTGTGGCAACAATGGTAAGCGGCGGCGTGTTTACCTTTATTTTAAATAGTTTTGGGGCTGCCCTTCAGCGTATGGCTGTATGCCATGCTGCCGGTGGTGGCGGTAATAGGCGTGCTTAACGGCAGCATTACCTTTTTGCTGTACGGGCCGGTGCGCAGGCTGTTTTTTGTGCAGGAGGAAGATAATTGATGGAAACGGTTGCGGAATTAAAGCATTTTTATTTTGCTTACAAAAAGAATAACCTTGTGCTGCACGATATTGATTTTAAAATAGAAAAAGGCTCTTTTACCGTTATCGCAGGGCCGAGCGGCAGCGGCAAAACAACGCTGTGCAAGGCAATGGCAGGCATTGTGCCGTTTTATATGGGCGGCGCGTACAGCGGCGAAGTAATGGTGCTGGGCGAAAGCACCAAAGGCAAAAAGGTATCGGATATTGCCATGCGCCTGGGGCTGATGCTGGAGGATTACGAAAGCCAGCTTGTTTCCCTCACTGCGGGCGAGGAAGTTGCCTTCAGCCTGTTAAACCACGGCTTTAAGCCGGAAGAAGTTGAAGAACGCACGCGCAGGGCGCTTGAAGATGTAGGCCTGCCGGGACGCGAAAGCTATCAGCTGGACGAACTAAGCGGCGGGCAGCGGCAAAGGCTGCTTTTGGCTTCGGTACTTGCCGTGCATCCGGAAATTATCGTTTTGGACGAGCCTGTATCGGCTATGGACCCGGACGGCGCCAATTCGCTGTATAAGCTGCTTTACAAAATACATAAGGAATACGGCACAACCATTGTGGTGGTAGAACACCGCATTGACTATCTGCTGCCGTATATGACAGATTTAGTTGTACTTAAAAAAGGACGCCTTGTGGCGGGCGATAAGTTTGAAAACGCCGCCCGCGTTATGTATAAGGATGAAACCCTGCGGCATTTTGTGCCGGCGCTGTGGCGCATTAAGCTGGGGCTTGAAGAAAAATTCGGCGTAAGCCTTGGTAATTGGCGTACGGAAGAAGAAGCCGTTGCTGAACTGAAGGCAAAAGGTTTTACAGGGGGTGAGGCGTAATGCTGGAGGCAAAAGAGGTTAATTTTGCGTATCTGCGCGGGCAGCCGGTGCTGAACGATATCGACATTAAAATTGAAAGCGGCGAATTCGTAGCGCTTTTGGGGCACAACGGCAGCGGCAAAACAACGCTGAGCCGCCTGTTCATGGCGCTTATTCATCCGCGCAGCGGGCAGGTGCTGGTGGACGGCACGGACATTGCCGCCATGGAGCCCGCCGATTTGGCAGATAAAATAGGCTATGTGTTCCAGAACCCGGATTTACAGATTTTGGAGGACACGGTTTTTGACGAAGTGGCATACGGCCCGCGTGCCAAAAAATTGAGCGAGGACAAGGTTAAACGCCAGGTGGAAACCGCGCTTGCCGCAACGGGCCTTGCGGATTTGGCAGACGCTTACCCGCGCCTTTTAAGCTTTGGGCAGAAGCGCCGTTTGGGTGTGGCGGCGGCACTGGCCTTAAACCCGCGCACGCTTATTCTGGACGAGATAACCAACGGGCAGGATGCTGTGGAAAAAGAGCGCATGATGAGTTATTTAAAGGCGCTTAATGAAGAAAACGGCATTACGGTAGTGCTTATTTCGCACGATATGGACACCGTGCGCCGCTATGCGCAGCGCACCATTGTGCTGCATAACGGGCATTTGGTGTTTGACGGTACGCCCGCAAAGCTGTTTGACGGCAGCATTAACGTAGAGCGCTGGGGGCTGCGCTGCCCTACGGCGACGGCTGTTGGCAACGCACTTGGCACTACGGCAACAAGCCCGGAGGATTTTTGCAGTAAAATTACCTTGAAAGGAGAGCGGCAGGCATGAAAATATCGGCATTTACGCAGATTATAGTAACGGTAGCCGTAACGGCATGGGGATTTATTTTGCCGGTAATGGCTGTTGCCACCATTTTAGTGCTGGAACTGGCGCTGCTTCTTTCCATTAAGCACGACCGCATGACTATGGCGGCAATAGGCGGCCTGGCGGTATTTACCGGGCTGATGGTGCTTTTGCAGCTTCTGTTCGGTTCGCCGCTTGAAATTGCACTGGTCGGCGGCCTGCGCATGCTGGTTATGACCATGGCTTTTTTGTGCATGCTGGCAGCAACGCGCATACAGGATATTGCACAGGCACTGGTAACAAAATTCCATCTGCCGTGCGAATACGCTTTTATGCTGACAACGGCACTGCGCTTTGTGCCTAACTTTCTGGCAGACAGCACCATTACTTTGGACGCGCAAAGCTGCCGTGGGTATTCCAACCGCGGCAACGCGATAAAAAGGCTGATGTCCTACGTTGTTGTTATACGCCCACTGGTAATGCGTGCCGTAGCCAAAAGCGAAACGCTGGCGCTGAGCATGGAGCTGAAGGGCTTTGGTGCCAACACCTATAAAAACATGCCGCAGCAAAAGCTCGGCCTTGCCGATTACGTTGTGCTGCTGGCGGTAATTGCACTCAGCACATACCCCTTCTGGCAGGAGTACGTAAAAATATAAAAAGCGCCTGCATTGGCAGACGCTGAAGCTGATGTAAGTTTTGGGTTTTGTATAGCAGGATAAGCTGGTGCCGGTGCGCTGGTTATCTTTGCATAATTAAAAATTAAGTAAACAGGGCTGCCCGCAAGCACCGGGCGGCTTTATTTTTTAGCAGGTTTATTTTCCTCGCCCCATGTGCAAAGCTGGTCGAGTATCGTCATCAGTGATTTGCCTCGCTCCGACAGGCTGTATTCCACTTTGGGCGGAATCTGCGGATATTCGGTGCGGATGATGAGCCTGTCTTTTTCCAGCTCTTTCAGCGACAGGCTGAGTGTTTTGTGCGATATGCTGCGGATGTAGCGTTTAAGTTCGCTGTAACGCACTACGCCAAACTCCATCAGGCAGTACAGAATAACCATTTTGTATTTGCCGTTAATCAGCGACAGCGTGTAGCTGAAGCCGGTATCCTCAAAATTTGCCTTTTCGATATAATTCTTAATCATTATACTCTCCTTTGGGTTAGTATCTGATAAAAATGTGCGTACTTCATCTTTGGTTTATATATTGTTATAATTATAGCAGAAAGACGGAGGTGGAGCAAATGGCTAAAAAAATAGTTGTTTTAAACGGCAGCCCGCGCGCAAACGGCAATACAAAAGAACTGGTAAAGGCTTTTGTTAAAGGTGCTGAAAGTGCGGGAAACACCGTACAGGTTTTTGATTTGCAGAAAATGAATATTCACGGCTGCCTTGGCTGCTGCATGGGCGGCAAAGATGAAGCAAGCCCCTGCGTGCAGAAGGACGATATGGGTTTAATTTACCCGGCTTACCGCGAGGCGGATGTGGTTGTGCTGGCATCGCCAATGTACTACTGGGGCATAAGCGGCCAGCTTAAATGCGCGTTTGACCGCCTGTTTGCGGTGGCAGAATGTATGCCCGGCTATGCCAACCCCATTAAGGAGTGCGCGCTTTTAATGGCGGCAGAGGGTGATACGGCTGATAATTTTGCTCCTGTAAAAGCCTTTTACGAAGGCCTGGCAGGGCATCTTGGCTGGAAAAACCGCGGCATTGTTTACGCAGGCGGCAATTTTGCTGCGGGCGATATTTTAAATAAACCGGCACAGCTTGCCGAAGCTGAAAAACTTGGCACGGAAATTTAACTAAAAGCAAAACTTATAAATCTCCGCAGAATATAACTGCGGGGATTTTTTACCCTTTAACCATGCTTCACCTTGCTTAACGCCTTTATTTTAAAGTACAATAAAAATATAAATGCGTATGTGAGGGGGAGTGCAAGTGGAACTGCGTATTTTAAAATATTTTTTAACCGTAGCGCGCGAAGAAAACATTACCAAAGCGGCTAATCTGCTGCATGTAACGCAGCCTACGCTGAGCCGCCAGTTAATGCAGCTGGAGGACGAGCTGGGCGTAAAACTGTTTTGCCGCAGCAAGCACCGCATAACGCTTACCGATGAAGGCCTGCTTTTAAAGCGCCGCGCGCAGGAAATTACCGAGCTTGCCGAGCGTACAACCCGCGAAGTATCGCGCAGCAGCGAAAATTTAATGGGCGAAATCGCAATAGGCTGCGCCGAAGCAAGCAGTATTTCCGTATTGGCGGGTTTGATGAATTATTTCCGCCAGAAATATCCGCTGGTGCATTATACGCTTTATTCCGGCATTGCCGACGATATTAAAGAACGCATTGAAAACGGGCTTTTGGATATAGCCTTTTTGACAGAGCCCGTGGACATTTCCAAATACGGCTTTGTGCGCCTGCCGCATAAGGAAGAATGGGGCGTTTTAATAAGAAAAGATTCGCCGCTGGCAGAAAAGCAGGCAGTAATGCCGCAGGATTTACTGGGCATTCCGCTGTTAATGCCCAAGCGCGACCTGGTTAAAAACGAGCTTGCCAGCTGGTTTGGCAGTTTAAATGACAGAATGGATTTTGCCGTTAATTACACAATGCTGATGAATGCGACCGTAATGGTACACAGCGGCTTTGGTGCGGCGCTGTGCCTTAACATGGGCACCGATTTTTACGACGATTTGCGTTTTGTTCCGCTTGCGCCGCCGCTTGCAACAGGCTGCGTGCTGGCGTGGAAAAAGAGCCAGCGGCAGGCACCGGCAGTGGAGGAGTTTATCAGCTCGGCGCATTCATACGTTTTGGGCATTTCCGGTAATTAAATATAGGTATTAGCTTATTTAAAGCGGCCATATTACAATGTAGGTGTAAGGAATTTGCACCTGCATTTTTTATTGCAGCAAAATAATTTAAGGAGGGGAATGATATGCAGGGAGAAGCCACTGATCCGGGGCGGCTGGCCATATTAAACGCCAGACGCAATGCCGTGCTTGATGAAATTCATTTCCGCGAAAAGCAGCTTGACCGCCTTAATTACCTGCGTTACGAAATACAAAAGAAAAACAGCAGCAGGGATTAATGCTCCGAAGCTGTAAAAACCTGCCGTAAGCTGCGGCTTTTAATAAAAAATCTCCGTTTAACAAAGCGTTAAGCGGAGATTTTTGGTTCTGGCAGGTACTTTAAAATATGCACAAAAAAAGCAGGAATTAAGCCTGCTTTTAGCGTTTGGGGGTATTCTGGTGTCATTCAGTCTATTTTTGGCAACTTGAATTCACTGATTATTCAAATTATAATATATTATGTACAAACATATATTAAAATACAATAAATTAAAATACTAAAAAATCACTTTGTGGCAAAAAACGGAGGATTTAACTGATGAAGGGTTCAGAAACAAAAATGCTTAATTTCATGGAAGGTGCTGATAAACGTTATATTATTCCTGTTTACCAAAGAAAATATAATTGGAAACAGGAAAACTGCCAGCAGTTGTATGATGATTTAAAAAAGATAATTCGCGATAAGCGGGAAAGTCATTTCTTTGGCAGCATTGTTTCATCTGTAGCCGCAAACGGAAGTAAAATAGAGTATTATATTATTGATGGTCAACAGAGGCTTACGACAGTTACTCTTTTGCTTTTGGCGATACGCAATCTGCTTATAAAAAAAAGAATAACATCTGCCAAAGAAAATCTCAATGAACAAATTAATCAGCGTTTTTTGATTTCTCCCTGGGCTAATGCTGATGATCAAATAAAATTACGGCCTGTAAAAAGTGACCGTGAGGCATTGGCAAGGCTGTTTGACGGTGAAGATTACATTCCTACTTCAAATTTAACTATAAATTACCGCTTCTTTTGCGAGCAGCTTTTAAGGCATGAAATATCAGTAGATGATTTATTTATGGCAATAAGTAAATTAGAAATTATTAGTATTACCTTAGATAACAGCGATAATGCCCAGCTCATATTTGAAAGCCTTAATTCTACAGGACTTGCTCTTACTGAGGGTGATAAAATCAGAAACTATATTTTGATGGGGCAGTTGCCGGAAAATCAAATTAAGCTTTATGATGTATACTGGGCTAAAATAGAACGGTGTACTGGAAATGACGTCAGCAGTTTTATAAGGGATTATCTCAGCATTAAACGGCAAATTACACCAACTATTAGTAATGTTTATAAGGATTTCAAAGAATATGCAGTGAGTACAAATTTGCCGGTAGAAGATTTGTTAGAAGATTTGCTACGGTATGCGCGTTTATTTGAAAAACTGTCTATATGCAAGAGTGACTTGCAGAATCGAAAATTAGATGATTGTTTATATAGGCTGATGCGTCTGGAAATAGTTGTTACACGTCCATTTTTGATGGAAGTATTAAGGCTGAATCAGGATAACAAATTAAATACGGATGATGTTTTGCAAATATTTCTTGTTACAGAAAACTATCTTTTCCGCAGAAATATTTGTGATGTGCCGACTAATGCTTTAAATAAAATTTTTTTGAATCTCAATAAAGAAATTATACGGTATGATGGTACAACTGATAACTATGTACAAAAATTTATTTATACTTTGTTATCTAAAAAAGATAGCGGGCGCTTTCCTGATGATAAAGAATTTAGTGCAGAATTATCAGTTAAGCCGGTATATCAAATGCGCGGCAAGTATAAGGCGTATCTGTTTGAGCGTTTTGAAAATTACGGAACTGTTGAAACGAAGGATGTATATACTCATTTAGATAATAATACATACAGCATTGAGCATATTATGCCGCAGCATCTTACTCCTGCATGGATAGCATCTCTTGGTGAAAATGCGTTGGAAATTCATTCTGTATGGCTTCATCGTTTGGCAAATTTAACATTAACTGGTTATAATCCTTATCTTAGTAATAAAACTTTTGATGAAAAGCTAAATGCCGAAAACGGTGGATACAAAAACAGTGGTTTGAAGATGAATCAAAAGATTTCATCTAAAAAATCCTGGGGTTTAGAAGAACTGGAAGAACGTAATGCAGAAATGATTGCTCTGGCAAAGAAAATATGGGCTTATCCGCAAACAACTTTTGTGCCGGCAAAAAAAGAATTTTATTCTTGTACATTGGATGATGAAAATATTGAATTGACTGGAAGAAATATAGTGAAATATGGTTACCAGAATATAGAACAGTCTGTAAATACTTGGGCTGATATGATGGAACATGTCATAAAATATTTACATCAGAAAGACAAAAGCGTACTTGCGGATTTAGCGTATAATGTTTCTGCTTATGCGGAACTTTCAAATTATGTAAGCAACGATAAAAATAAATTGCGCAGCCCTTTGAAAATTGATAACGATATATATATTGAACGAAATACAAGTACCGCTTTAAAAATTTCAATTTTACGTCGGTTATTTGTTTTATATAATGCTGAACCGGCAGATTTAGTATTCTATTTAAAGGATACCGAAAAAGAAAATGAAGTAGAACTTACAGAAATAGCATCTATTCTTCGGGAATGGGTGGTTGCGTGCAAGGATGCAAATGAGAATCTTGATAAATGCAATCGTACATATACAAGATTTACAACTAATAATATGAGTGAACTTATACCGGATATTCATAACGCTCCAAGTGGCTGGAATACAGCTAACCATTATTTTTATGAAATAGTAAACCGCACAGGAAGGACAGTATATATACAACTTTCATTAAGTTCTAGAAATGCAACTAAAGAATTTTTGGAACTTTGCGAGCGTATAAATGAGTATTATCCTGCTAAGTTTCCTAAAGAACATTGGCAGTGGCGGAGTCCATTCAAAACGGCAACCATAGCTGTTAATAAAGAATCATCAAAAGAGGAGATATTTGCCAGGCTTGATACTTGTTTAGAAGAAGTAAAAGCTTTTGAGAAAGATTTAAAAGAAAAACTTAAGAAAAAATAAACTTAAAGCTAAAACACAAGCAGATCTAAAATCTGCTTGTGTTTTAGCTATGTTTTATGGTTTTTAATTTTTCAGCATATTTTCACTGAAGGCATACACGCGCTGCCAGAAAATTTTGCTCTGACCGGCTTCGGGCACGGCAATTTCAAAAGCGTGGTACAAGCCGGGAATTACATGCAGCTCGGTATCGACATTTGCTTCCGTAAGTTTTGCGGCGTAGTCAATGTCTTCGTTAACAAATAAGTCAAGCCCGCCGACATAAATAAACGCAGGCGGCAGGTTGGCAAAATCTTCCGCAAAGGTGGGCGAATAATAACCCAGCATTTTGCCGCTGAGGTTTTGTCCTCCGCGCAGAACCTCCCACGCATACTTGTTGCTGCTGCGCGGCCAGCAAATATAACCGGTCTGCTGCGCATGGTAGGGAGAGCTTTCCGTTGCGGTGCGGTAATCAAGCATCGGGTAAATTAAAACCTGCCCCTTAATGGGGATGTTGGCGTTGTCGCGGTTGTACAGTGCAAGGCTTGCGGCAAGGTTGCCCCCGGCGCTGTCGCCCATTAAAATAATTCTTCCGGCATCAAGGCCGAGTTTGTCTGCGTTTTCTTTAACGTACATTAAACCGCTGTAGGCATCCTCAAGTGCCGCAGGAAAGGGAGCTTCTACCGAAAGGCGGTAGCGCGGCGTAATAACGGCAGCGTTTAAGGCGTTGGCAATGTTCTGGTAGCGTTCGCGGTCGTCAAGCGAAATTCTGAACAAATAACCGCCGCCGTGGGCGTAGTACACTACCGGCAGTTTGGCTTCGCTGCTTTTGGCGGGGCGGTAAATATAAAGAGGCACATCCGCTGCGCCGAAAAGGCTTTTGGCGTTAACAGTTTCAAAGGTAATGCTGCTTTGGGCAGGAACATAGTTTTTTACGCGCCGCTCTACATCCTGCGGCGATGTGGCTTCAATAAGATAACCTTCTGCCGCCGCACGGTATTCCGGCTGTACGCGGCCGATATAGGGTATTTCCGCAGCCAGCGCGGATGCGGCTATGTTAAAGGCCAAAAGGCAAAGGGCAATAAATTTTTTCATAGGGTCACCAGCTTATTTTAAATTTTTGCCGCTGAGCGTTACTGCCTGCGGCTTGTTGACGATAAGGACTTTATCCGTAATCATTGTTTGTACGGCTTTATTATATTCCTGAAAATACGGCCCGTCAATGTGGGCGCGGTAAGCGGTGTCGTCGGCATACAGCTCCAGCAGGTGGAATACGTTGGGACGTGCAGTTTCTGTTGTTGCAAGCAGTGCCAGTACGCCTTCTTCGTTTGTAACGGCACTTTCCATTTCTTTGGCAAGTACTTTTTTGTAAGCGTCAAGCTGCGCCGGGTCGATAACAAGCAGTGCCATGCGTGCCTTATCGGCAGTGCCTGTGGTTTTGCTTTGCAGGTTGAAGGCGTCTGCGGCAAGTGTTTTATGTACTTGCGCCAGTTTAAATGCCTGTGCGGCGGCTGTTTTTACGTTGGCGTTATTTTGTGCGGCATTAAAACCGTTTTCATCCGTATAAATTTCCAAATAGCGCATTACGCCGTTTTCGTCTTCACCGCCGTAAACAGCAAGCACGCCTTCGCTGTTTTGCAGTGCTGAGTTAAGTGCGGCAACGGCTGCGCGCAGGGCGTTTTCGTTACCGGCGGCTGCGCTGTATACGCTCCAGCGCACAAAGGGCTGGGCAGCGGCTGCGGCGTTTACCGGCAGTGCCTGTAAGCCTAAAAGCAGCATAGCTGCGCAAAACAATAATTTTTTCATGGTGCTTCTCCTTTACTTACTCTGCTTTTTCAAGCGTTGCGGTAAAACTGTCATGGGCTTTAACAATATCAAGCCCGCTTTCCAGCCTGCCGATGGGGATTAAATTGCTGTCGTCTTTAAAATCAACATAAAAAATGCTTAAATTGCCCCACGGCTGATAAACGCATAAATCGCCCGCAAGGGGATGGCAGCCAACCTTTTGCCCCTTTTCGTCAAGGCGCTTGTCGAAGTAGGCAATCTTTTCCATGCCGGAAAAATCCTTAAACGAAAGCGTTACCGGCAGGCGGCTGTATAAATCGTTGGCGCTCGGTTCATTGCGCAGCGTAACGGGCAGGCGGCTGCCGTCAATAACAAGCACGGCTTTGTGGCCATCTGCTGCTGCAGTATTTTGTTGTGCAGGCTGTGCTGCGGGTGCGGAAGCGCCGCAGGCGGAAGCAGCAAGTGCCGTCAGCGCAGTGCTTAACAGCAAAAGTAATTTTTTCATAGGTATCCCTCCGTTTTATTTGTATAGTTTAATTATAAAAAGCGCAGGGCATGGCGTCTAATGCTTAATTGTTATGCGTCAACATGCGTTTTTGGCATGAAGTGCAGGCGGGAGTATGCTTCAACTTGCGCGTTTAAAAATTTTTAACTACAATAATTATATGGAGAAATGCTTTAAAGGAGGAACTGGCATGAAATACCGTGAACTTGGCAAAACAGGATTGAAAGTAAGTGAAATAGGCCTTGGCTGCGAAGGCTTTAACGGCAAAGACGCCGCTTTTACGCAGGAAATGTTTAAACTTGCTCTGGCAGCGGGCGTAAACTGCATGGATTTATACAGCCCCAACCCGGAGATGCACAAAAATATTGCAGCGGCACTTGGCAGCCGACGCAAAGATTTTATTTATCAGGCGCATTTATGCACGGAATGGAAGGACGGGCAGTATAAGGCTGTGCGCGATATTGCCAGTGTAAAAGCTGCGTTTGAAACTATGCTGAAAAATTTGAACACGGATTATATCGACATCGGCATGATTCATTATGTAGATTCGTCGGAACTTTGGCGCACGATTGAAAGCGGCGGCGTTCTGGACTATGCGCTGGAACTGAAAGCCGAAGGAAAAATTAAGCATATCGGCGTAAGCAGCCATAACCCGCTGGCAGCGCTGGAAGCCGTAAAAAGCGGCAAGGTGGAAGTGCTGATGTTCAGCGTAAACCCCTGCTACGATTTGCTGCCCGGCACGGATGACGTGGAAAAACTGTGGGAGGAAGAAAGCTACAAAAAGCCTTTGCTGAACCTTGACCCCAAACGTGCGGAACTTTACGAAACCTGCCAGCGTTTGGGCGTGGGCATTACCGTTATGAAAGCCTTTGGCGGCGGCGACCTTTTAAGCGAGTACAGCCCGGCAGGCAAGGCGCTGACGGCGGTGCAGTGCCTGCATTATGCGCTGACACGCCCGGCGGTAGCGGCTGTTATGAGCGGCGCACGTACCATGGAAGAATTAAAAGCTTCGCTTGATTACGAAAAAGCAAGCGAAACCGAAAAAGACTATGCAGAAGTTTTTGCAAGCTTCCCCAAAATCAGCTGGGAAGGGCACTGCATGTACTGCGGCCATTGCGCGCCGTGCCCCAAAGGCATTGATGTGGCAAACGTAACCAAGTTTTTGAATCTTGCCAAAGCGCAGGGCGAAGTGCCGGAAACCGTACGCGAGCACTATGCGGCGCTTAAAGCCCACGCCGGCGACTGCATTGCCTGCGGCGCCTGCGCCAAACGCTGCCCCTTCGCCGTTGACCCCGTTGCGAACATGAAAGAGGCAAAAGAAGTTTTTGGTTAGAAGGGGAAAGGTTTATGGATGTTTCAAATCTGCTGTTAGGTTATTTTATTGTGCTGTCTGGTTATTTGCGGGGTTATTTATCCTCGTTGTAGAACGGGCATTCATCGCCCCAGTCGCAGTGGCCGTCATGGTGGTAGCGGTCATAGTGGCGGTCGCGGTCATAGCGTCCTTCGCCATGGTGGCGGCCATAACCCGGGCCCCAGCCGCAGTGCAGTCCGCGGAAGTTGCCGCGCGGGCCGCGGAACATATCTTTCAGTGCATTCTGTTTTTGTTCTTCGCTCATGCTGGCCCACTTTGCTCTGGCTTCGGCTTCACGTTTTTCGATAGCTTCGCGTTTTTCTGCCGGCAGTTTGCTTAAAAATTCATCATGCCATTTCTGGCGCTGTTCAAATTTCTGCTGCGGGGTCATTTCCATCCATGCCAGCCTTGCAGCATCACGCTCGGCGCGCTGTTCGGGGGTAAGCGGAGTGCCGCGGCGCAGAGGCATCGGGCGGCGTGCATCGGTATCGCCTTCGCTCAGAATTTTTTCTACTTTATCGCGCATGGTAGGCTGAACTTGTTCGGTTTGGCCTGCCGCAAAAACCGGTACGCTGATGGCGGTGATTAAACCTGCAACTACTAAGGATTTGAATAATTTGCTTTTCAACATATCAGGTCACTCCTTTAATTTATGCTTATTTATTATGCTCTTTAGCTTGTCTTTATTGTACAGTGTGCTTGTGGCAAAATTATGGCAAAAATATTTTATTTTGTGGTTTTTTAGCCACATTTTACTGTTAATATTATATCAGCAATTAAAGCAAAAAGTGAAAAAACTGCCGCCTTTGGGCTTATGTAAGGGTTAAATTTCTGCGGAAAAATATGTATAATATAGGTAAGTTTTGTGCAGAGAGGTGATGGCAGTGGCAAAAATGCTGATTGCTGATGACAATAAACAAATTACTTCCATTTTATCCAACTATGCGCGCAAAGAAGGTTTTGAACCGGTAGTTGCGCTTGACGGCGAGGAGGCTTTGCGCCTGTTTGACGAGCATGAGCCGGATATTGCCATGGTGCTTTTGGATGTTATGATGCCGAAAGTGGACGGCTTTGAAGTATGCCGCCGCCTGCGCGGAAAATCGCTGGTGCCGGTAATTATGGTTACTGCCCGCGGCGAAGATTTTGAAAAAATCATGGGGCTTGATATCGGCGCCGATGATTATATTATAAAGCCTTTCAGCGCGGGCGAAGTAATGGCACGCGTGCGCGCTATTTTGCGCCGCATGCAGCCGCGCGAGGAAAAAACTGCGCATAATATTTACAGGTACAGTAATTTAATGATTGATTTGGATAAATACGCCGTAACCGTAAATGGCAGCGAGGTGCCGCTGACGAAAAAAGAGGTTGAGCTTTTATGGACTCTTGCCAAAAACAGCAGCAAGGTGTTTTCGCGCGATAACCTTTTAGACAGCCTGTGGGGCTACGATTATTACGGCGACAGCCGCACGGTGGATTCGCACATTAAGCGCATGCGTGCCAAGCTGGATAAGTTTGAGCATCCCGGCTGGGAAATAAAAACAATTTGGGGTGTAGGTTACCGCTTTGAGGAGAAAGCAAATGCATAACAAAATAGCTTTAAAACTTACATTGTATTTTGCCGCAGTACTTTTGGTTTTTGCACTGGTGGTAGGCGGCAGCTTTGCGCATTTTTTCCGCGAGCATACGGTGGATATAAAAAGCACGGAACTTAAACAGCGCGCCGTGCGCATTGCCGAAGTGCTGAGCGAAAATGCAGGCTGGCTGGAAAAACGCGGCGGCATTGCCAATACGCGCTTTATAAGTTACATTAACAACATCACCATGGAAGATGTGTGGGTTGTTAACAGTGACCGCGAACTGAAGCTGCCGCAGCGTATGAACCACCATATGGGCATGCACCGGCGGATGATGCACGCAGATACGCAGGCTCAGATGCCGCCGCTGAAGGAGTTTCCGCGCCGCAGCGTTACTTTTGAGCAGCTGTCCGATGTTACCCGCAACTGCGTGGAGCAGGCGTTTGCCGGTACGGTATCGGTAGCGGAAGATTTTAACCCTGTGCGTGAGGAAACCATGCTTTGCGCCGCTGCGCCTGTATACGACGAAAACGGCGCTATCCAGGCGGCAGTGCTTCTGCATTACCCCGTGCAGGGCTTGCAGTCCGCAACGTGGGAAGGCGTAAGAATCCTGCTTTTATCCTGCGCCATTGCGCTTTTACTGGTATCGTTTTTAAGCGTGCTGTTCAGCTGGAAGTTTACGCGCCCCTTAAACCGTATGAAGGAAGTGGCGCAGAAAATGGCAGAGCATGATTACACTGAACGCTGCAACATCAAGCAGAATGACGAAATAGGCGCGCTTGCCGCCACGCTTGACGAACTTGGCAGCCGCCTTCTGGACGCTGACGAGGCAGGGCGCAAGCTGGAAAAACTGCGCCGCAGCTTTATCGCTAACATATCGCATGAACTGCGCACGCCGGTAACGGTTATCCGCGGCAGCCTGGAAGCGCTTAACGACAAAGTTGTTACCGATAAGGAAGAAGTGGAGCAGTATTACCGGCAAATGCTGAAGGAAAGCCTGTTTTTGCAGCGGCTGATTAATGATTTGCTGGATTTGTCGCGTTTGCAGAATACGGATTTTCCCATCGAAAAGGAAAACATTAATTTGTGCGATGTAGTGCAGGACGCCGCCCGTGCCAGTAAGCAGCTGGGGCAGAAAAAAGGCGTGCACGTTGACGTTAAACTGGACAGGAATGTTTACCTTATGGAAGGCGACTACGGCCGCCTGCGCCAGATGCTGATGATATTTTTGGACAACAGCATTAAGTTCAGCTACGAAGGCGGCACCGTGGAACTGCGCCTTGTGGGCGACAGGCTGACGGTGACGGACCACGGCAGCGGCGTAAAACAGGAAGATTTGCCGTATGTATTTGAGCGTTTTTATAAAACACGCGGCGAAGCCAATAAAAACGGCAGCGGGCTTGGGCTTGCTATTGCCTGGGAAATAGCCCTGCGCCACAATATTAAAGTGAGCATGGAAAGCGTGCCTGATGAAGAAACCGCGGTAATTATGATATTGCCGCCGGCAGGAGAGGATGCAGAAAATGAATTACGGATGTAACGGCAGACGCGCCGTAATAAGCGGCGGCACCAGCGGCATAGGGCTTGCGGCGGCGCGTACGCTTTTGGCGGACGGCGCGGAAGTGTGGCTTTTGGCGCGCACGGAACGGCCGCAGCTTTTGGCAGAACTTAAAGAAAATTACGGAGAAAAAGTGCATTTTATAAAATGTGATGTTGCAAATGTTGACTGCTGCAAAGCTACGGCGGCGCAGATAAAAAATGCCGGCAGCGTTGATTTTTTGGTGAACAGTGCAGGCATTTACCGCGAGCAGAGCATGGAAATGCTGACTGAAACCGAGTTTGATGAAATTTTTGGTGTGAACGTAAAAGGCACGGTGTTTTTAACGCAGGCGCTGCTGCCATACATGGCAGCAGGGGGCGCGGTGGTAAACGTAGCTTCGGACGCAGGGGTGAGCGGTAACTACGGCTGTGCTGCCTACTGCGCCAGCAAAGGGGCGGTGGTGGCGTTTACCCGCGCCCTGGCGCTGGATACAGCGCCGCGCCTGCGGGTTAACTGCGTATGCCCTGCCGATATTGATACGCCGCTTTTGCAGCGTCAGCTTGAAGCGGCAGGCGGTAGCTATACACTGGCGGATGTTGCGGAAGCATACCCTATGGGGCGCGTTGGGCGTGCGGAAGAAGTGGCGCACGTAATCTGCTCGCTTTTAAGCCCTGCCAATACTTTTATGACCGGCAGCATCGTCACCGTAGACGGCGGACTGACGGCGAAGTAAGCAGTTAAGCTATTTTTGTTGGCGGCAAAGTACAGCAGGTTAGAATTATAAAAATTTAATTTTTGGAGTTTATTATGGAACAAGTATGGGGTTTGGTGGCGCTGATTGGCGCTGCGCAGATTTTAAATTCGGCAAAACAGTTAAAAAACAGCCGCCGGGAAATGTTTAACGGCGGCGGAACGTATACTTTATTTTTATTTTCCAATTTGTTAAATATTTTAAGCATGCTTGTGGTTATTTATGGCGTATTTTTTAACAGCGGTGTTATTTTGCCGGCATTTACTTTGTGGATTTTTAACTGGCATTTGTTTACCTATTATGCTGCAAAGATAAATAAAAATACAGGCCGCACTATGATTATTGCCATACGCGTAATTACCGGGCTGCTGTTGTTGGGCTGCGTGTATATTTTGGTAATGTAAGTTTGGCAAAATGCTAAAAGCCGTTTGCAAATGCCGTTTGTTTATTGTATAATACAAAAAGAGAGATAATCTGATGTTGCCTCGTCAGCTCTCTCCTCAGATTTTTACAGAATTGAAAGAAGAGCTGCTCAGCCGTGGGCGGCTCTATTTCATTCCCACGAAAAGTTTAACTTAACGTTTGCCTGAAATAATGGTAGCAATGAGGATACCAAAACTTATCATTAACGATAATGCTTCGTAAACGCTCATGCTATCACCTCCAAAATGGAGTAACCGACCATCAGAAATCTCTCTTTTTGCAGTAATTATTATAACATAACGCAGCTAAAAAGCAATTACCGTCCTAAAAATGGGGCAGTAATTGCTTTTTATTATTTATTTTCAGTTGTCAGTTTTTCAAGTACGCCGTCAAGCCATGCGCCGTTAAAGCTTTCTATCGTGCCTGCGTCACAGGCGGCTGCAAGTGCCGGGTCAATCGGCATACGGGCAACGGTTTCAACGCCGTGTTTCTGGGCAATTTCATCAATGTGGCTTTCACCGAAAACATGTATTTCCTTTCCGCAGTCGGGGCAGGTAATGTAGCTCATGTTTTCAACCAGTGCCAGTACCGGCACATCCATCATTTTAGCCATATTAACGGCTTTTTCAACAATCATGCCTACAAGTTCCTGCGGCGAGGCAACTATAACAATGCCGTCCACTGGAATGGACTGGAATACCGTCAGCGCGACGTCGCCGGTGCCGGGAGGCATATCCACAAAGAGATAGTCCAATTCCCCCCAGATTACATCTGTCCAGAATTGCTTTACCATATTGGAAATAACCGGCCCCCTCCAGATCACAGGCGCCTCCTCATCCGGCATCAACAGATTAATGGACATAACCTTGATATCGTTTTCCGTAAGCATGGGGTAGATCCCCTCGTCTCCGGCCTGTGCCGGTCCGTGAAGTCCGTACATTTTGGGGATGGACGGGCCTGTGATATCTGCATCCAAAATTCCCACCCTGCAACCTCTGGCTGCCATCTGGTTGGCAAGGGAGGCCGTCACCATGGACTTACCCACACCGCCCTTTCCGCTCACTACCCCAATCACATGTTTGACCTCCGTGTAAGGACCGGGCTCGATCTGAAAATTGGTTGGTTTTTTTGAGGGACATCCCTCGCAGCTCTCCCTGCTGCATTCCGTATTGTTACATTCTCTTTCTGACATGATTTTAAAATCCTCCTGTTTCTCCTGTTTGTTTCGGGCTGCCCAAACAGCCCCTCCGCTCATACACGCAAGCGTCTCTGTCATCTTTGATTCTCAGGTTTCCTGTATGCTTTCTTCTGTAATAGACCGCCGTTTCAGGCGCACATACACGCTGCTTCGTAACAATGCATACAGCACAGAAGCCAAAGGCACAAAGAACAGCATTCCGACTACTCCCATCAGACTGCCGCCCAATGTCACCGCAGCCAAAACCCACATGCTGGGAAGTCCCACGGAGCTTCCCACGATTCTTGGGTAAATAAAATTCCCGTCAATTTGCTGAAGCACGATCACCATGATTACAAACCAGACCGCTTTCAGGGGGCTGCTTACCATAATCAAAATGGCTCCCAGGGCTGTGCCCAGAAAGGCGCCCAGTACCGGAATCAATGTGGTAAATCCCACCAGGACGGATATGGTGACAGCATACGGAAACCGGAAAATCATCATGGACAGATAGCACAGAAGTCCGAATACCACGGCTTCCGTACACTGTCCCGCGATAAAGCTTGAAAAGGTCCTGTGGGTCAGTCTTCCCACCTTTAAGATCCTAAGCACCTGTTTTCTCGGAAGATAGGCCCACAGCATCTTTTTTACCTGCATTCCCAACTTTTCTTTCTGGGCCAGAATATACAGGGCAAATACAATCCCCAAAAAAGTGGTGGTCAATCCTCCAATCACACTGGTGGCAACTCCCCATGTGGAATTCAGAAAGTTCGTGGCGCTGTTTTGCAGAAAGCTCAGAGCCGTCTCCGAAATTTTAGACCAGTTCAACTCCAGGGAATTCAGATAATTCTGGATATCCGGGTAGGTATCCGAAAGGCCTCGTACCCACTTATCCAGTTGGTTTAAAAACTGGGGAATCCCCCGGTTGATGGCCTTAATGGTATTGATCAGCTCCGGGATTACCGTCATGATGACAAAGGCAATCGCTCCAAAGGCCACCACAAAAGCCAGCAGCATGGAAAGCCCCCGAAGTAAAATCCGTTTCTTTTTCAGCAGACGCTTTAAACGCCTCTCAAAAAATTTCATGGGCACGTTTAAAATAAACGCTATACACCCTCCTAATAAAAAGGGCTCCAAAATGCCAAATATTCTACCCAGAGCTGCTTTTAAAACCCCCAGATGATTCAGCCCCCAATACAGCCCGATGGAAAAGGCAATCACTATCAGCAGGTTCCTCTTACTATTTAATTTAAATTCCATTCTTCCCCTCCTATGGGATGTCCCGCGTCCTCTTACAGCGGCGTAAAGGAGTATCTCTGCTTCATTCCGGATGCCGTAATGTCAAAGACAATGGTTCCGTCCTCCAGAGTCTGTTTTTCAAAGGAGAGATCCTTTCCCTTAAATTTTTCCCGAATAAACGCCTCCACGTCCTCTGTCTCCATCTCTTCAATAAACACATCCCTCATCTGGTTGTTGCTGCATTGATTAAAGATTTCCCAGACCGCCTCATACTCTGCCATGATTTCCCGCCTCCTCTGCCTTCAGAATCTGATCCAATATCCGACCTGCAACCTCCTCTTTACTCATCAGTGGAAGAGAAATCTCCTCTGTCTCAGTGATCAGGGTTACCAGATTGGTGTCTGTCTCAAACCCGGCTCCCTCTTGCTTTACATTGTTGGCTACAATCATATCCAGATTCTTTTTTCTTAATTTTTTCCTGGAATTTTCCAGCATATTCTGAGTTTCCATTGAGAATCCGCAAAGAAACTGTCCCTCTCTCCTGCGCTCGCCCAGAAATGCCAGAATATCCTCCGTTCGTTCCATTGAAATGGAAAAATTCCGCTGGGATTTTTTCAGCTTCTCATCGCTGACCGTCAAAGGCCGATAGTCCGCCACCGCGGCGGCCTTTATGATCCAGTCCGCATATTGATACTGTTTTTGCACGGCCTCCATCATCTCCGCCGCTGTCGTAACCCGGATCACATTTACAAAAGGGGGCGGCTCTATGGCCGTGGGGCCTGTAATCAGATCCACTCTGGCTCCGCGCAGCATACAGGCTTTGGCCACCGCATAGCCCATCTTCCCGCTGGAATGGTTGGTAAGATAGCGAACCGGATCCAGCGCCTCTCTGGTTGGTCCCGCAGTCACCAACACCCGTTTTCCTTTCAAATCTTTTTCACAGGCGATCTCTCTGTACACATAAGAGAGCAACGTCTTCTCATCCGGCAGCTTTCCTGCTCCCACATCTTTGCAGGCCAGCATCCCTGTCTCCGGTGCGATGACCTCAAATCCAAATGTTCTCAGCCTGTCCATATTTTCCTGTACAACGGGATTTTCGTACATACGGGTATTCATGGCAGGGGCGACCACCTTCTTACAGGTACAGGCCAGAGCCGTGGTGCTTAGCATATCGTCTGCCAATCCCCAGGCCAGCTTGGCAATCACATTGGCTGTAGCCGGAGCAATCAGCATCAGATCTGCCTTCTTTGCCAGAGCCACATGTTCCACATTGTACTGAAAATTCCGGTCAAAGGTATCAACCAGGCACTTGTGATTCGTCAAAGTCTCGAAGGTAATAGGATGAATAAAATTTACGGCATTGGCAGTCATAATCACGTGTACCTCGCAATGCTGCTTCATCAGCATACTGGCCACATTTGCCATCTTATAGGCCGCAATGCTGCCGGAAACTCCCAAAACCACCGTTTTTCCTTTTAGCATTCGACTCCTCCTTTTCTCTACACTGTAGAC
>ENA-OPBG01000820-OPBG01000820.1-human-gut-metagenome-genome-assembly--contig:-NODE-820-length-24541-cov-4.595851_pt1 | contig 24541 bp, 20 predicted proteins | sample MGYA00241065_ERZ501446 | MGnify/ENA primary metagenome ERZ501446 (study PRJEB25962, sample SAMEA2042632) | human gut metagenome | biome: human gut; feature: human-associated habitat; material: faeces...
AAAGCAAACTGTATACACTCCATACACGCCTACCATCTATACCTCATTTTACATCAAGAAGCAGAAACTTCGCTTTATGCGTCAGCGCGCAAAGCACTTTCAACTTTGCTTTCATTCCGGTTGAAAACTCTTTAATCGATTTATTAAGAGGAATATCCAACTTATTACACAAATCCAGAAAACGCGACTTCTCAAATTCGGTATATAGCGACTCCATCACCGGTATGATATCTTTTACTTTTAAATATCCGCTGAATCCCGAATCTGTCAAAACAATTCCCATCTTCGCTCTGTCTTTCGCTGTTAGCTCCAAAGGTTTTTTCCCGAAGATAGTGATTTCTCCTCCATCCGGCTTTATAAGGCCGAGAAGCGCTTTAAATGTTGTACTTTTTCCTGCTCCGTTTTCACCTACGAGCGCCGTAATATACCCTTTTTCCACCTTCATCGAACAATTCAGCTCGAAATTTTCATATTTTTTTTGCAATTTATTTATTTCCAACATCTTTTAGTCCTCCATGATCAACTCTAACATTTCCCTAATCTGACTGTCATCCAGACCACATCCTCTTGCCTTTTGAACTACTTTTTCCAGATCGCTTTCTATCTCTCTTTTCAATTCCTCTAATATCCGCTCTTTATTTGAAGCCGCGACATAAGTTCCCTTTCCGTGAATCGTCACTGTAAATCCTTCCTGTTCAAGATTATCATACGCTTTCTTTACAGTCAGCGCACTGATCTTCAACTCTTTTGCAAGAGTTCGGACTGAAGGAAGAGCATCATTTTGCTTCAGATCTCCGCCTGTAATAAGTGATTTGATCTGATCCATAATTTGTTCATAAATCGGTACCATCGACGAACTGTTGATTATAATCTTCATATACTTCCTCCTTTCGTCAAACAGTATATAACAGTATATAACTGTTTGTCAACTGTTATATACTGTTTATTTGAAAGTTCATCATAACTTTTCCAAAATGCAAATCCATTTTCTTACATTAACCCAGAAATATCAGAAGGCACATTTCCGTTACAAAAAGCGGGATCGACTGTTTTTTCAACAATCGATCCCGCTATACTAACCGTCCCGGCGCTTCGGACTATCGTTCCATCATACTGATAGACTCTATTCCTACGCTTCCTCCCCGGACAACTTCTATTGTTTTAAATTCTTCCTTCATTAATTTTACGACCGCGTCGTTTTTCGTAGCAGTCTGAACAAACTCCACAAGCACACTGTCTTTTCCGTAATCGATCACTTTCGCCTTAAACGTTTCCGCAATCTGAAACACTTCAACTTTATCCTCAGGTGTGCATTTAAACACTTTCACATATAAAATTTCTTTCATACGCACAAAGATATTTGTAAAATCAATCACTTTGATCACTTCTACCATTCGGTTCAGCTGTTTTTTGATCTGCTCAAAAGTTTCATCATCGCTCACTGTAGCGATCGTCATTCTTGATACTGTCGGGTCTTCCGTTGTTCCTACTGTCAGACTGTCCAGATTATATGTCTTTCCGGAAAAAAGTCCTGTAATTTTTGAAAGTACGCCGACTTGATTTTCAACATAAAGGGAAATCCATCTTTTTTTCATTTTATTTTCCATATTCACGCGCTCCCTTCTAACATTCCACAATCATTTCTTCCAGTGTTCCGCCCGGTTTTATCATCGGATAAACCATCTCTTCCGGATCAATGATAAACTCGATCAAAGTTGGCACAGTTGTATTTTTTCCGGCTTCTTCAAAAGCCTCCTTTATCTCTTCTTTCTTTGTCACGCGGATTCCCTTTGCGCCGTAACTTTCTGCCAGACGCACAAAATCCGGTGTATATTCCGGCATTTCTTCCCCATTTGTTCTTCGGAACAACGCCCCGGAACGCAGATTCGTCATCCCGTAGCGTTTTCCATAAAACAGTTTCTGCCACTGACGGACCATACCGAGATATTCATTATTAAAGACGCACAGAATCAACGGAAGTTCCTCCAAAACAGCAGTCGCAAACTCCTGTATATTCATCTGCATTCCGCCATCACCGGAAATCGCGATCACGGTTCTGTCCGGATTGCCTATCTTCGCTCCGATCGCAGCGGGGAATCCATATCCCATAGTTCCGAGTCCGCCTGATGTAACGAGCTGCTTCTTTTCCGTTATTTCTGCATACTGCGTCACAAACATCTGATGCTGTCCTACATCCGTTGTAATAATAGCATCGTCAAACTGTCTGTTCATCTCTTCGATAATATCTCTTGGTCCTATCGAACCGTGAACTTTCATTGTAAGCGGATGTTCTGCATTCCACTGCGCGATACGTTCTAACCACTCTTTTGTCTCACATGGTTCCACATATTCTCTCATCTTCGCCACAGCTTCTTTCGCATCGGCAACAATAGGCACATGCACATGAATATTTCTTGATATCGACGCTGTATCAATATCTATATGTACAATCTGTGCATTCGGTGCAAATTCATGAAGTTTCCCTGTAATCCGATCATTAAAACGAGTACCGATAGAAAACAACAGATCGCATTCGCTCACTGCCATATTCGCGGCATACGCCCCATGCATTCCCAGGTTTCCGATAAACAGCGGATGATCTGTCGGAACCGCGCCTCGTCCCATGATCGTCGTCACTACAGGAACGTTTGTTATATTGACTACTTCCGTAAACTCTTTATTCGCTCTTGCGATATTCACTCCGCCTCCTGCAAGAAACAGCGGTTTTTTCGCCTTATTGAGCATCTTAAGCGCGCGTTTAAGCTGCCCCATATGAACGCTCGTATTCGGCTTATATCCACGAAGATTTACCGTTTCCGGATATTCCGGGCTTCCAAGCTCACTCATCACATCTTTCGGAAGGTCGATCAGCACTGGTCCCGGTCTCCCTGTCCGCGCAATATAAAACGCCTCTTTAATGATCCTTCCAAGATCTTCTCTTTTACTCACGGTCACACCGTACTTTGTAATACTTCGTGTGATTCCTACGATATCCACTTCCTGAAACGCATCGTTTCCGATCAGATGGCGGGCCACCTGACCTGTAAAACAAACTAACGGCACACTGTCATAATTCGCCGTTGCCAACCCGGTAACAAGATTCGTCGCTCCCGGACCGCTTGTCACAAGGCACACGCCGACTTTCCCCGTTGTCCGCGCATATGCATCTGCCGCATGTACAAGCGCCTGTTCATGTCTTGGCAAGATCACTTTGATCTCATCTTGTCTGTATAACTCATCGCTAATATCAATCGTACACGCTCCCGGATATCCGAAAATCGTATCGACTCCTTCTTCTTTTAACGCTCTTACGAGCAGCTTATTTCCCGTAATCTGTCTCAAAATCTTACCTCCTCAAACTAAGGGTCTGTCTCTCATACTCTCATTGCCTGAAAAAACAACAACTCCGAATCCAAATTTTCTCTTCCGGCATCTTAAGCAATATGATACTTTGTATCCGGTATCTTGTCAATTTCCTATCCTTGATCTTTTTTATCTATGGCAGCAGTTCAGCCATACAGACGTCCGCCCGTTCATGAGTAAAACAGCAGCACCGGCCACAAGAAGCACCCGTGCGGTTTTACGAATGACGCAGTCGGAACTGTTACTTTCTGCATCGTATCATTCCGACAATAGAATACACCGCTAGAGCCGCAGCATTTACGATGACAACACTTGCTCCTGCGGGAGTTGCCCATACATAAGAAATCGCAATCCCGATCACAAGACATAAAACAGATATTACGGCGGAATTTATAATGACAGACCGAAATGTTCTGCATACACGCATCGACGTCAGCGCCGGAAAGATGATCAGACTGGAGATCAAAAGAGCTCCCATCATCCGCATCCCAAGCACGATTGTCACGGCTGTCAGCACAGCGATCAGCGTATTGTACAGATTGGCTTTTACTCCCGTTGCCTGCGCAAATGTTTCATCGAATGTGACCGCAAATATTTTATTATAAAAAAGAAGATACAAAACGAGAACGATTCCCGCCAAAATAACACTCAGCCGAACATCTTCGGCGCTCATAGCCAAAATACTGCCGAACATATAATTGTACACATCTGTATTCATTCCTGTCGTCATGGAAATCACCATGACTCCAAGGGCAAGAGAGGTTGTCGAAATAAGCGCGATTGCCGCATCACCTTTGATCTTGCCGTTTCCCTTTATCCTTAAAATCAAAACAGCAGCAAGTACAACAACCGGGATCGCAACAGAAAGCGGAGCTGCCTGAAACGCAGTTGCCACCGCAAGAGCGCCAAAACCAACATGAGACAAGCCGTCTCCTATCATCGAATATTGTTTCAGCACAAGACTGACGCCAAGCAGCGCGGCGCAAAGGGCAACTAATGAACCTACCGCAAACGCCCGTACCATAAACGGATAAGAAAACATTTCCACAATCGTATCAATCATGCTCTTCACCTCCGAGGAATTTCTTTCCGATCCGGCTTTTACGATAGTCTTCTGCCGTTCCGAAAAATCGGACCGTCTCCTGCAAATGAAGAATATGACTTGCATTTTCCACTGCAGTTTCTATATCATGAGAGACCATCACAACCGCGATATTTGATTCCTGATTGATCTTTCGGATCAGATCATAAAATTCTCCTGTTACGATCGGATCAAGTCCCGTCACAGGTTCATCAAGTAAAAGTAGGCTTTTCGTCGCACAAAGCGCCCTTGCAAGAAGCGCTCTTTGCTGCTGTCCGCCCGAAAGATCCCGAAAGCATTGGCGCGCCAAATCTGTGATTCCTAACATTTCCATCTTTTCTGCCGCAGCTTCTTTATCTTCTTTCCTATAAAACGGCTTCCACCCACGGCCGTTTAATCTTCCCGACAAAACGACTTCATAAACGCTGGCAGGAAATCCTTTTTGCTCTTCATTTTTCTGCGGCAGATATCCGATCTCATTTTTCTTCAGTCCGTCTCCGTATATGATTTTCCCCCGGTCTGCGCCTTTTAGTCCGAGCAGGCTTTTGACAAGGGTGCTTTTACCTGATCCATTCTCTCCGACAATGCAGAGGTAATCTCCCCTTTCAATAGAAAAATTCAATTCTTTTACAACCGTTTGTCCTTCGTAACCGATGGAAACATTTTCACACGTTATCAGCGCCATCAGTTCAAAACCTCCTTTAACGTATCTGCGTTCTTTTGCATCATCGTAAGATATGTCTCGCCTTTTTCAAAATCTTCTGCCGAAAGGTTATGGCAGCTATAAAATATTCTCCATTCCGTACCGGAAGCTTCGGCTACCGCATTTGCAATGTCTGCATTGCTTAACTCCATTTTAAGCACTGCCGGAACGTTCTCGTCTTTTGCCTTTTCAATCAAAAATACCATTGTCGCCGCGCTCGGCTCTGTATCACCTGCGCATCCCGGAAATGCCGCATAATATTCCAATCCATACTCTTTTGCAAAATAAAGAAACGGAAAACGATCTCCGAATATTAATAAATTTCTTTTTGACTGTCTCACAACTTCTCGAAACCGCTTATCCAATTGTGCAAGCTCTGTCTGATATCTATCTGCGTTTTCCTCATACGCCGCTTTATTTTCAGAGTCTTTTTGAATGAGAACTTCTTTGATCTTCTCCACGATCACAGATGCATTGACAGGAGACGTCCATACATGTTCGTCAATTTCATGGACAGATCCCTCATGTTCCTCTTCACCGTGCATTTCATGGTGAGAGTCTCCTGCCGGTTCTTTCATTCCTTCTACATGTTCTTCTTCCTCCGTTTCAACACAATCGAGAAGTCTTATCGAAACCCGGTCTTTATCCGGCATGGAACTTAAAATATCTTCAACCCACACATCATTTTCCCCGCCGACATAAATGAACACGTCACTGTTTTCAATAGCGATCATATCTTGCGGCGTCGGCTCATAAGAATGACTTTCCTCCCCGGGTTTTAAAAGCATTTTTAAGTCTACGCAGTCTCCGGCGATCTCCCTTACAAAATCATACGGAGGAAAAATTGTCGTCACAACACTCAGCCGCCCATTTTCATTTGTTTTGTTTTGTTCTCTATGCCCCCCGTCTTTATCAGCCGGGTAACCTGCACATCCCTGCACAATAACAGCAAGGCACAGAACGAGAACCGCCGGTCCCCGTCTGCGCCATATTTTTTTCTTAACATCTTTCATATGTTGTAAAACAAAATTCCAGATCAAAACAAGTCTGCTCCTCACTTTCCTGCGTCATCTTCCACTCGCTCATCTCATCCAAATTCGGGAAATAAGTGTCTGCCTGAAATGCACGATCCACTTTTGTCACATAAATTTTATCACAATACGAAAGCATCATCTTGTAGACGCTCTCTCCTCCGATAATGTAGATTTGTTCCGTATCATACTTTCCGAGTTCATTCATCAATTCTTCTTCATCGTGAACGATCACCGCACCTTTTGCTTCATAGTTTCTGTCTCTTGTAAGCACAATATTGATCCTGTTTTTAAGCGGCATCCCATTCGGGAAACTTTCCAGTGTCTTTCGACCCATTACGATAACTTTACCTGTCGTTGTTTCTCTAAAAAACTTCATATCAGACGGAATACTCACAAGAAGCCTGTTCTTGTATCCGATTCCCCAGTTTTTATCGGCACATACGATTGCTCTCATACTCCGCACACTCCTTTCTCTACTCAAACAGCAATCGGAATATTTTTAATCTGCGGATGCGTCTCATAGCGATCCAGTCTGACGTCATCCGGTGTAAAATCATAAAAGTCTGTAATCTCAGGATTCAGCCAGAACGTCGGCGCCGGAAGCGGTTCTCTGGAAATCAGTTCCTCGATCATCGGAACATGCCTGTCATAAATGTGCGCATCTGCGATCACATGCACAAACTCTCCTGCTTTCATTCCGCATACTTGTGCAAGCATATGAACGAGAACCGCATACTGACACACATTCCAGTTATTTGCCGCAAGAACGTCCTGAGATCTTTGATTTAAAATAGCATTCAGCGTCAATTTCTCACTGTCTTTTTCTTTTGTCACATTGAACGTCATACTATATGCACACGGATAAAGATGCATCTCATGCAGGTCATTATGAACATAAATGTTCGTCATGATACGTCTGCTGTACGGATTATTTTTCAGATCAAATATGACACGGTCCGTCTGATCCATCCGGCCTTCTTTATACTGATGCTTCACTCCCATTTGATAGCCGTAGGCTTTTCCGATCGACCCTGTCTCATCCGCCCAACTGTCCCAAATGTGGCTTTTTAATTCATTTACATTATTTGATTTTTTCTGCCAGATCCAAAGCAGCTCGTCCACACAGCTTTTTATCGCTGTACGGCGCAGTGTCAACGCCGGAAATTCTTTCGATAAATCATATCGGTTCACAACGCCGAATCGTTTGATCGTATATGCAGACGTTCCGTCTTCCCAGACCGGACGCACTTTTTCTCCTTCTGTGCTCGTACCGTTGTCAATAATATCACGGCACATATCGATAAACACTTTATCTGCGTAACTCATATATCTTCTCCTTTTATCAATTCCTTTTCCGCTCTTCCGGCTCATTTGCTTCCGCCTGTTCTCACGGATCTGCAATATTATTCAATATCTTATCCAAATTCTTTCTAAGAGCTTCTGTTTCCCTCTTTGTCATCCCTCTCGTCAGTTCTCTGTCCAGCTTGCGCCTGTCAGCTTCCATTTTTCTTCTAATATCATAAGCTTTTTCCGTAAGATAAATTATCTTTTTTCTTCTGTCGTTTGCATTCGGTACACAGAAAATATATCCTTTTTCATCTAAGCGCTTCAGTATTCCGGTCACAGTCGGATTTTTCAGATTCAGATTTTTCTCCACATCTCTCTGACTCACTTCATCTTTACTCGTATGAAACAAATAATCGAGCACCGCGCACTGGGATGATGTGATTCCTATTTTTTTCAATCGTTCATTAAGATCTTTTTCATATACATTATTGACCTGTTTTATGATAAAACCGATCGGCAAACTCCGATTTTCCATCTGCACTCCTTATTCGGACTTTTTGAAAATTCAACTGCTCCCGCCCGGCATCTAAAATCCGGCGGCAGTTTCTATCAATACTCTCTGATCATGCTGCTCACTTCAAAAATACTTTTCATTTCCTTCAACTCACAAAGCGCGCTTCCCATATGTTTTTCTTTCACTTTCTCCGTTACGATCACAAGCTCCGCTCTGTCCGTCTTGGCGTTTTTCTGTACGACTCTTGCAATACTCACCTTATGTTCCCCGAACACCTTCGCGATCTGCGCCAGAACACCCGGGCAGTTTTCAACCTGCATCCTAAGGAAGAATTTATTTTTCACATCTCCGAAATCTTTTACGGCAAGCTGCTGATAACATGTACAGCTTATCCGTCCGCTGCATCCGTATTCAATATTTCTCGCCTCGTCGATCACATCCCCTACAACCGCGCTTGCCGTCGGCATCTCTCCTGCGCCTCTTCCGTAGAACATCGCATCGTCCACTGCATCTCCGTGAATAAATACAGCGTTAAAAGAATCTCTTACAGATGCCAGCGGATGATCTCTCGCGATCATGACCGGGTAAACTCCGACCTCGATTCCTTCCGGCGTATTTCTCGCCACACCAAGCAGCTTGATCACGCTGTCAAACTCTTTGGCATAGGCGATATCTGCCGCCGTAATTTTTGTAATTCCTTCCGTATACACATCCGCAAACACGACTCTTGAATGAAATGCAATAGAAGCCATGATCGCCATCTTCCTTCCGGCGTCAAGACCTTCTACGTCCGCCGTCGGATCTGCTTCCGCATAGCCGAGTTCCTGCGCTTTTTTCAAAGCATCCGAAAATTCCATTCCATCCTCAAACATCTTCGTTAAAATATAGTTCGTCGTACCGTTCACGATTCCGAGTATGTCTGTCAGGTCGTTGCCCGCAAGACACTGTTTCAGTGGTCGGATGATCGGAATACCACCTGCCACTGCCGCCTCAAACAGAAAATCTTTTCCCGCTGCCTGTGCCGTGTCAAAAATCTCTTTTCCTTCTTCCGCAATCAGATCTTTATTTGCAGACACAACGTTTTTCCCTGCTTTTAAAGCCTCCAGTATCATCGTTTTCGCCGGTTCGATACCGCCGATTACCTCAATTACGATCTGAATCTCATCATCTTCTATAATTTCTTTCCAATCATCTGTAAGAAGCGTCTCATCGACTCCTTCTCTTTTCTTATTCTTATTATGGACAAGAATCTTTTTAATCTCAAGCTGCGCACCGATCGTCTTATCCATCGTCTCCGCCCTCTTACGAAGAAGCTTGTACACACCCATTCCGACAGTTCCAAGTCCGAGAAGTCCTACTTGTATTTTACGCATATCGAAACCTCACCTTTTCTTTCCGTTCTTTTATAAATCTAATCTCTGAGATACATGTTATTTATTATACTTTGAAAAAAACAAATTGTAAAAGACTTTTTAACGTATATCATCTATTATATAGTATAAAATAAAAAGCACTCGCATCTCATCTGAGATATCAAGTGCTTTTTAAGAGCGACAGACGGGGTTCGAACCCGCGACCCCGACCTTGGCAAGGTCGTACTCTACCAGCTGAGCCACTGTCGCATTTTCTCCGTTCCGTTGACCGGAACAATACATACTATACTACGCACAAAGAGAAATGTCAACACCTTTTTTTATTTTTTTATCATAAATTGCATTCATGGATTGTATTCCAAAAATTCTCAAAACTTTTTTATTTTCTCATTACTTTTAAAGAGTTTTCAGCTCCATATATTTTCGCATTGCACCTCACCCACTTCGATGCTATACTTTTTATGTATTTGTATTACTCAGAAAGGAGTCCTATCATTATGAAATTTATATATCCTGCGGTCTTCCGCAAAAACGAAAGCGGCGGGTACGATGCATATTTCCCGGATCTTGAATGCTGCGAAGCATCGGGAGATACTCTCGACGATGCAATCGACAATGCAAATGAAGCCGCCCGCAACTGGATCATGGTAGAATTTGAAGAAGAAAATCCTGTCTTCCCATATATTTCAGATATCAATGATATTGAAACAGAGGCGGGCGATATCGTTCGGAATATCTCGGTAAACATCCGGTTCTATGAAGGCTGGGATGAATAAAGACGCATCCGGCGATATACGCTGAAATTCGTTTAGCTATAATAAAATAAAACCTCACTGCAAAAACGTACCGGGCTTTGATCTGACTTTTTCAAAGCAGTACAGTTAAGGCAGTGAGGTTTTTATTCTTATTTTTCTGTTTCGGCTGTTGTTTCAAGACCAAGTTCATTCAGCTGTTTTACATCAACGACACTTGGCGCTTCCGTCATAAGGCAAGACGCATCTTTCACTTTCGGGAATGCGATCACATCACGAATGCTGTCCTGTTTTGCCATAAGCATAACGAGACGATCCAAACCGTAAGCAAGTCCTGCATGAGGCGGAACTCCATATTTAAACGCATCAAGAAGGAATCCAAACTGGCTGTATGCCTGCTCTTTTGTAAAGCCGAGCACTTCAAACATCTTCTCCTGAATATCATCCTGGAAGATTCGGACGCTTCCTCCTCCGATCTCATTTCCGTTCAAAACGATATCATATGCTTTTGCGCGCACTTTTCCCGGATCGCTGTCGATCAGCGGAAGATCTTCCTCCATCGGCATCGTAAACGGATGATGCATTGCCACATAGCGGTTCTGCTCTTCACTCCACTCAAGAAGAGGGAACTCTGTGATCCATACAAATCGGAATTCATTTTTATCAAGCAGTTCAAGCTGTTTTGCCAGTTCCACACGAAGCGCTCCGAGGCTGTCCCACACAACCTTGTTCTTATCTGCCGCAAAAAGCAGTAAATCACCGGCTTCTGCTCCCATCGCCTTGATCAGCGCATCCATCTCTTCTTCCGTCATAAATTTTGCAAAGGAAGATTTTATACTTCCGTCTTCCTGGATCGCAATATAAGCGAGTCCTTTTGCGCCGTAATCTTTCACAAATGCCGTCAGTTTATCAATCTTCTTTCTCGGCATCCCGCCCTGACCTTTCGCGTTGATACCGCGTACACTTCCGCCATTTTCGACTGCTCCGGTAAATACGGAAAAGCCGCAGTTTTTCACGACGTCTGTCACATCTGTAAGTTCCATGCCAAAACGAAGATCGGGCTTATCCGAACCGAAACGATCCATCGCTTCCTGCCATGTCATTCTCTGGATCGGAAGCGGTACATCTACGCCGAGAACTTCTTTAAATACTCTCGCAAGATAACGTTCATTTACATCGATCACTTCATCTACATCGACAAAAGAAAGTTCCATGTCGATCTGTGTAAATTCCGGCTGTCTGTCCGCACGGAGATCTTCGTCACGAAAACATCTTGCAATCTGAATATACCGGTCAAATCCCGAACACATCAAAAGTTGTTTATAAAGCTGCGGCGACTGCGGAAGTCCGTAAAAACTTCCCGGATGCACGCGGCTTGGCACTAAATAATCTCTCGCGCCTTCCGGCGTACTTTTTCCGAGTACCGGCGTCTCTACCTCAAGAAATCCTTCCTCTGAGAAAAACTGTCTTGTCAATGTCATCACTTGACTTTTCATCATCAGATTTCTCTGAAGATCGGCTCTTCTAAGGTCAAGATAGCGATATTTCAAACGAACTTCTTCTTTTGTCTTAGAGTTTTCCTCAATCGGAAACGGCGGTGTCAAAGCCTCTGAAAGAATTCTGAGTTCACTTGGGATAACCTCGATCTCCCCTGTCGCAATCTTATCGTTTACAGCGCCGGAACGCATTGCCACCTCTCCGACGATCGCAACGACATATTCGGAACGAAGTCCTGCTGCCTTCTCGATCAGCGCCGCATCTGTCTTGCCTTCTTCACATACGACCTGAATGATTCCCGAACGATCACGCACATCTACAAACACAAGCCCGCCTTTATTTCTGTTCTTTTGAACCCATCCCATAATGGTCACTTTTTCACCTGCGTTTGCCGCAGATAATTCTCCACATCTGTGAGTTCTCTTAAGTCCCTGCATTGATTCAGCCATTGTACACCTCCGTAATATCTGTATATCCCTGTTCTGCAAGCTGTTCCTTTTGGAACTTCTTGTTTTTCTTCATATTTACTATCATAACCTGTCTGCCTGCTTCCCGCTCTTTGCGCGCTTCTTCAAGCACCTCCAGAAGTTTCTCCTGCGGAAGTTTTTTCTCGATCAGAAACGCTTTTTTCGGTTTGCTCGTCGGCACTTCGTATCCCCGTTCCAACAGCAGCATGACGATCCGCTCAAACCCGATGGAAAATCCAACTGCCGGCGTATCCTGTCCCGTAAATTTTCCGATCATCTTATCATAACGTCCGCCTCCGCCGACGCTTCCGCCGAATTCATCCATGGAAATCTCAAAGATTGTTCCTGTATAATAAGACATTCCCCGCACAAGCGTCGGGTCAAAACTCATCTTAAATTCAGCTTCTTTCTGACTCTCCACACTCGTGATGATCATTTCCAGTGAATCCGCCGCCTCAGGCGCAAGATAGCCTTGTAATTTCTCTTTACAGAGACGGACGCCTTCCACATCATTCGTGATCTCTTCAAAAAGAGCGAGATATTTTTCCACCGATTCTTCCGCATATCCGTTTCCTTTCAGCTCTGCCGCCACGCCGTCCAATCCGATCTTGTCCATCTTATCGAGCGTTATAAACACACTGTCATAATCTTCCTCTTTGAATCCGCTGTATGCAGCCATCGCCTTTAAGAAACGGCGGTCATTAATACGGATCGTAAAGTTTTTAAAATCCAATTTTCCAAGCAGCGCCGTTGTGGCAAGGATCAGTTCGATCTCTGCCAGATTCGACGGTTCTCCGAGAATATCGATATCGCACTGCATGAACTGACGAAAACGTCCTCTCTGCGGACGATCCGCTCTCCACACATTTCCCATCTGAAGTGCCTTAAACGGAGACGGCAGTTCATTCGCATGATTTGCATAGTATCTTGAGAGAGGAACAGTCAGGTCGTAACGAAGTCCTCCGTCCACGAGATCTGCCTCTTCTTTCGCTGTATCAAGTTTTAGCTTCTCCCCTCTTTTTAAAATCTTAAAAATAAGTTTTTCATTATCTCCGCCCTGCTTACTGCATAAGTTCTCGATATGTTCCACACACGGAGTTTCCATAGAGGAAAACCCAAATGTTTTATATGTCTCTTTGATAAGACCGATAACATAATCCCGAACTTCCATTTCCGCCGGCATCATGTCTTTCATGCCTGTAACCGGTTTCTTTTTCAGCGCCATAACCATTCTCCTTTTCGTTCTATCATTTCATCGACCCTGTCGATATATTCCATAATATTTTTCACGTTTTCACAGCGAACCAGATTAATCTCTTTCCCGCTATCTGTCCGGATCGGATCTTTGAGTAATATCTTCGTCGACGCTCCCGCTCCGGCTGCCAGTATCGTCTGTTTTTCTTCCATAATCAGTATATTGTATATTCCGGCTTTGTCAAGTTCTGCATAACCGACATTTTCAAAATTTCCCGCAATATTTTTCTGCCTGTATAAATAATACGGCTGCAGTCCAATCCGCTTGGCACAATCAGCTGCCGACATTATCATCTGCGAAATCTCAGAATGAAGATCCTGTTTTCTTCCCTCCTGTCCGTATCTCGCCGCTCTTTTGATCGCCAGCGCATGAACCGTCAGACTGTCAGGATGCATTTCTTCCACCTGCCGAAGCGTATCTTCCATATCAGAAGCATCCTCTCCCGGAAGCCCGGCGATAAGATCCATATTAATATTGTCAAATCCCAGTTTCCTCGCCAGATAGAATGCATCTTTTGTCTGTGCCACCGTATGATTTCTTCCGACCAGATCTAATGTCTTTTGCTGCATTGTCTGAGGATTTATTGAAATACGAGTCACCGGGTATTTTCTGATCACCGCAAGCTTTTCTTCCGTAATGCTATCCGGTCTTCCTGCCTCCACTGTAAATTCAAGTACGTTTGACAAGTCGAAATTCTCCGTGATCGTCTTTAATAAACGATCCATCTGCTCTGCCTCCAAAGTCGTCGGCGTTCCTCCTCCGATATACACGCTGTCCGGTCTGTGCCCTTCCGACATTTTCCCGATTGCCCGGATTTCTTTCAACAAAGCAAAAAGGTAACTTTCCACCTTATCTTTCCACTCTGCGATCGGCGAAGAACTAAACGAACAGTAAGAGCATACGCTTGGGCAAAACGGAATCCCTACATATAAACTAAACCCATCCTTATAATCCAATTTGGACAAAAGTTTCTTTTCCCTCACAGCAATCTCACATGCAAGCTGCGCTTTCTCTTCACTGACAAAAAATTCATCACGAAACGCTCCGACTGTCCTGCGGACTGCTTCCGCTTCCGTCATCGATTCATATTGTTCCAATTTTGTCATGGCAAGTTTTGTCGGCCGCACTCCTGTAAGTGTTCCCCATGCAAGCGTTGTCCTTGTCTGTTGTTCGAGATATCGGTACAACAAACGAGTCAGTTCTTTTTTTATTGCCTGTTCTTTCGCCTCTTCTGTCTCCATTTCCGAAAGATCACCTGCTGCCGCTTCCACTTCCTCAAGCGCAATGGAAAAGCAAGACCCTCCGGGCAGATTTAATGCCACAAGAGATTCCTGCTTTTCATCTACATTCTGTATGATCTCTTCATTGGGGAAAAAGGCTTTTACAAGATGATATACATTGTATGTATATTTATTTTTCTTACTTGATACTTTAATCATCGTCTCTTCCCATTTCCTATTATCTCTGCGAAGCCTATTCCATCGCCACCTGTTATATCCATTCCTATATTCCAATCATTCCCGTTCACTTATTAACTTTATATGAAAGGATTATATTTCTTTTCATGCGAAATCGTTGTCTCTTCCATATGTCCGGGATATACTCTCGTATCTTCCGGCAAAACCAGAAGTTTTTCTCTTACCGAACGGACAAGCTCACTTCCGCTTCCCGTAGGAAGATCCGTTCTTCCGATAGAATTATGAAAAAGGGTATCTCCGCTGAACAATACATGTTCTTCTCCGATATAATAACAGCATCCGCCCTCTGTATGTCCCGGAGTCGGAATAATCTCCACCTGAAAGCCTGCGGTTTCTATCTGCGTATCCGCTTTTACATACTCTGCTTTTGTAAACACATATGACTGTCCGAGCATCGTCGCCGATGCATTCAGCACCGGATCGCATAAAATATTTTCTTCCCCTTCATATGCATAAACCGGACATCCGAAGATTTCCGCAAAGCGTTCCGCTCCCATAATATGATCAAAGTGACCATGCGTCAAAAGCAGCGCTTTTACGCAAAGTCCTGCATCTTTTATATGCTTTACGAATTCCTGAGGACAATCCGCCATATCTACGGCAAAACATTCCGAAGTCATCTCGTTTATTACGATATAACAATTCGTTCCTACAGGTCCGAATACAAATTTCTCAATGCGCATGAACTGTCTCTCCTTTTTATCAACTCTGACTTTGTTCAAACTGTCATTTTACTCCCGCCGCCTCCGCAACGGGAACGCTATTGCTTCTTACTTGAAAGGCTTCATATAAGATCAACCCGTCGTTCTCTCAATATCAAGAACTCCCTGAAGCTGACGCAGTTTCTCTATGATCGCATGGAGTTCCTCTCTTCCGTTTACAATAAATCCCATATCGATCGTTGCTGTTCCCTTTTTGCTTGTGCGAACATTCATAGACTTCACATCTATTTTCGCTTCTGTAAATACTTTTGAGATATCCATAAGGAATCCTTGTCTGTCGTTTGCGTACATCTTAAGCTCTGCCAGATATTTTCCGCCGCCCTCTGTCTCGGACGTATCTTCCCACTCCGCGTCGATCAAACGCGCCCTCTCTACATCAGAAAGGTGGAGCATATTAATACAGTCCGTCCGATGGATTGACATTCCCCGTCCTCTCGTGACAAATCCGACGATCTCGTCTCCGGGAACCGGATTGCAGCATTTTGAAAAACGCACTGCCATATCATTAATTCCTTTTACAACAATACCGCTCTTTGACTTTGCAATGTGAACTTTTTGAGAGTTTGCTTCTGAGATTCTCTCAAGAATCGTCTCGTCTGTAATTTCTTTCTTATGTTCTTTTTCGTACTCCTCAAAAAGTCTGTTTACAACCTGTCCTTCCTTTAAACCGCCATGACCGATCGCCGCCAAAACAGCGTCCCAATCCCTGAAGCCGTACTTTTTCTGAACAACCTGCTGATACTTCGGTTTCAGTATATTTTGGAGATTAATTGATTTCCCCCTGCAATAGGAAACGATCAATTCTTTTCCCCGGATAATATTATCTTCCTTAAACTCTTTTTTGAACCACTGGTTAATTTTATTTTTTGCCTGTGTACTCTTAACGATATTCAGCCAGTCGCGGCTCGGTCCTTTTGAATTCTGCGACGTAAGAATCTCGATCCTGTCGCCGTTTTGTATTTTATAATCTATATTGACAAGTTTTCCGTTTACACGTGCACCGACCATCTTATTTCCCACGGCGCTGTGTATCGCATACGCAAAGTCAACCGGTGTGGAACCGTTCGGCAAATTCTTCACGTCACCGTTTGGCGTAAAACAGTAAACGTCTTCAGCAAACAGATCAAGGTCGCCTTTTAACAGGCTTAAAAACTCCCGGTTATCCGACATGTCTCTTTGCCATTCCAAAATCTGACGCAGCCAGTTCAGCTTAGCCTCCTGAGATTCCATACTCTTCGCTGAATCTCCGCCTTCTTTATATTTCCAGTGAGCCGCAATACCGTATTCAGCCGTCTTATGCATCTCTTCTGTTCTGATCTGGATCTCAAACGGCTGTCCTGACGGTCCCATCAGCGTTGTGTGAAGAGACTGATACATATTCGGTTTCGGCATCGCAATGTAGTCTTTAAAACGCCCCGGAATCGGTTTATACATCTCATGAATAATACCCAGTGCCGTGTAGCACTCCTGATCATTGTCCACAATAATACGAATCGCAAATAAATCATAAATCTGGTCTAATGTCTTATGCTGTTTTGCCATCTTGCGGTAAATACTAAATAAATGTTTCACACGTCCGTCAATGGTCGCCTTGATATTGTTTTCAATCAGCTTTTTATCCACTTCTTCCATAATTTCTTTTACGAAATTTTCCTTATATTCCTTGATGGCATTAAACTGTTCACTCAAATCCCGATAAGCTTCCGGCTCTAAATACTGTAAAGACAAATCATCTAATTCAACCTTTACTTTGGATATACCAAGCCGATCCGCAATCGGCGCATAAATCTCCATCGTTTCTTTTGATTTTTCTTTCTGTTTCTCCGGCTTCATAAACTGCATTGTACGCATATTGTGAAGGCGGTCAGCCAGTTTAATAATAATTACGCGGATATCTTTCGCCATCGCAAGAAACATCTTACGCAGATTTTCCGCCTGTAACTCTAATTTATCAGAAGAATAATTCAACTGTGTCAATTTCGTAACACCATCCACCAATGCCGCAATTTCTGCGCTGAACATCTCTGTCAAATCTTCTGTCGTATATTTTGTATCTTCAACAACATCGTGAAGCAGCCCCCCCACGATGGTCTCCTTATCCATCTCAAGCTGTGCAAGAATTATCGCCACACATACCGGGTGAATCAAGTATGGTTCGCCGGATTTTCTCTTCTGGTCTTTATGGGCATCCTTCGCCAGTTCATAAGCTTTGTTAATCATCTCCAAATCATTGGAAGGATGGTAACTGCTGACCGTTTTTTTCAAGATTTCAAACAAATCATCCGGATCTGTAAAATTCGGCGGAATCAATTCCGTTGACAATTCACCGGTATCAAACGTTTCAACCAATCCGACTGTCTTTTCTTCCTCCATATGGCTCCTCCTTCTTATGTGGTATCTTACTTATTATAATGGGATTCCCTTGAAAATGCAACTATCAACTATTCGTTTGTTTTCCCCTTCTCCGTTTCCATATGAATCTGATTCCCATCTGAAACTGCCTCAATCGTTCCCATCGTATCCGTGCGGTATATCTGCACATCATCATCCTCAAGCTTAGCAAGAGTAGCTGCATGAGGATGTCCATAAGAATTGTCTTTTCCCGCGCTGATAACAGCATACGCCGGATCCGCTTTTGTAAGAAAATTATCCCCCGTTGCCGTATAACTTCCATGATGCCCAACTTTTAGCACATCACATTCGAGATCGTAATTCTCTTTTATTATATCCTCTTCTGCTTTTTCTTCCGCATCGCCCATAAATAAAAAGCGGTTTTTCCCATAGGCAAGCTGCACCACCAAAGAATTATTATTTGCTTCCTTATAATTTTTGAGCGGTCCCAAAAAACGGATTACCACATTTTTTCAAACCGATATTCCTTTCCGATTTCCGGCATCTGTGCCGTCTTATTCACACTCTTCAAGGCACTTTCCACATCCCGGTACGTTTTCGTCTGTTTTTTTGCCTCAGGCAGATACACCGTGTCTACCTGAACATTGTTAATGACATCATCAAGACCTCCGACATGGTCACTGTCCGGATGAGTTCCCACTAATATATTTAACTTTTTAATACCTTTTTTCTTCAGATAAGAAACAACCGTCTGCCCTTTTTCATTTTTCCCGGCATCAATTAACATACTAAAGTTTCCTTTTTGAATAAGCGTAGCATCCCCCTGTCCCACATCAATATAAGAAACCGTAAGGCTGCCACCATCCGCTTTTGTCTCAACAGGTTTTTCCTTTGAGACAAAAAGCCCTTTTACCGGCTGGGACAAAAGTGCCGCAATAATCAAAAATATTGGAATTAAAAGCTGTCGGATTACAGCCTGTTTTTGCTTTTTCGTTGGCATAACATCTCCCTTTCTTAACCAGCTGCACACCCGGCAGCTTTTTTCTGCATGATAAAATGTACCATATTCCTCCGCTACTGTAAAGAAATCCTTGCAATTTAGCAAATTTCTAGTAAAATAAAATAGATATGTTATGCCTTATGGCAAAAACTTTAGTATGAAACAAACATGGAGGAAATTATGATTCAAGCAAGTAACATCTCATTACGTTTCGGAAAAAAAGCGCTTTTCGAGGAAGTAAATATTAAATTCACCGAAGGAAACTGCTACGGTATCATCGGTGCCAACGGTGCAGGAAAGTCTACTTTTTTGAAAATTCTTTCCGGCGAATTAGAGCCGACAACCGGTGAAATCAGTTTAGGCCCCGGCGAGCGTCTTTCCGTATTGGAGCAGGACCATTTTAAATATGACGACCAAATTGTTTTGGACACCGTAATTGCAGGAAATCAAAAACTGTATGACATCATGAAGGAAAAAGATGCCATCTATGCCAAAGAAGACTTCTCCGAAGAAGATGGTATGCGTGCAAGTGAACTCGAGGCCGAGTTTGCCACCATGAATGGATGGGAAGCAGAAGCTGACGCTGCCACCTTGTTAAACGGACTTGGTATTGCCACGGAAGTTCACTACAAACAGATGAGCGAACTGCCGGACACGGACAAGGTTAAAGTCTTGTTAGCACGTGCCTTATTTGGCAACCCGGATATTCTTCTGCTCGACGAGCCGACAAACCATTTGGATTTGGACTCCATCCGCTGGTTAGAAGAATTTCTCATTGATTTTGAGAATACAATTATTGTAGTATCCCATGACCGTTATTTCCTCAACAAAGTATGTACTCATACCGTTGACTTAGATTACGGCAAAATGCAGATTTATGCAGGTAACTACGATTTCTGGTATGAATCCAGCCAGTTAATGATTAAGCAGATGAAAGAAGCCAATAAGAAGAAGGAAGAAAAAATCAAAGAACTGCAGGAATTTATCCAGCGATTCAGTGCAAATGCTTCCAAATCCAAACAGGCAACTTCCAGAAAACGTGCGCTGGAAAAAATCGAGTTAGACACTCTGCGCCCATCCAGCCGTAAATATCCTTATGTTGACTTTAAACCGGACCGCGAAATCGGAAATGAAGTCCTTACCGTTACCAATCTTTCAAAGACGATTGATGGCGAAAAAGTGCTTGACAATGTTTCCTTTACCGTTGGCCACGATGATAAAATTGCTTTTGTTGGTTCTTACGGTATTGCGGCAACAACCTTATTCCAGATTCTTGCCGGTGAAATGGAACCGGACGAAGGCGATTATAAATGGGGAATTACAACTTCCAACTCATATTTCCCGAAAGATAACACAGCATACTTTGACAGTAACGATACCATCGTAGACTGGCTAATGCCATTTTCTCCGGAAAAAGATGCTACTTATGTCCGCGGCTTTTTAGGACGTATGCTCTTTAAGGGCGACGATGGATTAAAGAAAGTCAATGTACTTTCCGGTGGTGAGAAAGTTCGTGTTATGCTTTCCAAAATGATGATGCTTGGTTCTAACGTCCTTTTAATGGATGAGCCAACAAACCACTTAGATATGGAATCCATCACTTCCGTAAACAATGGTCTGATTAAATTCCCCGGTGTTGTTTTATTCACTTCCCAGGATCATCAGTTTATCCAGACCATCGCCAACCGTATCATTGAATTTACGCCAAATGGTATGATTGACAAGGTAACCACATATGACGAATATCTCGACAGTGATGAAATGGCCAGAAAACGTCAGGCTTTAAGCTGATTTGACGCTGACTTAAAAAAGACAAAACTTGACAATATTCATCCAATCAGATACAATGGTTGGAAAATAATCCATAACGACCCTGGATACAAAAGGAGATGAGGACTTGGGGCCCAGTGACGCGGTAAATATACTTATAATTATAATTTTACTCATATTATCCGCATATTTCTCTTCCGCAGAGACGGCATTAACAACGGTAAATAAAATCCGCATGCGCTCTTTGGCAGAGGAAAATAACAAAGCAGCAAAACGCGTTTTGAAGTTAATCGAAGAACCTTCCAAAATGCTGAGTGCTGTACTGATTTGTAACAACATTGTAAATCTTTCTGCTTCTTCGATATCAACATCCTATGCATTTTCAATATGCAAACGGATTGGTATGGAAAACAGCACTAGTCTTTTTGCCGGTATCGCAACCGGTATTCTGACTGTATTGATTTTGATTTTTGGTGAAATCACACCAAAAAATCTTGCAACAAAAAATGCAGAGAAATTAGCACTCTTCTATTCGAGTTCAATTTCCGCTATCACTCACATATTGACGCCTGTTATTTTTATCGTCAATCAATTTGCAAGATTTTTAATGTTTTTACTGCGTGTGGACACTTCAAAAAAATCAAGCAGTATTACAGAAGATGAGCTGCGTACCTTTGTTGATGTCAGTCACGAAGAAGGTGTCATCGAAAGCGAGGAGCGTAAGATGATTACCAATATCGTAGACTTTGGTGATACACTTGCCAAAGATGTTATGATTCCACGTATGGATATTGCCATGGTGGAGGCAAACATTTCCTATGACGAACTGCTGACGGAATTTACGGAAAACAAATACGCAAGACTTCCGGTATACGAAGAAACCATTGATCACATCATTGGTATTATCAACTTGAAAGATTTCGTTTTTTATCAAGGCGACAAAGAAAACCTGAACATCAAATCTTTGATGCGGGAAGCTCATGTCACTTATGAATACAAAAATGTCTCCGAACTTTTCATGGAAATGCGGAAGGACTCCATTCCGATGACCATTGTTCTGGACGAATATGGTGCTCTCGCCGGTCTGATTACCATGGAAGACCTCATTGAGGAAATCGTCGGGGATATTTTTGATGAATACGATGAGAGCAGGGATACATTTCGGACACAGGTAGATAACAGTATCATTATTGATGGACTTGCCAGTCTGGATGATGTGGAGCAGGAACTGGATATTGAATTCGGTGATGTAGAAATGGAAACGCTGAACGGTTATCTGACAGAGCTTCTGGGACATATTCCGTCCAGGGAGGATCTGGACAAAGAAATTGTTGCAAACGGCTACAGATTTAAGATTCTTTCACTTGGAAACAGAACCATCGGAAGAGTAAGAGCCGAAAAAATAAATGACAAAGAAACAAAAGGAGAGAGTGAAAAATGTCAGGACATTCAAAATTCGCAAACATAAAGCACAAAAAGGAAAAAAATGACGCAAAAAAAGGTAAAGTATTTACTGTAATCGGCCGTGAGATCGTTATGGCAGTCAAAGCCGGCGGTGCGGACCCGAACAACAACAGCAAACTTCGTGACGTTATCGCAAAAGCAAAAGCAAACAACATGCCGAATGATACAATTGAACGTGGTATCAAAAAAGCAGCCGGTGCAGATTCTGCTGACAGTTATGAACGTGCTACATATGAAGGATATGGTCCGAATGGTGTTGCAATCATCGTTGAGACTCTGACTGACAACAAAAACCGTACAGCAAGTAATGTAAGAAATGCATTTACAAAAGGTTATGGAAGCATCGGAACTCAGGGATGTGTATCCTTTATGTTTGATCAGAAAGGTCAGATCATCATTGATAAAGAAGAACTGGAAGACGAATGTGGTGAGATGGATGCAGACGAGCTTATGATGACAGCACTTGATGCAGGCGCAGAGGATTTCAACGAAGAAGAAGACAGCTTTGAGATCCTGACAGCTCCGGATGATTTCAGTGCCGTGCGTGAGGCTCTGGAAAAAGCTGGTATCCCGATGGTAGAAGCTCAGGTTGCTATGGTTCCGCAGACATATGTGGATTTGACAGATGAAAAGGATGTCAAGAACCTGCAGAGAACACTGGATCTTCTCGATGAGGATGATGATGTTACAGATGTTTGGACAAACTGGAACGAATGATATGATCTGTATGTATAACAGAGCGTAGTTTGACGCAAAATACCTTCATGAATCTTCATGGAGGTATTTTTTATGTCTGAAAAAGAAATCGAGAATGACAAACAGCAGGCTTTGGATAAAGAAGAAAAAGAAAATGAGCAGATCAGGGAAATGGGTGAGTTGACACTTGACCAGAATGTGAAGAGACACCGGATCGAACTTCTGACGATCATTGGTGAAGTAGAAGGCCATGATGCTGCACCGTCGCAGAGTAAAACAACAAAATATGAACATGTTCTGCCAAAACTTGCAATGATCGAAGACGATGAAAACGTGGAAGGACTTCTGATTCTTTTGAATACGGTTGGCGGTGATGTGGAGGCAGGACTTGCTATTGCAGAGATGATTGCTTCTTTGAGTATTCCAACGGTATCTCTGGTTCTTGGCGGCGGTCATTCAATCGGTGTGCCGATGGCTGTGTCAGCAGATTATTCTTTTGCTGTGCCAAGTGCCACGATGGTAATTCATCCGGTGCGTTCGAGTGGGATGTTTATCGGAGTGGCCCAGACCTATCGTAATATGGAAAAAATTCAGGACCGTATCACAGGCTTTATTGCGACACATTCCAGAGCTTCGCAGGAACGACTGGAAGAACTGATGCTGGATACCAGTCAACTGGTCAAAGATGTCGGAACGCTTCTGGAAGGTGAGGAGGCAGTAAAAGAAGGGCTGATTGATGAGATTGGAGGAATCCGTGAGGCACTTGCAAAACTGCATGAGATGATTGAAAAATAATAAAATATAAAAAATTGTGAAAAAAAAGACATTTTTATGCATCTTTATAAATGTTTTCCTTGTCATATAGCAGATTTTAGCGTATTATTATTAGAGGATTGAATGAAAATATGCTAGGAGGGAAACAATGTATAAGATTTTAAAAGCTGAAACACTGGCAGCTAAGATCCATCTTATGGTCGTACACGCACCGCGTGTTGCAAGCCATTGTCAGCCAGGACAATTTATCATCGTAAAAATGGATGAAAAGGGAGAGAGAATTCCGCTTACAATCTGTGACTATGATCGCGAAGAAGGAACGATTACAATCGTATTCCAGGAAGTTGGAGCATCTACTATTAAGATGTCCGAATTAAAAGCTGGAGATTCTTTCCGTGACTTTGTAGGACCTCTGGGATGTCCTTCTGAATTTGTTCATGAAGACATCGAAGAACTGAAGAAAAAGAAACTTGTATTTGTTGCCGGAGGTGTTGGTACAGCACCTGTTTACCCACAGGTAAAATGGCTTCACGAGCATGGTATTACTGCAGACGTAATCCTTGGTTCCAAAACAAAGGATATGGTTATTCTTGAAAAAGAACTTGCAGCTGTTTCCAACCTTTATGTTACAACAGATGACGGATCTTATGGACGTTCCGGTATGGTAACAAAGACTCTGGAAGATCTTGTTACAAATGAAGGTAAACACTATGATGTCTGTGTTGCGATCGGACCGATGATCATGATGAAATTTGTCTGTCTTCTTACTAAGAAGCTTGGTATCCACACAATCGTCAGCATGAACCCGATCATGGTTGATGGAACTGGTATGTGTGGAGCATGTCGTCTCCAGGTTGGCGATGAAATTAAATTTGCCTGCGTAGACGGACCGGAATTCGACGGACATCTCGTTGATTTTGATCAGGCTATGAAGAGAAGCCAGATGTACAAGACTGAAG
>ENA-OPBG01000821-OPBG01000821.1-human-gut-metagenome-genome-assembly--contig:-NODE-821-length-24503-cov-13.099967_pt1 | contig 24503 bp, 20 predicted proteins | sample MGYA00241065_ERZ501446 | MGnify/ENA primary metagenome ERZ501446 (study PRJEB25962, sample SAMEA2042632) | human gut metagenome | biome: human gut; feature: human-associated habitat; material: faeces...
AGACTTATGCGTGAGGGCTCTCCCGAACGCATTAGTCGCAGTTAGCGATTAGTTCGCTGGAGCGTTGCGCCGGCGAGTGAGTAATACACATTGTCCAAATGCGTCCGCATTGAAGAACTTTTAATCAACTAAATAGCAATTATATTGTCTGGCTCGGCGCGGTGCCAAATTGTTTTTTATAGGCCCGGGAGAAGGTGGTATAGTCGGAGAAGCCGCTTAACTGGGCGGCCTTCAGGATGGGGGTGCCTTCGGAAATTTTTGTGCGGGCGAGAAGAAGGCGCTTGCTAATGATGTAGTTGTGGATGGTGTAACCGGTTTCCTCCTTGAATTTCCGCATCATGTGATACTTGCTCAGGTAGTATTTCCGTGCAAGGGTCTCAATGGAAAGATCTTCAGTAAGGTTGTGATTAATATAACGTAGAAGTTCTTCTATCTGGGAATCACTGCTGTAGGAATGAGCGTCATAAATGTACTGCTTTTCCAGAAAAATGCGGTTTACATAAACCATGAACTGGGTAAAAAGAGCTGAGCCAAGCAGATCGCTGCCAAATTTTTCGTCTTTTAGGGCAGCTTCCAGTTCGTAGAGAAGCTGCTTTAATTTTTCCTGAGTGTCAGAGTCCAGACGGATCAGATTGTAACTCCGGTCAATCGCCTTCTGAAAACAGCGGAGCAGTTCTGTGGATTTGATGTCGTCGCGGATCCATAGTACAAAACGTTCGTATGGAACCGAAAAATCAATTTCCGGTTTGTGGATGGCGTGACGGTTCACGAGGAGAATGTCCCAGGGCTTCAGGTAGTAGGACTTTCCCTCAATGTGGTAGGCAGCCTTTCCGGAAAGAAAGATGATCACCTTGTGAAAATCATGATAATGGTAGGAAAATTCCCGCTTGGTCTGGTCCTTGATGTGAAAAAGCCGGAAATCCTGCTCCAGATAGCCGGTTTTTTCAGTTGGCTCATTGAAAGAATTCATATGTTATGGCTCCTGTTTTAACTATAGTGTGTATGGAACCGCAAACTTTGTTTGCAGCTACGTTTGCGTAGCGTCATAATTCAATTCTGCGCTTGAAATATGACTTTATTATAAATGAAATACCGCATTTTTTGCAATATATTTCGCAAGTTATTCTATGTACATGGGAAAAATAAACGCTATACTGGATATAAGATGTGATTTGAGAAAAAAGATCACGGGCGTTTCGTCAGAAAGGAATTGAAAACAATGAGAGACAGCATTATCATGACAAAATATCAGGGCTTTGGAAATGATTATCTGGTACTGGATGCGAAGAAAAACCAGCTTCAGCTGCAGGGCAAAAAAGTTGCACTTCTTTGCCAGCGGGGATTCGGACTTGGAGCGGATGGTGTGCTTTACGGACCAGTTGACATTAACGGAAAAATGGGAATGCGTATTTTTAATTCCGATGGAAGTGAATCTGCAATCAGTGGAAACGGTGTCTGTATTTTTGCAAAATATCTTATGGATAATGAGTATGTTACAGAGAAAAAATTTGCCATTGAGACTTTATCAGGAACAATCGAAGTAGAGTGTCTGAATGCCAGAGCGACAGAGTTCCGCGTAAACATGGGCAAAGCCTCTTTTCTTTCCAGAGAGATTCCGGTAACTGGCGAGGTGCGTGAGGTGATCGATGAGCCATTTACATTTAACAAGAAAGAATACAAGGCAACTTGTCTCACAGTAGGAAATCCACACTGCATTATTTTCATGGATCAGGTATCCCCGGAAAAAGTAAGGGAGCTGGGGCCATATGTGGAAAATGCAGATGAGTTCCCGGAAAGAGTGAACCTGCAGATCTGCCGCCAGATTGACAAAGGAAATCTGGATATCGAGATCTGGGAGCGTGGCTCCGGTTACACAAAAGCTTCCGGTACAGGAAGCTGTGCGGCAGCCATTGCAGCCTACCGGAAAGGTCTGATGGAAAACAGAATCAATGTAAACCAGCCAGGTGGTATGATCCAGATCGACATTAAAGAAGACGGAACTATTTTTATGACAGGAACTGTTGGATATATTGCGGAGATGAGCGTGGCTGAGAGCTTTTTCTCATAGAGGGAAGATATAGTGCAAAATGCAGATATGGCAGAAGAGATGAATAAAAATGAAATTTAAAGGCTGCCAAAGGGAAATTTTTCGATGTAGGAGAATTCAGGTATAGAAGTAAGAAGACTTCCGTGCCTGGATTTTTTTTGCTGCAAATGAGGGTGATGTCATTATATCTGAAGAGAGGAAAGCATTTTTTATATAAAATGATATGAGTGTCAAAAGGTCTTTTGACACTCATTTGATACCCGGATTGCTACGCAGCTACGCTGCTCCCGCAATCCTCCAAATATTCGAAATCCGCTGATTTACTGCGTAAATCGCTACTTTCTCATATTTGGCGTGTCCCAAGTTCAAAAGCCTTATCGTGCAAGCACGAACAGCTTTTTGACCTTTTGACACTGGTATCATAAAATATGGAGACGGAATCAGCTTGTTGATATACGAAACAGCCCCTCTTGTTGATAAAAAAAGTGCAATGTCTAAACTAAAAAAAGATAGACATTTCTAACATGATTTCGTAAAATAAACAAAGGTTAGAAAACACTAATAACAGTTAAACAAGGAGGAAGAGGATGGCTGACAAAAAGTTATTAAGAAAAATTGCTCCGATCATTATGAGTGCAGCTTTAGCGATGACCAGTTCACCGGTTGGAGTTATGGCAGAGGACTTTACTTCTGGAGAAGCAGCTGTTGAGGTATCTGAGGAGACTACATATGGTTCTGATGAGATTTCAGACAACTATGACGAATCATCAGAGGCTGACGATTCAGCAGATTTTGCTACAGACACAGAGGATGGTTTTGAATCTGGAGAAGCCGCAGAAGAGGAGTCTGGATTCGAGGATGGCGAAACCGGAGACACAGAAGATGCTTTTTTAGCAGACACTGAGGGCGAAACCAACAATGAAGCGGGAGCTGTGAAAACAGTGGAGGATGGTCAGATCGTACTGATGAATATTCCCTATGAAGCTTTTTACAGATCTGAGCTGAAAAACAATGATGTAAAAGTAGATGCATTTACATCCGCTACATTAAATAAATCCAGAACAAAAGGTATGATGAATGGTAATGTCGCTTATCATACAGATGCAGCAGGAACAAATCTGGCAGGTATTACTTTCCCGGTAAAAGTAATAGATGCGTCCGTGCTTAACAACAATGCTGACAAATACAAGCAGGTTACAGACAGCACTTCTGTAACAATCGCTGTTACCAACAAAGGTCAGACAAGCGAGAATACTTATACAGGAAAAGATGCACTGATCGAAGCTGCTGATTATTCCTATTATGTACTGACAGCAGATGCGGCACCAGCCTATTATAAAGAACTTACGGTTGATGCAGATGGTAATATTTCCTTTGGCACAGTTCAGGGAATGAGTGCACAGACCGTTTCAATTGGTTCAACATTTAAAACAGATACCAAATATGGAGATTATGAACTGGATCTGAATAAAGAGACACTGGCTGGTGTTATTGACACAGCAGCTGACAGCATTTACGGAGCTGTGATCAATACAACAGACGGAACCACATATGCTCTCCGTCATCTGGAGAACATCTGGAAAGGCAGTCATCTGGCATGGAGCACGGGCTTTACAACAACTGTACATGGCTGTCCGGTAAGTTCTGCACATTATGTATCCATGATGGGCAAAACAATTTCCAGCGTAACCTATTATACAAACAAGGGAATTATCAATTTTGACATTGAAGATACTTATGTTCCGGTAACAACAGGCGCAGCTGCAACAGCAGTAAATGTAAAAACAACAGATACAGCTGTTAAAGTTGAATTTGCTGGTGATCTTCCGGCAGATTTTTCCAAAGAGTATGCTGTTGATGGCGTAAAAGCTGAAGCAACAGAGGATGGCGTAAAGGTTGCAGATCTTACACCGGGAACACATACTTTAACAATTTCTGATGCCAATGGAAAATATGCTTCCATCAGCACTACTTTCACAGCAACAACAGATGTTATGCCAGCTGCATACGATGAGTATGAGGGAAAACTGGTTGCTGCAGCAGACATTACAGCAGAGCAGTTTGCTGCATATACAAAGGCTGTTTCAAAAGTAAAAATTGGTGAAAAAGAGTATGCTGCAAGCGGAAAAGGTTCTGTGAAAGTAGTTCAGGGAGACGGATCTCTTGATTACTCTAAAACAGAAGTAAAAGATGGAGATACCGTTACCGTAAGTGCATCTGGATATGCAGATTTCTCATTTGTTTACAACGAAAACGTATATGTATACGCAGGTCTTACCTGGGCTGAATACTGGTCTTCCGAGGATGTATACAATGCAGGCTCCACAGCTTCTTCAGAAGAAAAAGACAGAAGAGGTGAGTCAGACCTTGGAGCATTTGATGCTGTAACAAGAGCAACTGCAAACCATGGCCTTCACAGAGGAAGCTTCCAGGCAATCGCGGTTCTTAATGGAAAAACAGTTTCCCACTGGAGCGCAGACGGAAAAACAGTTTATTATGCCGATGGAACATCAGAAGTATTTAACCGGAACAATGTAACCGGATATACCGTAACTGGACTGAAATATGTACCGGTTGAGATTAAGAGAGCTGACCTTGCTGCTTTTGCAGAAAGCCATGCAATTGTAAAAAATGGCGGACAGCTGATCGGCGGTTATGGCGAGAAAGAACTGAAATCCTATGAAGCTGTTGCAAATGTAACTGCAAATACAAATGGTTTGAAAAAAGTTACAAAAGCTGAAGACGGAAGCTTTGTAATCGGAGCAAGACAGAACGGAACTGAGTCTGGTATCAAAGATGCAGAGCTGAAAGTGGCAGACGGAATTACAGCAACTGTAAAACCTGGAAATGGTTCTTATGGTGAGTTCCTGAGAGTTGACCTGACTGGAAACTATGGCGATCTTGGTGCACATATGCAGTCTGTTGAGTGGGCATATTATGGAAATGATTCCACTTATACAAACAGACTTGCAAACTATGGAACAAAATTTGCAGCTGATAACTGGATGCATAAAATGATGGGTATCCAGCTTGGTCTTACAGAATCTGGAAGATGCAAGCTTCCGGAAGGAACTGACGGAACTGGTTACTGGATCCTTACTGTTCATGCCCTTGGATACCAGGATTACGTTGTAAAATTCCAGGCAACAGCTGAGAATATTGCAAAACCTGCAGGTGATGCAGATTCCACACCACTGGAAAACATTATCGCAGAAGCAAAAGCCCTGAACGAGGCTGATTATACTCCGGAGAGCTGGGCTGCTGCAAAAGACAGCATTGCAAATGAGCTTGAAGAGTGCGAGGAAATGCTTGCAAATATTAAGAATCAGACAACTTATGGCGTAGAAGAGCAGATCGGACATTTAAGAGAAGCTCTTAACATGCTTGTAAAAGCTCCGGCTCCAACCGCAACACCGGCACAGCCGACTGCAACACCAGCCCCGGCGCAGCCGACCGCAACACCGACCCCTGCACAGCCAACTGTAGCACCTACACAGCCAACTGTAACTCCGGCACCGACTGCAGCACCGGCCAAAGGAATTACAGCAACTGCAAAAGCTTCCACAATTTACACCAAAGGAAAAACCTCTACAACCATTACGGTTGTAAAAAATGATGTAACTGGAAAAGTTAAATTTACATCCAGCAACAAGAAAGTAGCTACTGTTTCTTCCAAAGGCGTTGTAAAAGCGAAAAAAGCGGGAAAGACAACCATTACGGTAAAGGTTGGAAATTACACTAAGAAGGTAGTAATCCAGGTTAAGAAACCTTCTCTGAAGCTTGCAAAATCTTCTGCAACAATCAAGAAAGGCAAAACAGTAAAAATCAAAGCAACCGCAACACCATCCGGAAAAGTAACATACAAGTCCAGCAACAAGAAAGTAGCGACTGTTACTGCAAAAGGTGTTGTAAAAGGTAAGAAGAAAGGTACTGCAACCATCACTGTTACAAGTAATGGAGTATCTAAGAAATTCAAAGTAAAAGTAAAATAATGATTACAAAGCTTTTACGATAACAAATAATACTTGTGCAAAAGCAAGGCAAAGGAACGGGGGCCGTTTTTAACAGCCCCTGCTTTTGCTTGTAAAAAGAAAATTATTTTACTACATATTTTAACAGGAGACAGCATGAAAAAACGAGACAGTGATAAGAATCCTTTTGAAAAAAAGAATCTGGTGAAGCTTGCTCCGGCAGCAGTGGTTATTGCGGCTGTGGCTGCAGCAGGGGTTCAGGCTGGCAGCAGTGGAAAAGAAGTAACTTCTGAAACCAGGGAGGTTGTAAAATCCCAGGATCTGGAATCGCTTCTGAAAACAGCCTATTCCTATGAGACAGCAGATGACGAGGCAGAAGAGGAGAGTCTGCTGAAAGCAGGCAAAAACAAATCATCAGCTTCTTCAAAGAAAAAAACTTCCAAAATTTCAAAGAAAAAAAATGGTATAAAAAAAGGAAGCTCAAAGACCCTTCCAGTAAAAACGGCTGCATCTTCAGGGGTAGGTCAGGGCTCCACCACTACACCAACTACAGAAGTTCCGGAAGGTGGCTATAAAGATGGCACTTACCAGGGCAGCGGTACTGGCTTTGGGGGAACGATTACCGTACAGGTAACTGTATCAGGTGGGAAAATCACAGCTGTTGATATACTGAGTGCCTCTGGAGAAACAGGCTCTTATTTTGCCTCCGCACAGGGCGTTGTAAGTAAGGTTTTATCAAGCCAGTCCCCGAATGTGGATGCAGTCAGCGGTGCAACTTATTCCTCAAACGGAATTATCCAGGCAGTACAGAATGCCCTTTCACAGGCAGGAAACAGTGATTCTGCCACACCGGCTGCCACACCAACTCCAACGCCAAAACCTGCAAAGAAACCGAAGAAGGATACTTCTGTCAGTTATAAAGATGGCGTATATGAGGGACAGGCAGAAGGTTTTGATGGAACCGTAACAGTAAAGGTTACAATAAAAAATGGAAAAATCAAAAAAATAAGCAACACAAATACAGACACACCTGAATTTTTTAATAAAGCATGGAAAACAATCAAGTCCAATGTGATTTCCAGACAGAGAACTTCTGGAATTGATACTGTAAGTGGCGCAACATTTTCTTCAAATGGAATTCTCGGAGCTTTATCCCAGGCTCTTTCAAAGGCTGATCAATCAGGAACTGCAGACTCAAAGGGAGAAGATATAACTCCAACACCGACTACTGTACCTGATGAAACTGTAACACCAATTCCAACGGAGATTCCACAGCCCACCCAGACTCCGGAGAATCCATCAGATGATCAGCCGGTTGTAAATCTTTTGAAAGATGGCACCTATACAGGGTCTGCAATGGGATATTCCGGACAGGTTAACATAACACTGACGATTAAAGATGGAAAAATTACGGAAGTAACAAATACAAACTCAGATACCCGAAGCTTTTTCAATAAGGCATGGAGATCCATACAGCCTAAAATACTGGAAAAGCAGAGTACAGAAGGAATTGACACTGTAAGTGGTGCAACATTTTCTTCTATGGGAATTCTGGATGCGTCTAAAATAGCACTGGAGCAGGCAAAAAATACAGAGGTACAGCCTTCTGTAACGCCGGAACCCACTGAGGTGCCGAATCCCACAAATACGCCAAAGCCGACTTCTGTTCCAGAACCAACGACTGCGCCGGAGCCTACAGCTGTACCAGAGCCTACTGAAGCGCCTGCGCCAACTTCTGCGCCGGAACCGACGGATACACCGGAGAATTCTGTGACGCCGGAACCGACAGCTACGCCAGAACCCACGCCTGTGCCTGCTGGTGCATATACAGATGGAACCTACACTGGCATTGGAGAAGGCAATGACGGACCAGACAGTGTACAGGTTACAGTAACAATATCCGGAGGACAGATTGTGGGAGCAACTTATTTTTCCTATGATGATGAAGAATATGTAGATACAGCCTGGGAGGGAATTCTTGGACAGGTTATGGGAAAGCAGTCCGCAGACAGTGTAGATACAGTATCTGGATGCACATATTCCTCCCAGGGAATTATTCAGGCATTTAGAAATGCATTAAATCAGGCAAAAGGAGCATAACCCATGAAATACCAGAGTTTTATTATGAGAGTTTTATGTCTGCTTCTGATCGTTGGTGTCGTTCTTGGCTACAACTCCATGCAGAAAAAAGATAGTGATACCGAAAAAGACCAGCAGATCGCCAGTCTGACAACCAGAGTGGAGGCCTTGGAAAAACAGCAGGATGAGATATTAAGTGCCCTTGAAGAGGCTGCAAAAGCGCAGGAAGAGGCGAAGAAAAAGGCAGAAGAGGAAGCGAAGAATCAGAAAGCCCAGACGGAAGAAGCGGCTTCCGGGGATGCTTCCGAGGACGCGAAAAAAGATGACGAAAATACAGATGAGACAGAGGCTGAGGACGCTTCTTCTGAGGAAGAAAGTGAAGATCTTGTCTACAAAAACGGAACCTATACAGGAGACGGCCAGGGCTTTGGCGGCAATATCCAGGTTCAGGTTACACTTGAAAATGACACGATTACAGACATTCAGGTGGTAAGTGCACCAGGCGAAGATTCTGCATACCTTTCCCAGGGACAGGGCGTGATCAGTACCATTCTGGCTGCCCAGAGTACAGATGTTGATACCATTTCCGGCGCAACCTTCAGTTCCACTGGAATTATCAACGCTGTAAATGATGCACTTGGAAAGGCGGAAAATCAATGAAAAAGAGACAGAGAAAAATCCGGCTGATCCGTGCCGGCATCCAGCTTCTGTTTTTCATTTTTGCTCCGGCACTTTTTTCCACAGCATTCGCAGGCGTGAAGTCCGTTTTTCAGGCAATTGCAGCACATCAGACAATCAGTTGGAATTCCTTTCTGGATGTGACTGCCGTGCTGCTGGTGGTAACCTGCCTGTTCGGACGGCATTTCTGCGGATATGCCTGCGCATTTGGTTCCCTTGGGGATGCATTGTATGAGCTGACTGTGTTTATCCGCCAGAAGGTTTTTCATAAAAAAGGCCGTCACGGATATTCGGAAAAAGCCATCCGTATTTTGCAGAAGGTGAAATATATCTGGCTTCTGGTGCTTCTTGTATCTATCCTTACCGGCTGGTACAGCAAGCTTCAGGGCATGAGCCCCTGGGATGTGTTTTCCATGCTCACCGCTGGCAGACTTCCTGGCGCCTCCTACAAGGTGGGGATTGTGCTGCTGGTTCTGATCATGATCGGAATGTGCACCCAGGAAAGATTTTTCTGCCAGTTCCTCTGCCCAATGGGCGCAATTTTTGCTATAATGCCTATAGCGCCCTCTGCGCTGTTCAACCGTGACAGAGGCACCTGTCCGGCGAAATGCGGAGCCTGCAAAAAGCGCTGTCCTGCTCATCTGGACATTGACGGTGATACCCCTCTCTCAGGAGAATGTATCTGCTGCCACGCCTGCCAGGGAATCTGCCCGAAGAAGAATATCCGGATCGGGATTCCGAAGGCGAAAGATGAGAGCCTTTTTTAAACAAGCGCTGGAAAAAGATGGGCGAAAGCTATTGGAAAATAAGAGAAAATAAAATCAGAAAGAACAGGATATGAGTAAAAAAAGAAGTAAAGTAAGATTTCAGAATGAAGTCGATTTAATTAAGGTACATTATAAAAAGCAGTCCAGAGGTCAATCACTTACCTGCTTGGATATGTTTAATGGGAGAAGGCATTTGAGAAAGAGAAGTGCGGCAGGAATCCTCTGCGGCAGCCTGCTTCTCACTGTCATTTCCGCTACAGTACTGGGAAAAACAACTACAGTTGTTTATGCATCTGACATAGAAAAATACACCAACGCAGATTTCGCAATGGACACGGTAGTTTCCGAAACCCTTTATACCTCAGGCGAGGACATCAACACTCAGATTGGCGAAAAGCTCCGCGAAATGGAAACCACCCTCCTTTCCTGGACAGAGGAAAACTCCCAGATTTCCCAGCTGAACAATGCTGAGGGCAAGACCATGGAAGTCTCTGATGATCTTGTCGCCGACCTTGAGAAAATCCGCCAACTGTCCCAGGATTCCGACGGTGTTTTTGACCCCACCCTTGGAAAGATCATCCGCCTGTGGAACATTGACGGCGAGAATCCTCATGTCCCGGACCAGTCCGAAATTGACACTCTTCTTCCCGAAGTGGGCTACGAGAAAATTCAGGTGGACGGAAACAATGTAACCCTTCTTGATGGCTGTACCCTGGATCTTGGTGCTGTTGGAAAAGGCATGGGCTGTGACCAGATCATGGATTACCTGCAAACCCAGCCAGACGTCGTCGGTATGATCCTGAACCTTGGCGGCAGCAGTGTCATGACCTACGGCGAAAAGCCCGACGGCTCCTCCTGGAAAGTAGCCCTTACCGATCCCCGTGACACGGAAGGCGACTATCTTGGAGCCATCACCCTGGACGCCAACCAGTTCCTTTCCACCTCCGGCGACTACGAAAAATACTTCATAGAAGATGGAATTCGCTACCACCACATTCTGGATCCAAAGACCGGCTATCCTGTACAGAACGGTCTCACCTCCGTCACCATCGTCTGCGACCAGGGTTACCTGGCCGACGGCCTCTCCACTGCCTGCTTCGTCCTGGGTCTGGACGCCGCGAAACCTCTTTTAGAGAAATATGATGCAGAAGCCGTATTCGTAGATGAAGACAAAAATGTGTATGTGACAAGTGGATTGATGGATAAATTCGAATTAATGAAAGACGGATACACAGTAAACGAAGCGTAAGTTGTCCATGATAGATTCATAGAAAATGATAGCTTACGGAATAACGAAAAGAGCTCCAGAGGATAGTCAAAAACTATCGTCAGGAGCTCTTTTTCAATCAACAGCATTTGGGCTGAATATATTCCTAAGCGGGGCATTCAAGGCGCGCCTTTAATGGAGCGGAGATCCACTGCTTACGAAGACTTAACATCGAAGGCTCTCCTGAGATGTTTAGTCGCAGTTAGCAGTTAGCTCCGCGGAATGTTGCGCCTCCCCGCGTGGAATATATTCAGCCCAGATGCGTACGGTGGTAACATATTACGGAATCCTCTTAAGCACTTCCTTCGTCAGCACTCCAATCAGCAGTCCTGTAATCACTCCTGACACCATCAGCGCCGGAGCATAATAATACAACAGTCCCACCGTATGCGTTGCCGGAATCGCCACCAGCAGCTGACCGATGTTATGGGAAACGCCACCAGCCACACTTACACCCAGCTGCCCGAATCCAATCTTATTTTTCACAAAAACCATCACAATCAAACTAAGGGTCGCCCCCGCCAGACTATACATAATACTGGAGCCGCTTCCAAACATAAAACCGATAATAAAAATTCTCACAATGGAAACTAGCGCCGCTTCTTTCCACGTATACCTCTCCAGCACAAAAAGCACCGCCAGATTTGCAAGCCCTAGTTTCATTCCCGGAATTCCCGCAAAAAACGGAATCAACGATTCCACATACCCGAAAATAATGGCAATGGCTGCAAACAGCCCAAGATACGCTGTCTTTTTCTGATCCATCACTTACACCACTGCGTCAAATCCACTTTCGGAATCCTGTGAATCTGAATCGCCCTCTCCCTGAATGACTACTCTGTTTGGCAGGCACACAATATATCCGCCTGCACTGCCCAGTGCCGGCTGCTTCATGCAAAGATGATCCGGGCAGTCCGCCTCTGTCATCTTTACCTCGCCGTCCTTAATTTCACACACATTGGTATCCCCAATCTGGATCACCTGATCCTCCGCCAGTGAATAAGTCCCATAAAGCTTCCCGTCCACCGTAATCTGGATCGACCCATGAGTTCCATGTGGAACCGCATAAACAAAAATACAAAGTGCCACTGAAATAACCAATAGTGCACCAATAAATACCGCTTCTTTTTTCTTCAAAAATGATACCTCTTCATTAATAGTTTTAACAAAAATCATTATATCATAGAAACATGTCCCACAAACGGATCATTAGTTTATGATATAAGAAATATAGAGATTTTTCAACCTATTCTAAAATCCATTTTTGAGAAAAAATCGCAACAGAGAGAATGCCTGTTATTCACAAAGAAAACGGTAACGGGTGGCTATTCCTTTCCACACCGCTTTTTATTGTAATTTCCCACGGAATATGCTATTGTATAGTTTGAAAGTCTGTGTGCCGTGCGGATCGCGGGAATGATTTTTCAAACACGTTCCAGGCCGGCGGCATTGTTGAAGAAATGTAACGATTCAGAAAACACTGGACAGTTACACAGAAATATTAGAAAGAAGGTGAAGCTATGGTTGAATTAGACCAGTTCAAGAGCATTCTTGCAACATACACAGAACCATTAGTGGAAGTGAGGGATTCACTTTGACCTGGCTAACAAAGAAAAGCGGGTTGAAGAATTAGAGCGCGAAATGGAAGCGCCTGATTTCTGGGACAATGCAGAAATATCCCAGAAGAAAATGAAAGAATTAAAGGGTATGAAGGACGACATGGAAACCTATCAGAATCTGGTAACCCAGAAAGAAGATATGGAGACCCTGATCGAGATGAGCTATGAGGAAAATGATCCGTCCATGATCGAAGAAATCCAGGAAATGCTGGATGAGTTCCAGGCACAGTTTGACAGTATCCGTGTGAAGACACTCCTTTCAGGAGAGTATGACGGCGAGAATGCCATTATAAAACTGAATGCAGGAGCTGGTGGAACAGAAGCCTGCGACTGGTGCAGTATGCTGTATCGTATGTATACACGCTGGGCTGAGCGCAAGGGCTTTTCAATTGAAGTTCTGGACTATCTGGACGGTGATGAAGCTGGTATCAAATCTGTTACCTTCCAGGTAAACGGAGAGAACGCATACGGACTTCTGAAGTCTGAGAAAGGTGTTCACCGTCTGGTACGTATTTCCCCGTTCAATGCGGCTGGAAAGCGTCAGACTTCTTTCGTATCCTGCGATGTAATGCCGGATATTGAGAAAGATCTGGACGTAGAGGTCAATGATGAGGACATCCGTATTGATACCTACCGAAGCAGTGGTGCCGGCGGACAGCATATCAACAAGACCTCATCCGCTATCCGTATCACTCATTTCCCAACTGGAATCGTGGTACAGTGTCAGAATGAGCGTTCCCAGCATATGAATAAAGATAAGGCTATGCAGATGCTGAAGGCGAAGTTATATCTTCTGAAACAGCAGGAGGCAGAAGCCAAGCTTTCCGGAATCCGAGGTGAAGTAACGGATATCGGCTGGGGCAACCAGATCCGTTCCTACGTTATGCAGCCATATACTATGGTCAAAGATCACCGTACCAATGAAGAAACCGGAAATGTAGATGCAGTTATGGATGGTGCCATTGATATCTTTATTAATGCATATTTGAAATGGATCGCACTTGCGAAGAGACCTGCAGAACAGCAATAAAAGCATGCTGCTGTTCACGAAGGGAACGATACCAGCTTCCGGATTATGTCTGGATACAGCGGCTGTAATGGCAGAGATTTGCAGGGCGCAGTGAAAGTGGAAGGAAATGCAGGATGCCAAAGACAACAGATAAGAATAAATATTTTGTAGTAAAAGAGCGGGCTGTGCCAGAGGTGCTTCTGAATGTAGTTGCAGCGAAGAAGCTTCTGGAATCAAAGCGGGCAGCTACGGTTCAGGAAGCTGCAGACGCTGTGGGAATCAGCCGAAGCTCTTTCTATAAATATAAAGATGATATTTTTCCCTTCCACGAGGAAGCCAAGGGAAAGACCATCACATTTATTATACAGATGGATGATGAGCCGGGAATTTTATCCAATGTTCTTCGGGCTATTGCAGAAAACCATGGCAATATTCTGACCATACATCAGAGTATTCCCATCAGTGGTATTGCCACTCTTACCTTAAGTGTGCAGATCCTTCAGGGAGAAGGGGATGCTGAGGCAATGGTGGATGACATTGAACAGATGGAAGGAATCCATTATTTAAAAATTTTAGGCAGGGAGTAACGGACAGATGATAAATATTGCAGTGCTAGGATATGGCACAGTTGGAAGCGGTGTAGTAGAAGTCATCCGCACCAATCATGAATTGATTAACAAAAGAGCCGGGGAAGAGATTAAGATCAAATATGTACTGGATCTTCGTGAGTTCCCTGGAGATCCGGTAGAAGAGATTCTTGTTCATGACTTTGAGCAGATCGTAAACGATCCGGAAGTTAAAATTGTAGTAGAAGTAATGGGAGGAACCGGTGCTGCCTATACTTTTACAAAAAGAGCACTTGAAGCCGGCAAGAGTGTGTGTACCTCAAATAAAGCTCTGGTTGCCCAATACGGTCCTGAGCTTATGGAAATTGCAAAAGAGAAAAAGATCAACTTCCTTTTCGAGGCAAGCTGCGGCGGTGGAATCCCGATCATTCGTGCCATCAACGGTTCTCTTACCGCAGATGAGATCGATGAGGTCAGCGGAATTCTGAACGGAACTACTAACTATATGCTGGATAAGATGATCACAGAAGGCGCTGATTTCAATACTGTTCTGAAAGAGGCTCAGGAAAAAGGCTACGCAGAGGCTGATCCTACCGCTGACGTGGAAGGACAGGACGCATGCCGTAAGATTGCCATTCTTTCCTCTCTGGCATATGGAAAATTCCTGAATTTTGAAAATGTTTATACAGAAGGAATTACAAAGATCACACCAGAGGATATGGAATACGCAAGAGAAATGGGCAGAAGTATCAAGCTTCTTGGCACAAGCAAGAAATTGGGAGACGATTCCTTCTACGCACTTGTAGCACCTTTCCTTGTAGGACAGGAGAATCCTCTTTATGGCGTAAAGGGAGTGTTCAACAGTATTTTTGTACATGGAAACATGCTTGGCGATGCCATGTTCTATGGAAGCGGAGCCGGCAAGCTTCCTACTGCAAGTGCAGTTGCAGCAGACGTTGTGGAGGCTGCAAAGCATCTTCATGATACCATTCCAAATAACTGGAGCAATGAAGAGATGATCCTGATGGAGCCGGATTCTGTAGAAGGCCGTTTCTTTGTACGTGTGACGGATACTTCCCTGGATGAAGTGGATAAGGCTTTTGGTAAGGTTGAGGCTGTGATCGAGCCGGATTCCCTTCCGGAAGAATTTGGTTTTATTACCAGACTTATGACACAGGGCGAGTACAAAGAGCGTGTGAAAGCGCTTGGAGAGAATGTTCTGGGCATGATCCGCGTGAAAGACTGATAACATGAAAACGCAGTTATTCGGGTAATGGGCAGTTGAGCGAAACTGCCTGTATACGCAGATAAAAATAAAACTGACAGCGTGAAAGGAAAAACTATGCTGATAGTTAAGAAATTCGGCGGTACTTCTGTTGGGGACAAACAGAGAATGTATAATGTTGCCAACCGTTGTATCGAAGAATATAAAAAAGGAAATGACGTGGTGGTGGTTTTATCCGCCATGGGAAAATATACAGATGAGCTGATCCGTATGGCTCATGATATGGACGACAAGCCTCCGAAGCGTGAGATGGATATGCTCCTTACCATCGGTGAGCAGATGTCCGTATCCCTGATGGCAATGGTAATGCACAAGCTGGGCGTTCCGGCGGTTTCCCTGAATGCCTTTCAGGTGACCATGCATACCACAAGCAGCCATCAGAATGCAAGATTAAAAAGAATCGATACAGAGCGTATCCGCCGTGAGCTGGATGCCCGCAGGATTGTCATCGTTACCGGATTCCAGGGAGTGGATAAGTATGATGATTATACCACCCTGGGACGAGGCGGTTCTGATACCACTGCCGTGGCACTGGCAGCAGCGCTTCATGCAGACGCCTGCGAGATTTATACAGATGTGGACGGCGTTTATACAGCCGACCCACGTAAGGTTCCAAATGCCAGAAAGCTGAAAGAGATCACATACGATGAGATGCTGGATCTGGCAACATCAGGAGCGGGTGTACTTCACAACCGTTCTGTGGAAATGGCGAAGAAATACGGAGTGCCCCTTGTGGTCCGCTCCAGCCTGAATAACAGTGAAGGAACGGTAGTTAAGGAGGTAGTTAGCGTGGAAAGAATGCTGATCAGCGGTGTTGCGCTGGATACAGACGCTGTGAGGATCGCAGTACTGGGACTTCGTGATGTGCCTGGTGTTGCATTTAAGGTATTTGATACCCTTGCAAAGAAAAATATTAATGTAGATGTTATCCTGCAGTCTATCGGACGTGCAGGAACAAAGGACATTTCTTTTACCGTAAATAAGGATGATCTGGATGATGCAGTTGCCACTCTGGAGGAGAGCCAGGAGCGCCTTGGCTTCAAGGAGCTTCACTCTGAGCGCAATATCGCCAAGCTTTCCATTGTTGGCTCCGGTATGCTCAGCAATCCTGGCGTGGCTGCCAAGATGTTTGAGAGCCTTTACAATGAAGGCGTAAACATTAATATGATCTCCACATCTGAAATCCGTATTACCGTCCTTATCAACGAAAAAGACGGAATCCGGGCTATGAATGCAGTACACGATGCTTTCGGCCTTGCCGACTGATCAAATATACATTCTAAGGAGGAATTTCTGTATGAAAAGAAAAGTATTGGGAGTGCTTTTTACAGCAATGTGCCTGTGTGCGGTTCCGTCCGCGGCTTATGCAGAGGCACAGGAAGCCGAAACTACAGAGGCAGCAGGAGAGGCTGCTGATGAGCCTGAGGCTGGTGCAGAAACGGTTACAGAGCTGTCCGACAGCCTGTACGATTTTCAGGTGAAGATCGGGGATAAGGTTTACCAGTTCCCTATGTATTACCAGGATTTTGCAGCAGACTGGACACTTGGCAAGAACGAGGACCCGGAGATGGGCGTTGGAACCAATTCCTATGGTTCCATCAGTTTTTACAAAGGGGACGACCGCGTTTCCGTAGATGTGATCAATCTTGGAATCAACCAGCTGCCATTAAACCAGTGTCTGGTAGCAGGAATTGATATTGATGCAAGCTATGATTTTGATGTGGCGGCTACTCCTGTAGAACTGCCTGGCGGAATCGTAATGGGAAAATCCAATTTTGATGATATCAAAGCTGCTTATGGTGATCCAAGCGATACTTACGAGGGAGACCTGTATACCAAGTATTCCTACTCGAAAGATTATTACGAGGAAGTTCATTTCTATGTATATAAGGATGACAATACTCTGAAGCAGGTAGATATGCGTAACTTCGTAGAGCCAGAAGGATATGACAAGGGAAGTGTAAGCGAGGAAGTTCCAGAAATCGTATCTTCCTATACCGCTCCTACTGAGCTGGGAGATGATCTGCTGGCTCCACAGTTGGAATTCTGCGGAGATCTTTATTCCCTTCCGGCTCCGGTGTCTGCATTCCTTGAGAATGGCTGGGAGCTTCAGGATGTGGAAGATGGCGCTTATGTGGCTGGCCGGGATCTGGAATTTGTAGACATGATGAAGAATAACCAGAGTGTGCATTTCAGTGTTTACAATTTTACCCAGGATGCAACTGCCATCGAGAACTGTTTTGTACGGGAGCTTGAGGTAGGCAATTACGACAGTGATGCTCTTACCCTTACTCTTTCCGGTGGATTTACCCTGGGTGCGAAGAAGGCGGACCTGATCGCAGCTGCAGAGGAAAAAGGCTATGCGTGTGATGAGGACGGAGATTACCTGAATATTTATAAGACTGCAGATACCAAGATTGACAACCGGGCACAGTTCTGGTTTAACAAGGATGAGGATCCGGATACAGTGGCAAGTGTTGCGTACAGAAATGAAATTCTTCCAGAATAAGGGAGAACCCGATCTGGAGGTTTTGCAAAATTAGTAACAGGAGGGAAATATGAGCGACTATGTGATCAGCTGCTGTTCCACAGCAGACCTTACGAAAGAACATTTTGAGAAAAGAAATATTTCCTATATCTGCTTTCATTATGAACTAAATGGAAAAGAATATGCAGATGATCTGGGACAGTCTATGCCATTTGACCAATTTTATAAGGCCATGCAGGATGGTGCATCCACCAAGACTTCCCAGGTAAATGCAGATGAATTCGAAGAATATTTCGAAGGATTTCTGAAAGAGGGAAAAGATGTGCTCCATGTCTGCCTGTCTTCAGGAATTTCTGGCGTTATCAATTCAGCTAACGTTGCAAAAGCGGATCTGGAGGAAAAATATCCGGGGCGTAAGATCCTGGTGGTGGATTCTCTGGGAGCATCCTCCGGATATGGGCTTTTTATGGATAAACTTGCAGACCTTCGGGATGAGGGCAGACCCATTGAGGAGGTTCATGCCTGGGCGGAGGAACACAAGCTGAACCTGCATCACTGGTTTTTTTCCACAGATCTTACGTTTTATATCAGAGGAGGCCGTATTTCCAAGGCCAGCGGCTTTTTCGGCACGATGCTGAATATCTGCCCGCTGCTGAATATGGATGATCAGGGAAAACTGATCCCAAGATTTAAGATCCGTACCAAGAAAAAGGTGATCCGGGCTGTTGTAGACAAAATGGAAGAGTACGCTGAGGGCGGACTTGACTATAGTGGGAAATGTTATATTTCCCAGTCCGCATGTATAGAGGATGCCAGGGAAGTGGCAAGGCTGGTGGAAGAGCGTTTCCCGAAATTAAATGGGAAGGTTGAGATCAATAACATCGGAACTACCATCGGAAGCCATACAGGTCCTGGTACGGTAGCGCTGTTTTTCTGGGGAAACAAGAGAACGGCGTAATTAAAAAATTACAGATGTCAGATGGAAGAATGCTATATTGGGAACAACTGGCATGGCTTAATGGAGCAAAAAGTGAAAACAGCGAAATGGTGCTGCAATATATCTGGCCGGGATGCATCAGAATCCCGGCCTGCTGTTTCACTGCAAAGGAGAATGATGATTATGAAAAAAAGAAGTACGAAGGAAATCAAACTGCAGGCAAAAAAGGCATTGCAGGGACATGTTGGAACTGTGATCCTTGGGCTTCTGGCAGTGTATGGTCTGAATACTTTAGGAACAATCCTTTCTACCAATTTATTTTCTGGCACATCCGCGCTGGATCTGGTTCTCAGTGAAGTATTTATGCTGGTGGTGTCACTGATCGTGGGGATCATTTCCGCTGGTCTGGGGTATATGCTTTTGAATATTTCCAGGGGAAAGGAGTTTTCTCTGGGAGATCTGGGCTACTTTTTCAAAAACCAGCCAGACAGGGTGATCGTTGCAGGCTTTGTGCTGGCGCTGATCCAGCTGGTCACAGCAATCCCTTACTATTATGTGAGCTTTACCACAGATCCGGGACTGACTGTGGATTCCCAGATCCAGTGGCTTTCCATGACTCTGGGACTGCTGGCTGTAAGCACTTTGCTGAATTTTCTTATTTCCCTTCCATTTGCCATGACCTACTTTCTCATGGCGGATGACACAGAGCTTGGAGGAATCCAGGCACTGAAAGAGAGCGCAAGGCTGATGAAGGGAAATATCTGGAGATATGTGAAGCTGAATCTCAGCTTTATCCCGCTTTTGTTATTATCTGTGTTCACGTTCTATATTGCACTTTTCTGGATCATGCCTTATATGGAAATGTCCATGGTGGCATTTTATCGGGATCTGGATGGGGAACTGGACTACAGACTGCCAGGAGATGGAACTGCTGACGGCGGCTTTCATAACTGGACCAATGATTCTGGAAACGGATATGATACAGAAAATAATGACGGTTACAGAAATTAGAAATACAAGCAACAAGAGGAGATTGAAAAAATGGATATTTTACAGGTAATCACCCAGGAACTTGGGGTGCAGAAATGGCAGGTAGAAGCTGCTGTTAAATTGATCGATGAGGGAAACACCATCCCTTTTATTTCACGATATAGAAAAGAAGCTACCGGAACCTTAAATGATGAGCAGCTTCGTAACCTGAACGAAAGACTGACTTATCTTCGAAATCTGGAAGACAAGAAGAATCAGGTTCTTTCCAGCATTGAGGACCAGGGAAAACTGACAGAAGAGCTGAAAGCACAGATCCTGGCAGCACAGACACTGGTAGTAGTAGAGGATCTTTACCGCCCATACCGTCCGAAGAGACGTACCAGGGCAACAATTGCCAAGGAAAAAGGTCTGGAGCCGCTGGCCAATATTATTATGCTTCAGATGACAGGCAAGTCCATCGAGGAAGAAGCAGAAGCCTTTGTTTCCGAGGAAAAAGAGGTTGCTTCTGTGGCAGATGCCATTGCTGGTGCAAAGGACATTATTGCAGAGCATATTTCCGATGAGGCAGATTATCGAATCCACATCCGTGATCTTACTGCAAAAAAAGGAACTATCAGTTCTACGGCAAAAGATCCGGAGGCACAGTCTGTATATGAGATGTATTATGAGTTTGAAGAGCCGGTGAAGAAGCTGGCTGGACATCGTGTGCTGGCGTTGAACCGTGGTGAGAAAGAGAAATTCCTTACTATCAAGGTAGCTGCACCAGAAGAAGATATTCTTCGTTACCTTGAGAAGCAGGTGATCACCCGCGACAATCCATTTACTACACCGATTCTGAAAGAAGTGACAGAGGACAGTTACAAGCGTCTGATTGCTCCTGCAATCGAGCGCGAGATCAGAAGTGATCTGACTGAGAAGGCAGAGGACGGAGCTATCAAAGTATTTGGAAAAAATCTGGAGCAGCTTCTCATGCAGCCTCCAATCGCCGGACAGACTGTCCTTGGATGGGACCCGGCCTTCCGTACAGGCTGTAAGCTGGCTGTTGTAGATCCTACTGGAAAAGTTCTGGATACCACAGTTGTTTATCCAACTGCCCCTACTAACGAGAAGAAGATTCGCGCTGCGAAGGATACAGTAGAAGCTATGATCAGGAAGTATGGCATTTCCCTGATTTCTGTTGGAAATGGTACTGCTTCCAGAGAGTCTGAGCAGGTTATTGTTGATATGCTGAAGGAGATTCCGGAAGCGAAGGTTCAGTATGTAATTACAAATGAGGCGGGTGCTTCTGTTTACTCTGCAAGTAAGCTTGCTACAGACGAATTCCCTAATTTTGATGTAGGACAGAGAAGTGCCACATCCATTGCAAGACGTGTGCAGGATCCGTTGGCTGAGCTGGTTAAGATCGATCCGAAATCCATTGGTGTAGGGCAGTATCAGCATGATATGAACCAGAAGAAGCTTGGCGAGGCTCTGACAGGTGTGGTTGAGGATTCTGTAAATAAAGTAGGTGTGGATTTAAATACTGCTTCGGCTTCCCTTCTTGAGTATATTTCCGGTGTTTCCAAGGCTATTGCGAAGAACATTGTAGTTTACCGTGAGGAGAATGGCCGTTTCACAAGCCGAAAAGATCTTCTGAAGGTTGCGAAGCTTGGTCCGAAAGCATTCGAGCAATGTGCTGGTTTCATGCGTATTACAGGCGGCTCCAATCCTCTCGACGCGACAAGCGTTCACCCGGAGAGCTATGAGGCGGCTTCCAGGCTTCTTGAGAAACTGGGATATTCCGCTGAGGATATTGCAGGAGGCAAGCTTGCCGGACTTTCCAGACAGATCAGGGATTACAAGAAAACTGCAGATGAACTGGAAATTGGAGAGATTACTCTTCGGGATATTGTAAAAGAGCTGGAGAAACCGGCACGAGATCCGCGTGATGAGATGCCGAAGCCGATTCTCCGCACAGACGTACTGGATATTAAGGATCTGAAAGAGGGTATGATCTTGAAAGGAACTGTCCGCAACGTAATCGATTTCGGAGCTTTCGTTGATATCGGAGTTCATCAGGACGGACTTGTTCATATTTCCCAGATGAGTGAAAAATTTATCAAACATCCGTTGGAAGCTGTAAGCGTCGGAGATGTTGTGGAGGTTCGTGTTCTCGGTGTGGATGAGAAGAAGAACCGGATCAGCCTTTCTATGAAAGGGTTGAATAAATAAAGAGAAGAGGGAAAGCATTATTTCTCTTCTTTTGACATTGCCTTGCAGAAAGCCTTTTTCAAACACGCTTTATAGCGTGTTTGGCAGAGGAATTAGAGAGTTGGATTAAAATGTTAGAAAATATGCTTGTTGTGTATCTGGTTTTAGTTAATATCGCAGCCTTCGGAATGTACGGCATGGACAAGCAGAAAGCCATCAGAAAACAGTGGCGCATCCCAGAGGCTCAGCTTCTTGCGGTGGCTGCCATTGGCGGTTCCGCTGGGGCTCTTCTTGGAATGCAGTTTTTCCACCATAAAACCAGAAAGTGGAAATTTCGCCTGGGTGTGCCGTTAATTCTGGCAGCGCAGTTGATACTGTGGAGAGTCTTGCAGTAGACGGTGGATAATTTGCTTCCAAAATGAATTTCCGGTGGAAAACAGGCCAGATTGCCCTGTTTTAAATGGGTATTAGTTCCTGCCGCTTTTGCGATTTTGAGCGGAGTGGACGAAATTGTTTTTGGATAACAAGGGACAAAGTTGTTTGTGGGAAAGGACTGAAAAAAGGAGATGGGAATTTGGAAGGACAGGTTATAGAGAATGCAGTTCAGGAGACTGTCCAGGAAACAGTGGATAAAGTAAACTCCAACTGGGATCAGATCAAGGCTTACTTTAACGGTCATATTCCGGATTTGATCAGCTTCGGAATGAAAGTGGTTCTTTCTATTGTAGCGTTTTATGTGGGAACAAAGCTGATCAAGTGGCTGCTGAAGGTTGCGAAGCGTTCCATGGAAAAGGCCGGCATAGACATGGGGGTTGCCCAGTTCATCTGTTCTTTTGGGAAATTTTTGCTGTATCTGATTCTGATTTTTAATATAGCTACTAATTTCGGTGTGAAGGAATCTTCCGTAGCAGCTCTTCTGGGAACTGCCGGCGTTACCATCGGTCTTGCTTTGCAGGGCGGTCTGGAGAATCTGTCTGGCGGCGTTATGCTGCTTTTGTTTAAGCCTTTTCAGGTAGGAGATTATATTATACAGGATCAGGCTGGTGGAACGGAGGGAACCGTATATAAGGTTGAGATGTTCTATACGACCCTGATCACCATTGACAATAAGCACGTAATCATTCCAAATGGAAAATTATCCAACAGCACCATTATCAATGTAACTGCGCAGAATTTGCGTAACCTGGAAATCAAAGTGGAAATTTCCTATGATTCCGATATTAAGAAAGCAAAAAAGCTTTTGCAGCACATTTTACAGGAAGATCCCGGAACCAAATCGGACAAAGACATGCTGGTCTTTGTAGACGAACTTGCTGACAGTGCCGTAGTCATGGGCCTTCGCGTCTGGGTGCCTACCGATAAATACTGGAAGATCAAATGGCGCCTCAATGAGAAAATCAAAGAATCTTTTGATGCCAACGGAATTTCCATTCCGTATCCGCAGATGGATGTACATGTGGTGGAGACAAATAAAGACAAATGATAATAGATATATAATAGAAAATATGAAATAGATGTACAAATAGATTTCCTATTGAAATTATCTTATTTCTATTGTATAATCCACCATGAAAAGAAAATTTCTTCGGGGCAGGGTGATCGAAATCCTTGGAAATCGAAATTCCCTACCGGCGGTATAGTCCGCGACCCGCTTTGGCGGCTGATTTGGTGAAATTCCAAAACCGACAGTAAAGTCTGGATGAGAGAAGAACGCGCAGAATATTTAGATCGGTTGATTTTTTTGTACGTGCTCATTGCCCCGGAAGAGATTCCGGGGCTTTTTATGTGGTGATTTTAACGTTACTGGTGAACAGTAACCGTTACTGTTTACTGGTAACATTTTAATCCCATACTTGCAGAAATTTTCTTTAAATATTATAATTTAAGGAGCAATGAGTATGAGCGAACAAGTAATCAAAAATGGAAACGTAATGGAACGAAGCCGTACCAGAACCATTGCCCAGGTAGCAATGTTAGGTGCTGTGGCAGGTGTGTTGATGAATTTTGAGGTACCGCTGCCATTTCTGGCACCGTCCTTTTATCAGTTGGATTTCTCTGAGATTCCAGCACTGATCGGTTCTTTTGCAATGGGACCTGTAGCAGGTATACTGATTGAACTGGTGAAAATTCTGGTACATCTGGTAACCAAGGGAACTATGACAGCAGGCGTTGGTGATGTGGCAAACTTCCTCTTTGGCTGTTCTTATGTAGTTCCAGCCGGACTGATTTATCGTTATCAGCATAAGAAGACAAGAACACACGCAGTGGCAGGTATGGCAGCAGGTGTAATTCTTACCACAGTGCTTGCATGCTTTGTAAACGCATTTGTACTTCTTCCGGCATACGGCAAGGCATTTGGAATGCCGGTACAGGCATTTATTGAAATGGGTGCAGCAGTACACAGCGGTGTAACCAACCTTCTTACTTTTGCAATTATGATCCTTGTACCATTCAATTTATTCAAATACACATTAACCTCAGTGATCGTGTTCTTTATTTATAAAAGAATCCGTGTGATTCTTCGCGGTGACTGATTCTCTGTTCCTTGGTGAGATCTAGAGCCTGTTTGAAAAATCATTCCCGCAATCTGCACGCCCCACTTTGCGGTAT
>ENA-OPBG01000850-OPBG01000850.1-human-gut-metagenome-genome-assembly--contig:-NODE-850-length-24015-cov-3.035851_pt1 | contig 24015 bp, 22 predicted proteins | sample MGYA00241065_ERZ501446 | MGnify/ENA primary metagenome ERZ501446 (study PRJEB25962, sample SAMEA2042632) | human gut metagenome | biome: human gut; feature: human-associated habitat; material: faeces...
CCCGCACCCGCCGCAAAAAAGGAGGGATCATTCGAGCGGGCGGCAAGGATATCGCCGGACTGACTCGATGTTATAAAAGCCTTTTCGTGCATCTTTCCCGAGCGCGCGCAGTCTGCGCACATCCGGATGCACCGGCAGGCATTAAGACGAATTTCTCCATGCGGTTTAGAACGGTGTGACCCTGTGGTAGGGTGCGCTTGGAATCGGTGGGGAATGTAAAGAATCGCTGGAACTGGGCATATGTTGTGGAACAAGACGGCTTGGGCAATGGAAGACAAAGATCGTACCCATGCGCCTGGAAAAGCCGCTGCGATCGCACCAGAAAAATGATGAAGATCAGCGCTGCCCTCTGGCAGTGCCGGAATGCTGCTGTATGCTGCCCAGCCAGCCAATAGAAAGTGAGGATACTTGATTGGCTACAGAAAAGGAACAGGGACGGGAATCCCGCAATAATTCCCAGCCCAGAAAGAGAAATTATAGCGGACGGACCCGTTCTCAGGGCGGAGAGCATAAACCCTCCTCCCGCCGGCACGGCTCGCATTACAATAACAGCAATGGCGGAGCTGCGCCCCAGTCCGCACCACGCAGCGGCGGCAAACGGGAAAACAACCGCCGCACACCGGTGCGTATCATTCCGCTGGGCGGTCTGAACGAGATCGGCAAGAACATGACCGTGTTCGAGTGCAGTAATGATATGTTCATTCTGGACTGCGGTATGGCGTTTCCGGATGCCGACATGCCGGGCGTTGACATCGTTCTGCCGGATTTCACCTATGTGGAGGGCAATAAGGACAAGGTGCGCGGTATCGTCATCACCCACGGACACGAGGATCACATCGGCGGTCTGGCATATCTGCTGAAGAAGGTCAATGTGCCGGTATACGGTACACGGATGACGCTGGGTCTGATTCGTGGCAAGCTGGAGGAGCACGGCATCCTCAAGCAGGCAAAACTCATTGAGATCGAGCCGAGAAAGACCGTGAAAATGGGATGCATGGCGGTGGAATTCATCAAGGTGAACCACTCCATTCCCGGTGCAGTGGGCATGGCAATCCACACGCCGGCGGGCATCATCGTGCACACCGGCGATTTCAAGGTGGATTACACTCCCATTGACGGCGAGATCATCGACCTCGCACGGTTCGGCGAACTGGGCAGCCGCGGCGTTCTGGCACTGATGGCGGATTCCACCAACGCCGAGAGAAGCGGTTTCACCTGTTCGGAACGTACCGTCGGCGGTTCGTTCGACAAGCTGTTCAAGCGGGCAGAGGGACGGCGCATCATCATCGCCACATTCTCCTCCAACGTCCACCGTGTGCAGCAGATCATCGATCAGGCGGAGCACTACGGCAGAAAGGTCGCCGTCTTTGGCCGCAGTATGATTCACGTCATCAATACGGCGATAGAATTGGGCTATCTCACTGTGCCCAAGGGCATGATCATCGACATTGAGGAGATGAACCGGTATCCCGACGAGAAGATCGTTCTGATTACCACCGGCAGTCAGGGCGAGCCCATGTCCGCACTGACCAGAATGGCGATGAACGGACACAAAAAGGTGACCATCACCCCCAACGACTTTATCATCATCTCGGCAAAGCCGATTCCGGGCAACGAAAAGTTTGTCACCCGTGTGGTCAATGAGCTGATGCGCTCCGGCGCAGAGGTCATCTACGAGTCCATGTACGAGGTGCACGTTTCCGGCCACGCTTGTCAGGAGGAGCTGAAGCTGATTCAGGCACTGACTAAGCCCCGCTTCTTCCTGCCGGTGCACGGCGAATATAAGCATCTGGTGAAGCATGCGGAGCTTGCCAAGTCCATGGGCATGCCGGAGGATCGGATTCTGATCGCCAGCATCGGCGATGTCATCGAAACCGACGGACAGAACATGCGCATTGTATCGCAGGTGCCGGCTGGCCGTGTCATGGTAGACGGACTGGGTGTTGGCGATGTCGGCTCCATCGTGCTCCGTGACCGGAAGCATCTGGCGCAGGACGGTTTGATCATCGTTGTCATCGGTATTGAGCGGGCAACCAATTCGCTGGTTTCCGGACCGGATATTATTTCAAGAGGATTCGTTTACGTGCGGGAGTCGGAGGAACTGATCGAAGAGTCACGGCGTGTGCTGGTTCGGGTTCTGGACAACTGCTCGTCGCATGACTTTAAGGAATGGGGAACGCTGAAAACAAAGCTGCGGGATGTGCTGTCGGATTATATCTACGAAAAGACCAAGCGCAGCCCGATGATTCTCCCGATTATCATGGAAGTATAACGGCGGACACGCACGTATGCAGTCTGCCTGCATCATGGTTCAAGGAGGATGCAGCATGAAACAAAAATACGGTCTGCTGATTGCCACATGGATTCTCTGGTTTGCGAGCATTCTGATTCCGCTGCTCTATTCAGCGCTGAAAAGCATTCCCAGACGGTGGATGACGATGCTGCTTCTGGTGACGATGCTGCTGAGTCTGGCGGTTTTGTTCCAGTGGGTATTTCTGCGGCGGTCGGAACGGCAGCACATGGAGAACTTTCACGGGGAGATCGAGGCAGCCGGAATGACGGCGCTGCAGCATATGACAGCACCGGTGCTTCTGGCTGCGCACAGCGGCGAGATTCTCTGGTATAACGAGACGTTCCGCATGCGCTTTACCCCCAACCGCAATGTGCTGGGACAGTATGTGCAGGATGTCATCCATCTGAATCTGGCAGCACTGGATCACAGCCGTGATCTGCTGATGGAGCACAACGGGCTGAGCTATCGGGTGCACGCCACCTCCAGCGTTCAGAATCAGCGGGAAGTGGTGGCAGTGCAGTTCACGGAGATCACAGACATTCTCCGGCTGCAAAACGAGAACACCAATTCCCGTCCCTGCGTCATGCTTCTGGTCATCGACAGCTACGACGACCTGCTGCAATACGCCAGAGAGAGCGAAAAGGCACAGGTTTCCGCCGAGGTGGAGCGTGTGCTGGAGCGCTTTATGCAGGGGACGGACGGCGTGATCCGCAAGGTGGAAAACGACCTGTTCTATGCGGTCATGGAATCCCGCCATCTCCACCAGATCATGAACAACCGGTTCCACGTGCTGGACGAGGCACGGCAGATTCGGGTCAACGACCGCATGCACATCACGTTTTCCATTGGCGTGGGAGACGGCGCTTCTTCGCTGGCGGAGAGTGAAAAGTTTGCACGGCAGTCCCTGGATATGGCGCTGGGGCGGGGCGGTGATCAGGCGGCAGTCAAGACGGAAAACGGCTTCTGCTTCTTTGGCGGCGCTTCCAAAGGCGTGGAAAAGAAGTCCAAAACCAAGATCCGCTCCATTGCTCTCGCCATGCAGGAACTCATCGAGAATTCCGATCAGGTCTTTCTCATGGGGCACCGGTTCGGCGATCTGGATTCCATTGGCTCTGCCTGCGGACTCGCCGGCGCAGTGCGCCTGATGCGCAAGCCGGCATATGTGGTGGTCAGCCGCCAGAGCTGTCTGGCAACGCAGCTCATCGACCGGATGGAGCAGTTCGAGGACGGCCCGAGGTTCATGGAACCACGGGAGGCGCTGGGGCAGATCACGGACAACAGCCTGCTGATTATCGTAGACACGCACAACAAGGATATCTTAGAGAGTGCGGAGCTGTATCAGGCGGCACGCTATGTCATTGTCATCGACCACCACCGGAAAAACGTCAACTTTATCGAAAATGCGGTGATTTTCCACCACGAACCGTACGCCTCCTCGGCTTCGGAGATGGTGACAGAGATCATCCAGTATTTTCGTTTGGATACAGAAATTTCTGCCGCCTATGCGGACGCATTGCTGTCCGGCATTATGCTGGACACCAAAAATTTCGTCATGCGAACCGGCGTGCGCACCTTTGAGGCGGCGGCATATCTGCGGAAGATCGGCGCCGATACCATTGAGGTAAAGTCGCTGTTTTCCAATACCATTTCCATGTATTCCATGCGTTCCCAGATCGTGTCCCATGCGGAGCTGTATAAGAACAACGCCATCTCGGTGGTGAAAATCTCCCAGCCGGATGTGCGGGTACTGGCATCGCAGGCGGCAGACGAATTGCTCAGCATTCAGGGCGTAGAGGCCTCCTTCGTCATCTACCTGGCGGAAAAGGGCGTGAGTATTTCGGCACGTTCCATGGGCAACGTCAATGTGCAGGTCATTATGGAACAGCTGGGCGGTGGCGGTCACCAGACCATGGCGGCGGCGCAGCTGCCGGACTGTACCATTCAGGAGGCGAAGGAACGCCTGCTGATGACGCTGGAAGCACAGGAAATGCAGAAAGGATGAGAGAACATGAAGGTTATTTTTGTACAGGATGTCAAAGGCTCTGGAAAAAAGGGCGAGGTAAAGAATGTGGCAGACGGCTATGCCCGCAACATGCTGCTGAAAAAAGGGCTGGCAATTGAGGCGACGGCAAAGAATCTGTCGGAGCTCTCCGGCAGACAGTCCTCGGCTGCCCACAAGATCGACGTGGAGAAGCAGCACGCACAGGAAATTGCCGACAAGCTCAAGGGCAAGACCGTACATGCCGTGGCAAAGGCTGGCAATGGCGGAAGACTGTTTGGTGCGGTAACGGCTGCACAGATCGCCGAGTGCATCGCAGCCCAGTATGACTGCAAGATCGACAAGAAGAAGATCAGCCTGAAAACAGACATCAAGAACTTCGGAACCTATGAGGCAGAGATTCGGCTGTACGCTGGAATTTCTGTCAAGGTGACCGTTGAGGTGGAAGAGGGCTGAGCCGCTTTTGCGTGCAGAGGAGAACGTGCGGGTACGTGTTTTTGCGTCCCGCATGTTTTGTTCTATATAAGTAGGAGGGATTTTTATGGCTGAAACACCCTATGTTTCCAATGAGTCCGCAGAGATGCCGTATAGTCTGGAGGCGGAACAGACCATTCTGGGTGCCGTGTTGACGGATTCCACGATGCTTTCTACCGTGCTGGAGTTTGTCAAAGCGGAGAGCTTTTTCAACGAGCAGCACCGGGCACTGTTCCAGATCATCTTGCAGATGTTCACCTCCGGTGAAAAGGCGGACATCATCACCGTTCTGAATGCTGCCGTAGAACGTGGCATCTTCGAAACGGCAGCGGAGGGCAGAAAGTATCTGGCGGCGCTGGTCAATTCCGTGCCGTCGCTGGAGAATGTGGACAGCTACTGCCGTATTGTGGCGGAGAAGTACTACATCCGCTGTCTGGCACTCACCGCACGGGGCATTTTGCAGGACATCCAGTCCGGCGAACAGAGTGCGCAGGCACTGATGGATGCGGCAGAACAGCGTATTTTCGACATCCGGCAGGGCAAGGATGTGCGGGGACTGACCAAGATCGGCGATGCCGTCTGTGAGGCATACGACCATATCGGCAAAATGGCGGGACCGGATCGGGAAAAGTATCTGGGTGCCAAGACCGGCTTCAAGTATCTGGACACCACCATTTCCGGTCTGAACAAATCCGAGCTGATTCTGATCGCAGCCCGTCCGGGTATGGGAAAGACCTCCTTTGCGCTGAACATCGCCACCAATGTGGCACGGCGTAGCGACAAGGAGGTAGCGGTATTCTCGCTGGAAATGTCCAAGGAGGAGCTTGCCAGCCGGATGCTCTCCACCGAGTCGCTGGTGGACTCCCAGAAGCTGCGAAACGGCATGCTCACCAGTGAGGACTGGGTGCGTCTGGCATCGGGTGCCGGTGTCCTCAGCGGACTGCAAATGTACATTGACGACACCGCAAGCATCACCGTGCAGCAGATCAAGGCGAAGCTCCGCCGGCTGAAAAATCTGGGACTGGTGGTCATCGACTACCTCCAGCTGATGAGCTCCACCCTGCGGACGGACAACCGTGTGACCATTGTCACTGAAATCACCCGGCAGCTGAAGATCATGGCAAAGGAACTGGATGTGCCGGTGGTCGTGCTCTCCCAGCTTTCCCGAGGGCCGGAAGGACGAAACGACAAGCGTCCGATGATGTCAGACCTGCGTGAATCCGGCTCCATCGAGCAGGATGCGGATATCGTCATGTTTCTCTATCGGGATGCCTATTATAATAAGGAGAGCCAGACGCCCAATGTCTCCGAGTGCATTGTCGCCAAGAACCGCCACGGCGGAATCGGCACGATCAAGCTGATATGGGACGGTCAGTTCACACGCTTCTCCAATGCGGAGATGAACGATGAAGGATGAGTCGCTGCCGCAGCAGGTGCTGTGGGATTTGGAGTCCTACGGCTGGATCTCGGCGGGGGACACGGTCTGCTGCGCTCTCTCCGGCGGTGCGGACAGTGTTTGTTTACTGCGCTGCCTGCTGGAACTGCGGCAGACCCTTGGCATTCAGGTGAGCGCCGTCCACGTCAACCATCAGATTCGAGGGGCGGAGAGCAACGGGGACGAGCAGTTCTGCCGGGAACTCTGCCGTGCGCTGGGCGTTCCGCTGGCAGTGTACACCTTTGATGTGCCGAAGCTGGCGCAGGAACGGAAGCAGTCGCTGGAGCTTGCCGCCCGTGACTGCCGCTATCAGGCGTTTGAACAGGAGCTGGAACGTGCGTCTTGGATCGCAACGGCACACACTGCCTCCGACAATCTGGAAACCATGCTGCACCGGCTGGTGCGTGGGTGCAGTCTGCATGGGCTGACCGCCATTCCGCCACGAAACGGCAGGGTGATCCGGCCGCTTTTGCAGGTCACACGGGAACAGGCGGAGGCGTATCTGGCGCAGCTGGGGCAGTCTTATGTGACGGACAGCACAAACGCCTCCGACCTCTATACCAGAAACCGCATCCGGCATCAGATCGTTCCGGTGCTGAAACAGCTGAATCCCAGCATAGAGCAGACCGTTTCACGGGAGCTTCGGGCGCTGCGGCGGGACGATGCGCTGCTCACTGCCCGTGCAGAGGCGCTGTACCGCAGCTGTCACATTTCCAAGAACGTCCTGCTTCGAACCGGCGGCATTCAGACGGAATCGGATTGGATGCGCTGTCTGGCGATGCTGCTGCAAGAGCACGGCGTGCCTTGCTGCGGGGAACTGCTGGAGCGCCTTCTGGCACTGGCGGAAAATGGCAGCGGCAGGTGTTCTTTGAACGATCATCTCTATGCGGAGGCGGATGAAGACTGTCTGCGGCTGGTGTATCTGCCGCCGCATCACAGCGAATCCAAAGCGCCTGTCCCGCTGCACCTGGGACGAAATCGGCTTTATGCCGGATATTCGCTGGATGCCATGCTGCTGTCCGTCAAAAATTTCGGAGGAATCGAAAATGTTCATAAAAAATTTGCAAACAACTGTTTCGATTATGATAAAATAAAGGGTAGCACCTGTTTGTGCCCCCGAAAATATGGCGACCGCATGCAGCGTGCCGGCAGGACGTTCACCTCCTCTCTGAAAAAGCTGATTCAGGAGTGTGTCCCGTCAGAACGCCGGAGCACCCTGCACACCATCGCCGATGATGAGGGGACGATTTATGCCGAGTATATCGGTATCGCCGAACGGGTGCGCCCGGATGAAACTACCAGGCGGCTGCTCGTGGTGCGGGTGATACCGGAGACGGGCAGCGATGCTTGAGACACAGAACAGAATGGAGTGAACGCATTTGACACCGAAAAAAGGGCAAGGCCGTGGAATTGGCACGTATCTGATTATTGCGGTACTGGTGATCGTGGCGCTGGTCTTTTTCCTGCCGCAGCTGAAAGGCGATTCCAAAGGGCCGCAGTATTCGGAGATCATCCAGTATTTCGATGACTACAACGTCAAGGAATACACCTTGGATCTCGGCTCCGGAGAACTGAAAATGGTGCTGAAGGACGGGGAGAAGATCACCTACGATGTTCCCAACGTCAGCCTGTTTTTACAGGATACCGAGGACTATCGGCAGGAGTACAACACCAGAAACCAGACACCGCTGAAGCAGGACTATTATAAAGTGACGGATTCGTCGTGGCTGCTGACTCTCATCCCCACGCTGCTGCTGATCGTGATGATGGTCGTGCTGTTTATCTTTATGATGCGGCAGGCAAACGGCGGCGGCAAGTACACCTCCTTCGGAAAGGCGAACATCAAGAACCAGATGAACACCCGAAAGGCGACGTTTGCCGATGTGGCAGGCGGCGCGGTTCCCCTCGCGGATGCCATGGCGTGTCATCCGGATATGAAAACGCTGTACTTACTCACTGCACCGGTGGCGCTTCCCGCTCTCAGCGAGCGCGGCATGGAGCAGCTGGCTGTGCAGGCCGAGGAGGCCGGGTTCGACTACCTGCTGATCGACGGTCCCGCCGGACTGCCGGCTGAGCTTTCCTTTCTGGCGCACATTGCCACGCAGGCGATCATCGTCACCTCGACCGACCGCGTGTGTGTCCGCGGCGCGGAACGCTGCGCCCGCAAGCTGGAGGAGGAATACTGCATCCAGCGCATCCGCATGGTGCTCAACCGCGTGCGCCCGCAGCTCATCAGCCACGGCAAATCCGGCAACATCGACGACGCGATGGACGAAGCGGGACTTCCCCTGCTCGGTCTCGTGCCCGAGGATGTGGACCTCATTTCGTGCAGCAACAGCGGCAGGAGCATTCATGCCGTCAAGCACACGGGCGCGGCTCGCGCCTTTGTGAATATCGCCCGGCGGCTCAACGGCGAGCGTATTCCACTTAAATTGTAAGAAATCTCGAAATAAATATACAGGAAAGGGGTTATTCCTGATGAACATTGCACTGATCGCACATGACCGCAAAAAAGAACTGATGGTACAGTTTTGCATGGCATACTGCGGTATTCTTGCAAAGCATAACATCTGTGCCACCGGCACCACCGGCAAATTTGTTGAAGAAGCTACCGGTCTGAAAATCGACAAGTGCCTTGCGGGTATGCAGGGCGGCGAGGAGCAGATCTCCGCGCGCGTAGCCTACAACGAGATCGACCTCGTGCTGTTTTTCCGTGATCCGATGTCCAACGCACAGTACGAACCGGACGTCCATGCGATTTCCCGCCTGTGTGACATGCACAATATCCCGATTGCAACCAACTCGGCAACCGCTGAAATGCTCATCCTCGGTCTGGACCGCGGTGATCTGGATTGGCGTAATATTGTCAACCCGAAGAACAAAAAATAAACAATAGCATTCGTTGCACCGGATCGGGTACGCCAATTCGGTGCATACGTCTGTCTTGAGGAGAATCAAAATAGTTATGGAAAAAGTAAAACCCAGAACCTTATCCGGCTTTATGGAGCTGCTTCCGGCACCGCAGGTGCAGATGGAGCGCATCATGCAGGTACTGCGCGAAACCTATGCGCTGTACGGCTTCTATCCGCTGGATACCCCGCTGATCGAGTCCTCCGAGGTGCTGCTTGCCAAGGGCGGCGGCGAGACCGAAAAGCAGATCTACCGCTTCACCAAGGGCGACAGCGATCTGTCCCTGCGATTCGACCTGACCGTACCGCTGGCAAAATATGTTGCCCAGCACTACGGCGAGCTGACCTTCCCGTTCCGCCGTTTCCAGATCGGCAAGGTTTACCGCGGTGAGCGCGCACAGCGCGGCCGTTTCCGCGAGTTCTATCAGGCGGACATCGACGTCATCGGCGACGGCAAGCTGGACATCATCAACGAGGCCGAGGTTCCGAGCATCATTTACAAGACGTTCACCTCACTGGGCCTCGAGCGCTTCAAGATCCGCATCAACAACCGCAAGGTGCTCAACGGCTTCTTCGCTATCCTCGGTTTGACCGAGAAGGCCGGCGACGTGATGCGCACCATCGACAAGCTGGAGAAGATCGGCGCAGAGAAGGTAAAGACCATTCTGGTCGAAGATTTCGGCGTGGAAGCTGCTACGGCTGACGAGCTGCTGAAGTTCATCGAGACGCCGGGCGGCACCGAGGGTATCCTCGCGGCGCTGGAGGCCTACAAGGGCAAGAACGAGGTATTCGACCTCGGCGCAGAGGAGCTGAAAACGGTTGCAACCTATATGCAGGCGTTCGGCGTTCCGGCCGACCACTTCGAGATCGACCTGACGATTGCCCGCGGTCTGGACTACTACACCGGCACCGTTTATGAGACCGCTATGCTCGACCATCCGGAAATCGGTTCCATCTGCTCTGGCGGCCGTTACGACAACCTTGCCGAGTATTACACCGACAAGCAGCTGCCGGGCGTGGGCATCTCCATCGGTCTGACCCGCCTGTTCTATGTTCTCGGTGAACAGGGCTACCTGAACGACCAGATGAACAAGGCACCGGCGGACGTTCTCATCCTGCCGATGACCGACGACATGGGCGCGGCTATCGAAACCGCTACCGCACTGCGTTCTGCGGGCATCCGCACCCAGCTCTACGGCGAGCAGAAGAAGTTCAAGCACAAAATCGGCTACGCCGACAAGCTGGGCATTCCGTTCGTTATCTTCCTCGGCGAGGATGAAATCAACGCGGGCGTGGTCGCTGTCAAGGATATGGAGAGCGGCGAGCAGGTCAAGGTTTCGCTTGACGAGGCAGCAAAGCTCATCCATGACGGTCTGGCGAAGAAAAACGCAGGCAAAGTAATCTGCGACAAATAAATCGCTAAATTGCAGGGCGGGTGACCCCGCCTTTGGTAGAGATAGATTTTCAACTGAATATGGAGGGATTGTTTATGAAACAGCTTGTTTACGGCGGTATTCTCATGATAACCGGCATGCTCGGTGTCATTGCGGCTATTCTGGCGCTTTCCGCGTCGATTGCCGATAACGCTTCCATTATGTTCCTTATCGCCTTCGCCGGCATTATTTTATTTGCGATTATGGTCTTTCTCGGCTATTATGAGCATGTTCGTCCGGCAATGAAGGATAAGGACAATCAGTAACTTGCCATCTATATTTCAGCTAATCCGCGCAGCAGCGCGTATTAAATAGAATTTGCTCTGCAAATCAAAACTGTAATAAACAAATCTTAAAGGATTGATAAACATGAATAACACATCTATTGCAGGCATGAAGCGCACGCATATGTGCGGCGATCTTCGCCTGGAGCACGCCGGTCAGACCGTTACCGTAAACGGCTGGGTAGACCGCGTGCGTGACAACGGCGGCGTACTGTTCCTGCTGCTGCGCGACCGCGCGGGCATCGTACAGTGCACCTTTGACAAGTCGGTCAACGCTGACCTGTTCGACATCGCCTTCACCTGCCGCACCGAGTTCGTTGTAGCGGTAAAGGGCAAGCTGGTGGCCCGCGACGCGGCCGCCATCAACAAGAAGATGCCGACCGGCGAGGTCGAAATTATTGCCGAGGACATCCGCATTCTGTCCAAGGCGGAGACCACCCCGTTTGAGATCGACGACACCAAGGAGGTCGGTGACCAGATCCGTCTGAAGTACCGCTACCTTGACCTGCGCCGTCCGGAAATGCAGCGCAATTTAATGCTGCGCCACAAAGTTACCAAACTGATGCGCGATTATATGGACAATCATGATTTCTGCGAAATTGAAACTCCGATGCTGACCAAGAGCACTCCGGAAGGCGCACGCGATTACCTCGTACCGAGCCGCGTAAACCCCGGCAAGTTCTATGCTCTGCCGCAGTCCCCGCAGATTTTCAAACAGCTTTTGATGGTAGCCGGTATGGAACGCTACTTCCAGATTGTACGCTGCTTCCGCGATGAAGACCTGCGTGCCGACCGCCAGCCTGAATTTACCCAGCTTGATATTGAAATGAGCTTTGTTGACGCCGACGATATTATGGATATGACCGAAGGTTTAATCCGCCACGTATTCAAAGGCGCGCTTGGTGTTGAACTGCCGGAAAAATTCCAGCGCATGACCTGGGACGAAGCTATGGACAAATACGGCAGCGATAAGCCTGACCTGCGTTTCGGCATGGAGCTTATTAATATGACCGAAGCCGTTAAAGGCAGCGAATTTAAAGTATTTAACGATATTATTGATAAAGGCGGCATTGTTAAAGCCATTAACGTTAAGGGCGATGCCGGTATTCCGCGCCGCGAACTGGACGGACTGGTTAATTTTGTTGCCATTTACGGCGCCAAAGGCCTTGCCTGGATGCAGATTCAGCCGGACGGCAGCGTAAAATCCCCGATTGCCAAATTCTTCAGTGAAGAATACCTCGCAAACATTCTTAAAACCGCTGAAGCAGAACCGGGCGACCTGCTGCTCTTTGTTGCCGACAAACCTTCCGTTGTTGCAGCCGCTCTCGGCGCACTGCGTATCGAAATGGCAAAACGCCGCGGCCTTATCGACGAAAACAAACTGGCCTTCACCTGGGTTGTTGACTTCCCGATGTTTGAATACAGCGAAGAAGAAAAACGCTATGTTGCAATGCACCATCCGTTCACCTCTCCGCGCGAAGAAGATATTCCTCTGCTTGCTACCGACCCCGGTAAAGTATATGCCAAAGCTTACGACATGGTACTTAACGGCACCGAAATCGGCGGCGGTTCCATCCGTATCCACAGACGCGACGTGCAGGACGCAGTATTCCATGCTATCGGCCTGAGCGAAGAACAAGCACAGGAAAAATTCGGCTTTATGATGGGCGCGTTTGAATACGGTGCTCCCCCGCACGGAGGACTTGCTTTTGGTCTCGACCGTTTGGTAATGATTATGGCAAAACGCGATTCCATCCGCGACGTAATTGCTTTCCCGAAAACTCAGAGCGCAAGCGATTTGATGTGCCAGGCTCCGAACGACGTAGAAGAAAAACAGCTGCGCGAACTGCACATCCGCACCGTGCTTGTAAAAAAATAAGCTGATTTGCTTTAAGCGTGCTGTAATTTATGGCAGCGCACAGGCAAATTAAAACAGTAAAACTAATAAATACCGGCTGCTTAACGGCGGCCGGTATTTTGCGTTGTAAGGCAAAACTTGCTTTTATACGTATTAGGGCGTATAATATAACAGGAGGAGGGAGCACATGAAAAGGCGCGAACTTCTTAAGCTCTTTGAAAAAGCCGGTTGGTATTTAAAACGTAATGGTGCAAGCCACGACATTTACACTGATGGCATCAACAGCGAAGCGATTCCGAGGCATCCTGATGTTAACGAGCGTTTGGCTAAAGAGCTGATTAAAAGATGGGGGCTGAAATAAGCCCCGTCTTTTGAAAATAAGGAGGGTAAACTATGAAAAACACTGCATACCCTGTTATTTTTGAAAAAGAAAAGGACGGTTATTTTGTAACCGTGCCCGATTTAAACAAAAACACGCAGGGAGAAGATTTAGCTGACGCGATAGCTATGGCCCGCGATTTAATTTGTTTATGGATTGTGGATTTGGAAGATGACGGCAAAAAAATTCCTGCACCGGGAAGCGTAAAATTCAATTTGCCGGAAGGCGCATTTGTTTCTTTTGTAGATGTTGATGTTGAAGCCTACCGCAGAAAATACGGCACAAAAATTGTTAAAAAGAACTGTACCATTCCTGCGTGGCTTAACACCAAAGCAGAAGAAATGAACATTAATTTTTCGCAAACTTTACAGGAAGCCTTATTGGCAAAAATAAACGCATAAAAAGGAGAACACTATGGTAAGCTGCGCATTGCTTTATAATTTTACCGGCAAAAAAGCCGAAATGACAAAAATGGTCTGCATGATGATGAACATCCGCTTTAAAAGCGTAGGGCAGGAGGACTACCACCAGCCGCTGGGTGCATTGTTAGGAATGGAAGATGTACCGCTGAAGGAAGCAAAAGCCGATAACGCGCCGATGGCAGAAGAAATGCTTTTGTTGCACGGCTTTGGCGCGGACAAGCTGCAAAAGTTTTTAACGGCTTTGCAGCGCGTGGGCGTGGGGCGCATTGATTTAAAAGCCATGCTTACGGAAAACAACCGTACCTGGAGCGGGCTTGATTTATACGAAGAACTGTGCCAGGAACGCGATTATTTTAAACAAAAGGAAGAAGAAAAACGCAGGCAGCAGGCCGAAGATAAAAAATAACAGCGTAAAAAGCAAAAATCCCTGAAGTTCCAACGAATTTCAGGGATTTAGTATATTTATAAAGAGTACTAATAAATTTTACACGCCGGTGCCGTCAAATTTGGGGATGAAATCCTCGCAGGCAGAATCATCCTCCTGCACAAAGCCGTCCTCAATGCCGCTGTCGAACAGGTACTGCTCAACTTCCTTATATTCGTCTTCCGTTACGCGGCGGTTAATTTCGGGGTAATCGGCGGCGCGCCCGCAGGGAATGTACTGGTGCATTAAGCTGAACATTACTTCGCCGGGCTTAAAGGTTTTGGCAATCCAGTCGATAACGCCTTTAGTGTTTTCAATCATGCCGGGCATTAACAAATGGCGGATGATGACGCCGCTCTGCATAATGCCGTTACCGTCAAGCTTGTAGGGACCAACCTGCTTGTACATTTCTTTAATGGCGTCCGTGGCAATGCGGAAGTAGCTGGGCGCGTTGCTGTATTTTATGGCGGCAAGGTCGTCGCTGTATTTTAAATCGGGCAGCCAGATTTGTACTTTGCCTTTTAATTTGCGCAGGGTGTCCAGCGTTTCAAAGCCGCTGGTGTTGTACACAACCGGTACGGGCAGCGGTTCTTTAAGGCTTTCCAGCACGGCGTGGGTAAAATGGGTGGGCGTAACAAGGTTAATGTTGTTCGCGCCCTGGGCAATAAGTTCAAAATAAATTTCGCGCAGGCGCTCCACGGTGATTTCTTTGCCTTTGTTCATGCTGCTGATTTCGTAGTTCTGGCAAAAAACGCAGTGCAAATTGCAGCCGCTGAAAAACACGGTGCCGCTGCCTTTTTCGCCGCTGATGCAGGGTTCTTCCCAAAAGTGCAGGGCGGCGCGGGCAACAATGGGCTTAATGCCGCAGTGGCACGAGCCGAAAATTCCTTTCGCGTGCATATCGGCAGGGCGGTCAACGCCGCAGCGGTGCGGGCAAACATAACATTCCATTTATAACACTTCCTTTTAATTGCTGCTTTTTTATATTGTACCACAGAATGAACGGGTTTGTATGTTTGTTTAACAGCGGCATAGACAAATCTGCGCCCATAAAAACTATACGGCAGTTTAATTAACAAAGCTGACACTTGCAGCGCCTGCGGAACTCGCTGCGCTCAGACATCCTCGGCAAATGCCGCAAGTGTCAAACTTATTTGATAAACTGCCGTTAAATTTTTGTAGGAGCGGTTTTATTGTACCGTGCTTTTTCGATTTACAATTTGCAGCAGCTATAATTTGACAAAAAACAACTGCAACTATATAATTTAAATATAAAGGCCATATAACTGACGGAAGTGGGTTAACCACATGGAGTATGGCCGGATTGAAGCCGACCGTCTGGGCAAACATAGTCCGGAAGTGCCGGCATTTTTAATTTACAGGGAGGAATTAACGTGAAGGAACTGCAATTAAAGTATGGCTGCAACCCTAACCAGAAAAAGGCACGTATTTTTATGAAAGACGGCGAACTTCCTATTGAAGTGTTAAACGGCCGCCCCGGATATATTAACTTTTTGGACGCATTCAACAGCTGGCAGCTTGTAAAAGAGCTGAAAGAGGCAACAGGGCTTCCCGCAGCGGCTTCTTTTAAACATGTAAGCCCCGCAGGCGCAGCAGTTGGCCTGCCTTTAAGCGATACCCTGAAAAAAATTTACTATGTTGACGACCTTGAACTCAGCCCGCTGGCAAACGCTTATGCCCGTGCGCGCGGTGCGGACAGAATGTCGAGCTACGGCGATTTTGTAGCACTCAGCGATGTTTGCGATGTGCAGACCGCTAAAATGCTGGCGCGCGAGGTTTCCGACGGCGTTATTGCTCCCGGTTATACCGACGAAGCACTGGAAGTTTTAAAAACCAAACGTAAAGGCACTTACAACATTATTAAAATTGACCCCGATTACAAACCGGCACTGACCGAAACCAAAGAAGTGTTTGGCATTACTTTCGAGCAGGACCGCAACGAAGCCAAAATTACGGCAGAGCTGCTTGAAAACCGCCCGACCAAAAATAAGGAAATTCCCGAAAACGCTCAGCGCGACCTTTTAATTGCGCTTATTACCTTAAAATACACGCAGTCTAATTCCGTATGCTACGTTAAAGACGGACAGGCAATCGGCATTGGCGCAGGCCAGCAGTCCCGCGTACACTGCACGCGCCTTGCAGGCAACAAAGCCGATATCTGGTGGCTGCGCCAGAATCCGAAAGTTCTGGCACTGCCGTTTAAAGAAAATATCCGCCGCCCGGACCGCGACAACACCATTGATGTGTATATTTCCGACGATTACGAAGATGTACTGGCAGATGGCGTATGGGAAAACTTCTTTACCGAAAAGCCGGAACCTTTAACCCGCGAGGAGAAAAAAGCATGGATTGCCCAGCTTAAAGGCGTATCGCTCGGCAGCGACGCATTCTTCCCGTTTGGCGACAATATCGAACGCGCGCAGCGCAGCGGCGTTGAATATATCGCACAGGCAGGCGGCAGCATCCGTGATGACAATGTTATTGAAACCTGCGATAAATACGGCATTGCCATGGCATTTACCGGGCTCAGGCTGTTCCATCATTAATTTAAAATTCAGCAAAAATTTAGATAACTTTGTTAAAAGTTGTTGAGCAAAAGCCGATTTTGTGGTACAATACTGAAAGTGTAATGTCAAAAAAAGCTACAGCTTTTAACATAAGGAGGACAAAATGGAATTTGCATTAACCGAAGAACAACTTGAACTGCAGGAAATGGTAAGGGAATTTGTTGCCAAAGAAATTACCCCTTACGCTGCTGAAATGGACAGAGAAAACCATGCCAGAGAAGGACTGATGGAAAAAGCTGCCGATATGGGGCTTTTGAACGTAGTTGTTCCTGAAGAATATGGCGGAATGGGCCTTGACAGCGTTACTGTTGCCGTTATTTACGAAGAACTTGGCAAAGGCTGCGCAGGCGTTGCTACTTCTATCGCTGCAAATTCTCTTGCGTCCTATCCGATTCTGCTTGCAGGCACCGAAGAACAGAAAAAAGCTCACTGCGACCTTTTGAACGAAGGCAAGCTTGCAGCTTTTGCTCTTACCGAACCGGGCGCAGGCTCTGATGCAGGTGCGGTTTCCACTTCCGCAGTTAAAGACAAAGAAGCAGGCACATACACCCTTAACGGCGCCAAAGCATTTATTACCAACGGCGGCATTGCCGATACTTACCTGGTATTTGCCAATACCCGCAAAACCGGCGGTATCCGCGGCTTAACCGCGTTTATCGTACCGAAAGGCACTCCGGGCTTTTCCGTTGGCAAAAAAGAAGACAAAATGGGCATCCGCCCGTCCAATACCTGCGAACTGATTCTGCAGGACGTTGTAATTCCCGAAGCTAACCGCGTAGGCCGCGAAGGCGAAGGCTTCCGCATTGCCATGAACACTCTTGACAATGCACGCCCGTTTGTTGGTGCTGTTTCCGTAGGTTTGGCACAGGCTGCACTTGATTGCGCAGTTAAATATGCCAAAGAACGCAAACAGTTCGGCCAGCCGATTGCTTCCTTCCAGATGATTCAGAACATGATTGCCGATATGGCAATGCGCATTGAAGCTGCCCGTATGCTGGTTTACAAAGCCTGCTGGATGCGTGACCAGGGCATGGAATTCAGCAAGGAAGCTGCTATGGCAAAATGCTATGCAGCCGATACCGCTATGGAAGTAACCACCAACGCTGTACAGATTATGGGCGGTTACGGTTACAGCCGTGAATATCCGGTAGAAAAAATGATGCGCGACGCAAAAATTATGCAGATTTACGAAGGCACCAACCAGATTCAGCGCCTCGTTATCGCAAACAAAATTATATTCTGATTTTAAGCATACTGCCCGCTGCCGCTATGACAGCGGGCTTTTGTAATTTATGGCTGATTGAAAATAATTAAAGAGTAGTTTATAATAAGCATATAGCTTTATGTATAAATAAACAGTAAAGGTGAAACTATGTGGCTTTTTGTGCTGCCGCTTGCGGTAGTTATTTTAGACCAGTTTTCCAAATACATTGTAGTGGAAAACATGGCGCTGGGAGAAAGCATTCCCATTATTGAAGAAGTTTTTCATTTAACGTATATTTTAAACCCTGGTGCGGCATTTGGAATGTTTGCCCATAACCGCCTGTTTTTTATTGCTATTGCCGTTATCGTAATCGGCATCATTATTTGGGCGCGCAGGGAAATTTTAGCGTCGCCGTGGGAAGTTAAAGCCGGCTGCGGCCTGTTTTTGGGCGGGGCAATAGGCAATTTAATTGACAGGGCGCGGCAGGGGCTGGTTATCGACTTTTTCGATTTCCGCATCTGGCCGGTGTTTAACATAGCAGATATTGCAATTTGTATTGGAGTTGGATTGATAATATGGAATTTACTGAAGACGGAATTGAAGCGGGATTAGAAACCGTAACGGCAGAAGCGGAGGACGCCGGTACAAGGGCTGACGTGTTTCTGGCGGCAAAACTCGGCGTTTCGCGCAGCAATATGCAGAAGCTTTTGGAGGATGGACGCGTAAAACGCGGCGAAAAAATTATAAAAGCCAATTACAAAGTACGCGCCGGTGAAATGTTTGTGGTGGATATTCCCGAACCGGAGCCGATTGAAGCCGTACCGGAAAACATTCCGCTGGATATAATTTACGAAGATGACGATGTGGTAGTGCTTAACAAAGCACGCGGCATGGTGGTACATCCGGCGCCGGGCAATTACACCGGCACGCTGGTAAACGCGCTATTGTACCATTGCAGTAACCTTTCGGGTATTAACAGCGCTATCCGCCCGGGCATTGTACACCGTTTGGATAAGGATACCAGCGGTATTATGATTGTTGCCAAAAATGACGCGGCGCATATTTCGCTTTCGCAGCAGATACAGAGCAAAACCGCTGTGCGCACTTATCTTGCCGTGGTGCGCGGTAATATTAAAACCGACAGCGGCACGATAGAAACGCAGATTGCCCGCGATAAAACCGACCGCAAAAAAATGGCTGTGGTTAAAGAGGGCGGTCGTGACGCCATTACCGATTACGAAGTGCTGGAGCGTTTCGGCAAATATACGCTTGTGCGCTGCAAGTTGCGCACGGGGCGCACGCACCAAATCCGCGTGCACATGGAATATCTGGGCTATCCGCTTGTGGGCGACCCCAAGTATTCGCCTATGAAAACGCCGTTTGGTATAAAAGGGCAGGCACTGCATTCGCATACACTGGAATTTACGCACCCGCGCACCGGCGAACGCATGAAATTTGAAGCGCCGCTGCCTGAGGATATGCATAAAATAATTACCCGTTTACATAACGGTCAATTTTAAATTTGGGGTGAAAACAATGAGCAATATTGTTAAGAAAAATGTTATTATGGACAGCGAAGCCATCAGAAGGGCGCTCGTCCGCATTGCGCACGAAATTATCGAGAAAAACAAAGGTGTTGAGGACGTTGTTATCGTCGGCATCCGCACACGCGGCGTACCTTTGGCGCAGCGCATTGCTGCCGAAATTAACGCTATTGAAAACTGCGAAATGACGGTAGGCATGCTTGACATTACCCTGTACCGTGATGACCTTTCCACGCTTGGTTACAACCCTGTGGTGCATGGCACCGATATTAACTTTGACTTAAGCGGCAAGCACGTTGTGCTGGTGGATGACGTTTTATATACCGGCCGTACAATCCGCGCTGCCCTTGACGCCGTTATCGACATGGGCAGGCCTAAAACAATTCAGCTTGCCGTGCTGGTAGACCGCGGCCATAAAGAGCTGCCCATCCGTGCAGATTATGTTGGCAAAAACGTGCCTACTTCGCAGAAAGAAACCATTGAAGTTGTGCTTAACGAAATTGACGGCACCGATGAAGTTTACATTGGTGAACGCGTAGATTAAAGGCAGTTAGTTACAGAGGAGGGGTAACTATGGCTAAAACACCGTTTGAACTTCGCAATGAAGTACTGGCACAGCGCGTTGTAAAAAATTTGCAGCGCCGTGCTTTTGATGCCTGCTACTGTGCAACAAAGGAAGAAGCACTGGAGAAGGCTTTAAGCCTGATTGACAAAGAGCAGTGCGTATCCTGGGGCGGCAGTATGACTTTGGAAGAAATGGGCCTTTTGGAAACCTTGCGTACGCAGGGCTACAACATTATTGACCGTGATACCGCAAAAAGCCAGGAAGAACGCATGGAGCTTCTGCGCAAAGCTCTTACCTGCGATACCTATTTTATGAGCACCAACGCCATGAGCGAGGACGGCGTGATGGTAAATATCGACGGCACCGGCAACCGCGTGGCGGCAATGGTATTCGGCCCTAAAAGCGTAGTTGTTATTGCCGGCATCAACAAAGTGGTAAAAAGCTATGAGGACGCTGTGGCACGCGCACGCAACCTGGCAGCGCCGGTTAATGTACAGCGTTTTGCCAATTTTAACCCGCCGTGCAAAAATAATGGGCATTGCTTTAACTGCACCGCGCCCGACAGCATCTGCAACTTTATTTTAACCACCCGCAAAGGCAGCACCATGAACGCTCCTGCGCCGCGCATTAAAGTAATTCTTGTCGGCGAAAGCCTTGGTTACTGATAAAAACTGCATAAGGCAATTATAAAATCCCTGCATGAAAGTGTGGGGATTTTTTGCTGAAAAAAATTAAAAATTTTTGCAAAAAAGGCTTGCATTTTTGATAAAGCTGTATTATAATAACTCTTGTGTTCAGGAGAGCTGAGCACAAGGTAACTCCGGGATAGTGTAATGGTAGCACAAATGACTCTGGATCATTTTGTCTGGGTTCGAGTCCTAGTCCCGGAGCCATTTTTTTACGGCGCTATGGTCAAGAGGCTAAGACGTCGCCCTCTCAAGGCGAAATCACGGGTTCGATTCCCGTTAGCGCTACCATCGTACTATATATTTTAATTTTAAAATCTACTGATAAATTTCCTTGTTTGACTTCTATTTTGCGCACAAATAAGTCGAACAAGGTTTTTTTATCGGCAATATCAAGCGTTTGTGCTGCAACTTCATAAAGATATTTTTCTACCATTGTTATATCAATACCGGCTTGCTTATTTTGCAGGCCGGATTTTGTTTTTAAGCAAACTAAAAGCAGCACCATTCAACGGTACTGCTTTTAAAGTTTATGTAAGTTTCAGTTAATGTATTTTTAATTCAGCGGTATTATATTTTATTTATTCCAGTTCCTTTAAAATATCGGGAAAGGGCTGAAGCGTGCGGCGCAGAATGCCGTTAATATAGGCAATGGCAATGCCGTAGTTGGTAATGGGCACGCCCTGATTTTTGGCGCAGCTTATGCGGTGCTGCATTTCTTTTTCGTTAAGCATGCAGGCGCCGCAGTGAATAATCATTTTGTACTTGGTTAAGTCTTCGGCAAAGGCAGTGCCGCTTGTCCATTCAAAGGCAGGTTCCGCACCGGTAAATTTCCTGATCCACGCCGGCAGCTTTACGGTGCCGATATCGTCGCACTGGCGGTGGTGCGTGCAGCCTTCGCTGATTAAAATGCGGTCGCCGTCTTTAATATGCTTCAGCATGTTTACGCCGCGCACTGCTTCTTTTAAGTCGCCTTTGTAGCGTGCAAATAAAATGGAAAATGATGTCAGTAAAATGTCATTTGGCACCGTTTTGGCAACAAAGCCGAAAACCTGGCTGTCGGTAATGATGATTTTCGGTTTTTCTTTCAGGGCGGCAAGGCAGCTTTCAAGCTGTTTGTCCTGCGTTACAAAGGCCGTTGCCCCTGCGTCCAAAAGCCCGCGTATAACCTGCTGCTGCGGCAGTATAAGCCTGCCTTTAGGAGCGGCGCTGTCTACCGGCACAACCAGTACGGCAGTATCGCCGGGGTTTACCAGGTCGCCTACAAGCTGCTGCGTACTTTTTTTATCCGGCACAAGGGCGGCAAGGGCAGTGCGCAGTTCTGCAATATTTCTGCCGCTGACGGAATTTACGGCCATACATTTTACGCCGAGTATTTTTTCGTAATTTGTCAGGTCTGCTGCGGCTTCCGCTTTGGTAAAAACAGCTATAACCGGCAGCTTTTTTTCTGTAATGCGCACAAGCAGCACCGTATCTTCCTTATCAGGCCCAAGCGTGCTGTCGATAACGAGAATGGCAATATCGGTTTTGTTAAGTACCTGTACTGCTTTTTGTACACGCTGCGTGCCGAGTTCGCCTTCGTCATCAATACCCGGGGTATCAATAATCATAACTGGCCCAAGCGGCAAAATTTCCATGGCCTTGTAAACGGGGTCGGTGGTAGTGCCTTTGGTGTCGGATACTATGGCAAGGTTTTGCCCCGTAATGGCGTTAATAAGGCTTGATTTGCCGGCATTGCGTTTGCCGAAAATGCCTATGTGGATGCGTTCCGAGGATGGGGTAGCGTTTAAATCCATAATAAAAGCCTTCTTTCTTATAAAAAAAGCACTGCATAGCGCAGTGCTTTGGTGTTAGTCAACAAGTTCCAGACGCGGATTCGGCAAATGCCTGCGTCCCTGTTTGGCACATTCTTTGCCGTCTACCATAACGATGTCGGCGGTAAAGTTAATGTTGCCGTCAAACAGGCTGCTGCCAACCGCATAAGTGTCAACCGGTACGCCGGCTGCTTCAAATTCGCGGATGCGTGCCGGGTTAAAGCCGCCGGAAACGATAATTTTTACATAATCAAAGCCTTCGGCGTCAAGCGCGCGGCGCACGTTCCATACCAGCTCCTTGCATACGCCGGTGGGGTTAAACATGCCAAGCTGGCCAAGCAGGCTTTTGTCTACCATTGTTCCGCTGGTATCAAGGCGTACGCCTGCAAGATTTCTGCCAAGTTTGCGGGCAACGGCAAGGGCAGTATTCACGCAGTCGTTGTCAAAATCAACCAGTGCAATGCGGGCAATTTTCGGGTCAACATATTTGTCAAAGGCTTCGGTTGCGGCAACGGTATTGCCGTTGTATGAAGCAATTAAAGCGTGGGGAATTGTGCCCAGCCCTTTGCCGCCGCTGGCAAGAGCGTTGGCGTCGGTGGAAAAGCCTTTAATGCCGCCGATTTTGGCTGCATAGCCGTCGCATTCCTGGGTCTGCCAGGTATCGTAACGCGCGGGGAAGAACAGCACCGGCTTGCCGTTTGCAGCTTCTACCGTGCGGCGCACGTTGGTGGCAATGCGGCTCTGGCGTGCCAGAATGCCGAGGTAAACAGTTTCCAGATGGGCAAAGTCGGCAAGGTCGCCTTCAATGGTCATCAGGGTTTCCCAGGGCTTAACCTCGTCGCCGTCATGCAGGGCATGAATGGTAATGTTTTCGGGATTGTGTGCGCAGGTTTTGATAAGCGCTATAGTTTCGTCAATGCCGCATACAACGACATTTTCGCGGGTAAACACCTGCATCATAACGCGCGGGTGATGATTGTCGCCGTTTAAAATTTCTTCGGTACGCAGAAAATAGGCGTCCGAATAATAACCGGATTTAATTTTTTCAACGGGAAAATGAAAATGTTCAACAGGTAAACGTTTTTGCATAATAGCCTCCATTTAAAATTACAAATATAAAATTATGGTTAATTTCTTTACTAATTGTTATTTATGATATATGATTTTGATAACAGGTTCAAGTTTTTTTACAAAATTTTTTCAAGAGGTTCGTTAAATGGCTGCATCAGCATGCAAATATACAATACTCCTGCTTTCGGCTCCGCTTGGCAGCGGCCATAAAATGGCGGCCGAAGCGCTGGAGGAGGCGTTTAAAAAACACGGCAACGTTAAAGTGGTCAACGGCAGTGCTTTTGATTTCTTTCCGAAGTGGCTGGGCAACATTATTTTGGGCGGCTACATCGGCATTTTAAAGCACATTCCAAAGCTGTACGATATAGCGTACCACTGGAGCAACACCGGCAATAATTCTTTTTGGCTGCGCGATTTTTTAAACCTGCTGCTTTCTTATCTGGCGCAGGGGTTCATTAAAAAAACTTCGCCGGATGCGGTAATAGTAACGCACCCTACGCCGGCGGGGGTTATGGCGCAGTACAAAAAACGCTGCGCGCCCGGGCTTTGGCTTGGTGCGGTAATAACCGATTTTAACTTTCACCACTGGTGGATTTACAAAGGGCTGGACGTTTATTTTACGGCGGACGAATC
>ENA-OPBG01000875-OPBG01000875.1-human-gut-metagenome-genome-assembly--contig:-NODE-875-length-23582-cov-4.214647_pt1 | contig 23582 bp, 26 predicted proteins | sample MGYA00241065_ERZ501446 | MGnify/ENA primary metagenome ERZ501446 (study PRJEB25962, sample SAMEA2042632) | human gut metagenome | biome: human gut; feature: human-associated habitat; material: faeces...
ATTATCCTACATAAGGGGGCTTTTTGTCATTGTCCGTTTTTACTGGACCTGTTCACTATCAGAAGGCCTTTTTTGTATGTTGTCAAAGTGACATAGATGCCCGCAGGGTTTCCAGAAATTTCTGTGAAGCCTTTGTAAATGTCTGATATTTTTTCCAGATCAGCTGCATTTGCGGTGATACCTGCACGGAAAGGGGACGGAAACAAAGAGGACTGTCCTCGCTGATATGAATGATATTGTCAAAACAGATGGCATATCCCATGCCTTCCTCTACCATGATGGAGCCATTGAACAGCAGGTTATACGTGCCGGCAATGGTGAGGTTTTTGGCATCCTTTCCAAAGATATGCGCCAGGTGATCGTCCCGGAGCATCTGTCTGGAAGTGATGAGAGGATGGGGCAAAAGATCCTGTGGAGCGATAACAGTCTTTTGGGCAAGGGGCGCGTCTTTTGGCATCAGTACGCCGAAAGCGTCCACTGCGGGAAGGGGGAGAAAATCATAGCGGGATGTATCGATTTCCCCGAATATTAGGGCAAAGTCAATGAGCCCATGATCCAGTTCTTCCAGAACGGTGGTTTTGTCGCCGCTGACAATGTGGAAATGTACCAACGGGTATTGTTTTTGCAGGGCATGAGCCGCTCGAATCAAAGGGTGGATGCCTTCTGTTTCTCCGGCGCCAATGTGGATGTTGCCCGCAATGATTTCTGTGGAACAGGCGATTTCCTCCTGAGCTTTTTCCAGCAGCTCCATAACTTCTTGGGCGCGTTTCCGCAGGATCATCCCTTCTTCTGTGAGGGTGATTTTTCGGTTGCCTCGCAGGAATAATGTTTTCCCTAATTCCTCTTCCATTTCTTTCAGCTGTCTTGACAGTGTGGGCTGGGACAAATGGAGCGCTTGGGCGGCGGCAGAAATGCTCTGTTCTCTGGCAACCGTGAGAAAATATTGCAGTACACGAAGTTCCAAGGGCAAGACCTCCTTTTTTACTTGGAATTATAACATGTTTTACCATGCCTGAAAAGCATAACAATCTATTTGATATAAGTATTTGTTCTTTGAATGGGAAGCGGATATAATGATGCTAAGGAAGTGCAGGCTGCAAAAAGTACGATGAATGGGGGAAAATCTATGAAAAGAAAGCGAACCATAAAAGTATTTTGTTTTACGGCTATTTTGATGTGTGCCCTTGTGCCTAGTCTGTGGATTTCCATGAATATTCCAGATGAAAGGACAACGGCAGAAGCACCGGAACAGACAGTTATGGAGGAGGAAGTGCAGATGGAAAAGATGCAGATCGTGATTGGACAGAAAACTTATAACGTTTCCCTTTATGAGAATGAAACGACAAAATCTCTGAAAGAGATGCTGCCCATGACAGTTTCTATGGAAGAACTCAACGGCAATGAAAAATATACTTATCTTTCTCAATCCCTGCCCACAGATCGGGTATATCCGGGGCAGATTCACACAGGCGACTTGATGCTTTACGGTTCAGATTGTCTGGTGCTGTTTTATGAAGATTTTGCCACAAGCTATGGTTATACGCCTTTGGGCAAGGTGGATGACCCTGCCGGTTTGGCAGAAGCCGTAGGCAGTGGGGCAGTGGAAGTGACTTTTCAGATAGGAGTGGAATAAAGAATGAATATTCTGGTATTGAACGGCAGCCCGCGGAAACACGGGAATACAGCCTTTATGATTGATGCCTTTCTGGATGGGGCAAAACAGCAGGGACATCATGTGGATGTGATTTCTGTTTGCGAAAAGAATATTAATGGCTGTTTGGCTTGTGAATACTGTCATACAAAAGGAAACGGCAGCTGCATCCAGCAGGATGACATGCAGGAAATTTATCCTTTATTAAAAGAAGCGGAAATGATTGTATTGGCGTCCCCAGTGTATTATCATGGATTTAGTGGGCAGTTACAGTGTGCCATCAATCGAATCTATGCGCTGGATAAACCGAAAAAATTGAGAAAAGCCGCATTGTTCCTGTCTTCCGGCAGTGACAGCGTATACGACGGCGCCATTTATGCTTACGAAAATTCCTTTATCCAGTATCTGGGACTGGAAAACATGGGGATTTTTAAAGCCTATGACCTGCAGAATCAGTCGGAAGCCCTGCGGAAAGAACTCTTTGCTTTCGGCAGCTCTCTGGAAAATATGCCTTTGTCACTGGAAGAATTTCTGGCAGTTATGGATAGCGGCAAAGAAGTCGTGGCAGGTTCCGACGTGCATCAGTGCATGCATGTGCTGGCACAGGAAGCCCTGAAAATCACTGCAAAGCTCAACAATGCTTACCATACGCCGGAAGAAATCACAGAATTGTTCTGCAAATTGACAGGAAAAACCGTTGGGGAGAATTTTGCGGTCTTTCCGCCTTTCTATACAGACTGTGGGAAGAATCTGACCATTGGGAAAAACGTATTTTTCAACAGCGGATGCAGAATGCAGGATCAAGGCGGCATCACCATCGGCGACGGCACCCTGCTGGGACATAACGTGGTTCTGGCAACACTGAACCATGACAAAAATCCAGAAAAAAGAGGAAATATGCACCCCGCAGCCATCCATATTGGAAAAAATGTGTGGATTGGCGCCAACGCAACCGTTCTGCCGGGGGTGACCATCGGTGATGGTGCCATTGTAGCGGCAGGCGCGGTGGTTTCCAAAGATGTAGCAGCAAATACCATTGTAGGCGGCGTGCCTGCAAGAGTTATCGGAAATGTAGAGAAATAAGGAGGAATAGAAGATGTTAGGAAATTTCTATTATAGCAACCCTACAAAGCTGTATTTTGGGGAAGATGCTTTGCAGAATCTGGAAGCGGAATTGCAGAAATACGGCGATACTGTACAGTTGATTTATGGCGGCGGTTCCATCAAAAAAAGCGGATTGTATGACCAGATTATCGAAATCCTCATCGCATGCGGAAAAACCATTGTGGAAGACGGCGGCGTCATGCCCAACCCAACAATCGAAAAAGTATACGACGGCTGTCAAAAAGCAAAAGAAAATGATGTAGACCTGCTTCTGGCTGTAGGCGGCGGTTCTGTCTGCGACTATGCCAAAGCCGTTTCTGTTTCCACATGGTGCGAAGAAGACCCTTGGGATAAGTATTATCTGCGTATGGAAGATGTGGATAACCGCATCATTCCTGTGGGATGTGTGCTGACAATGGTGGGAACTGGTTCTGAAATGAATGGTGGTTCTGTTATCACCAACCATGAACAGAAATTGAAAATTGGGCATGTCTTTGGAGATAATGTATTCCCCAAGTTTGCCATCCTGAACCCGAAACTGACTTACACACTGCCCAAATGGCAGATGGTATCTGGCATTTACGATATCATGAACCATATCACAGAACAGTATTTCTCCGGCGATGACGACAACACCACCGATTATATCGCCGAAGGTCTGATGCGTTCTTTGATTCACAGCAGCCGTATTGCTGTCAAAGACCCTGAAAACTATGAAGCCCGCAGCAATATCATGTGGACAGCAACATGGGCGCTGAATACACTGTTGGATATGGGGAAAACCACCGACTGGATGGTGCATATGATTGGGCAGTCTATTGGCGCATATACAGATGCTACCCACGGTATGACATTGTCTGCCGTTTCCATTCCTTATTATCGTGCCATCTGCCCTTATGGTCTGCAGAAATTCAAACGCTTTGCCATGAATGTATGGGATGTGAATCCAGCAGGCAAAACCGATGAAGAAATCGCTGACGAAGGTCTGAAAGCCATGGAAAGCTGGATGAGGGAACTGGGTCTGGTTATGAACATCCGTGAACTGGGTGTTACAGAAGACATGCTGCCCGGCATCGTCAAAGGCACTTTCATTCTGGACGGCGGCTATAAAGTGCTGACAGAAGATGAAATCATGGAAATTCTGAAAGAAAGCATGTAAAACATTTTCAATATAACAAAAACCCCTTTGCCAAGAAATTGGAAAGGGGTTTTCAGGGTGTCGAAAAAGTCGACACCCTGTCGTCAAAGTCTCATTTCATTCAAGACTTTGACGAATAGACAGAAGTATAAAGCCAAAGTTCCATCGGCTAAAAGCCTTGAAACTTTGGCTTTTCCTCGTCAGAAGTGAATTCTGACTGCGGATTTCAGTTGGGGAACGCTTTGTTCCCCAAGCCCTTCCGCGCCCTTGAAAAAATTTAATTTTTCAGGGGAGTAAAGAATTTCTATCAAAGCTGAACCGTCGTCCAGTCCTCGCAGTTCCAGACTTCTGTTACCACATCCTGATAAAATTCAGGTTCGTGACAAATCAGCAGGATACTGCCTTTGTATGCTTTGAGAGCACGTTTTAATTCTTCTTTTGCGTCCACGTCCAAGTGGTTGGTAGGTTCGTCCAGCAGCAATACGTTTGTTTCGTTGTTAATGAGTTTGCACAGACGGACTTTGGCCTGCTCGCCCCCGCTGAGAACTTTCACCATGCTTTCGATGTGCTTGGTTGTCAAGCCGCATTTTGCCAGAGCGGAACGGACTTCGTACTGGGTGTAGGAGGGGAATTCCTTCCAGATTTCGTCGATGCAGGTCACGTTATCGGTGTATTTCTTTTCCTGTTCAAAATAGCCGGGGTAGAGATAATCCCCCAGTGTGGTTTTGCCGCTGATGGGCGGGATTTCCCCGATGATAGATTTGAGCAGAGTGGTTTTCCCAATACCGTTGGCGCCTACCAGAGCGATTTTCTGTCCCCGTTCCATGGAAAGGGTCAGAGGACGGGAAAGGGGCTTGTCATAGCCAATGACAAGGTCTTCTGTCTGGAAGATATATCTGCCAGAAGCACGGGCTTCTTTGAAATTGAATTCCGGCTTGGGTTTTTCCTTTGCCAATTCGATGACATCCATTTTATCCAGTTTTTTCTGGCGGCTCATTGCCATGTTTCTGGTGGCAACACGGGCTTTGTTTCTGGCAACGAAGTCTTTTAGATCTTCGATTTCCTGCTGCTGTTTCCGGTAAGCCGCTTCCAACTGGGCTTTTTTCATTTCATACACTTCCTGGAATTTTTCGTAGTTGCCTACATAGCGGTTCAGTTCTGCGTTTTCCACATGATAAATGAGGTTTACTACGCTGTTGAGGAAAGGAATGTCGTGAGAAATGAGGATAAAGGCATTTTCGTAGTCGATGAGATACCGTTTCAGCCATTCGATGTGGTTTTCATCCAGATAGTTGGTCGGTTCGTCCAGCAGGAGGATGTCCGGCTTTTCCAATAACAGTTTGCCCATGAGGACTTTGGTGCGCTGACCGCCGGAAAGCTCTGTGACATCTTTGTCCAGACCGATGTCTGTCAGACCCAATGCACGACCGATTTCTTCCACTTTGGAATCAATGATATAGAAGTCATGGTGTTCCAGCAGTTCCTGAATGCTGCCTGTTTCTTCCATCAGGAAATTCATCCGTTCTTCGTCGGCTTCTGCCATTTCCGCATAATAGCCGTTCATCTGGGCTTCCAGATCAAAAAGGAAGGCAAAGGCGGACTGGAGGACGTCACGGATGGTCTGACCTTTTTCCAGTACGGCGTGCTGATCCAGATAGCCTACACGGACGTTCTTAGACCATTCGATTTTTCCTTCGTCGGGCATAAGTTTGCCGGTGATGATATTCATAAATGTGGATTTTCCTTCGCCGTTGGCGCCTACAAAGCCAACATGTTCCCCTTTAAGCAGGCGGAAAGAAACGTCTGTGAAAATGGCTCTGTCGCCGAAGCCGTGGCTCAGTTTTTCTACATTCAAAATGCTCATGAAAGTTCTCCTTTTTCGATAATCTGTTCTAATACAATGGCTGCGCCAAAATCATCACAGCTTTTGGTGACGAAATCAGCGACTTTTTTGATATGGTCTTCGCCGTTTTCCATGGCAACGCCGGTGCCGGCAAATTCCAGCATGGGCAGGTCGTTATCCCTGTCCCCAAGGGCAAGGACGTTTCCCCGGGGGATGTCCAGAATGCCGCAAAGGTGGGAGAGGGCATGGGCTTTTGTTGCCATGAGGCTGGTGACTTCAATGTTCTTTTCGGAGGAAGCTGTGACAGAAGCCAGCCCCGTTTCCTTTAATGTCTGCCAGATATGGTCTTTCAGCTTCATATCGCTGAAAACAAGATTGATGTTTTCAAGAATATCCTTCTGTTTTTCCAGCGCGCCCCAGAAGTCAGAGAGAGGAATTCTGGTGGCACGGGTATACTTCATGTGGGTATCCGTCAGGTGATAACGGGAAAGGTTGTCGTATGCGTCCTGAGAAATATACGCCTTTCCGTCAATGAAAAATTCCGTCAGTATGGGAAGTCCCTTTACGGTTTTTACGGTCTTTTCCACGGCTTCCGCTGAGAGAAGGCTCTGAAAAAGATTCTGTTTTTGTTCCGCGTCATAAACTGCCGCGCCGTTGCTGGTGATGACATACTTCAGAAAGGGCAGTTCTTTGACGCATGTGGGCAGTGCGGCAAAAGGTCTGCCTGTGGAGGGCACAAAAAAAATGCCCATTTCATGAATGGAAGTCAGCGCCTTTTGCAGACGGGGGGTGATTTCTTTTTGACTTGTCAGTAATGTGCCGTCCAGATCGGAGGCAATGAGTTTGATTTTGTTCATAAAAAAACGCCTCTATCCTTTAAACAATATAGATTCCATATGTCATATCTTTTTATTTTAGCAAAGAATACAGGGGGAAACAATAGGCGAAAGCCTTGTTTTTGCTGGGATACCGTTTTTTTCTGTACGTTAAGGAAAACATAGGGAAATTTGATTCTTTGTCTTGAACATTTCAGAAAATTATGATACGATGATTGCAAAGTGAATCATGTGTAACGAAATTCTATTGGGGTGATGTCATAAAAAAACTCCAATACTGGCTTCTAAAAAGCATTCGGGACGGGAAACCTGGTTATTGGAACCAGGCTTTTTTTGTTTATGGGCATGATTCCAAAAGGCAAAGATGGTGTGAGCAGCAGAAAGGAGACAAACATGGAAAGAACAGTGGCAACTTTGAAGGAAAGAATTCGTGCCGGCAGCGCAAAAATCCCCGCAGAAAAGGTGATTCGCGGCGGTATGCTGGTAAACGTTATGTCCAGCGAAATTTATCCCGCGGATATTGCTGTCTATAAAGATATGATTGCGGCAGTGGGTGATGTGGAACCTTATGTAGGTCCTGATACAGAAATCATCGACGCAACAGGCAAATATCTGGTACCCGGTCTCATCGACGGTCATATCCACAGCGAATGCAGCAAACTGAGTATCACAAGCTATGCAAAAGCAGTTGTGCCTCACGGTACCACCAGCATGATTTCCGGTCTGGATGAATACATTTCCGTATCCAATCTGGAAGGCTTACAGGAAATTTTTGCAGAAATCAAACAGAGTCCTTTGAAAGTGTTCTGGGGCGCTCCTTATAAAACACCTTATACCGTTCCTCAGTCTACCGTATCTTTTAACTTCAACAAAGATGTTCATGAAATGGTACAGAAATGGCCTGAATGCTACGGCGTATGGGAAACAGTAACAGAATTCGTACAGGAAGAAGACGAAGACACACTGGGCGCAATTGCAGAAGCATACAAAAACAATCTGCCCGTATTTGGCTGTGCGCCTATGGCAAGAGGTACAAAACTGAATGGTTACCTGTGCAGCGGCGTGCGTCTGGATCACGAAAGCTATGACCACGAAGAAGTTGTGGAAAAAATGCGGAAAGGTATGCACATGCTCATCCGTGAATCTTGTGTAACACACTTCCTGGCAGAAAACATCCGTGCGGTGACAGAAGTAAACCCTGCTTTTGCTCGTCGTGTAAGCTTCTGCACAGACGACGTAACAGCAACAGATATTCTGAGCAAAGGTCATTTGGATCATGTGGTACGTCTGGCAATCCAGACTGGCGTTGATCCCATGACAGCCATCCAGATGGCTACTATCAACAGCGCGGAAGCATACCGCATCGACCATCTGGTTGGTTCCATCTGCCCCGGCAGAATCGCGGACATCCTGTTCGTAGATAATCTGGAAGAATTCACCGTTGCAAAAGTTATGACAAACGGTCAGATGGTAGCGGAAAACCATCACATTTCCTATGAACTGAAAGCACCCGCAAGAAGCCCTATCTTCAAAGGTCAGCTGAAATGTAAAATGACAACAAAAGAAGATTTCGAATACAAAGTGCCTATCCAGAACGGCAAAGCAAAAGTGCTGTCCATGGATGTGAAAGGTCCCTTCGTTCGTAAGAGAAGAGATGTGGAACTGAAAGTTGCAAACGGCGTGATCCAGCCTGATACCCAGCAGGATGCCATCATGGTTTCTGTTCTGGAAAGATTCGGCAAAAACGGCAACAAATCTCTGGCATTCTGCTCCGGTTGGAAGCTGAAAAACGGTGCTATGGCTTCTACTTGCGCACCTGACGATAACAACCTGGTTGTTATGGGCTCCAGCGCAGAAGATATGTCCATCGCTGTGAACCATCTGATTGAACAGGGCGGCGGTCAGGTTGTTGTAGAAAACGGCAAAGTGATCGAATTCCTGCCTCTGCCTGTAGGCGGCATCGTTAGCGACGAAGAACCTGAAGTAATCGCAGAGCTGGAAAAGAAAATCGACGAAGCGGCAAGAAGAATCGGCTCCGACCTGCCTAATCCTATGATGTACATGTTCTTCCTGCCCATCACAGCAATCCCTGACTACGCTCTGACAGACGTTGGTCCTGTGGATTACTGCGCATTGACCACCTATGATCCCGTTTTGGAACTGGTAGAAGAATGAGAGAAGGGGTTGCCATGAAGAAAGAAGAACTGAGAAAACTGATCCTCACAGCAAAAGGCGCTGTAGAAGCGGATGTTGTAATCAAGAACTGTAAAGTGGTAAACGTATTTACTGGTGAAATTCAGGAAGGTGATATTGCCATTTCTGGCGACCAGATTGCAGGTGTTGGGCAGTATCAGGGGAAAGTGGAAGTGGATGCCGGCGGCAGATATGCCGCTCCCGGCTTCATCGACAGCCATATTCATATTGAATCCTCTTATGTAAGCCCCGAAGAACTGGGCAGACTGCTGGTGCCTCATGGCGGCTGCACCATCATCGCAGACCCTCATGAAATCGTGAATGTAATGGGCATTCAGGCATTGGACTACATGATGGAAGCGGCAAAGAACACCAAAATGGATGTAAAATATATGCTGCCTTCCTGCGTACCTGCCACACCCTTTGAACATGCTGGTCTGGTACTGGGCGCAGATAAAATGGAAGAACCCATTGAACGTGAAAATATCCTGGGTCTGGGCGAATTCATGAATTTCCCAGGCGTTTTCAATGCCGATGATGATACATTGGATAAATTGATGGTTGCGAAAAATGCAGGAAAACTCATCGACGGTCATTCTCCCGGTCTGACAGGCAAAAACCTGACCGCTTATGCCAGTGCAAGAATCCAGGGCGACCATGAATGTGCTACCGTGGAAGATATGAAAGAACGTCTGAGTCTGGGTATGTATATCCTGCTGCGGGAAGGCTCTGCCTGCCATGACCTGCGCAGACTGCTCAAAGGCGTGACACCGGAAAACAGCCGCAGATGCCTGCTGTGCTCCGACGATAGACAGCCTAAAACCATCCTGCAGGAAGGTCACTTGGACAACCACTTGCGCATGTGCGTAGAAGAAGGCATTGATGCCATGACAGCCATCCGTATGGCAACACTGAATGCGGCAGAATGCTTTAGACTCTATGACAGAGGCGCCATCGCTCCCGGCTATCGTGCGGACGTTGTACTGTTGGATGATCTGGAACAGTTCCATGTGCATAAAGTTTGGATTCGCGGGGAACTGGTGGCAGAAGAGGGCAAATATCTGCCGGAATTCAAAACCCACGATATTTCCACTGTACGCAACAGCGTGCATCTGAAAGATTTCTCTGTGGATAAATTCAAAATGCATTTGAAATCCGATCATGTCCATGTGATCACCATTCAGCCCGGCGGTGTTGTGACAAAGAAAGAAACAGCTCATATTCCTGTGGAAAACGGTGAATTTGTGTTCTCTCCTGACAACGACATCGTGAAAGTTGCCGTTGTGGAACGTCACCAGATGACAGGTAATGTGGCATGCGGCTTCCTGAAAGGCTATGGCATCAAAGAAGGCGCAGTGGCGCTGTCCATTGCCCATGACTCTCATAACATCATCGTGACAGGTGTCAGCGATGAAGAAATGGCATTTGCCGTAGAAAAACTGAAAGAACAGAACGGCGGTATCGTTCTGGTGAAAAACGGCGAAGTCATCGAAAGTATGCCTATGCCCATTGCAGGGCTCATGAGCGATCAGAGCGGCGAATGGGTAAAACAGAAACTCATCGACATTCACGACAAAGCATACAGCGAATTGGGCGTAGCAGGGGACGTAGAACCTGTTATGACACTTTGCTTCATGTCTTTGGCGGTTATCCCCGAAATCAAACTGACAGATATGGGTCTGTTTGACGTGGGAACATTCTCCTTCATTCCTGTGGAATGTGAAGCATAAAATATAAAAAAATCAGACCTCGTTTTCCTGTGGGAAGCGGGGTCTTTTTATGCTACAATAAAGAAAAAGGCAAAAGGGGGCGCGGATATGCGGGATGAAGTGTGGATAGAAGCAGGAAAACGAATGATACTCCGGCAATTTTACATCAGGGAATCTATGCGCATTTTTCTCATGTTTGTCATGTGCATAGTGGTCAGTATCCTGTGGGCTGTGAGTACGGGACAAATGGTGGTTTTTCTCATAACCATCGGGATTACAGTTATCGTGATTCTGCGGATGGTGACCATTGGCAGCCGAGAATTCCGAAATACCTTTGCAGATTTATATCCCCCTCGTCAGGAGCAGATCATTGTGGATTATTTGCAGCCCCATACCATTTATCGGCTCTTTGGCGGGGAAGTCCACATGCTTTCTGATGCCATGATTTGTCGGAGCGGTGCGAAACTGCTGCTCATACTGCCGGAGGAGGTGGATGTGATCAAGACCATGAAATACAGCGGAGAAAGCGCTTTTGTCCGCGGTGTTTGGATCACTACGGATACCATGAAAAAATATCGCCTGGAATTTATGTCAGGACAGCAGCAAAACATCAAACATATCGTCATGTGGTTGAAGCACAAAAAGCCGGAGATCACATGGCAGAGAAATTCCTGATAAAAAAGCTGAAATCTTTGGAAAAGGATTTCAGCTTTTTATTGTATTTTTTATTCTTGGTGTTGGGTAAGAAAGCTTTCTAAAGACTTTTGAAATGCCGCGTCCTGCTCCGGTGTGCGTTTTTTGATGTGACCGCCGCGGCTTTTTTTCTGGCGGCGCATTTCCCGGGAAATATGACGCTCAAAGAGCATACGGTCAATGGTGTCGTTGCCGTAGAAAAAGCCATTGGGATGGAGCACTGTGGCACCTTTTGTAAGAAGCAGAGTGGCAAGACCATAGTCGGATGTGACGCACAAATCTTGTTTCTGCGCCAGATTTGCCAGCACCAGATCGGCACTGTCTGCGCCTTTGTCCACGGTTTTGACGGTGACAAAAGGTTCCTCATAGAAAAGCTGGTGGGCAACATCGCAGACCATCAGCACTTCTTTTTCATATTTCTTTGCAGCCCTGACAATGATTTCTTTCACAGGGCATGCGTCTGCGTCAACAAGGATTTTCATTTTTCTGCTCCTTTCTGGGGAGGTATCAGTTTACGCCGGAAATAGAGCACATCATCCATGGGATTTTCGTAATAGGCAGAAATTTCTTCAAACCCATTTCTGTGGTACAGGCGGATGGCGCTTTCCATAGGCAAAAGGGTATCCAGAACCATTTCTTCGTATCCGTCTGCTGCTGCCAGATTTACGATTTCTGTCAGCAAAGCCTGTCCTATGCCGTCTTTGCGATAAGCAGGCAATACATACAGCCGCTTCATTTCACAGCGAACAGCAGAATGACGGCAATAAGCTACGCAGCCCACAACGTTGCCATGATCCGCAATAGCTGCCAGAAGCCTGCCAGCGGGAAAACCATATTTTTTCTGGAGGTCTGCCAGTTCTGCGCTGAGATTTTGAAAAGATAAATCCCGTCCCAGACTGTCGGTATATGCTACAATCAAACTTTTGACTTCTGTCAAATATGTAAAACCATCTGTAATTTTCATGGGGACAACTCCTTTGAAAACGATTTTTCTCTATTATATGATAGAGGCGGTTTTTTCACAAGAGATGGAATGGGACTTTACGAATGGAGGGAAGATCAGTATAATGAGTACGTCAAAGGACTTTTGACAGAAAGGAACATGCTTATGAAAAAAGAACAATTGATCTGTCGGGGCTGCGGGAACGGATGCTTTCTGGAAGCAGTCCATGATGGAGATACATTGATAGAATTGGCGGGAAATAGTTGTGACGGCGGACGACGCTATGCGACAGAACAACTTTTGCGAAACTACTTGCAAACGGCTTTGCCTACGGTTGACGGCAGAGAAGTGCAGGTCATTTCCAGAGAGAAAGTATCTCAGCCCATCCGTCTGCGCTGTCTGAAGGCGCTGGAAGGCATTGTGCTGGAAACGCCTGTGATTAAAGGCGAAATGGTGCTTTGTGATGCGGCAGATACGGGCGTAGATATCATAGCGGCGGAGAATTTGTTTTAAGGGGTGAGAAACGTGATACGGTTTTATGGAGAAAAACCATATAGAGCGGCGGTGATTCATGGCGGTCCCGGGGATATTGGTGGTATGCGTCCTGTTGCGGAGCGGCTAGGTAAGACTTTTGGCGTTATGGAGCCTATACAGTCACAATATACGACCATTGCATTGGTCATGGAATTGCGGCGGCAGCTGGGGCTTCATATCAAAGAACCCATCACCCTTATCGGACATTCCTGGGGCGCGTGGCTGTCTTTGCTGGTGGCATCCTGCTATCCTTTTCTGGTTGAACGGGTGGTGCTGGTAGGCTGTCCGCCATTGGAGGAGATCTACGCAGGGCATATCCATGAACGGCGAATGAAACGTTTATCCAAAGAAGAACAGGAACGCTTTATCTGGTATATGAAACATATGGCTGCCATCACTGCGGAGGGATGGGAAGACCTGCGACAATTGATGATTAAGGCAGACCATTATGCCCAGAAACCAAATGCGTCTTCCTATGCGCAAATGGATGGGAAAATGTATGAGCGTGTTTGGCCAGAAGCCATAGAAATGCGGCGCAACGGTAATTTGATGCGGTATATCCAGTCTGTTGCCTGTCCCATACATATCATCCATGGGGATTATGACCCCCATCCTTTAGAGGGTATCATCAATCCTCTGGACAGTTTGTGTATTCCTTATCGTTTGCAGATATTGCAAAAATGCGGACATGCGCCTTTTGACGAAATATTTGCGGAAGAACGGTTTTATCAGATTCTGGAGCAAATTTTACGCAGTTAAAGAAAAAACGGAAATCTCCTTTAGAGACTTCTTCATCAGAATACAAAGAAAGCTGAAATCCTTATGGTACAGAGGATTTCAGCTTTTTTTGTATTTACTCAGTTTTAATTTGAACTGTTTTCTTCTAAAGACATCCGTTCTTTTTATGGAAAAATCAGAAGCCCATGTCTTCGCCTACCAGAATCACTTTGATTCTCTTAGCGGGGCGGCAAAGGCGGGTGATGAGGATTTCGTTGCAGATACATTCTTCGGAAGTGCAGTTGTGGCATCTGCCTGTGGTTGCGCAGGGAGTTTTGCCCATAAAACGCATGCTGTTGACAGGTGCAGCATAACCGCGGATACGTTTTACAGCAGCATCCACATCCTTGGCAACTTTATTCATGCCGCAAATAACGATGACGTTTTTGGGACCGAAGCAGATGGCAGCAACACGGTTGCCTGTGCCATCGATGTTGACCATGATACCATCTTCAGAAATAGCGTTTGTGCTGGTCAGATAGTAATCTACCAACAGACCTTTCCGATGCAGTTCAGCCACTTCTGCGGGGTTTTTGCCCAGATCGCGGTCGATGACTTCATAATCACCTTCATGGAGGGCTTTTGTCAGACCCATTTCACGAATGGTTGTGGAACCGCCCCAGGATACGGAACTTTTTTCGGGAATCAGAGATACTGCTTTTTCCAGTGCTTCTGCCGCTGTGGGACAGTAATATGCTTCAAAGTGACGTTTTTCCAGATTTTCAACTAATGTTTTACCTAATAATTCATTGCGTAATTCCTTTGGTGTAGCCATGGAACAAGACTCCTTTCCAGATGTAAATTCTTTTGTAAACAACTTTATTTTAGCACAAAGCGGAAAACAGGCATAGCTTTTTTTATTTTTTTCCAAAAGTCATCTGTTTTTCTTGCAAAAGCGGAAGGTGCTGGTTTATCATAGAGATACTGAGGTTTTGAAATAAGGAGAAGAAGTATGGCTAAATATATCGAAAGCGCGCAGAATCGGCTGGTGAAACGGCTTCACGGCTTGAAACTGCGTAAAAATAGAGAAAAAGAACAGGTTTTTGTGGCAGAAGGCATCCGCTTTGTGGGAGAGATTCCAAAGGATTGGCCTGTGGAATGTTATGTGGTGTCTGCCTCTTATGCGGCAGAATATGACATCACGGAGCTGGAGAAACGGGCGGAAGTATATGTTTTGACAGATCACCTCTTTGCGGATGTGGCAGAAACGGAAAATCCCCAGGGGATTATGGTCATCTGCGGCAGAAAAGAGTATGATCTTGCGGAAATGTTGGAAAAGAAAAACGCCTTTTTCCTTATGGCAGAAGAAATGAACGACCCCGGCAATCTGGGGACGGTCATCCGTACAGCAGACGCCTGTGCGGTGGATGCGATTTTCCTTTCTAAAGGAAGCGTAGACCTGTATAATCCTAAAACACTGCGGGCAACTATGGGTTCTGTGTTCCACATTCCCGTATTCCAGAATGTTTCTCTGGATGAAATGGCAACGGAATTGCGGGAAAAGGGCATTCCCCTTTATGCGGCACATTTGCAGGGCAGACAGTATCCCTATAGTCTGAATCTGCGCCGTGCCTGCGCCTTCCTCATTGGCAATGAAGCCAGAGGTCTGTCAGAAGAAGCGGCAGCCCTTTGTGATAGCTATGTGAAAATTCCCATGCCGGGGCAGGCAGAATCCTTGAATGCGTCAGTGGCAGCGGCGGTGCTTCTTTATGAAGTGGTGCGCCAGCGGCTTATTCCAAGACAGAATTAAAAAGAACAGGGAAGTACAAAATCTTATGAGATGGATTTTGTGCCTCCCTGTTTTTATTTTACAATATGCGGTTATTGATCTTCAACTTTCCGCCTTCGTAGGCTTTTTCTTCGCTGCCTGCGAATGTGGAGCGTTTTACAGTGTCTTTTCCGTATTTCATACGGATTAAATCCATGGCGGCATCGGCTTTCTTCTGTTTACTCCAGTCTGGTTCCAGCAGAGAAAGCTGCACACAACCTTCATCACATAATTTGCCTGCGCGAATGCCTAAGAGCCGCAGGGGTTCGCCTTTCCAGGCATGGTCAAAAACTTCTATGGCAGTTTCATAGACGGCGTTGGTGCAGTCGATGGCGTTGAGCAGCTGTTTTTGATGGGAATAGACCTGAAAATCCGATGTTTTCAGTGTGACAGCGATTTCCTGGGCACAAAGTTGGCTGCCCCGCAGACGAAGAGCAACGGTTTCGGAAAGAGCTAGAAGGATTTTGTGGGCAGTTTCCCGGTCTGTCACGTCATAGGCGATGGTGGTGCTGTTGCCGATGCTTTTCATTTCATGTACCTCTGTGGCTGCCGCTACAGGGCTGTCGTCCATACCGTTGGCAAAAGCGTGTAAGGTCATACCAAAACTCTTAAATTCCCGTACCAGCAGGTCTGTGGGATATTTTGCCAGATCGCCAATGGTGCGGATACCCATTTTTCGCAGTTTTGGCGCTGTGCGTCTGCCGACCATGAACAGCTCAGAAACAGGCAGGGACCATAACTTTTTCTCCAGCTCATCGGGAAAGAGGGTAATGATCTTATTGGGTTTTTCCAGTTCTCCTGCCATCTTTGCCAATAGCTTATTGCAGCTGATGCCGATATTTACTGTAAAGCCAAGTTCCGTAAAGATGCGCTGCTGGATGGTTTTGGCGGCTTCCAGAGGTGGTCCAAAGAGGGCTTCCATGCCTGTATATTCCAGAAAGCCTTCGTCAATGCTGAATTGCTCGATGCGGTCGGAATATTCTCCCAAAAGTTCAAACATTTTTTCTGAGGAACGGGAATATAATGGAAAATCAGGAGGGATACAGACAAGCTCCGGGCATTTTTGCAGCGCCATGCCTGTTGGTTCTCCAGTCTGGATGCCATATTTTTTGGCAGGAGTGCTTTTGGCAAGAATGATACCTCGGCGGCTTTGTCCGTCACCGGCTACGGCAGAAGGAATTTCCCTAAGGTCAACGGTTTCGCCGTCTTTGAGCCGCTGGACGGCAGACCAGCTTAAAAAAGCACTGTTGACGTCAATATGAAATATGATTCTGCTCATGGGGAACACCTCCTTTTGTTTTTTCTTTATTATATCATAGAAAGAAAAGAGAGGGGAAACTTAAAAAAACTTTCATTGTTTTACAAGGCACTTCCATTTATAATAGTAGTATGAGCATTGGCAAATCACAGGAGAAAGAATAGGTGATGACATTGAAAAACAATGGCAAAAAACTGCTGCTGGCAGGTTTGGCGGCAGGTGCGTTTTTATATTGGCAGGACAATGCACTGACAGTGACACAGATGACTTGCACCACTATGGTGCCGAAAGCATTTCACGGATATAAGATTCTGCATATTTCCGACTTGCAGAACAAAATGTTCGGCAAAAATCAGGAACGGCTTATCTATAAAGCAGAGTGTACAGCACCAGATCTCATCGTCATTACAGGGGATCTCATTGACCGGAGCAGAACCGATCTGAATGCGGCAATGGACTTGATCCGCGGCATTGTGAAACTGGCACCGGTCTACTATGTTTCCGGCAATCACGAGCACCAGTCCGGGTATTATGAGGACTTGGTGGAACTGCTGACAGCAGAAGGCGTGAAGGTGCTGGACAACGGCAAGAGCATTCTGGAGCGAGACGGCGATACCATCACATTGCTGGGATTGGCGGATAAGAGAGTAAATCCTCATTATGGAAAAATTTTGGATATGATGTGCAAAGGGCATGAGGATGATTTCAAACTGCTGTTGTGCCATCGCCCGGAACTTTTTGCGGACTATGTGGAAAGAGAAATTCCACTGGTATGCTGTGGTCATGCCCATGGCGGACAGATTCGTCTGCCTTTTATCGGCGGTTTATTTGCACCAAATCAGGGCTTTTTCCCTAAGTATACAGAAGGGATGCATCGAGCAGGGAAAACTTCCATGGCTGTCAGCCGTGGCTTAGGCAACAGCACTTTCCCTTTCCGCATCTTCAACCGTCCAGAATTGGTTGTGATTACTCTGTATCACAAAGGGGAAACAGACTATACAGAAACCACAACGGTATGATATACTGTTAAATGATTCTATCAATTTATAAAGAAAGAAGGAAAATGACATGGCAAAAAATCCTGTTGTAACATTTCAGATGAAAGACGGCGGCGTGATCAAAGCGGAACTGTATCCCGAAATCGCGCCTAACACAGTAAACAACTTTATCTCTCTGGTAAACCACAATTTCTATGATGGTCTGATTTTCCATCGTGTCATCAGAGGCTTCATGATTCAGGGCGGCTGCCCCGATGGCACAGGTATGGGTGGTCCCGGCTACACCATTCGCGGTGAATTCGCTTACAATGGCGTGAAAAACGATCTGAAACATACTGCAGGCGTACTGTCTATGGCACGCGCAATGCACCCCAACAGTGCAGGTTCTCAGTTCTTCATCATGCATGAAAACGCACCTCATCTGGATGGTCAGTATGCAGCTTTCGGTAAAGTGATCGAAGGCATGGATGTAGTAAACCGCATTGCAGAAACAAAAACAAGCCGCGGTGACAGACCTCTGGAAGATCAGGTAATGGAAAAAGTAACTGTGGATACATTCGGTGAAACATATCCCGAACCTGAAAAAATGTAATATGCGTAAAAAAAGCCGGAAAAGGATTCCGGCTTTTTTCTTTTGGTCTAATAGAAAAACTTTGGTAGAATTTCTACCAAAGTTTTTTTGTTATTGCCGATATAGTGTACCGTCATAATATGCCACCCATCCGGGATCCTGTTTCTTATCGCCCACCATTTGGAATGTTCCTTTATAAGTATCTCCATTTACGACTGTTGTGACATCTATGCTTACGCTTATGTTTTCGGTACAGGAACATACGGTTTCGTATTTAGAAATATGAATGGAATTTTCCGTACGAGCACCTGCCTTTAGTGTGTATGGAGCCAATTGTTTCCAAGTGAGGGCAGCACTGCTTGGTGGAGCATATGTGACTGTATCAGCGTTGGGGTCGGGTATTACGGTTATTTCGCAGTTCCTTAATTCCAATTCGGCACCAAAGATACAGTTGGAGCTTGCACCAAATATACTAATGATGCCAAAAGGAATGGATATGGAAAGGATGATGGCAAGAATGGGAATTTTTTGATATCGCATGATTGCCATAATTCTTTCTTTCATCACAAATTTTGAAAAACCGTTATAGAAAACCAATTGGTTTTGACGCTGACCATGGTTTTTTTCGACCAAATGAACCAACTGCAAAGCGTAGGTTTCTCTGTGTTCTTTCCCAAGGAGTTTTAAAACGCCGCGGTCACAAGCTACTTCCATATCTCGATTGATGTAATGATACATGATCCAAACAAATGGATTGAACCAATTGATCATGACAACAAGAATCAGGAAATACTGAATGATCTGGTGATGATATTTCAAGTGTATATATTCATGCAAAAGGGCTTCATCGAACATGTCAGCATGTGCTTTGTAAAATCCTTTTGGAAATAGGATCATCGGTTTGAGAATGCCGTAGGCAATGGGGGAGGCGATGGTTTCGTTCTCATATAAAAGATATTTCTTTGACAGACCGTAAGAGGATAAGATTTCATAGACCTCCTTTTCGTTTTCCATAGGAATGGAAGTCTGTTTGAGACGAATGGTTTTTTGAAAATCTGCAGCGAAAGTTTTTCCCACATACAAGACACCGCATATCCATACGATAAATAGTCTAAACAGAATCCGTTTGTTTTGCGATGCATCTACAATGATCGTTACAAGGTTGGAAAATATAGAATTAGATAATGACATGTGCAGAACATTTTCAATGAAATAGTAAAATGCATTATAAAAATTGTAATTTGTCGTAATATCAAAGGGAACAAAGAGTCTGAAAAAAACCAAACCCCATGAGATCCCCAAAATGACAGATGGAATTATGTGAAGAAAAACCTTCCGAAGTGCAATGATAGATAGAACCATACATGCGACTGCGATGTTCATAAATACAAAGAGCAAGATTATTTCGACCTCTTTTCTTTATCGATCAGAGAATATAGTTCATTGATTTCTTCATCCGAAAAATCATTATTGCTAATCAATGATTTTACCAATTGAAAAGGAGAGTTATCAAAAAGATTTTTCCGAAGTTCATTGATGGAAGATGCTTGCAAATCTTCCTGTTTGACATTTGGCGTACAGATAAAGCCGGGATCAGAACGGGTAATGAGTCCTTTCTTGATGGCTCGCCGGATAATGGTATAGGTGGTGTTTGGCGCCCAACCAATTTCTTCTTCAAATACTTTGGAAATGTGACTTGCTTTGCAGGAACCGCATTTCCAAAGATATGTCAGAACTTTCAATTCAGAATCTGATGCTAACATAAAAATCACCTCTTTACTACTGATGTAGAATAATTTTATATTATATAATTCCCGTGGAAAAATCAAGGCGCAAATGTCTTCACTCAAGGAAGCAAAAGATTTTTATACATAAAAATGGCAGTTTCTATAGTTTTACGCTGATTTTTTCGTGAAAATCATGATTGTATTTTCAAAATTGGTATTATATAATTTTACTACGGATGTAGTAAAATACATTTGCAGTGATAGGGCATTGAAGAAACTAGGGGGGATAACATGAAAAGAAATCAAAATTTATGCATCATTGCTGCCTTATTTATAACCGTTTTGGCAATTTCGGCCACAAAATTTCCGTACAGAGGGGAAGCAGCTGTATCTCAGGAAACGGCAGGGCAAAAAAATCTAGCAGCAATATTGTCTTCTGATGCAGATAATGTTTGTGCTGGTGTTGTGATGGATGCAAAGACTGGAGAAATTTTGGATCAGTATGGGGATATTGACGATCCATTTGAACCGGGAGCGACTTTTAAGCCGTTTGTGACAGCCATTATGCTGGAAAAGGGAAATTTATCCCTGACAGATACCATAGAAGGCGGTACCTATACCAGTGTCAATGGGACAACCATTAAAAATTACAGTGACCAGTCTGGGGAAAAGTCATTTTATGATCTCTATGTTGCTTTGAATGAGCCATTCCTTGTGCGTGCTTGGGAAAGCAGAAGAGATCCTATCGATTTTTCAAAAGAGATAGCTTCCTTTGGTTTTGATGAAAAGAACAAGTATCAGCCAGAATTTTTGCTGGGAAGGGGATTTACGACTTCTGTACGGGAAATCGCTCAGGGATATTACATTTTGGCTGGAAATAGCGGCACAGAAAATAAAGTGATTTCCAAAGCAAACAGCAACTTAATGAAAGAATTGCTCCATGAAACGTATTTGAATTTTCCATACATGGACGCAGGGCTGATGGAAGTCCAAAACGTTGGTGAAGCCGCAGGTATGTATGACAGCAGTTTTTCCATTGAAAATGAAATTGTGCATGAAACAAAAACATTTGCTGGTTTTGCGCCTTATGATGATCCAGAAGTGATTTTTGTGGTCACGATGAAGGGAGAATCCAAAATAGGCGAAGAAGTGAATGGCAGAGTTCCTTTGGCGTGCGCGGCAACAGCAGTTTTTGAACAATACTTGCCAGAGAGAAGTTTTAAAGAAATCACGGATCTCAAGCAGATGGAATATCTGGAAGCAAGATCTGACTATATGCTGTATTTCAGCAGACCCACATGTGCGGCATGCAAAAGAGCGGAACCATTGGTTCGCAATACAGCCAATGAATTGAAAAAAGACGTTTACTATTTGAATGTCGATCGTTTTGATGATGAAGCATTGGAGCAAATAGTATCTCAATACGGTGTTGATGCTGTGCCATGTGCAGTGAAGGTTACAGATGGAAAAATTTCTGATAAAAAACTGTTTATGGAAAACGGAAACATGAAAGAGGATGTGGATCGTTTTTTGAAAGCTTAATGTGTATCATCGGGGATAATGATAGAAAGGGCTTATAGGGGAATAGAAAAAGGGGGAGTGCCCTTTTGGATTTTGCAAATCAGAAAGGGCATTTGTTATAAGATTATAGGGTGAATGATATGATAAATGCAATGGATCAAAAACTGAAAAACGTACAATGTTTCACGGGGAATCAATTGAAGCTCATAGCTTGTCTGTGTATGCTTATTGACCACGTCAGCAAAATTCCCATGAGCAAGTACATGGATAAATTGTTTTCTTTGTCTCTTGAGGGGATGATATCAGAAGAACAGTTTTTTGCACTTCAGGATTTCCAAAGACAGGTTCTATTTGGTATCGGTACCATCGCTTTTCCTTTGTTTTGCTTTTTATTAGCAGAAGGATTTCGGTATACTAGAAACCGGAAACGGTATATAGGTTCTATGCTTGTTTTTGCGATTATCTCAGAAATCCCCTTTGACATTGGGTTTTTTCATGCGTATTCCATGGAAGCAGGGGCATTTCCCTTTTATTTTGCGTATCAGAATGTATTTTTTACATTATTTCTGGGATTGGTATGTTTGACTGGTTTAGAGGCTGTTTCAAAGAGAAATCGCAATTCGGACAGAAAAGAAAAAGCAAAGGGGCTTTTGCTGCAAATAGGAATCATTGCCATAGTGGCATCTGTGGCAGAACTTTTGAAGTGCGATTATGGTGCGCAAGGGATTATCTTCATAGCCGGTTTCTATATTTTTCGGAAAAGTCATGTTTTGCAAGTCGTGATGTTTCTTGTTTTGTATATGGCTACAACAGGAAATCAGCCGCCAACTTATACAATGATCGCAGCTTTCTTGTTATTGCTTTATAATGGGAAACGGGGAAAATGGAAGGCAAAATATTTGTTTTACTGGTTTTATCCAATCCATATATTCGTTTTGTATGTTATCGCTCAACTATTTTTATAACGAATGAAAAGAGGTGGATATTATGAAAAATTGGCAAGTGCTCATTGGCTTGATGGCTATTGCAATTGCGATTCTCATTAGCGGAATTCTTATTTCAAATGCGATTCAAGAGGCAAGCTCCAATATTCTGCAGGGATTTACTGCTTTGGGTGAGCTCATTAGATCGTCATAAACCAATGATCGTCAACGGAAAAATGGCTGCTAAGATGTCTTAGCAGCCATTTTAAGTGGAAATAATTTTTATTCTTCGATGCTTTGGGCAAAGAGTTTTACAGAGCTGCAAGAACCATCGTCATTATAGATATAAATCTCATAGGTGCCTTTTGCAGTGTGACCGTAACCCTCGCCATGAAGTTGGGGATCGAAATGATCTATCAGCAGGTTTTGTGTCGCTTCTAATCTTCCGCCAACTAATTTGCAGCCACAAGGGTATTTCACCCGATAAATAAAACCATTGGAACCGGTATTTTCGATATAAAATATCAGGTTTCCTGATTTGTGATAAAACTGATATTTGCCTTCACCAATAAAGTCTGTTTCCATACTCATAGATACGCCGCCTGCTTGAGGGTCACCAAGATTTTTGAGAGAGGTTGTATCACTGGAGGCAAAAGCGGTAACGGAAGAATGTGTCAATAGGAAACTCAAAAGACAAGAGATAAAAAGCTTTGATTTCATAGAAATACCACCTTTCTGTCATGGATACCCTTTCTATGATGATCATAACATTTACTACATATGTAGTCAATATTATAGAGCTATGTAGATGTCCATTATTATAGGAAATGAAGATGGATTAGGTTTTATATTTTGTATATCACAAGGAAAAGTGTGCAGGGAAGAGAATGTTATGGTATCAAAGATTGCATATCTGACAGGTAAAAAAGAGTGTATTTCCATTATATGTTTGATAAAGGATAGGCGAAAAGGCTGATATTTACTGGGTTGTATAGGAATCTATACAAAAATGAGAAAAATTATAAAAAAACACTTGCTTTTTTATTCCTTCTATGATATTATTATCAAGCAGTTTCGATTCGCGGCTGTGGCGGAACTGGCAGACGCACCAGACTCAAAATCTGGCGGTAGTGATATCGTGTGGGTTCGAGTCCCACCAGCCGCACTGAAGAAGCCTTGAGAAATCAAGGTTTCTTTTTTTTCGTGTTGCATTTCGTGTTGCATCACTGAAAATGTTTGGAAAGATAGCATCGCGAAGAAATGGACATGATTTTCAACATACGTTTTCATTTTCCATCATATTTGCGTAGTCAGGAGAAGCTGTAAAGCAGAGATGAAAACGGCAGTGTGAAACTTTTTCTGTAAATATGTAATTGAAGAGGTTCTTCTATGGTA
>ENA-OPBG01000900-OPBG01000900.1-human-gut-metagenome-genome-assembly--contig:-NODE-900-length-23149-cov-4.735559_pt1 | contig 23149 bp, 17 predicted proteins | sample MGYA00241065_ERZ501446 | MGnify/ENA primary metagenome ERZ501446 (study PRJEB25962, sample SAMEA2042632) | human gut metagenome | biome: human gut; feature: human-associated habitat; material: faeces...
ATTTTGACAGACATATTTTCGGCTACCTATCAACTTGATTTATACATGAACTTTATAAAATAAGGAGCACTGATCAAAAGAGAACTGGGAAAATGTTTAAAGTTAGTGTCTTATGTCGCTATCATTTGTGTGTGAAGGGCATAGGTAGAAGAAGTATAGTCTACAAAAGTTTCAAAAACAGGTATGCTTTTTGCCTTCGCAATTGAAATAAGATTTGTTTTATTTTCAGCACTGATTTGGGAGCCTAAATAGATTGCAGATGCAGGATAGATGGTATTAGCACGATCATCTTCAATTTTAATTGGCCATTCGCGTGTATAGACGAGTCGCCATTCTTTTTCGTATGACCAAATGTCAGCTTTTTTTAAGCAAAGTTTGGTTTTTAACAATAAGTCATTCGCAAAGGCACAAAGATTGGGACTTGTATCGGTCTTATATGTTTCTTGGAACATAGCGCAAAAGCAATACCATTCAGCCAATTCCGTTCCTTCGGGCTTGAATTTATCATATAGAACTGGAAGCAGTGAACGCCAGCCAAACCAGTCATAGTCTACATTAGTAACGTGATATGGATTAGGATAGAAAAAATCTTTTGGGAATTCATATTCTATTGCAAAGCCTTTATGGCAATCGGCATAGTGAGCCCACATAACGGGCGAGGTGACATCTTCGGTCAGGCAAGCAATAAAAGTGCTTTCTTTTAATTGATTTGATGCAGATACGAATTTTTCTGAGACAGCATCCAGAAAAGAATCTCTTTTTGATAGTAAAAAAGTCAGCAGCTCGTCCATAGTATTAAATTTATCACCGATTGGGAATTGGATGTTTGCTGATTGAAGATATTTCAAGAGATTTTCGTCGGAAATAAAATTTAAAATACTATTTCGAAGTTTATCAGCGTTGAAATACAATAAACAATCATAGGGATCATTAAAATAATCTGCTCTTGTCAAATACAATAAATCTTCATTGAGAGCTTGAAACGAATTGGTTGAACAGCTTCTAAATCTATATAGTTTGGTAGGGGTATGTCCCTCGGTGTAGTTAATTAAGGAGCGAAGGTGTTCATATAATGCATTATTATCGTCGCTCGATATCCATGCAAGAAAAAGATCGGGACTAATTTGAATGCGATCTAATAGCCTATGTATTTCTCTAACAGATGGATTGTTAATCACTTTATCTTTCTCCTTAATAATTTAGATGACTTCTCAGATCGAGGAATCTTACCAACAAGTTTTTCAGACAATAAAAATTATGTGTAAATATATGGGAGGTTGGATGCCCGAACCTTATCAACCCAATAGTCCGTATTATTCTTCACTTTAAATATACTACATGGTAAGAGTCAAATCAATAATTCTGCGAACTGTTTATTCAATGTAGGATTACAATACATGTTGGACAAATGAATAAAAAGGATGAAGGATAAGGCCTCATCGGTTATAGTTGAGTTACCACACACCAACTGTATGAGAGGAGGCCATATCCTTCATGAGCAAGAGTATAACACAAGACATGGCATACCGGCAATCCCTGATGAAGTATGCGGAGAAATACGGCGTCAGCCGCGCCAGCCGGAAATATAACAAAAGCCGGTCATACATCTACTTCTGGAAGGCTCGCTGGGACGGGACACCGGAGTCATTAGCCTGCCAGTCCCGGCGGCCCCACAGCCATCCAAACCAGCACACAGAAGCAGAACTCAAGCTGATCCGGGACATGCGCCGCAGGAACCCCCGTCTCGGCATGGTGGAACTGTGGCACCGGCTGCGGCAGCGGGGTTACACCCGCCGTCCGGAGAGCCTGTTCCGGGTCATGAGAAAGCTGGGGCTGTTCCCGTCAAAAGAGAAGAAACCAGCTTATAAACCCAAGCCCTACCAGCAGATGACCTATCCCGGACAGCGTATTCAGGTGGATGTGAAGGTGGTTCCCAGACGCTGTATCACAGACCCGGAACTCCGCCTATACCAATACACTGCTATTGACGAGTTTACCCGCCTGCGCTTCCTGGCCGCCTACCCGGAGCAGTCCACCTGTTCCTCCGCCGATTTCCTGAAAAAGTTGTTCAAGTGGTATGCCCGCCGAGGTATCCGCGTGGAATGTATCCAGACTGACAATGGATTTGAGTTCACCAACCGTTTTTCCAACAGCAAGCGGAATCTCCCTACTCTGTTTGAGTCCACCGCCGCACAACTGGGTATCCGCCACAAGCTCATCCGGCCCTATACGCCTCGCCACAACGGTAAAGTGGAGCGCAGCCACCGCGAGGATCAGAAACGCTTTTACTCCTGCCGCAGCTTTTATTCCCTGGATGACTTCGCCAGGCAGCTCGCCGTCCATAATCGCCGCTCCAACAACTTTCCCATGAGACCGCTTAGTTGGCTTTCTCCGAATCAATTCACTGTCCAATATGTTTGACAAACCTACAACGCCAAAAAAAGGCGCCCGCTTACTTATCTTATCCCATATTTTATCTGCAATTTTCCGTTTACGGCATTTCCGCTTTCTTTTCTTGCAGTCCGGCTGTCAAATTTGTATTTATTTTAATCAAGTTCGATCTCTTCTAATTCTTTCGGCGGAATTGACTTACTTGAGTTTTTCACGAAAGCCGCAAGATCTTTCTTCGCCTTCGGAAGAGGAATATTCGTTCCCGCTCCGGCAATACATCCTCCCGGACATCCCATTCCTTCGATCAGACAACCGTTCATCTTGCCTGCCTTTGCCAGAGTTAATATCTTTTTACATTCCTTCAATCCTTCTGCGTGCTCAATATTCACCTGTACATCAGGATAATATTCGTTAATACATTTTTCTATTGCCTCGGCAACTCCGCCTGCACATCCGTATCCCCTGCCAGCTCCGGTTGCATCATGGAAGGAAGACTCTGCTTCATACTCTGTCAGATCGATCTCTTTTGCATCAAACATTGCCTGCAATTCCTCAAAAGTAACAACAAAATCAACGTCACTTCGCACGCTTCTTCTTGACGCTTCCAGTTTCTTCGCGGCACATGGTCCGATAAAGACTACTTTTGCTTCAGGGTGTTTCTGCTTAATTGTCCTTGCCGTCGCCACCATAGGAGTAAGTTCCTGGGAGATCTGGTCGATCAGATCCGGGAAAAATTTTTTTGCCATGACAGACCATGAAGGACAACAGGATGTCAAAAGAAACGGCAGTTCACCCGTCACAACTTTATCCACATAGTGATGCGCCTCTGCAATCGCGCCGATGTCTGCTCCAAGCGCAACTTCATACACTTCCGAAAATCCGAGTTCACGAAGAGCGGCTTTAATATTTCTCGGTGTAATATTATCACCGAACTGTCCTACAAATGCCGGAGCGATCTCCGCAATTACATTTTCACCTTCTGATAACGCCCGTGCAAGCTGGAATATCTGAGACTTATCCGAAATCGCGCCAAACGGACAACTTACCATACACATACCGCATGAAACACATTTTTCATTATCAATATATGCTCTTCCCATTTTGTCGGATTTAATCGCATTCACACCGCAGGCTTTCTGACATGGACGCTCCTTTTTCGCGATCGCATCGTACGGACAGACTGATTTGCATTTTCCGCATTTGATACATTTTTCCTGATCGATATACGACCGCCCGTTCACCATGGAAATAGCGTCTTTCGGACAGACTTCCTGACACGGGTGCGCAAGACAGCCTTTACAGATATTGCTTACCTCGTATTTATTCTCTTCGCAGCTTTCACATGCGGACGGAATAACCTGCATCAGCGGAGGCTCATAATATTTTTCAGAGATATTGCTTGCTTCCACGCCCGCAGTTAAATGAACCGGCTTATTTTCCGGACGCAGGGAAAGTCCCATCGCCAAACGCAGCCGTTCCCTTACGATCGCCCGTGCGCGGTAAACGCTTTCTCTGTATTTCTCTGAATCTTCATTTACGATCGCATACGGAATGGCTTCCATATCCGCAAGAAGCGTATCCGCATCTGCCTTAAATCCAAGCTGCGCCACTTCCTTAAACACTCTTCTCCGGATTGCCCGTACCGGAGTATGTAATCCTCTCATCATCTGCACTTACCTCCTGATATACTAAATTGAAACGACGAGCACATCTGTTCCTATTTCTTTAAATATATCTGTTTACAAAATCATTGTCAACAACCGAATATTCTTTCTCTGACAAGTATTTATTCTTTTTTATCGGCACTTTTTTGCAGAGCATCTTTAAAAATCTTTTCGGCGTAATGTACGGACTGCATCGCATCTTTCCCATAAAAATCCGCACCGATCATATCTGCATACTCTTGGTTGAGCACAGCTCCCCCGACCATCACTTTACAGTCCGGTTTCTTTTCCCGAAGCATCTTTATCGTCTCTTCCATACTGACTACCGTTGTTGTCATAAGAGCGCTTAATCCGACAAGCGGAACTTGCTTTTCACATGCCGTTTCTACAATTTTTTCAGGCGATACGTCTTTTCCAAGATCGATCACATCAAAACTGTAATTTTCTAAAAGCACTTTCACGATATTTTTTCCGATATCATGAATATCTCCTTTCACGGTCGCCAAAATGACTCGTCCCTTTTTTTCTCTGATCTCACCGCTTTTTTCCATCTTTTCCTTCAGAACAGAAAATGCGGATTTTGCAGCTTCCGCACTCATCAGAAGCTGAGGCAGAAAAACAGTTCCTTTTTCAAAGCCGTCGCCGACATGATTTAATGCAGGAATCAATTCTTCGTTGATAATATCGAGCGGAGCTTCTGTCGCAATCATATCTGTTGTAATTTTCCCCGCGTCATCCCGCAGCCCTTTTTCGATTGCCTCTTGAAGCGTCATTTTTGAGCTGCTTTTTCTGCTTCTGTCATTTTCCCCCTTTAATTTCGTTTCGGAAAGTTCAGATGTTTTCATTATATTTGTGCTCACTACCGAATTGGCATATTTTTGAATATATTGTTCACAATTATTATCCAGATTCATAAGAGCATGGTATGCATACCACGATTTCATCATGTCTTCCGATGATGGATTTATAATTCCGGCACTCAGACCGTTTAGCATTGCCATTGTATAAAAGGCTGCGTTTACGATCGGGCGGCATGGAAGTCCAAAGGATATATTAGAAACTCCGAGAACTGTATTGACTCCGATCTCATCTCGAAGTCTGCGAAGCGTCTCCAATGTCACTTTTGCTCCTTCCGGCTCAGAACTGATCGTCATTGCGAGTGCGTCGATTACGATATCTTTCTTTTTAATCCCGAATTTTTCAGCTGTTTTTATGATTTTTTCCGCAATCCTCACACGGCCGTCCGCATCCGCCGGAATTCCGTCTTCATCCAAAGTCAGACCGATAACAACTCCGCCGTATTTTTTTACAAGAGGAAACACTTTTTCCATTGACTCTTTCTTTCCGCTTACGGAATTAACCATTGCCTTTCCGTTGTAAATACGAAGCGCTTTTTCCATCGCTTTTTCATCAACCGTATCTATCTGCAGCGGAATATTAACGACGCTTTGCAGTTCCTGAACTACCTCTTCCATAAGCGCCGGCTCGTCAATATCCGGCAGTCCGACATTCACATCAAGAATGTGAGCTCCCTGATCCTGCTGTGTAATCCCTTCTCTTAAAATATAGTCAAGATCGTGTTCTTTCAGCGCTTGTTTAAACCGTTTTTTACCGGTGGGATTTATCCGCTCTCCGATAATTTTTGAACCCTCACCCAAAATAACGCTTTGCCCGTAAGAGGAAACAACCGTAAACTCTTTTTCTGTCACCGGAACAAGTTCTGCGTTTTCACATCTTTTACGCATGGCACGGATATGTTCCGGCGTCGTTCCACAGCAGCCTCCGATCACACATGCCCCCATCCGGACGATTTGCTCCATATATGCCGCAAATTCATCTTCTGTCACATCATAATATGTTTTCCCGTCTCTCTGTTTCGGAAGTCCTGCATTTGGCTTTACAATAATCGGAACAGACGAATATTTGATCAGTTCTTCCAACACCGGAAGCATCTCTTTTGGTCCCATTGCGCAGTTTATCCCGAGAGCATCGACGCCTAAACCTTCTAAAAGCGCAACAACAGATGAAACATCCGCTCCTGTCAAAAGTTTTTTCCTCTCGTCAAATATTACGGTAGCAAATACCGGAAGAGACGTGTTTTCTTTCGCCGCTAAAACAGCTGCTTTTAATTCGTATGTATCGCTCATTGTCTCTATATGGATTAAATCTGCTCCCGCCTGCTCTCCTAAGATCACTACTTCCTTAAAAGCTTCATATGCCGTCTCAAATTCCAGATCTCCCATAGGTTTCAGCAATTTCCCCGTAGGTCCGACATCAAGAGCCGTATAGATTTTACGCTCGTCTCCTGTTTGTAAGAGCGCCTCCCGCTCTGCTTTTTTCACATGGCTGACCGCCGCCTTTATAATCTCTTCTAAAGAGCAGGAATCATCATGAAACTTCAGCGCATTTGCACCAAATGTATTCGTCAAAATGATATCGCTTCCGGCTTCTATATATTGCCTGTGTATCTTGTATATTTCTTCCGAATGTGTCAGATTCCACGTCTCCGGTAATTCTCCCGGCGCGAGCCCTTTTTCCTGAAGCAGAGTTCCCATTCCCCCATCAAAAAAGAGGAGGTCTTTTCCAAGTCGTTGTCTGATCATCTCTTTCTCCTTTTTTTCGTCGTTTTCCTTCTCTACATATTTGTCTCATACATCTAACTGTCAGCGTCTGTAAATACACTCTTTCTTATCGCAGACTTCGCAGCCTGCAATCGGGCATCTCTCTTTTATTCGACTTGCCCCGATCACTGCGGTAACAGATTTCGTCGGTGTCATCATAAAACTTTCCGTCATCGTAAGTCCGATTGCCTTTGCACAATCCAGCATCTGCATAAATGATTTCTGAAAACCGATATCAAAATCGCCGTATCCCGGACTGAACCTCGGGCGCAGATAAAGACCTTCCTTTTCAAGTTCCTCGCCGATTTCAAATTGTTTCTCATCACAAAATTCTTCCAGCATTGCCGCTGCACATGCCTGAAGCACAACAGCGTTTGCCATATCTGTCAGAGATGTTCTTGCTATCAGACGATCCACTCCTGTCCCTAATGTCGCACCGAACAAAACAGCCTTTTCACAGTGATTTAAGTTTCTTGCAAGGCTTTTGCTGCTAATCTGTAATGTTCCGATCGCAACTTTTTCTTCATCTATCCGATTCATTTCAAAAATACGAAACACCGAGCGAAGCGCCGATACTTTTTCCAGCTCCAAAAAACCTTTTTCAACAAGACGGCTTGTTGCCTCATCTACCGGATTTTTCCCATACCCCAAATAGCGGACAGCTTCCTGAAAACATTTTTCCATTCTATCACCTACGCCTTTATAATCTCCGACAAATTGTTCATAATTGCAGCTGCAACATGCGGTTTATTCATTGTATAAATATGAATATTGTTCACACCGTTAGAAAGAAGATCAATGATCTGATCGGTCGCATATGCGATTCCCGCCTGTTCCATCGCCGCCGCCGAGCTGCCGAACCGATCAAGGAGAGCTAAAAATCTTCTCGGAAACACTGTCCCTGACAATTCCTGACTTCTTTTCATCTGTTTCTCACTCGTCATCGGCATAATTCCCGGGAGTACCGGAACATTGATCCCTGCTTCCCTGATCCTGTATAAAAAATTATAATGGATATCGTTATCAAAAAACATCTGTGTCGTAAGAAAATCAACGCCGCTATCTACTTTTTGTTTTAAATACCTGATATCTTCTGCCTTATGTTCGTTTTCTACATGACCTTCCGGATAACATGCAGCTCCGATACAAAAATCGCCATGCTTACGAATCTCCTCTATCAACTCATATGCATATCTAAAACGATTTCCGTTCGGGAACGGCATGCCTTCCGGGATATCTCCCCGAAGCGCAAGAATGTTTTCAATCCCGTTTTCTTTCAGATTTTCAATCACATCTCTTACTTCCTCTATCGTTGAAGAAGCACATGTCAAGTGTGCAAGACTAGCCACTCCGAGATCATCCTTTATATGAGATGCGATCTTTGCCGTATTCTTACTCGTACCGCCGCCCGCACCATATGTCACGCTGATAAACGCCGGATTTAACTTCGCCATAGCATCAGTTGCCGCGATCACTTTTTCAAATCCCGCATCGGTCTTCGGCGGAAACACTTCAAATGAAATATGTATTTTGTCTTCTTTTAATCTGTCTATAATTTTCATCTTTACTCTCCTGACTGTTTTTCTCTGTCGTACGGCTAAGTATTAGAAATCCATTTCCTTCGACATTTTTTAGGTAAAATTATCCTCTAAAACGCTTTTTCTGTCAAGTATTGTTTCTTCAAACGACCGAAAATACCAAAAGCACATTTTGGATTTGCAAACGAGTGGCAAGAACTTAGATAAATTTAACCCCCTGTTCGGCGCTGCTGCAAAAAAACACAAGACGAAACGAATGTCCGTCTTGTGTTTTTATATGTACCTCTTACTATGTCTTATTCCCCGATCAAGCTCTTGTATAATTCCTGATATTGTCCGGCAGAATTCTTCCATGAAAAATCTTTGCTCATCGCACGTTCTACGATCTTATTCCAGTCACGTTTTCTGTCATAATAAATTCTTTCCGCATAACGAACTGTATTAAGCATCTCATGTGCATTATAATTAGTAAAGCTAAATCCTGTTCCTGTCTTGTCAAATTCATTATACGCTTCAACCGTATCTCTAAGTCCGCCTGTCTCACGCACAATCGGAATCGTTCCATAACGCAGGCTCATCAGCTGACTTAATCCGCACGGTTCAAACAGTGATGGCATAAGAAATGCATCGCAGGAAGCATAAATCTTATGTGAAAGTTCATCCGAATAAAAGATGTTTGCGGATACTTTTCCGGAGTACTTCCATGCAAAATGACGGAACATATTCTCATATTTCACATCACCTGTTCCAAGCACAACGATCTGAACCGCATCCTGACAAAGTTCATCCATAACGTAATCGACAAGATCAAATCCTTTTTGATCTGTAAGCCGTGAGATCATTCCGATCATCATCGTTTTTGTATCTTTCTCTAAACCGAGTTCTTCCTGCAGCGCTTTCTTATTAAGAACTTTATTCTTCCTGAAATCTTCAACCGAAAAGGTTTTTGCAATTCTAGGATCTGAAGCCGGATCCCAGTCTGTATAATCCAAGCCGTTGACAATACCGCAAAGATCATTTGCCCTTGCCGACATTAATCCGTCAAGACCTTCACCGTAAAACGGTGTTTTGATCTCTTCTGCATAACTGTTACTTACCGTTGTCACTTTATCGGCATATACGATACCGCCTTTAAGCAAGTTTGCATCTTTATATGCCTCCATCTTATCCGGAACGAAATAGTATTCCGGAAGTCCGGTAATTTCGCGAACAGATTTCGTATCCCATACCCCCTGGAATTTCAGATTGTGGATTGTCATCACAGTTTTAATTCCGCGATAGTATTCTCCCAGATATCTGAAATTATCAAGATAAACCGGTATCAGTCCCGTCTGCCAGTCATGACAATGAATCAGTTCCGGACGAAATCCGATCACCGGAAGTATGCTCAGCACTGCTTTTGAAAAGAAGGCAAACTTTTCTATATTCCACTTCGGATCCCCATCATACGGAGCAAATCCACTGAAATAATATTCATTATCGATAAAATAGAAAATAATACCGTTCAATTCAATCTTCAGTACTCCGACATACCTGTCCTGACCTGCAATGTCCATATAAAAATGGGCAACATACTCTAACTTCTCTTTCCACTCCTGTTTCATGCACATGTAATTCGGAATAACAACACGAACATCATATTTTTCTTTGTCGAAATCTTTCGGAAGCGAACCGACAACATCTGCCAGACCTCCGGTTTTGATAAACGGTACACACTCCGATGCAGCAAACAAAATATTTTTCATATCCTGATCCTCCCATTCTTCACATAAATTCCCGGAAAGAATTCTGTTAATTGTTATTATACCCTATTCTCTGCGCAATGAAAAGGACTTTCCTAGTTTTTATGCCTGTATTCAAGCTGAATTGTATCGGCAATCAGCGCAATAAACTCTGAATTGGTCGGTTTCCCCTTTCCTGTACTCACAGTATATCCAAAAAGCTCATCAAGCGTATCCAATTTTCCGCGGCTCCATGCCACCTCGATCGCATGTCGAATTGCCCGTTCGACGCGGCTTGACGTTGTCCGGTATTTTTTTGCAACTGTAGGATACAATATTTTTGTAATTGCATTCAGCACATCCATGTCGTTTACTGCCATCATGATCGCATCCCGCAGATAATGATACCCTTTGATATGCGCCGGTATTCCAATCTCATGAAGCATATTCGTCACTCTGCTTTCCAGATTTTCCCGTCTTGATGAAACTTCCTGTATACTCTCTTCATTTTTCTTTTCAAAAACCGCCGGCTTTTTTCGGATCGATTTGATCCGATCCAATAAAATCGTATGATTAAACGGTTTCATAATATAGTAATTTGCACCTTTATTAAATGCATCTTCTGTAATTTTTTCCTGTCCGACAGCAGTAAGCACTATAAAATACGGTCTTTTGTCGACAAACTCCTGCTTGTTTACTTGCTCCATTACTGTCAATCCATCCATTTTCGGCATGATCAGATCAAGCAGGACAACATCCGGCTGTCTGTCCTTTATGATCTGACACATCTCTTCTCCATTTTTCGCTTTTCCGACGAGATCCAGTTCCTTGTCCGTTTGTATGATGTCGTCAAGCATATCTAGAATTCTCTGGTTGTCGTCAGCGATCGCCACACTCAAATGCTCCATTCTCGTCTCTCCTTTAGTTTTGAGACCATCCCTTTAAAACGCCACTCGCTTATTATATCTATGCCATTTTGCATAATCAAGCGAATCTTGTAGTAACAATTCGACATTTATCCACACATTTCCGGTAAATTCACCTGTTTTAACATATTTTCTATGAATATTCCGTAACCTTTTGTCGAGTCTTGTACGAAAACGTGGGTTACTGCTCCGATCAATTTCCCGTTTTGTATGATCGGACTTCCGCTCATCCCCTGAATAATCCCTCCTGTTTTTTCAAGAAGTTCTTCGTCCGTCACCTTAATCACAAGTCCTTTATTGATCTCCTGAGACATCATGTCGACTTGAGTCACTTCAATATCAAATTCTCTAACTTCATTATCTACAAAACATCGGATTGTAGCAGGTCCTGTTATAATTTCTTCTTTTTTTGCAGTCCTGATTGCCGTCTGTTCTGTGAAAAGTTCATCAATTTTGTCGATTTTCCCATAAATCCCAGCCTCTGTATTTTTATCGATTGTACCGAGAATATTATAATTGTTATAAATGATCATACCCTCCATACTTCCCGGAGATCCGCTCTGTCCTTTTGTGATATCTCTGATACTCGTGCGGTATACATTTCCTTCCGCAATCGACATAAGAACACTTGTATCCACGTCATGAATCCCATGCCCAAGCGCGCCAAACCGACTTTGATCCGTTAAAAAAGTAACTGTTCCCAAGCCTTGTACATTATCGCGAACCCATATACCAAGCCGATATTCTCCCGTTTCATATTCAACCGGCTTTATTTTCAAATCTATCGTCTCCCCATTTCGTCTGACCGTCAACACCACGAACGTTCCGGTTAGATTTCCGACAGCCTCCAAAAGCTCTTTTTTTCCCGTAATTTCACAATGATCTACTGCCATAATATAATCGCCTGCTTTAACAATTCCTTTTGCTGGTTCATGCTCCTTTCCATCCGCTCCGGCAATCTGCTCTGTATTAAGAACCATCACTCCGTCCGTTTCCATATAAATACCAATCGGCATTCCTCCGACAAGCACCGTATCATTATTCATCGCTTCTATTCCCGCATCTGTCGAAACCGGTTTCTTTCCACGAATCATTTGATACTGCAAAATACCCATAGCCGCAAAGAAGAAGGAGAGGAATAGACAGAATACAGCGGTCACATACTTTTGTTTTTTCAACATATCCACACCCTTTCTCTGATATCTCGATAATTTTTTATCCGCATCCGCTCCTTCTTTCCTATATAAAAAGAAACGGATACTTCTCTGTATCCGTTTCTAGTATATGTGGTTTCTTCTTTTTCCACACTAGTATTATATTTCACTCTTTGCCATTTCTTTCATTTCACGGGCACTTTCCATAATACTGGATGTAATCTTATCTCCACCCAGAATACGCGCCAGTTCTTTTACCGAATCTTCTTCGTTCAATAGACGAATCCTTGTTTTTACGCTTTCGTTTTCCGCAGATTTTTCAATCAGAAAATGACTGTCTGCCACTGCTGCTATCTGTGAAAGATGAGTAATGCAAATCACCTGCCTGCTTTTACCTATCAGCTTTAGTTTTTCTCCGACTTTTGCTGCCGTAACTCCCGATATTCCGGCATCAATCTCGTCAAAAATCAAAGTCGGCGTATCTTCCGCATCTGCCAGAACCGTTTTTATCGCAAGCATAATACGGGAAAGTTCTCCGCCTGATGCAATATTCTCAAGCGGCTTTACAGGCTCGCCGGGATTAAGCGCAAGATAAAATTCCGCTTCGTCTTTTCCGTTCGCGCTAAACTGTCCTGCATCTTTTAAATGTATCTCAAACCTTGTATCGAGAAAATTTAATTCCTTCAGATGAATACAGATTTCGTCAGCAAAAACTGTTTTATATCGATTTCTTACATCATGAAGTTTTTTCGTTACACGTTCTACTTTTTTTAACGCTTTTTCTTTCTCTTCTTCAATTTGTTTTATATATGCATCATAATCATTAAGCTGTTCTATTCTATGGCGTTTTGATTCGCAATATGCAAGGACATCGCTTACAGAACTTCCATATTTTGCTTTTAAATGATTGATCAGATTCAACCGTTCCTCTGTCTCTTTGAACTCTTCTTCTGAAAATTCAAATTTTGAGGCATATTCGGACAGTTCTCTGTTAAAATCATTCAGAAGGCTGTCCACATCCATAAGCAGAGCGCACAGACGGTCTCCCTCTTCATCAAATTCCGCCGCCTCCCGAAACGCACGTATCGCCCGAGTAAGACAATCACCTGCATTTGCCGAACTGTCCTCGCATGTATAGCGATAAGTCTGCGCAACTGCATCCGTGATTTTTCTGCTCTCCGTCATCCTTCGGTATGTTTCCTCTAATTCTTCATCCTCATTTTCCCGAAGAGCAGCCTCTTCGATCTCGTGTACTTCAAATTCATAAAGAGAAAGTTCTCTTCGCCTTTCTTCATCATTTAAAGAAGTTTCTTCCGCCTTTTTACAGATCGCCCGATATTCTTTATAACATTTTGACATTTCTGATTTGATCGGAGCAATCTCTTTTCTCCCAAAAAGATCCAGAAGCACCAAATGATTCTTCCTTTGAAGTAAGGTTTTATTATCATGCTGACCATGAATGTCAATCAAAAGCTCTGCCGCTTCTTTCAACTTTCCTGTATTCACTGTCTCTCCATTAATGCGGCTTATGCTTCTGCTTCCTGTAAACTTTCTTGTTAAAGTAACCATACCGTCATCCGGAATAATATCCATCTCTTCCAGTTTTTGTATGATCTGTCCGTCGTCAACCGAAAAAGTCAGCTCTACCAGACCATTTTCCGCCCCGTTTCTCAAAAGATCAGAACTATACTTTCCTCCAAGAGCCAGTCCGACAGAGCCGAGCAAGATAGACTTTCCCGCCCCGGTTTCTCCTGTCAATATATTCAATCCTTGTCCGAAATCTACTTCTGTCTCATCGATCAAAGCAATATTTTTCACATGTAGATTTTGTAGCATACCATTCACCTATACTTCTCTTGAAACGATCTTTCTTATCTTATCCATTACGGCCGCTGTATCTTCTACAGTTCTGATTGCACACATGATCGTATCGTCTCCTGCAATACAGCCTACGACCTCATGCCATTTCATTGCGTCTACAGCGGCAGCCACAGCCATTGCCATACCGGAAACAGTCTTGATCACTAGAATATTCTGCGCCATATCCATCGCCACATACCCATCTTTTAAGACACGTATATATTTTTCACTCATTCCGGGTTCTTCGATCCTGTGAAGAATATATTTCTGATGTCCGCTTCCTGTAGATACTTTTGACAACTTCAGATCACGTATATCTCTCGACACAGTAGCCTGCGTCACTTTAAACCCCGCATTATTCAGATATTCTGCCAGTTCTTCCTGTGTTTCAATATCATACTGACTGATAAGTTCAATAATTTTTGCATGACGGCTGACTTTCATATGTTCAATTTCCTTTCATTTTTTTACGCATTGTTTTCATAAAGCTTTCTTTGCTTAATTTGATCAGTTTTGCCGTATGAGACGACCGCTTAATACAAACTCTTTCTCCCGTGACAAGAGTTGTCTGTTCTGCACCGTCAAAGCAAAGAGAAACCTGTTCCTGCCTTCCATAACGTCCTTCGCACACTTCTACCTCAATCAAATCATCGGCTGACAGAACAATACTGCTTGTATTAAGCGCGTGTGAACAAATCGGAGTGATCACGATCATCTGTGCTGTCGGTTCAACGATCGGGCCTCCCGCCGACAGATTATAACCTGTACTTCCGGTTGGAGTCGATATGATCACTCCATCTGCGTGATAAGTATTCAGAAGCGCCCCGTTGACATAAATATGAAAACTTACGATACGAACCTTTCCTTCTCTTGCAATGACAATATCGTTCATCGCCATATCTTTCCGAGAATTACGAAAGCTTCCTTCCAGCATCATCCGTTCTTCAATAACCGGAGTCTCTGAAAACAAATGATCCAATGCACTTTCAAAATCTTCCAGATCCACATCTGTAAGATATCCGAGCGTTCCAAGATTGATCCCAAGCAGCGGAAGGCTTCGCTCTCCAAGATCTCTGACCGCACGGATTAAAGTTCCGTCACCACCTAGTACCAATCCGCATTCTGCTTCCTTAGGAACAGTTCCCGGAATAATATGGCCCTCACTGTCTTTTTCCGACAAAAAACATTTTTTACCGGAAGATTGAATATATTGTTCAATCTGACTCGTGATCGCATAATCTTTATCTTTTAATTTATTTGTAATAATATAAAAGCAATCCATTTTAGTCCTCTTGTTTTTACAAAATACTGCATCGCATACATTACTTAAGCGTGCTGCTTTGCCAGCGTCTCAAATGCTCTGTCTGAAACAATAACAGGATCAAGTCCGCCGAGATTTTCACCGGCCTCATTTTCACTCTTTTTTAAATGAATCAAATACTCTATATTTCCTTCCGGTCCTTTGATCGGAGAAAAATCAAGAGCACGCAGATCGAAACCGATCGACATAGCATAATCCATAATTTTCTGAATCACTTCCCGGTGTGTGCTCTTTTCTCTTACGACACCTTTTTTTCCTACTTTTTCCCGTCCTGCCTCAAACTGCGGTTTAATAAGAGCTACGATCTCACCGTCTTTTGCCAAATAATTACGAATCGGCTCCAATACTTTCGTAAGCGAAATAAATGAGACATCAATAGAAGAAAAATCAATTTCTTCTCCCAAATCTTCAGGTGTCACATATCGAATATTCGTCTTTTCCATGCAGATAACTCTCGGGTCGTTTCTCAGTTTCCAATCAAGCTGTCCTCGTCCCACATCGATCGCAAACACCTTTTTTGCACCGTTTTGAAGCATGCAATCTGTAAAACCGCCCGTTGAAGAACCGACATCCGTACAGACTTTATCTTTTACGCTGACATCAAAATTTGCGATCGCTTTTTCTAATTTCAAGCCGCCTCTGCTTACATACGGAAGTGTATGCCCCCGAACTTCGATACTGACTTCTTCCGGGAACGTGCTTCCCGCTTTATCTTCTCTTTGTCCCTCCACAAAAACATTTCCGGACATAATGATCGCTTTTGCCTTTTCCCTTGACTCCGCCAGATTTCTTTTTACAAGTAATACATCCAAGCGTTCTTTCATATTTTTTTCCTTTCAGTTACACATATTCATCAATTATCTGCTTTACGATCGTATCTTTATCAAGACCTACTTCCCTGCGGAGCAGATCTACATTTCCATGTTCTACATAGTCATCGGCTATCCCGAAATTTTTCACGCGTACATTAATACCTGCTCCTGAAATATAATCAAGAACCTGTTCCCCGAATCCGCCTGTCAGCATGTTTTCTTCAATCGTTACATACAGATCGTGATTCTCCGCTAATCTTTCCAGCAATTCTGTATCAAGAGGTTTTACAAACCTTGCATTTACAAGAGAACAGCAATATCCTTTTTCTTTCAGGCCTTTTCTCACCTGATCTGCAAGTTCTGCCATATGACCTACAAATATGATCACAATCTTTTCTTCTTCATACAGCAGTTCACTTTTCCCGTAACAGATCGGACTGCGGAATTGTTTCATTCCTTCATATGCCTCGCCTCTTGGATACCGCACTGCGATCGGATATGGAAAATCTGCCGCAAACCGTATCATATCTGCCATTTCCCATCTGTTTTTCGGAGAAATGATCGTCATATTCGGGATCATTGATAAAAATGACAAATCAAACACCCCCTGATGTGTTTCACCGTCACTTCCGACAAGTCCCGCCCTGTCTACCGCGATCACAACCGGAAGATTTTGCAGACAGACATCATGAAGCGTCTGGTCATACGCTCTTTGCAAAAACGAAGAATATACTGCAAATATCGGTTTCATTCCCCCCGCCGCAAGACCTGCCGCAAATGTCATCGCATGTTCTTCCGCGATCCCCACATCAAAAAAACGATTTGGGAAATGCTTTGCAAACGGAGTAAGACCTGTTCCGTCCGCCATCGCAGCCGTAATCGCAACGATACGCTCGTCTTTTTTTGCAATATCAAGCAGCACTTTAGAAAATACTTCCGTATAAGTATCCGCCCCTTTTGATTCTTTCGCATCTCCGGTCTCAAGATGGAACGGACCTGTCCCATGAAATTTTGCCGGATTTTCCTCTGCCGGAAGATACCCTTTTCCTTTTTTCGTAAGTACATGTACTAAAACGGCATGATCCACCCTTTTTGCCTCATTGAACACACGCACCATCTCTTTAACATCATGTCCGTCCACAGGTCCTAAATATGTAATATCCATATCTTCAAAAAACATTCCCGGAACAAATAACTGTTTAATCCCACTTTTTGTCTTTTTCAGCCTGCTGACGATCCGATCGCCTGTCCCCGGTATTTTTTTTAAAGTATCTTCAACACCCTTTTTCAGATCAGTATACGCCTGTGCTGTCCGCAGGCATCCCAAATATTTCGATACTCCGCCGACATTTTCAGAAATTGACATATTATTATCATTCAGCACGATAATAAAATTACTTTTCAAACGGGAAGCATTATTCAATGCCTCAAATGCCATTCCCCCGGTCATTGCTCCGTCTCCGATCACTGAAACGACATTGTATTTTTCCCCTTTCAGTTCTCTTGCCGCAACATACCCCAGACCTGCCGAAATAGATGTAGAACTATGCCCTGTATCAAAAGCATCACATTCACTTTCTTTTCGTTTCGGAAATCCACTCATGCCGCCATATTTACGCAGATCGTCAAAACCATCTTTTCTTCCTGTAAGAAGTTTATGCGTATAAGATTGATGACCTACATCCCAGATCAATTTATCCTGCGGAAAATCCAGTGTAAGATGAAGCGCCATCGTCAATTCTACAACACCCAGATTTGAAGCCAGATGTCCTCCTGTACAACTGATCTTATCAAGAAGAAATCCCCGGATCTCTTCTGCAAGTTCTTTTAGCTGTGTATGATCAAGTTTTTTTATATCGTTCTCTTTCTGGATCATTTCAATTATCATGATTGATCCTCCTAGTTCTATTTTTCTCTGTATACAAGTCTTCGGAGCAGTTCCTCCATAAATCCGCACTCTTTTCCGATAGAACGAAGTTCTTCTACCGCCTCTTCCGTCAGACGAGCAGCCTCTTCTTTTGCCTTTTCAAGCCCCTTCCAAGTAACGTAAGTCGTTTTTTCGTTTTTTTCATCGCTGTGCACCGGCTTTCCGAGTATTTCTGTCGTACTCGTCACATCAAGAATATCGTCTTGTATTTGGAATGCCAGTCCTATTTTCCCGGCGATTTCTTCCATTTTTCCGATTTCCTCTTCTTTTGCCCCTGCAAGAACAGCTCCGATCATTACAGACGCCTCAATAAGCGCTCCTGTTTTCAATCTATAAATAAACGCAAGAAGTTCTCCTGATATTTTGCATCCTGCAGATCTTACATCGACCACCTGACCTCCGATCATTCCGTAAATTCCGGCTTTCTCACCAAGTACGCGGATTGCATTTCCGATTGTCAGACTATCTTCCGGTTCCAGAACAAATGCTTTGACTCTTCCGATCAGGATGCTGTTTTGAGGATCTGTTTCAAAGGCGCTGCATGCAGTCTCAAATGCGTAATTCAAAAGTGCGTCCCCTGTCAAAATTCCCATATCTTCTCCGTATACGACATGAGTCGTCTTCCGTCCTCTTCGATAATCATCATTATCCATGGCCGGAAGGTCATCATGAACAAGAGAATATGTATGGATCATCTCGATAGCGGCCATAAACGGCTCGATGACCCCGCCTTTTCCGCCAAACAAGTCAAACGTCTCTTTCATGAGCATCGGACGAAGGCGTTTTCCACCTGCCATCAGACTATATTCCATCGCTTCTTCTATGATCTGCTGATGTCCTGTCTGATCAGGCAGGTATTTTCGTAAAATCTCTTCTATTTTTTCTGTTCGTTTTCTACAGTCTTCTTTAAAATTCATCTGTCTCTCCATTTTCATCAAGAACGAGAACCTTTTTTTCTACCTCGTCTATGGATAAGTTACATTTTTTAAGAAGTTCCATTCCGTTATTATATAGATCAAATGTTTGTTCTAACGTGATTTCTTCATTTTCCATCTTTCCGATCAGTTCTTCCAAATCTTTGAACATCTCCTCAAGATTTTCTTTCTTTTTCTCTGACACTTTAACCTCCGCCGATCCGTTTTTATCCGTGAATCATTGTTTCCGTATTATGAACCTCCGCTTCGATCTTTCCGTCGCTTACAAAGATTTCCAATTTTTCTCCCCGTTTCACCTGAGCTGTCGATCGTATATTTTTTCCTTCTTCGGATCTTATATACGAGTATCCGCTGCTCAGTTTTAAAAGAGGAGACACTCTTTTCATTCGTTCGGCATTCAAGGCCAGACGATGTTTTTCCTGCGTCAGTCTTCGTTCCATAATATCGCGAATCCTGTTTTCCATCTCTGCCGTAAATTGCCTGTGCTCATATAATTTGTGCCGTGGATGAAGCAGTTTCAGCCTCATTGAGAAACGCTCCGCTTTCGTCCTGAAAAGACCGATCTGTGACAAGGCAGCCCGAACAATTCTGTCTTCATACGCAGACATCGTTTTTTTACATTCGCGGATCTCGTACACTGCCAATTCGGCGGCTGCTGAGGGAGTCGGAGCTCGTAAATCCGCAACAAAATCTGCGATTGTAACATCTGTTTCATGACCTACCGCAGATATGACCGGAACGGAACATTCAAAAATTGCACGTGCAACCTCTTCTTCGTTAAACGCCCACAACTCCTCAATACTTCCGCCGCCTCTGCCAACGATCATGACATCCACACCTTGTTGTTCTAGCATCCGTATTCCTCTTATAATGCTCTTCACCGCTCCTTCACCCTGAACAAGGGCCGGATAAAGAATGAGCTGAACATATGGATTTCTACGTTTTGCAACATTGATTATATCTCTTACCGCCGCTCCGTTTTGCGCCGTCACAATCCCAACTGTTTTTACATAGGCAGGAATTCGCTGCTTATATTCGTCTGAAAACATCCCCATTTCACAAAGTTCCCGCTTAAGCGCCTCGAACTTTTCATAGAGTTCTCCTGCTCCGTCCAGCTTGATTTCTCTTGCATAAAGCTGATATTTGCCATCTCTTTCATATACGCTTACTGAACCGAATGCGATGACCCGCTGGCCGTTTTTCAATGTAAAAGAAAGCCCCGCCCTTGAGCCTGCAAACATAACACAGGCAATCGTGCCGGACTCATCTTTCAAAGAAAAATAAATATGTCCTGATGGGTGATATTTACAGTTGGAAATTTCTCCCTTTACATAGATACGGTTCAGCATGAAATCCTGTGTAAACATATTTTTTATATAAGAATTAACCTGCTTCACTGTATAAATGCCGTTCATTTTATAACTCCTGTTTTGCAAATTTAGCAAGCACACCATTTACAAACGACGAGCTATTATCTCCTCCGAAACGTTTCGCAAGCTCAACAGCCTCGTTGATCGCAACTTTTGCCGGAACGTCCTCATCCCATTTTATCTCGTAAAGCGCCAACCGTAAAATTGACAGATCGACTTTGTTCATTCTTGTCGTTTTCCAGCCTGTCGCGTTCTCATTTAAAAGTCCGTCGATTTCTTCTATGTGTGATAAAATCGCTTCATATTTATTTTGTATATACTGTTTGTCTTTTTCTTTTGCATCTTCAAGCGTCTCAAAATAGTAGTTCAAATTCTCCGGCATATCAACAGAATCATTAAACTCGATCTGAAAAAGCATTTTAAATATATGTTCCCGAAGTTCCGTTCTTACCATAGTAATTCCTCTCTATTGTCATAATCATCTTCTGTCGGCGCACACGGCCTTTTGCCATCTTCCTGTCCTGCTCGTACCCGCTTGTATCTTATTGCCGCGCAATATTGAAAAAGGATGTCTTGCGACATCCCTTAGTATCAATGTCAGGGGCGGATCGCCTTGTCACATATTGCAATACGAAAGCAGATCAGTTCTGTTTCTCCATCTCTACTCCGGCAACCTTAATATTGACATCCGCAACCTCAAGCCCCGTCATATTCTCAACCGCATTTTTCACCTTTTCCTGAACTTTTTTCGTAACTTCCATAATACTGTAATCATATTTCAGGTTTAATGCCAGAGATACTGTAACGACACCCTCTAATACATCTACCTTTACGCCTTTTGACAGGTTCTTGATTCCAAGCTTTCCAATCACTTCATTCGTAATATTTCCGGCCATGGAAGCAACGCCATCCACTTCCGTAGCAGCCAGAGCCGCAATGATCGCTACAACTTCATCCGCGATCTTAACTTCGCCGAGACTCGCATCATTTTGTATTGTATAAGCATTTCTTTCGTCCTTAGCCATATTCAAAACCTCCCGTTTTGTATCATCTCTTTTCTTATTATAACAAATCTCCATCCGTTTGCAAAGAAAAAGTTCACCGCCAAGAGAACTCTGTATTTGAATCCGATTTTTAAGATCTTCCAAACTCCGAAAGAACAAGTCCGTCATTTCTTTCCAACGTCATTCTAATGCTCCACTCATGGATGAACAAAAGTAACGGCCGGTCTTTCAAATCTTTTATTTTCTTCATATCCGACGTTCCGCTTATACGGTCAAGATCCGTATCCGCACTCTCGATCCATCGGATATATTCGTACGGAAGGTTTTCGAGGAGGATCTCTACATTATATTCATTTTTCAAACGGTATTTCAATACATCAAACTGCAAAACGCCGACAACGCCGACAATGATTTCTTCCATTCCTGTGTTATATTCCTGAAAGATCTGAATTGCTCCTTCCTGTGCAATTTGATTGATTCCTTTTACAAACTGTTTCCTTTTCATCGTGTCAACCTGACGCACTCTTGCAAAATGCTCAGGCGCAAATGTCGGAATTCCTTCATAAGCAAATTTTTCTTTTGACGTTGTCAGTGTATCGCCTATCGAAAAAATTCCCGGATCAAATACACCGATAATATCTCCCCCATATGCTTTGTCTATAATTTTCCTTTCACTGGCAATCATTTGCTGCGGCTGGGAAAGCCTTACGTCTTTTTTCCCCTGAACATGATATACGTTCATCCCGGCATCAAACTCACCCGAACAAATACGCATAAACGCAATTCTGTCCCTATGAGCTTTATTCATATTTGCCTGAATTTTAAAAACAAAGGCCGAAAATTCTTTTTCTTTCATCGGATCGATCGCACCATGATCTGACATCCTCGGCAAAGGGGACGTCGTCATGGAAAGAAAATGTCTTAAAAACGTTTCCACTCCGAAGTTAGTAAGTGCAGAACCGAAGAACACCGGAGAGAGCTCGCCTTTATCGACAAGCTCTCTGTCAAATTCTGCCGAAGCGCCGTCCAAAAGTTCGATTTCTTCCATCAGAGTTGTCTTTGCTTCATCTCCGATCAGCCAGTCAATCTCCGGATTGTTCATAGCTACAACTTTCACTTCACCTGTCGCTGTTCCTTTCCTCGTATCCGAGAAAAGCTCTACTTCCTTTTTCTGTCTGTCATACACGCCTTTAAATGCTTTTCCCGAGCCGATCGGCCAGTTTACCGGACAAGTCGGAATGCCGAGCTCCTTTTCGATATCATCCAAAAGATCGAACGTATCTTTTGCGTCACGATCCATCTTATTGATAAAGGTAAAAATCGGAATATGACGCATCGCACATACTTTAAACAGTTTTCGCGTCTGAGCCTCCACACCCTTCGACGCATCAATCACCATAACCGCCGAATCTGCCGCCATCAGTGTTCTGTAAGTATCTTCCGAGAAATCCTGATGCCCCGGCGTATCAAGGATATTAATACAGTATCCATCGTAATTAAACTGCAATACAGAAGAAGTAACCGAAATACCTCTTTCTTTTTCTATTTCCATCCAGTCTGAAACTGCATGTTTGGATGTCGCTTTTCCCTTGACAGAACCTGCCTGATTGATCACCCCTCCATATAATAGAAATTTTTCCGTCAGCGTTGTCTTTCCCGCATCGGGATGAGAAATGATGGCAAATGTTCTTCTCTTTTTTATTTCATTCGTTATCTCTGACATATGTTTCTTTTCTCCTAATGCTTATAAAATGCATCTGTTCGTTCTTTTATTTTTCCCGGAACATCTTCCGGACATACCAATTTAGTTTATCATATCTCAAAAGATACTTCAACCACGGGATTCAGGCATGTTATTAACTTGTGATAATGTCTCCTTAAGATTCACTTGAGGTTTTGTCTCTT